>Ga0179593_1465145_pt1 | contig 14309 bp, 17 predicted proteins | sample CZODoug2_1_08_16_FD_185931 | JGI IMG/M metagenome (GOLD analysis project Ga0179593, IMG submission 185931) | Vadose zone soil fungal communities from Angelo Coast Range Reserve, California, USA - CZODoug2_1_08_16fungal (PacBio error correction) | ecosystem: Environmental > Terrestrial > Soil >...
GGGAAAGGGACAGTATTAAACAAACTTATTCTGGAGGGGAAAAGGAAATGGGGGGGATACGAGAGAAGAGAAAAAGAAAAAAAAAAAAAAGAAAAAAAAAAAAAGAAAAAAACAAAAAAAAAAATAAGTCGCAAAGGGTCAAATTAATAGGCTTCCGAACCACTGTGGGGGGAAAGTAGGGATGATGGGGGGTCTCCTCAGACCTGAGCGCAAAAGAGTTGATGGACAAACCTGCAGAACTCCATGACTCACCTTAGGTGAATAGGAATGGGGGCACCTCTCGGAAAAAATCAGCTCGAAAAGTCGGATCCGAACAGCGGCCCCGAAAATAAAGACATCCCAGAAGAAAAGGTGTGGGGAAGAAAACAACCAAAGGCAACAGTCAGTATGGACCAATCAACCATACTAGGAAGGGAAGCCATAAATCCAAAAAGGAACCAAAACTTTTGAAAAATGAAAACAAAAAGGGTTTACCGGAAGGGATATTGGTCACAAAGGAGAACGAAAAAAAAGAAAGAAAAAAAAGCTAAGTAAGTCTAGGCGCAAATAAGGTGAAGATTTCTCGCTCTCCAAAATTAGGACTCGTGTCGATCTACATCAGGTGAAGGTGGGGAAGGGGCGGTTGGAAAGGGAAGAGAAAACACGCTGGACTTGAACGAGGGGAAGTAACCTACTCAACTGGGTGGAAGCGGGGGGGGGAAAACACTGCTCAACACATATGATATGGGAGATCCGCCAAGAGGAGGGGGAAATGAAAATTTTAAGATTTGAAATGAGAAAGAACAGGCACCTGAAAGATTTAATGTCATAAGTGACTGAAAAAGAAGAGAGGCCTCGCTCTGAAATGAAGATCAAAGACTAAGACGATCACGTGCCGTGAAAAAAAGAGGGTAATCAAGGGTCAAAAAAAGAGAGACAATAGTGCTGATCCAAAAACTGGTCTATCAAAGTTACATCTCCCTTGGTCAACTAGCTGGAAGACTGTGGGAGTAGGGGGGATCTACGTGGAAGTGGAGTGTCTAAATCGGGAGGAATCCATTTCGTAAGAAAACAGTCGCCAGAGGGGTTTCAACAGACCAAGAAACCGAAAGATGTTCCGGATTGGTCGATAACGGGGGTCCCGAAGGAGGGGGAGGAGGGGCCATAGAAGGAGAAGAGATAATCGGGTCCATCGAATGGAACTAAAAGGAAGGAACGAAAAACCAAAGAGTCACGGAAACACAACGGGTGGGGCATAATAATCCCCCAAATGGGGCCTCAAAACATTGAACATAAAGAAAAGAGGGTAGTTTTTAACAGAGAAAAGGGAAGTTTGAAACGCCCGCGCAGGTAGGAAAAAAAAAAGTTGGTGTCAACCACAGAAATCACGTGAAGGAAAAAGTCTATGAAAAATCGGGCAAAAGGCCCCGGATTTAGCAAAAGCCGTTAGAAAACAAGTGTGCAGGTCCATATAGATTAAGACAAACAGGATTTACTTTCCGTAGCAGAATCCGCTGTCTTCTCAGAGTCACAGGAAAAGATACCTGATGGGAGCTGTAAGGAAATGGAACTCCAAAGGGAAACAAAAACCAATAACACAGGTGGGAAATACCAATTCAGGGGGGGGAACCTTATGCGTGGGGGTTAAAACGGGATCGAAGTAGGGCGCAATAAGAGTAAAACCGCTTCAGCGTAATCTCGTTGCCGTGAAAAGGAAACAGGGTGGGGGCAAAATGCTCAAGACTTGGGGGCTCCAGCTGTGAAAAAAGCAACAAGCGGAATCGTCTTCGACAAGGGAACAGAAACTAGAAGGCGGAGTATCGCAACTCAAATACATGAAGCTCTTCAGGAAAAAAGGGGAGGCGGCGATGTTGCAGCGGGGGGAGAAGATCGATAAGATATTGGGAAAAGGACTGAAAAAAACAGTCCGGATTGGGGAATAAATGTTTGCCCATCAAAAGGGGCAGTTCAGCCGCTAAAAATGAAAGGGGGGGAAAATAGTTTTGTGAGAAGAAAAATCCCTGGCCACGGCTAGGCGGAAAAGGGAATAAGAAACCCATCATCCAACCGCGGCTGGCACTCCTGTGTGTGAAACCATTTTGGGGGGAAACTTCCGAAAGCTGCAGGGTTGAACAGAGAGTCTAAAAGACGGGGAAGTCCGCCTCCAAAGGAGCCGTGGGGCCGGATGGTTGGCAAAACTCAAAAGAGAGGGAACCAAGAGAAAAGAAAGTAAACGGAAACTGGCGCCAAAGCTATCAAGCCGTTCAGGACCTTACCAGGCGGACGGCCGACTAGGTGTTGAGGAAAAAAGGCTGGAGAGCGAGGTTGAAACCGTAGATGGGGTGGGGGCATTGACAGAGCGAAAAATGCACTAAGAGATTCCAGGCAATTGCATGCCAAGGGTGTAATATCTCTAGAAAAACAACAAACGGGGTGAGAGGGGGGAAACATAAGGAGGGAAAAATTGGCCAGGAGACGGAGGTATAGCGAGGTGAAGGGTTCAGGTCGAAATGGAATGCCACCATCAGCAAACTCGATTCCCGCGTCCGTCGTACAATAAGAGGGAGGGGCTAAAGTCGAGATGGGCAGGCGCAGAGTGCAAAAAAAAAGGGCTGGAACTGGGGAGCCAGGTGGAAACTTGGCCTGGCACGTGTTTCCAGAGGGGGGGAGGTTTCCAAGAGCGGCTACGGGGGGGGGCTTAAGGAGAAAAAGAGCCGCGACCGCGATGGAACGTCATCTTTAGGCACACGGGCCAGAAGAAAATGGGTAAAAAAAGGGAGGGTGCGGTCGGGATTGTATTTGAGGGGGAGAGGAGGCAGTTGGCAATGACAATATACTTGGCAGGGATCTGAGGACAAAATCTTAAGGAAGGGGGGATGATGAATTGAGGGGACAAGAAACGGAAAAAGATGCGGGCCATGGGTAAAAGGAAAACCAAGGAACGGGCTTGGCCTCCTTGCAATATGTACGGTAGAAGCCAAAGCCGCAACTAGGAAAGGGCCGAAAGATGAACAGTTCTAGGCGGGAGAGGAATGGAGGGTCTATAGGATTTCATGGGGAGGAAGACAAAGTACGGGGGTAGGGGGGGAGTAAAAAGAGTGGGGGAAAAAAGGGTGCGAAAGGGAGCCAAAATCTTGGGAACTGGGGAACGAAAAGAGATGAAGAGAAAAGGGAAATCTTGAGGGGGGGGGCGCCGGGGGGGAAGAGCGGGGAAAAAGATAAGTCGGGCGGGGAAGGGGGGTGGGAGGAAAAAGGGGGGTTGCCACGGTGGGGGAGTCTCACGAACTAAGCCCATCGAGCATGGAAATGGACTAACGGGAATCTCCGAAGAGGGAATTCTGCGAAAAACGGAAATCAAGAATGGGCGGAAGAATCTCGGGGAAGAGGGGGGAAAAGGGGGGAAGGTAGAAAATCACGGCACTTTGGCAGGGGTACTACTGTCATAAAGAGGGAGGGGGAACAACCCGGGGGGAGGATCTGTTCTGTCAGGGGGGGGAGCTCAACGTTACTCGGGATCGGTGAAGAAGAGTTTCAACGGCAAAAGGGGGGAAAGGGTGTGAGGGGGAAGATTGCAAGACAAACCTAATTGGTTTGACGGAAGTGTTGGCACCTTAATCTGCTAATTATGAAAAACTTATGAGTGACAGGTTAGAGGCGCGAGCGGAGATGGAAAAGCCGAAGTTGGTCACGCACGTTATCTAAAAGAAGAAAAACAATTTTCACTTGGAGGGGACTCGGGGGATTTGAGAGCAGAGGCTCCGTGAAGTAGATTATACGGAAAATTGAACAAAAAAAATCAGGGAGACCACGAAAACGAGAAAAATTAAGCTCACATAAGGGAAAGGATGCACATCTCCAAGGGGAAAAGAAAGATTCCAGGCTCGCCAGCTTGAAAGAAAAAAGACTCCTACCGGGGAGAGGGTGCAAGTGGGGGGAAAGTGATCAATCTCTTTTGGGAAGGAGGATCTTCGAGAGGAGGGGGAGTCAATAAGATCGACGATCTTTCTTTTAAGGCATTCAGCAAGTATATTAGGAAAGGGGAATGCGTAGGTAAAGAAGAAGTAATGTTACTGCCTCAGGGTAGAAGAACGCAAATCTCATATTTGAGGAGAGGGTGTAATGGCAAAAAAAACGCTGGTCAAACGGGGAGTCGGACTTCCAGGAGGACAGCAAACGAGCGGCGCAATTTTTAAAGAAACTATCCTAGAGAAAGGAGTCCGAGAGGAAATAGGGGCAATCAGTGGTGGAGAGAGAAAAAAAGAAAGGGGACCGCTCAGGAAGAAAGCGTTGCAATCGGGGGGGGGAATAAAGGTTTTGAGGGGAAGAACCTGTCTGACTGAAGGGGGGACCTGGTGCCGGAAGGAAACAGTTGGTCACAGGGGGTCGGACGAGGCGTTTCGGAAGGAGCCAAAGGTGGGGAAAAAGCGTTGAGGGGAGGATGAAAGACCTGCGGGTTGGATTGTGGGTGAACCTATGAAACGAAAAACCCTGGGACAAGGGCCTTCGGGTGGGGAGGGACGCAACTGGTAATCACGGGGGGGGGGAGTCGCGCGGGGGAACCCGGATATGGCTGAAATAGGGGAACGGAAAAAAAAGGCGCTGCAAGCATTTGAAATTGAACCATGGGTGGCGGAGAGCGGCTGGAAAAAACTAGCCGTAATAAATTTGGCAAAGGGGGGGGGGTGGAGAAGAGCAGGAAGGTTGGTCAGGAGAGAAGGTCTGCTCGTTTGCTAAAAAAAGGATCCTGACGCCATCAGAATAGATTCGGGGGACATTAACACTGCAGTGGGAGATCAGAAAACAACAAAAAGGAAAGAGTAAGGTAAAAATCATAGGGCCACGGAAGAGGGAACAAAGAGGATTCTGATCGTGGGCGAAGGATCAGTGATGGGGTTAGCCACGAGAGAAGATTAAGTATCTTAGGAAAAAATTATGAACGGAGAAAAACATTGGGAAAAAGTCGGAATTGGTAAGGCGTGGGGGAGGAAAAAATCCGAGTCTCCTCGCACAAATTCCTGTTAAGAAAAATGACGAAGGTTCCATGCAGGAAAAACACTCATTTACAGTAGGAAGGGGAAAGGTAAAACGCGATCCGGGGAACGCGACTGGAATAATTGGAAAGCCCAGCGTGACAGGAAAAAAAACCGAACCATCAATTATTTCGGTGAGCGTGTACCCCATAAACACCGGGCAGAATGGACATCCTCCATAGCGTACCAAAAGGGGGGGAAAAAGGCCAAGAAATAACGCATCAGTCAAACTCCGGTGAAAACTGTGAAAGAAGGGTGTAAGCAACAGGGGTACCAAGGGATTGGGGGTTGGTTCCGAACGGGAGAAATACAAAGAAAAAAGGACGAACACCAAGCGACCGTAGATAGTACGGAGACACAGTTAGTTTGAAAGTTGATAGACGATCCAGAAAAGGAAAAATGCGCGGGGAAGGGGTGACAAGAGGAGGGATTTATCGGGGAAAACTGAAAGGGGGGGCAAAGCTCTTGCTGGAAGTCCAGGCCGACCGACAGAAGGGGGGGAAGCTGGGTTAAAGAAAACATCACCTATGAAAATTGGCGGGTGTAGCTCCACGGGCCAGAAGGGACTCGTCTTTCAAAAAAGGGAAGGGACAAGGGGAACCGGACAAGGAACTTTGGGGCGAAGGAAGGCAATGAGATCCGGAGAATTAAATGCTAAAGCCGAAGACGATTCACGAAAGAAGAAAAAATTTGGATAAAAGGACATGCCGGAATCAAGGGTAGGGAGGGAGGGTGCGACAGGAAGGAGAGGCCATTTCTATACAAGGAGCGGATGACTTTCAAAAAGAAAAAAGGGGGATTAAGGGAGATCGGGGATCTAGAAGTTTTCGGGAGACATGAGGGTCTGACGCGATAATGAAAGACATTCGGAAAAAAGGATACAACATGACAAGGGGAAACATAGTTCAAAGGGGGACGGGGGAAAAGAGCGTGGGTGCCCAAAGGCAGGGGGGGACAGATCCGCCCAAAGGCTGGACAGAGAAAGAATTCCACACCGAGGAAGTGAAAACCGTAACGTAAAACAATAAGGGGGTGGGCCTCAGGACCTAAAAAAAAGGTCAACCCCCGGGAAAATCAGAAAGGGGAGTTTTAAAAAGAACGGGAAACAGTTGAGAGAAAACAAAAAAAAAAGACAGACCATATCTTCCAAGGGTTTTGGAACCGCCATCAAGAATCGACACTCGGGGGCAAAAAAGGGGGTGCCGGGGCGGAAGGGGGAGACACCATAGGGAGAGAAACCCAATACGAGGACATAGAGAGGGACCCACGGGGGCGCTGCAAGTGGGGAGACTCAGCATGCGAGCATTCGCGGAGAGGACAGGGCAATATCCGAGAGGGGGGCAGGGGAGGGATGAGCGACAACTTGGACACACCCTCCAGGTCATCCCCCAGGCCACCGGGGGCAGAGAGTGGTTCCACTAGAGCAACGGCGAAACAAAAGGGGGAAAACAGTGAGGGAGCAAGAGAGTTTCCGGTAAAAGTTCCCAAGGTTTTGGGGGTGTTTTGGGAGTTTTTGGGGTGTTGGGGTGTGGTCTTTTGGGGGGGGGGGTGGTGGGGTTTGTTGGGGGGGGTTTGGTTGGAGGGTTTGGGTTGGGTTTGGGGGGGGAGAAGTCCACATACCGGGGGGGGCGCCAATGTTTCACGCAAAAAGCAGGTACTAAGGGAAATGAGCACTGTAAAGAACTAGGAAGGGGAACGGAAAGCGCCAAGAGTATCCGAAGGGAGGGTCTCCGAAGAGGGGCAGGCGAGTGTCGAGGGGGAGGCAGCTAGGAAGAAGAAGGGTTTAAAGGAGGCCAGCAACGGACGGTCAGTTGAAAAGACACTGGTACACACATCCTGTGGGAAAAGGGGAGCCAGAAAATCATACTGATGACAATAAGTGGGGTGCGAAAGAACGCAACGTCTTATTGAGTGGGGGAACAAATAAGACGAATCCCCAATAAAATCAAAAAAGGGACAGCACAGATTGTGGACAAGGAGGTGCGGGGGCCGGAAAAGAAAGAGGAAGGTTTAACATCGCTTGAGAAAATGCGATTGAGCAGCTGAAAGGGAAAAAAGGCAAGGGTGATCGTGTCAACATCCCATTGGAACAACGTCGAAAGAACTGGGAAAAAAAGGGAACAAAGGGGAGAAAAAGGATGTCTTCACTAGCGGCGGAAAAAGGAATCGACCTGTTCTTTTCGACGGGGAGAGGTAGAGAAAGGGGTTCGATGGCATAAAGGCCGCAACGCACTCGAGAGAAAATAAAGCATGGGGTGAGGCCGGAAAAGTGTGTAACTCAATCTCCCCAAAAAGGGGGAAGGTGGAATGCGAGAATTCCCCCTTTTAGCGACGCGTGGGGAGAATAGCGAAGGGGAAAGTGTGTGCAGGGATGAAAGAGGGCAAATCAGACTCAACCGGTCTCGCAAACAGGTCTGAAAAAGAAACAGCGGACAACTTCCAGAGAGGGAAGGAAAAAAGAAAGGTGAAAAACACGCTTTGGGGCTGCAAAAGTTCCGTTTTTACAGGGAGGGCTGCAGGTGGGGAAAGGCTGGGGAGGGGGCCAAAAAAAGGAACCAGGCATCAGGGGGGAGTAATAAGAGGACTCTACTACGATGTCACCGGCACTTTATGAAGACAGCAAGAAATTGTAAAACAATTATTTGCGATCCCTGCATGGAAGGGAAAAAGTGGGGAGAGGACGGCGTGAAGAGCAGGGGACAGGGATACTTAACAAAGATACGTCCATGCTTTCGGCCTGAAGAAACCTTCCAAAGGTTACAAACTATGCTGAAAAGGGAAAGACAGGAAGGACTGGCGACATGGGCAAGATCTTTGAGAGAGAATCCCTCAAAATGGGTCCCGTAAGAACGATGGGGGGTAGCTAGTCAGGAGGAGGTATGTGGAGATTCCATTTTCGAGGGGGGTAGTGAAGGGGTCGAAGGGAAACGCTTACGGCTTGTTTCGAAAAAAATCTTGGATCCAAAAGGGAAAGATAGACCAAAAAAGTTGGGAACTGGGGGAACGAACCAGATGACGACAGAAGGAAAATCTGATTGGACTCCGGGGATCGGGTAAAAAAGATAGAAGCGGGGCATGGTGGATGGGGGACACACGGTAAGGGTGTTTGTCAAAAATTGGATGAGAAGGAAGGGGAAACAACAGAACGATTCATATAAAAAAAGGGGGACTCGGCGAATGAAGGCATGCTCGAGAAACGGCAACCGATTACGGCTGCCATAAAGAGCTGGACTCAGGGGGGGGAACATAATTTGTAGCAAGTCCGAGCGCATTTGAGAGCCTAACTGTCGACTGGATGGAGGGGGCAAAAAGGGGAAGAAGTGGACGGAGCGCCAAGGGGACCGTGTCGACTTGAACCCACGAAAAGCTTATGCTTGACAGACAAGGGGGGGGAGGGGCCGTTGGGTGGGAAGCTTTAAGGAAAACCCCTTATTTGTTGTAACGTTAACGGGTGTGGAAAGAAGGGGTATCGGGGGTCGGAGGATCTTCCGATGAAAGATTATAGCGGCCGGTATAGGCCTACGAAAGGGTAAAAAAGAAGTTATAAACGAAGAAGGGACCCCTGGGGGGAACGGAGGGTTGAAAGGGAGTTTGAGGGACTAGATGCAAAGTGGACGTCTATATCGAGGACATCAAGAAAGAGTTTAAGCACCAAAACCAAGGATAGCAGTAGGAAGAACAAAAAAGAAACAAGTCTGGCCTACCCTGCGACAGGAAAAATAAAGGGCTCGCCAGGCGGGTGGAGCCGAAAGCCGCGACCGGGTCGAGCCGGGAAGGGAGAAATGACTCGTTGCCTTAGTGGAGATAGCGGGATCGCATGAAAGGAGAGCAGTCTTTCTTGACGGGCATTCGACAAAAGGAAAGGGGACGTTGGCCGGGAGGGCAGTGTGGAAAGGAAGGAAAGGTCCTGGGGAAAGGGACTGAGAGGAAGGGGACCAATATCAAAATAGTGCTGCGCTGTGGAAGGGAAAAAATGCTTCACAGGAATCCGGGGCTCCCATTAGGGAAAAAGGAGGACATAGAGCAGGCGGAAATTTGCATAAGGACAAGAAAAAAAGAAACGTCGTCGCTCACACGCGGAAAAAAGAATTTGGGGGAAAGGGAAAGGGAAACTCAAGGAAAAGCAGAGGAAGGGGAAACTGTGGGGTTCCGTGAAAACTTTTTGCGGGGAACTTGCTGACCAAACTGGGGGGGGACATGGGGGGCCGGGACATGATCACAACACAGGGTTGGCAAAAATGAGTCTGATAAGGGCAAAGTGGTAGGGGAGTTAGGGGCACCGTCGCAGGTTTGAAGACTTAATGTGAGTGATTGACAAAGAGCCGGTGTGCGGGGGGGGGGGAAAAAGATTCCAGAAATGGGGGGGGGACTGGAAGGCAGGGAGGGACGCTGGGGAACTTGGGAACGAACTGGGGGGGTGACAAAGAGACGTGCAATCCATGTCCATAGGTCACCAATACGTCGCTGGCGCGGGGAAGGTAAGGCCATCAAAGGGGTGGGGGCGAGGAGGAGGTCGGGGAAGAAAACGACAAAGTCAAAAGGGAGTTGTCCCATTGTTTGCATTAAGGGACAGCATGGGGAAGGCATATTTTAAAAAAAAAAGAGAAGCGCGGAAACCTATAACCTTCGCCTCGATCAGATATCGATGGGGGGGGGCGTCATACGGAGGGGCTATCTCGCAAAAAAAACAGAAGAGGAGGGAAGGAGGGGGAGAATAGAGAGAACAAGGCAGGATGACGCAAGACTCTATTATGATCGGGCGAGTGGAATTGATGTTAAGAAAAGTTCCTAAGGGAAACTGATCGGGACTGAAAAAGGGAGGACTTGAACCAAAACAAGGGGGAGAAAAGTCGAAAAGGGGGATGAAGTTTGCTGAAAAAAAAGGAGACAACCCTTGATTGTGAGGGCCACCTGACAACGGAAATGCCAGCAGAGGATGGTTAAAGAGGAAATCTATGGGAAAACTCTGAAGGGGAAAAAGAGCGAACTCAGGTATCCCATCGCCAAGTTCCACAAAAGGACACATCACAGTTGGGGGGAAGGAGGCCAACAAGAAACCGGCAGGTGGACAAAAAGAAGAAATACAATGACCTTGCTACGTCCATCCAATACACCGCACAGTGAAACTCACTGTGAAAAAAGTTGAAAAGTAAGGGGAGGCAAACATGGGAAAGGGTTTTTAGACAGGGAGATCAACAAAGGAAAAAAAGCTTACCGTAGCGGCGTCCACCGTGATTTGACTTCTAGATCTCACAAAGGAAGTGAAAGCGGGCTAAAAGGGGAAGAGGGGGTGTGGGTCTGGCGATGTCTTTCATATGTGACAGGGCATCTCGAGGAGGGTACGTAAAGGAAGGGAAAGAAGAAGCAGGGTACACTTGGGGTGGCAACAAGCAACAAGAATTAATTGGCCGTTCGAGACCCGGTGCCAGGAACCAGGTTCAAGTCTGTTAAAAAGGAAACGAAAAGGCAAAGTGAATTAAAGGTTGGCTAATGACCGTCAATGAAAGAGGGAGTCCTCGAGAGGTTGACGAGAACGGAAGAAGAAGATAACGTCACGGCACAAAGATTGATCAGGGGGCCAAGTACGATAAAAAAGGGGGTAGTCTTAAGGATCAAAAAGGACGGTAAGCCAATTACATCTCAATTCGACGTCTCTTGGAAAGACAGTGGGACTGGGAGATCTACGATAGAATTTGGGAGGGGAGAACTGCTGGACAGAACAGGGATATAAGAGAAGAAGAGACACGTAGATCAACGAAGAACCGGGAAAACAAAGTGCAGGGGGCCTTATTGGTCAGAGAAAGGGGTACCAAGAGGCTTGATGGGGCAGAGAAGCTCCTGAATAAACTGTCCATCTAAGGAGAATGAAGACCACCTTAGGAGTTCCCCAACAGTCAATTGAAAAAAATTTGGGGTGAACTAGGTCCCAGAGGAAAAAAACTGGCACGAAAACAGTGGCCGAGAATACAGCGGTCGTGGATTAAATATCAAACGGTCCAGTTGAGCGCACAAGACGAAAGGAATCTGCACACAGGTTGTTAAAACCACCTGAAAGACAGGGAGAAGGCACAAAGAAAAGCCGGAGGGGAGGGAAAAATAAAACCATTGCCGTTAAAACCCATGGGCGGAGCCAGAGATCGGGGACTACCTGTAAGGATGTAGTGTCTGAGGCCAGTCAGGATAGGCGAGCTAGGACATTGGAAGCCGATATGGGGAGGAGGTTCGTAGAAAAACAAAAATTGGACACCAACCATGCCTTTTGCATCCCCATGCACCTAACCGATATTATTGGGGCAACCTATAATGAAAAAAGGAGACAAGGCACGGGGGGGTTTGGGAAAAAAGTACAGAGGACAATAGGGTCTTGGTCCCATTAAAAATAGGTTTGGGCTACTGTGTCTCATCCAGGTTTTTCTCACGTGGGAACTCCCAACAAAAAAAAGGTTACTCGGCCTTCGACCATAGAACTATAGCGGAAAGTGAATCAGGGGGAGAGCCTACATGAAAGTCTTGAGAAAAAAGGGACAGGGAGTCTAGTGTCGGCTGGGAGAAGTAAGGAGAGATCTTTCACAGAAACACAAGGAAGTATTGGAAGAAGTTCCCAGAAATCTTGTGGGAAGAGAGTGCAATCAAAAAGAGGAGGAAACACAGTGTCTCAAAAAGGAAAATGGCCAGAGGGGATGGGCCCACGCATCCGCTCCCCTCAAAACCTGCAGCAGCGCTAAATCTGTGATGGGTCTTGAGGGGAAGGACCGAAAGCTTCAAGGTGACCATCGCGTGGATAAGGAGAGGTGATGCAGAAAAAAAAAAAAAAGGGAAGATTGGCAAGAAACTGGAACAAACGAGCAAAAGACGGAAAAAGAACCACAGGGAAATCAGATTCTGAAGTCTGCTAAGAACAAAGAAGAGAATGTGCCTGAAAGATGGTCTTTGGAGATACGAGGGGGAGGATGTTGCTGAGGGGGCAGTAAAGAAAGACAACGGCAACTCAGGCGATCCGATTGGGTGCGGCAGCCAAATTTGGAAGATCAGGAAAAAAAAAGAACAAAAAACAAGGAGAAGAAGGAAAGAGAGACGGTATTCCAACACTTTGCGGGGAAAAAATCTCGGAGGAAGAAAGGGAGGGGATTAGTTTGTCGGCTCCTGAGGAAAAGAGAGTCAACTCGCTACGCAAGAGGCGGAACGAAGCACGCGTCGGCAAGGACGGAGAGGAGAGCAGAAAGGTCAAAACACGAAGTTGGTCTTGAACCGGGCCGGGTTTTGATGGGTTCGGGGGAGAGGGTGACCAGTATGTTGAAAGAGCGACTTATCCTGGGGAGGTAGCCAACGAGACGGAAACTCTCTGGGCACCGGCACAATTTTAAAAGGAAGGGGGGACAAAAAAAGGGGGAAACAAGAATGTCCTTAGGAAAAGGGGTATTTGGCTATGAGGGGGGGTCAAACAATAAGTGCCAGGGGATCAAAACGGGGGAATACCATGCAGGCTTATATTCCCTAGGAATGAAACAGGAGGATGGGAAAACCCTTTGATGGACCCTTACGTGATGAATGAACTGGGGCAGGGAGTACGAGAGCATAAATATCAAAGATGCCGAAAAGTCTGCTTGAAGACTCAGTAGTACGATGGGGGGGACGCTTCCTGTCTTATATTGAGGAGGGGGGTCAGAATCCGGGGATACGCTTGTTGCGGTTAAGTCGGAACCCCAATTAGGGAAAGACTAAGACAAACCCTTGTTGAACTTTGGCGAAAAGGTCTGAAAAACGAGAAGGAAAATCGGGCGCCTGTTGAGCGACGGGTTCAGAAAAATATAGATGGTCTTCAGGGTGATTACCAAGGTAGTGGGGGAAAAGTAGGCTTCAAGAAAAGCGACTCAACCTCGAAGATAGTTAAAATTTAATGCGTAGCGAATTACGCAAAAGTGCTTCGAGAACCACGCAAATCCAAGATCGCGGAAGAGGATTGGGTCAAAAAAAAGTGGTCGAAAGCACAGCGGGAATGGGGCGGCGAAGGGCACGGGGGGCTGGGGAAAAACTTTGTCATCAGAGAGCGCTCTCACGGACCAGGGGGCGACTGGAAAAATGAAAGAATTGCTGAGGAACTTGGGTAGGACGGTGTGGGAGATGGTAATATGAACCAAACTATGGGGTTTTCGGACAGTTTTCACCTGGAATCTTTTGATGTATCTTCGATGCGGGCTCGGAGGAGTTGGGGAAAAGAAGAAGGGGGGGACACCACTTTATCAAAACATACTGAAAAGGGAAGTCGGGACCGGGGAGGGGGGGGGGGGAAAGAGGGGAGAGGGGGGGTCGTCGAATGATACGGCTCAAATCATTAAGCAAGACAAGAGAGCCCTGAGAGAGACCCCTACAGTCAAGAACTCCGGACATGAGCAAAGGCGAACCGGTTTGAGAAAGAAAAAGCTACTCAGGTCTAGAAGGGGGAAACAATTTGGAAATCATCTCTTTGGGCCGTAAGGGGGAGAGTCGGGGCGGGAGCGTAAGGGAGAGCGGTCGGGAGAATTCATTGAAAGGACAGGATACAAAGGGTGGAGAGAAAAAGTGGGGGGCCTTTAGGTAATTTGAAAGGACGGAAGGGGAAGGAAGGCCTTCGAAAGACAAGCTAATAGTTCGGGGGAAACAACGCAGTACAAAAAAAGGGGAGGGAGGTTCGGATAAAGGACTACGCAGTAGGAAGATGCAGGACCATTTGTCCAAAAGGCCATCCATCCCCGAAATCGATTCAGACATAAAGGAAATCGGTGGGGAGAGAGAAAGGGTCACGCAAAGGGAGAAAAGACCCTATAAGGTAAAAAGTCCTTACCGGGGGAGGGGGGAAAAAAGACGGGACGGACCAGACCGGGGAAATTGGGAAAACCGCATTATCCCCATTTTGCAAGTGAAGCTGAAATGCAGGTCTTGGGGGAGGCAGTACGCTGGTTAAGAAGTTGTAGGAAGGGAACATAACTGACGGTAAAGTGAACTATGAAAAGAAAAAGGGAAGGGGGGGACTCCATGGGAGTTGGCAGGACGATTTTCTCAGGGTATTTATCGCTGTTTCCCCGAAGTGGGGAAATAATGACGAGTTCATCTCATCAGGGGAAAGGGCCGTCTTGGGAGGGGGGGAAATAAAGACCGTCGTCGAGGCAGGGGGAAGAAAAACGAAAAGTCAATCTAATGGGTGGACCAGGTGGGTTTGACGGAAAGACAAAAACAAATTGAAGCCGCGAATTTACTCAATATCTAGGGAGAAACCAGTCGGAGACTTCTCAAAATCAAGTCTTGACAGAAAGAAGAGGTGCT
>Ga0179593_1530881_pt1 | contig 14309 bp, 17 predicted proteins | sample CZODoug2_1_08_16_FD_185931 | JGI IMG/M metagenome (GOLD analysis project Ga0179593, IMG submission 185931) | Vadose zone soil fungal communities from Angelo Coast Range Reserve, California, USA - CZODoug2_1_08_16fungal (PacBio error correction) | ecosystem: Environmental > Terrestrial > Soil >...
AGGGGGGAGGGGGCCTCCCTTCTGAGAATCAAAAGAAAAGGGGGGTCCCAGAAGGGGTGAATTCCAGGGAGGACCATGGGCGGGAATGAGGGAATCACCTGGCAATTACCGCAAGCATTGTTTCCGGGACCTGACCGAGGAAAATTTGAAAAAAAGGACGGGACCAGCCACAAATCGGGGAAAACAGGAGCCCCGTGGCCGCGAAGGGGGCCGCCTGCGCGGGGCCGGCCCCCTCGAGCGATCGGTGAAGTCAAGAGGGAAATTGAAAAGAGAAAAAAACCTAACAAGGGAGAAAACGACCTCAGGCTTTGAGAGAGAAAAACAACAACGGGGAGGAAAAGAGAGAGATGACAAAGCGAGGCTAAAAGCGACGGTTAGCGAAGCCTTCCTCAAAAAAAAAAATTCAAAAAAAAGCAGCTATCACCAAGAGGGGAACTAAAGCCGGCACGGGGCTGGCCCGCGGACCGCGCGGGACGGCCAGAAGAAAACTAAACGGAGAGGTCAAACAAAAGGTGCGGCGTTCATTAATTTATGAAAGGGAATGATGGGGGAAATTTGGGGAAGGACTCCCCGTGAAGGAAATGAGACATTCTTACGAACTGAAAAAATCAAATATCCTAAAAAAAAAGTTTAGTTAAAAAAAGGCCTAACGTCGCAAGCCAAGTATTAAAATGGCCAAGGGTAAAGTCCTGGGAAAAGGCTGGTTTCAAAGGCTGACAATCGGAAGTCAAAATTAGGAGAGGAACAGAAAGGGACAGAGGGTTAAGGAAGGTTCGGGGGCTCTAGAAAAATGAGTGATCAAAAGGGGTTCACAAACGCCTTCAGAAAGCCTTAAGTCCTCAGTGACCCTGGTCAAAGATGTTTTCGGCCACAAAGGGGCGTAAAAAAGGTCAAAGCAGCAATGGGGCCAGATGCATCAGCTTGGCTGCACCCTTGTGACTCTGTTTCTGGAAACTCTTGGGATCAAGGAAAAAAAAACATGTACAAAGGAAAACGAACAAGGTCACAACGCCTGTCCTAAAAAAATCGGGATGGACACCGCGCGATATCCAGACGGCAAAAAGTCGAAGGGACGGAGGGGGAGACTACTCATAGCCCCTGGCAAAGTCTTGGGCAAAAACGTAAAAAGAAATCCGCAGAATCCCGTCAACCCTAGAAAAAGGTCAAAGGCTACTGGCTACCCCTGGATGCTAGCCGCTTTCACACGAGATGGACCACCGGAGGAAGAGAGGGAGCGCAACGTCAAATACTCCAAACAAGAAAAGACGCAAAAATCGAGTGTCATTGGAATTGCAAAAAAATTATGGGTCGTCGGGTTCTGCTTAAAACAAACAGTCAAATGGACCCCACCCGAACTCCAGTTTAAAGAAAAACGGGGGAAATAGGGGAGTATGGGAAAAATTCTTGTACGCCTCTATGTCAAATAGGGGGGGGGACATACCAACGCCGCAAGAGAAACGTCAGACCATCTGCGTATTTTCGTGGTTGACGTAAGTACGTGAGGGGGAAAAATGATCGGGAAGATTCTGTGGCCTTCCCCTTACCCTGCGGGGTGAAGCCTGGCCCCTCAAAAGAAGGACGTGGCAAAGAGCTCTTTCACCAAGCCCGGCCGGGCAAGGAAGGAGGGGGAGGGTAACCCGCTTGCCGCCGCCTGACGGCCCGGAAAGCGTAAAACGTGTAAAGGGGGAAAACAGAGTCTCACGTAAACCAACCGCGTCCCATCCTAGCCGCAGGCACGAGGAACTGGGGAATGTCTAAACCGTCAATTCGTCCAAGGTCTCGAGTTTTCGGGACCACCAAGACGAAACAATCCTTACTAAGCCCATGACCTCCAGCACTGGGAAAGGTCAGGAATTAAGGTTTGTTCCGATGTTGTTGTGCGGTCCAAAAGGTATCAAAAAAATGGGGGATGAAATAGAAAAAAAAAAAATGCACAAGCATTTGTGCAACTTTGAGCAAGACGTAAGGGAGGGGAAAAAGGGGGAGGGGGGGGGGGGGGGAGAGAAAAAGAGGGAAAAAACCAAATGGGCGACTTAAAAAACTGCCGCCACGCCCAAGGACGGAATGAAAAAAATCCCTTGAAGCAAAGGGGGCCTGAAGTAAAGCGATCCTGGGTTAATCCCCCTGTGATAACGGTTAGAAAACCTGAAGGGCGGCGCCCAGAAAAAAAAACCCAAGCTGGGGAAAAAAGGGGAGGGGGTGAAGCGGGAAATTTTTAGTCTCGACGTTCGCCCTGGAAACCTGTGACGGCGTTCCTAAAGAAATCGGGGCGGGAAAGGATAAACGTCCCCAAGGGAGTCCAAAAAAGGGGGGCGCACAAAAAGATCGAATACCGCGGACCGTTGGCCTGCCTCAGGGTAAAGCGGAAAGGGCGCAACGAGGTTGCCAACGACGGGGGAAAGGGCCGTGAGGGGGTTGGACATCCGCCACCTCGGGAACTCGGAACTTAAGCGATGTGAGCCTGGAGATGGGGGAGGGGGGTGGGGGAACTTTTCAGACGTACCCCAAACGAGAAAGTCGCTGCGGGGACATGGCGGGAGAACGCAAAAGGGAAAGAGGACTCGGGGACCTTCCCCGAGTTCGAATGTCGCGGCAGTGCCGCGGTAAAGGAACAGGAAGTAGGCGCACTACGTAAAAGCAAAAAAAAAAGAAAAAAAAAAAAAAAGAAAGAACTAAGGCCAGTGACCATCCTCTCTCTCTCGGGACCATCAATTACTAAAAGAGGCCAACGGGGAACAAAGGCCGTACGCGAGAAGGCAAAAAACAGAAGAGAAACCATCGAGAAAATGTGGCAGACCACGCTTGAGGCCCGCCAAAGTCGGAAAAAAAAGGATCTTAAAAAAGGGGCGAGCGTGCACAAACTAAAAACAGAGAGGGGACAGGGAGCCGGGGGGTGGGACGGAACGCAGCAAGAAAAATATGAGAAAATCGGACGCTCAAAGCGGACTGAAACGACGGAGGAAGAAAATGAAAAAGAACCCGCCGTCATAAGTACGCGCATCCCGAAAAAAGCTAAACCGGCTGGCAAAGTCAAACAAAAGGGGGGGGGAAAGAAAAAAAGTCAATTGATTTGTCCTCAGAGGGGGAATGTTGAATTCCCTGCTGCGGCCAACTTAGCAGGGTGAAACAATTAAACTGCAATGCAAAAAAAGGCATCATGACAAAAGGGTGCAAGGAAGAAAAGGGCGAAAATTTTAACGGGGGAACGCCAGCCGCGGCAGCATAAGGGGGGAAGATTGTCACTCAACACCGACGAATCGTGACCAGGAAGCCGGGGGGGGGGAAGAGGGGAAAAAATAACCCGTTCGCCGTCGAAGAGCTTTGATCTTCGAAACAAAACAAGATAGGAAATCACAAAGAAGTAAGAAGAATCCGGGAAAGAGAAGGAAAGGGGAGGAGACTAGGAGGCCAATCGCGAGGAAAATCAAAGGGTGGCGCACCAGTCCAGAAGGAGGAAGCACGGGCTGCCAAGGAAATGACCGAAAAAATAGCTTCTGGGAAGGAAAGAAGTCGAATATTTTGGGCACCTGGTAATACAACAATCAAAACCAATGAAAAAGGGGGAATAAAATTCACTAAAGGTAAGTGACAAAATCCAAGGCATAGTTGGGGAAAGTGATGAAAAAAAACTTGAAAAAATAGGCATAAGAAAGATCGGGGCACATGCGATCCCTGGTACCTGGGCGTGGCCAGGGAGAACAATCAAGGAAAGAAAAAGTGGGGTCGTCGAAAGGCGCTAGCCATCCTGGGTTCTTAAAGGTGCTGGTGATACGAAAGGGCGCCAAAAAAAGGAAAAAGGAAACGTCCACCAAGGAGGCTGGAAGGGAAAAAAAAACTGGCTTCGTTTTCGTGTCACGGGCCCGATCAAAAAAATGAGCAGAAGGTCTAAAGGATGCAAAAACGGGGCATCAGCGGGTTCCACAAACGAGCTATGGGCAGGAAACTGGAGCCGGGGGGTTTGACGAAACGCGGAACGCTTGTAAGCCCGCAACTAAAAAAAAAAAGGTCCCTGGAAAGATGGAAAAAAAGAATAGCCAGACGGACCTTGGGTCAAATGCTCGTAAACTTGTCTTAGCGAGTGGGGGGGGGGGCCTTACTCGTGTCGCGGCACGGATGGCCGAAACACGCCGAAAACTCAAATGGCCAGAAAGAAGAATCGAAGGCTGTCAGGTTTACGAATCCGCGACATCCGCTGTGGGACTAGGGACCCCCGAAAAGTAGCTGGTACCAGATGCAAAAACCCTTATAAAGTACCCAAAAACGCTACGCACGAAAAAAACGTAGGGAGGGAATCAGCGTCCAAAATTACCAGACCGACTGAAACGCGGGTGGGTCGTGCCCCAAAGAAAAAAACCAGTTTACGAAAGAAAGTGAACGACACACAAGGCCTCCCGTGGGGTTTCGTAGAAAAAAAAAAAAAGGGTACCACCCTCGTCAAGGAAACGGAAAAAAAGGTCTAGAAAAAGGCGCAAAAAAAACTGCTGGACTTGAGGGCACGTCAAGGGGGAAGGGTGGCCGTCAAAAAAAGCGTCGAAGGGACCCAGGAAAAAAGGGGTCACAGGCGCCACTGGCCGCGCCTAAAAGTGGGGAAAAAGAAACAAAAAAAAAAAAAACGGGGGGGGAAGCTTGAGGTCATGGCCAAAAGAAAAGTCGGGCCTAGGCAACCAAAGTTTTATCCACCGTGTGGGGGACTGTCGCGAAGCCCGCAAACCTCGTTAACCAGCAACACAAACGAGGGAAATCAAGCCGTGGAAATGGGCGGCGTGGGTCCGTGGCGCCAGGTGTGGGTCCGAGTAGTCAAAAAAAAAATTCCGCCGGAACATAAAGCCAGGGAAAAGTGGGGGACCTGACGGTGAAGGCCCTGAAGGGTGAAGCCGAAACCAAAAAAAAAAAACAAGGGGAGGAGGGAGAAAAAACAAAAAATGAACCCGGAAAAAACACGTCAGCCCCGAAACCCCGGCCGGTGGCGTCCGAAAAAAAAAACAGGGGGGCAAACCAAAAACCGGGGGAAAACACGGCCCGTAAAAAAAAAGCCAAAACACCAGTAAAAAAAAAAGTGGAGCGAAACCTCACAGGGGTGCCGGACAGGCAACGTTAAGAAAAAAAAAAAGGTACTGATAACGGGGGGGGGAACGAGGAAAAAGGTCGGGGGGCGGGTACTACAGCTGTGCCCAAAGGAGGCCCGCGCAAAAAAAAAAAAAAAAACTTGTAGGCCCGCTCAAAAAACTGGTACCGCCGGGGACAGAGGGGGGGCACGAAAAAAAAAGCCTCGATGAGGGAAGTTGGAAAAAAAAATCACAAAAGACACACGAAGTCACGCAGCGTTTCAAACCGCTGGCGCTGGCCTGCCTCAAAAGAGCGTAAGTAAAAAGGAACAAACAAGGAGCGTGGAGGACTGAAAGAACAAGGGGCCACGGGGACACGGGGGGCGCAGAAAAAAAAGCAGGAAGTCCGTCCGCCAGGGCCATGAACCGGAAAGGTGCCTCAAGAAACGAGGCACGTGAAAGGCAGCAGGGGCCCGAATCGGAGAAAAAAAACAGGGAACAGCGAAGGTGACAAGGCCTCCCGCACTCATCAGCAGGAATTACGAACCCCCGCAAAAGAAGGAGAGGGCTGTCCGCGGGCGAGCCAGCAAAGAAAAACACGAGCGCCCCCGAAAAAAAGCCTTAAAATACCATAAAAGAACACGTACCATAAAAGGGTCTGGAAAAGGCCCCCGGCGAGCATGAAAAAAGGGTCAAGAAAAAAATGGAAGGAACTTACGCGGGAAAACAACGTCGTCAAGTCTACTCCTAGCATACCAGCGGGAAAAGTGGGGGAAAAAAAAAGAGCAACGCGAGCGCTCAGTAGCGAAAAAAAAGCATAACGAACTCGAAGCAAAGGTCACCAGAGAGGGGAGGGGAGGGAACCGTGTGTGAGCAGCAGGGGAAAGGGAAAGAATGCAAAGAACTCAGACGGCATCGGGGAAAGGAGAAATGAAACCGGGCACAAAGCCCGGTTAAAAAGACTCGCCAGGGGGAAAGATTGACCAAGGTCCACGGGCGCCCGTTGTGTTTTAATAAGGGAAGAAAACAGGATGGGAAAGTTTAGTGAATTCCACTGCACCGTCGCAAATGGCGGGGGTCAGGAAAGGGGCCAAAGAAGTTCCGGGAACATCAAACAAAGAAGCTGTGAAAGGAAGCGGTGGTGGAACGGAAAAAAAAAAACCAGCGCTGCAGAACGGCCCCCGGGGGGAAACGGGGAGTGTGAAGGGACTGTGGGGAAATGGAGCGAAATCGGTGAGACGGTGGAGCCGTAGGCTACCTTCGTCCACGACTCGCTTGATTTATCAGTAGAAAAACAACAACAACGTAGAAAAAGAAGGGGAGAAGAAAAAGGATATACGAACGGCGAAAGGGTAAAAGCCCTAAAAAGGAAAATCAGGCAACCGATACCACAACGAAGGCCCGCCAAATCCCAGCCTCACGGCACCCAAAACGGCAAAAAAAAAAATGGAGAAGCTGCAAGACTTGTTAGGGGGGGGGCCCCTGAAAGCCCGCCGTGCCGGAGGGGACGAGGCAGTATGCCGAGGGGGTAAAACAAAGGGTAATAGAAACCTCCAAAAACCATGGCGACGCAGGGATTCACCTTAACGAAAATACAAAACAATCGGTACGACGAATGTGCACGGAGGGACGACCGATGGAAAAACCTAATCCGGAAATGCTACGTATTTCAAGGCAAAGGGTACCGGGCTTCAAAAGGAGTGAACGGTCGTAAAAAGGAAGCCATCAGCGAAGCCCAGGTAAAAGGAGGGAAAGGGGCAGTAGGCGTGGAGACGGCGACCCGGGCGTAAAGACCCGCCCTTCAAACGGTGACACCTGTTCGAGTGTAAAAAAAGAAAAAGAAAAAAAGCAGACGGGCGACCGACGCGATCAAAAAAAAGAGGGGGGAAAACTGGAAAGAGTGGTCCGTGCGCTTCGGGGGTCTACTTTAAAATCAGAGGAGCCCTTCAACGGAAACGAATTCCTCCGCCCTGGATGGCCTCGCTAAAAATCCAGACTGCTGGACATTGTGCATCGGTAGGGGGGAGTGATCGTGGTCGTCTACAGGCCACTACGAAAAAAAAAAAAAGATTTCAGGGAAAAAAAGGAGAAAGGCCGAGGGCAAGGGCCCGAAACCTCAAGGGAATGGAACACCGCGCTAACAACACGGAAAAAAAAGGAGGGCACCTGAGCTGGGACAACCCCCCAAAGGAAAAGAAAACGTCGGGAACAAAAAGCAAAAAAAAAAATCCAAACGCCGGCGCCACAAAAACCTAAGAGCACAATCGAAAACAGGTGGGCCAGGTCTACCACGAATTAAAACGCAAACACAACCGTGGTAAGGAAACGGGGCCAATGCCCCCACACAACGCAGGACTAAGGGGGACCTCGGGGCCGCATTGGGAGGCCAAAAAAAGCCTAAGGTCCTTAGGAAGAATGAGGGCCCAACTGGTCAAGGGAGCGGTGCACGCGGGACGTGGCCAGTCTACCAAACGGGGGACCTTACCAAAAAAACAAAAAAAAACCCGGGGCGATCGCTTGCGGTCAATTCGGGCACCACTTACTTCCCGTTAACAAGTCCGCCCGACCCGCTCACACTAAAAAGTGGGGGAAAAGAAAAAAAAACCAAACAAAAAACAACCGTGGTGACCATCACCCGGGGTCGGACGAAAGGGGCCAAAAAAAGAAGGAACGGGCCGAGTAAAACGCCTAGGGGGCCACAAAACGTAAGGCACGGTCCACCTCCCGGAGGTCCAGAGAATCAATAAAAAGGGGGAAAACGGGGTGGGGGCGGGGCCAAAGAAATGGGGTGACGCGGATGTTCACCCATCCGGGGGGGGGGGGAAAAGCCAGGAAACGGGGGCAGTTTTGAAACAAAAAAGGAAGGGTGAAAGCCTGAGGGGGTGTCCCCATCAGGGGGAGACCTTCAACCAACCGGGGGAACCCCCCATAGAGGAGTGGAAATATATAGGTGTAACCCAGTCATTGTCAAAAATCACAAGGAAGTCAAAACGTTACTGGCCTTCTCGGCGGGTTCCGCGAAAACCAACTTGGCGAACTTCACAGACAGACCGAGAAAAAAAAAAAGGGACCGGGCCTGAAAATGAAAATTTGGGAAAGGTGCGGAAGTCCGCCAAGCCGTTACGTCCAAAGGGGGTGAAACGGGACGAAAGAAAAAGCCAGGGGGAACGTCGACGCAGCCTTGAAAAAGCTTGTTCCGATTCAAGTGGTTTTCTCTCAAGGCGCCACGGTCTCAGGGGGAAAAAAAAGGGGATGTCCTCCGGGGAAACTGAATCTGAGGTGTTGGAAACTCCGGGCACACTGCCACCCGAAGAAAAGGACAACCATAAAACTCGAAAAAGGTCGAATACAGAGGGGCGCCGTGCAAGGGCCTCCAGTGAAGAAGCGAAGAAAAAAAAAAGATACGGGCGTGTCCAGGAGGCCAAACGGAAAACGTGGGCCGCAAGACCCCACGGGCGTGAACCCCTAAGTGAAAAAGGGGGAAAAATGAATAAAGGTGATCTGATCGAGCTGGGGGTTGCTTCTGGGAAGGGTGCTCGGAACTGATTCTCGCCTCGGGGAATCCGAGCGGCGAAAAACGGGACAGGCGGCTCACGGGGGGGGGGGGACACCGTCTATTAGGCTGGTAACTAAAGGCGTTCAAAAAAAAAGGGGTTCTTGGAAGGAAACGGCCGAACCGAGGTAGGGGAAAGAAAAGAACTACCTAGAGAAATTAATCCGTCTGGAGAAAAACTGCTCTGTGCCGAAAAAGGACTAGCGATGTCACCAAGGGATGTCGTTGCAAGGAACTGTAAAAAAAAAGGGAAGGAACCGAAATCCGGCCAGGTTGGTCAGACCCACTCGATGCGCGAACAAAAGGGAGTCGAAAAAGGGAGAACGGTACAGCCGCGTGAACGCCAAAAAGGTCAAAAGTAAGGGGAAGGGCCTTGGGGGACATCAACGGCATCAAAAAGCTCAGGGGAAAAAACCTCACAAGGGAAAGAAACAGGAAGAAAGATCATCTTACGACAATGAGACAGGAAAGCCGGTTGGACCCAAGGCTTCATGTTCCCCAAAGATATGATGAAGGCACATACCCCGGCGCGTGTGTTTGTGACATAAGGGGGAGGAAAGCTCTGAAGGAGGGTGGGGAAAAAGTGGGGATTCCCGCTGAGGGCAGGGAGACTCCTCCCCAGTTCACACCTCATCATAATGGCATCACACGGAAGGAGGCCCGTGTGAAAAAAAAACGAGCTGGAAAAAGTGAAAATCAAAACTCTCATCAGGGGGGGGGGGCCCCAAAGATGGAAGGAGGACAGAGGCCGGCCTCGTCCAATCCGGTGCACCTTCACGAAAATCTGGAAGGACTGTAGAACGGAGGAGAAGGGCGAACCGTCGACAAAGCCACTAAAGATATAAAACAAACGTGAGGAGGAGGAAAGATAAATACACAACGCCGGAAAACGTCTGAGGAGGGGAAACGCGAAGGGAAATGGGGGCTCAGCGACGGATTCACAACGAAAATGCCAGGCCGCGGACCCAAGACATCGGCACTTGGGTCCACCCGCCAGAGGGGCGGGAAACTCAATCGGCAAGAAGCGGGGAAAGGAAAGGGACGTGCGTGATGACACATGAATGTATTAAGGCATCCCCCCATGAAAGAGGGGAAAGGAAGGAGGAGAAGAAAGCATTACGACTTAACTTAAAGTTGAATGAAAACCACGAAGGGGCCTGGGGAAAGCCACAGAGGGGGAATTCCAGAGATAACAAATGGCTGCGTCAGGGTCACAGTTCTTTGGAGATCGGAAGGGAAAGCTGTCCAGAAGCCGCTGCGGCGGTAAAAACTTAGGGTGACTCCAGAATCGAAAAGGGAGGGGCGTTATTCCAGACTGAAGGAAGCCTGGTAAGGGGGACCCTCACGACGTTTCCACGTGGAAGACGTGAAAAATCACGAGGAAAAAGGAAGGAAGGAAAAGACAAAGAAGACTTTACGCAGGAAAAAGGGAAAGGACACTAGGGAAGAGTGGTAGGGATCGGCGTAAAACTTTGAACGAACGAGCAGGCTGAAAACCAGGGGAGGGAAAGACCCCGGGAAAAAAAAAACCGTAAAAAAAGCCGGTTATTTGCCACTCCGAGGGAAACAAGGGAAAATGGAGTCATTGGGGAAAGGGGAGAGGGGGAACACCAAAAGAAATATCACGTATTTCCGCCCACTTACGTGCGGAAGAGAAAATTGTCCAGCCCCCTGACCCGCCAAACAGCCCGCCGTCGGACCAGGAAAAAGAGGATGTCTTCGAGCACCAGAAAAGCGCAAAGGGAAAAGGACGAGCCATGTGAACCGTAGAGAAAAAACTAAGAGAATTGGGAAAGCAAACTGTCACTACGCACTCACACCAAATCCAAGACTCAGAAGCATGCTGTGCAAAAGTTTTCATGGCATGTCAAGAAGGGGAAGGGCAAAACCAAAAGTGAGCTGCGGAAAAAAAAAATAAACCAAAACCATGTAAGGGGGGACCCCTGGCATGCAATGCACACAAAACGGCCCGAACAATGACATGTTCTGCGCTCGGGGTAAACATGAAAGCGCCCCGCGGTCTTGCAAAGAAGGGGAGGGGGGGACCCAGCTGAAGGGGGGAACAGTGAAAAAGGGGGGTTGGAGGGGGGGGCAATAAAACAAAAAGAAGATGAGGCGTAAAAGCACGTACCCCGTCAGAAAACCGCAAAGTGTACAGGCCGCCGGGGCGCGAAAAAAGGGGCAGACCCGGAGCAACGGGGGGGTCCAGAAGGGTGCTTCGAAGCTGGCCGAAGAAAATTACGGCAACGAGGGGGGGTCCCGTTTCAAAAAAACAAAAAGGGGGGTAGTACCGGCGGGGAAAAAAAAAGGCGTACTTCACCAAGGAAACGAAAAAACCAGCGAGCGCAAAACAGGGGGAACTAGGGGGGTGGGGGAGGGGTTGCGGTAACCCGTTCCTTTGCTCCACAAAAGGTGGGCAGCAGGGAGTTTCGCAAGCCGTTCAAGCCCCCACCAGGAAGAAAAAAAAGGAAAACCCAGAAAGGGGTGGAAGGCCTGAAAACCTGACGTGCAATAACAGCGCGAAAAAAAAAAAACAAGGGAGAAGAGAAGAAGATGGCACCCGCAGGCGGCAAAGTCAGCCACCCCGGTCAATCCGGGCAAATGAACGGGGTCCGGCGGGAACAAAGGAAAAGAACTCCGGGCAAAAGGGCCTTGGAGAACACGGCACGACCGCCCCGACCCACCAAGTTGCAAGGGAAAAGACGGACGCCCCTGAAGGGGGTGTCAGGGGGTAAAGAGGGGGGGAAAGGCCGTACCGACATTGTGAAAAAAGTGGAAACGAGCCCGCCGAAAAGTGGAGGGAAAACGGTAAACAACGAGAACCTTGCCATAAAAACGTTTCCATTGAAGACCCACCCTTGGGAGGCGCGCGCTCCTGGAACTGTGCCGGGGGAAGGGAAAAACTGGAGAAAAAAATACGGGAATCTGCGTTACGGTGCAAAAAGTCCAAGGCAAAAACGGTTCACAAAGGCAAAAAGAGGGACACCACAAGCAAAGTATTCGAAGACCCAGCAGGCGCGGAAGGTCACTCACAAAAAAGGGATCTTAAGGTAAAGAACAAGTAAAAGGGGAGGGGTAGCTGTCTGCAGCCTACACGTTTGTGGGGGGGGAAGAAGGAGACAAAAAAAATGGAAAATCCGAGGAACTGAAAGGGAAACATGAATTGGTCTTGAAAAAAATAATCTTGAGCTTGGGGGGGGGGGAGGTAAAGAAAAGACCTGCGGCAAAAGCTAGAGACCAAAGAAGGGTACATCGTCGAAGACCCCCAAACGCATCGTCTCCATCTCGGGAGGAACACCCTGAAAGTCGGGAAGGTCGGCCCTTCCCTTCAAAAAAAGAAAGAAAGGGTCCGGGGGGCCACGTGCAAAAAAAAGGGGTACCAGCAAAGATTTGCTAAAAAACTTCCCCGTATACTACCAGACCCGCTTAAGAAACAGCTTACTGATCGCGGGACACAAGTCGATTAAAAAAGGGAGGGAGACCGTGTCCACTCGGCTACCGTCCTCAGCATGAAAAGAGAATCAAGAAAAGAGAGCCAGGTGGGGAAGGGCCACGCTATGCCACAAAATCTGGAGGAAAAAATCGGAGGGAGCCCGTGAAGAATAAGCCCAATGTAACCAAAAAAAACCGTGATAAAGCCGGAACACAGCCAGTTGGGTTGACGAAATGCGTCGGGGACAAAAAAGGGACGCCTCGCGCCTCTCAGCTGCTTCGAACATGGGAAGGAGGAAAGACGGCAACAAAACAGGAGGGATCATTCAAAAAAGGGGGGGTACGCAGAGTAAGGACAGGGGACCCCTTGGTGGGGTCAATATTCGGGTGAGAAGGGAAAGGTAAGAAGGGAAGTCAAAAGTGCGTCCCCAAGGGGAAGCAAAAAGGAAAGAGGACTTGGGAAGGAACTGCGAAAGTTGAAAGCCGCCGAGGCCGTTTGACGGGGGAAAAGCAGAGGGGTTCCGCAAAAAAACCGGTGACGCATGGACGGCAGAGGCCCAATAGGGGAGATGAGTGGGGCACCCTTGACCTGATCGTACGCGCCCCGGAAGCGGAGTCGGAGAGAACGTTGTAAGAAGCTGGGAATCCCCCTCTAACAAAAAAAACAGAAAGAGAAAAAAGACGGCGGGAGAGGAAAAAGGAAGCACTCGACGATGAAAGGGGAAGGCCCACCGAGCTAGAAGGGGGAAAAGGGGGGAAAAACGGCCAAAACCTTCGAGCCAAGTGGAAAAAAAAAAAATTCAAGGGAAGGGGTCGGCCAAAAAATTCCTCGCTGGCGAAAAAACGTGGCGACTGTCAGGCCCTGAAAGGGGAGGTTCAGCAATTTGTTATTCACGGAAAAAAAAAAGGGAAGCCAGGGGGAGGAAAAAACATAACCTTAAAAAATCAAGATACACTAAAGTGGGGGAAAAAAAAAAAACTGCGAAACAAGGGGAAGGAACACAGCAATTATGTACCATAAAAAAAAAAAGGGCTCGTGGTAAAACGTCGGTGGGGCGGGAAGGATAACTGTTCGCAAGCGCGGAGCAGGGTGGGGAGGGAAAAGGGACAGAAGATCCTGACTGCACACGGGCACGTCCACACAAAGGGGAGGCCTCAAAAATGGCCCAGCCATGGAGGGTAAGACCACGGATGGGCCAAAGAACTCTCAGCCCCGTGTCGAGACGCGCGCGCCGAAAAAAAGAGAACCTTCAGAAGCGAGAGAACTGAGGCGTCTAACTTGACGAATGAAGGCAAGAGCCATGCTGACAACGACCGGGGAAAAGAGTCAGACCAGGGAAGGGAAAACGGGGAAGCAAATAGACAAATGGGTCATGGTCAACTCCAGAGGGGGAAACGTCTGGAGCAAAGGAAGGGGGGTCGGTAAACCGTGCAAAAAAACCCTGGGAAGCCGAATGGAGGGGAAAAGTTGGCAAAGACCCTCTGGACAGGGGAAAAGGGTTGGAAAGGGCTACTCAAGGGGGGAGGGGGTCCCATATGTGTTAAAAAACCTAGGACGACTGGGCGAGTGCACACCGCGCAAATAAGAAAGGGCCAACATGCAAAAGAAAAAGGGAGAAAGACACGTTTTGAAAAAATGGGCCAGGCGACGAATTCAAGCGGGGCGATAGAAACAACAACGTGTCACACTCAAGGGGAACCCCGCCCAACACGAGACGTAAAAGGGTGTGGAAAAAGAAGTGTCTGGGTTTCCGCTCTGACCTGTTGCAGGACAAGAAGACTGGTAATTCGATAAGGACCCCGCTTCGGGACTTGACTTTCCCAACGAGATACTGGCCCACTCCCAAAAAAGAATAAAAATCTAGGATTGGAGGGGGGAAGGCCCAAGGAATTTCCCCGGGGAAAAAGGTCCACAGGCGAAAAAACAAAGAACGGAAGGGGGGGGGGACAAGGCAAACCCCACGCCACATTTGGGGGGGGGGGAAAGGGACGGAAGGGAAGACTGACGCCACCCTAAAGTGAAAAGTTATAATAAAAACCTTTTAGAAAGCCCGACATGCCAATGCAAAAAAAAAAGGAACCACACGCACCGCAGGGTGACCACTAGGTCGTTGTGGAATCCTAAAGGAAATTTTGGGTGGAGGGCGCCGTTGAAGTTATAAAACAAAGGGGGGTACACCTGCGTAGGTGAGAAAAACCAAATGCAAGCTGACAGGCCAAAAAAAAGGTGGAAAAAGGGGGGGGACGGGAATTGAAGGGGAATGAACTTGCTTTTTAAA
>Ga0179593_1671731_pt1 | contig 14309 bp, 14 predicted proteins | sample CZODoug2_1_08_16_FD_185931 | JGI IMG/M metagenome (GOLD analysis project Ga0179593, IMG submission 185931) | Vadose zone soil fungal communities from Angelo Coast Range Reserve, California, USA - CZODoug2_1_08_16fungal (PacBio error correction) | ecosystem: Environmental > Terrestrial > Soil >...
AGCAAACAAAGGACTAAGGGACTATCAGGGGACGGTTAAACGCCGTGGCGCTGAAAATCCGCAGCGAGGGGAGGCTGGTGGGCGGAAAGTGTCTGATACGTTTACGCCTCTCGTGCTCAAGGTGATCTCAGTGGGGGAGCGACGTATATCAACAGAGACCGCATTTGTCCCAAAAGGGTGATAGTCTTAACAAGAAGGAGTCCTGAAAAGAATATCATACACTCCATGTAATTGTAAAACGGCCCCGAGCGATGCAGCGAAAGAAGCGGGTAATACACAAAGGAGGGTCACTCGGGAACTCCGGTGACCGGGGGGGAGGGGAGGGAAGGGACCGGAAGAAACAACGATGGCATCAACCAAAGATTGGGGACAGGCCGTGCCTCAGCAGGGGGTAAAACGGGGGACAGGGAGATTTTTTCCGGGAACGTTTCAAGCCCTCGAAAGACGTTGATGAGAAGAAAAGATTCGGCGGTTAAAAAGCGAAGAGCGAGGGATGGCGAACTTATGGGTGGAGAGGGCGATTGCTTTGGGGGAGCCCAGGAAAGGTGACAGCGCATAGTTGATGGCCCGAAAGATGGAAGCAAAACTGACGGACGAAGAGGCACGATCCTGGTTAATGACAAGTGAACGGTGCTCTTATGAGAAAGGCAAATGCCCGCGATGTAGCTTCTGAAGGACAAAAACGGTCAAAGAGGGGAAGTGTAAAGGACAAGATTGCTGGAGATCGGCAAAGCCGCCGCGCGGTGTGAGAAAAAGGCGAAGGATCGAAATATCGCTACGGAGACACCTCTCTACCAAAGGTTTTTCGCCGGAGAAAGAGAATCCTAAGAAGGAAGAACCTGGGGACCAGGGACAAAGAGGCGCCCGCCGGCGAAGTCCAGCGCTATTTCAAAAGAAAAGAGCTGGGGCGACTTTGCTCGATGAGGGACCCTTATTATTCATCTAAAATCTCCCAATGGGAAAAGAAGGAAGGCAAAAAGAAGGCAAAGGTCCATCGTTCCGGCGGCCTGAGATAAGCTCCACTCTTGCACTACGATCTCTCAATGAGAGAAAAGGGTGAGGAACTATATCAGAATGGCGGGGAAGGGAAGAGATGGGGTCATCGCGAAGAACGATCCGACTGAACTCTTGAAAAAAATGACAAACATAATGGTACCGGACCGTGAGGCACTGACTAAAGCTTCAAAGGGAAAGGGAACAGAGCCAACTGAAGGAGAGTCCGACAGGTAAAAAGACAAACGCTAATTGAAGGAAAACAAAGTTCGAATTGCCGATTAGGGCGAGCCGAAACAGGGAAAAAGAATGGTAGCGCATCGCTATCGAAGCGGAAAAGGGAAAAAGGAGGAGAGCAAAAGCGATGGCACACGTAGAAGAAAAGACCTCGCTGAAAAGAAACCGAGTACACGCGAAGACGGGGGGAGGTGACCCGAAGAGTAAGACGGCCACGCCGAATATGCACGTTTCGCCTCTTCGGATCAGCAAACATCGAAAAGGAGGGGAGGCTTTTGAGAAGGGCGTCGTGACGCAAACGACCAAGGCCAGTCGGGCTAGCACCGCGAGGACATGAGGCGGTTGTAGGAAGGGCGGACTTTCGCCATATGAAAGAGGAGTAGAGGGGACTCCAGAACCTTCGGAGGCGGCGATACTTGAAAAAGCTAACCGGGACGGCGCATTCGCTCCAGCGAACGATCCCCATAGTAGAAGAGGGAAGAATAGGGAGTTCAAAAAAAAAGACATGAAGTGGCCGCGTGGGTCGGAGGGGATTCAGGATATAGGGCCAGGCGGGTGGGGGAAAATGTAACAATAAGAGGAAACATCGATCGTGGAGTTCGAAAAAAAAATCCGTGAGACCGGAGACCGGAAGATAAATCGGAAAAAAAAGCATAGAGGCGACGGATGGGGAAAAAGGGTGTTCTTTCATTTGGGGGTTACCAAACGAAAGCAATCTGGGAAAAAGGACCTCGCCTGAAAGCCCAATAAGAGGGCGCGAGGACTCGTCAGCCGCACGAACAAACAGATAAAATGACTTTGCGAAAAAAAAACTCGCACAACAATCACCTTGACGAGAGCAAGACGAAAGCAGGTCGACCCAGAAAACGAAGACCACCGAGAATGGGGGACGATAAGTCGAAGCCTGAATGGCTTGAAAGGAGGGTAGGTGCGTGATCGCCTTACTCTGGGGCATAAGGTGGAGAAAAATTTTTGGAAAAAATTGCGAGCGCCGATCGTGCGAAGATTTGGAAAGCGGGGCGGAAGCGTTCGAAATGTTGACGACCCGACGACCCTGTGGTTATGCACGGGTGGAAAAGACGACACAAAATCATAGAGCTCCTCAAAGGGCACATATCTCCCCCAACCGGGGCGGCCTAGTCGAAGACCTCGACGGGCAAGGAGCGGCCACGATCGCAAACTGACCTTTTTCACCTGAAACTTTTCAGGATGTGGGGGAGGGGAGAAGGATGGACTCGGGACCGGCGAAGAAAGGCGCGATCGGGAAAGTAAAGGCACAAAAAAAAGAAACACACATGATGCAGGGTCGATAACAGGCGAGGGAAGATCCTTCGCAGACACCGGAACGAGCGCCTTATCTGTCGGCGAAATTGGCGAGAGGAGAGAAGAAAGAAAAAAACCACAAAAAAGGGATCTTTATTTAGAAGCGAGGACGCAAGGACGCCTACGGGGTTCCGGATGGCTGCAAGGCTACATCACAAAATGCGCCTAGCGTGCCGATCAACAGCATGCACATTGGACGCTTTGCCAAAATTGGGATGTTTAGAAGGAGAACAAGACGCAAATCGTAATATCGTCATATTGCGCCGAACAAGCAAAGAGGTGAAACGGCGCGCCATCAGGCCGCGCTGGGAGTCGATTGAGAGTGAGGCACAGAAGACGTCTCAAGATTCGATATACATTCTACAAGTAAAGTAGTGGACACTACCGTCAGTGTTAGGCCGAATCAACGTGGGAGGATACCCCCATGCTTCATCGGGGGGGGGTTCGTTCAAACGATAGCCTTAGGAAAGTCGGCAATGAGGGAAACTGCGCCGATCGAGGATCATCAGCAGGGGAATCGGGGAAGTACAACGGAGGATGTGACTATCTCAATCTTCCGGCGAAGGAGAACTCACACTAGTAAAAGGACGTCACTAACCTTAAACGTTATCGTCCAGATGTATTTCAAGTAGGGTCCTGATTGAGGGGAAATCGTCAAACAAGGTGGTGTTCGAGCGAGGTAGGCAAAAATGGGGGGCAAGACATTGGTGTTGGGAATCACGTCTTACGATTCTCGCGAGAAAAAAGATGGGGCTCAGGGGGAGGGGGGGGATTGTCAAAGACTGGCTATGTTGTCGTTGGGACGACGAACCACGTCGGACGCAGCGGCTCGCATATTAGGGAAGGGGTAAATTATCCGTAAAGAGCCATGGGTTTGAGATCAACAGAAAAAAAGAGAAATGAACGTTTGGGAGTGACATTTCCCGTCAACGGAGAAAGAAATCTGAAGTGCCCAGAGGCTGCATGAGCCGCGTGAAGGAGAAACCGCGGATCTGCGAGCTCGAATACCCGGGGTCGTTACCTTTAAAAATAGGCTACCGTGGCGGTAGCTCAAGTCTACGCGAAAAATGAAGGGGGGTTACCAAAGATTTACATACTCATCTGGCATAGGGCTAAGGAAACAGCCTACCAAGAAAAAGCCTCACGAAAAGGTCGGGCGCAGAATATTTTCTATCGGGAGAAGGAACTGAATCATAAGGCTTCGAACCCGGAGCCCCTACGCGACACGCTGAATTTCGCTGGGGCCTGGAGAAGAAGAACATTTGCAAGAGGGGGCGGCTACAATCGAATCAGACATTCGCTTTTACTCTTGAAGGGGTTCGAAAAAGTTGGAAAAAGGTGCCATCGACGAGGGTGCTCTCGAGTGCGGAGGCCCTCGAAAAAGAAAAGGAGGCACAGAGCGAAGCTTCTTTAAAAGGAACCTTCGGACTCAGAAACGCGCAAGTCCGAACTTCGAGTCGCGACGAAGTCAGCGCGTTGGAGGTAGACCGAGGGTCACATAGGAAAAAAATCTCATGGGAGTGGGGTTTGCTGCTCCTGCAGTGGAGGGCCGGCGGAGAAGATGTCCTAAAAATTAGGTTTGTCGTGCGTCCACAAAGGAGTTCATTCCTGTCTGCTCTAAAAAGAAATTTCAAGGAACATGACGGAAGAGGAAGAGGGAAAACCGAAGCCGGGTGCCTAAGAGACAGCTAAGAGGTAAGTGAATAGCGCGAGGAGAGGGCTCAAAAGATCGAGGTGGGATAAAACGAGTTAAAGCGATGTGGGAACGGCTATAAGGCCTCTGCTCCAAAAATTGCGAACCTCAGGCCACTCACCAAAGAGCCTGCAAAGTCGGGAAGGAGTCCGTCCGGCGCGGTGTGGACAATATCAGGGTGGGGTAGGAGGACAAGGAGACTGAAAAAAGCGGGTCAATATCTTGGTCCTCCCTCACGGCGACGAGCAGAAGCGAGTCGGGGGAAGGCGAAATCGAATAACCGTCGGGTAGATTTAAAGAGATTTCAGGGAGGGAAGAGAGCCGATAAGCCTCGAAACGGAGACGGCGCTCATAGGCAAGACGCGTCAATAACCGCATTTTCTCGATGAATTTAAATCGGAAATTATGAGAAAAGAAAACGTCATCAGTGGGGTGGGGCCTTCAACGTCAGCAAGGACTCAACCGAGTGGAAACAACAACGAGCCTAACGTGCCAAGGTCTCCTTAGTATGCAAATGTCGGAAACTAGGGGGAAAATTAGTGGGGAGGGGGCTGGAGCAAGCGCCCTATGAATAATTTCGTTCCGAGGTCACGTTTCGATTGCGACTTGGATGTGGAGGACCCTACGAAATAAGCCGAGGCAAGAGAGGGATAAAAAAAAAGCTGGGCACAAAAAGTCTGCCTTCACTTTTTGCTAAAGTAAGACATGGTCACCTGGGGGCCAAATCCTTTGCGTGCCAGGGAATTTTGCTAGTAAATACCTCTCCTACCGGACGGATTGACACTAAAATCACTGACCTGTAGTAACCATTTTTGCCAAATTCTAATAAAGTGCATGGAGGTATTGTAAAGCTTCAAGACGAGAGTAGCGAACTGAAGGGATAATATGGGTATAATACTATCAGGTGGAAGGCTGTCAAGGACTGGAAAGCAAGGCGAGATCGGCGTAGAGCAATATATGACGGCAAAAGAGACGGAGGGTTTTTTGGGGGGGGACGCTGCCACGGTCCCCAGAAATAACAAGGGGAGATGGAAGAGACGGCTTAAGGCAAACCTGATCGTTAAATCGAGGAAAAGGATGGCACATGGTTGAAGTGTGCAGGATAAGGCGATCTCTCCCCGAACAAAGAAGAGAAGGCAAGAGAGAAGGAACGATGACGGAAGCCCAATGAGACTAAGGTGAATAGTTTGGGACAGAGGTCCGGGAGCGCGCAGGAGATTTTAATCTGAGGAAAGGGACCGGAGCAAAACAAAAGGAGAGGTAACGTATACTATCTCTGGGCTCGAACTCTTAGGATCGAATCGCGAGGCTCGGAAAGACATGAATGACCTGGCACCCCGGGGAGAGATTCTCATAGGGGCATCTCCTGAGCGGAACACACTTGTCTTATCATAATTACACTGGGCCCCGGAAGATCCATACAGGTGCAGGTAAGGGGAAACATTAGAAAATTCCGGAGGGAAGCGGGGGGCCATCCGTCGAGTAGTTAAAGAGCTGCGAGAACAAGGGGGGAAGGTTCTTTCATTGTCGCACCCAAGAGGGGGATGGGGTGGAAGTAAGGATCGGCTGAAAAGCAACCACTAAAAAGAGGGGGGTTAAAGACCATCTAAAAAGCCCCTCTCCTCGCACGGTTTGCTGCTCAGTCGAGACGACAGAAAGTAAAATGACGACATTCGAGGGGAGAAAAATTATTCATGTGAGGGGCGGGGCTTGGGGGAGCCCCGCGGCACCAATTGTGCAGCGCAATAGTTTTCGCCTAACACAAAACAATCCTGGAACTCAGGCAGCGCCGGAATCCTTGTTGTCGGAAATTCTGTGGCCGCGAGGCTGACGGAAGTTAAAATGCCACGAGGGAAAGGGCTCATTCTAAATAGGTCGAGTGAAGGGGGAACAAAATGGGCCCGCGGTAGTTTGACGACGAGTATTAGGCAGCTCCGAGGGGGAGGGGCGGAGAGACCTCAAAGATGCTACGACGAACGGCTCGAAACCGGAGAGCCGCGACCCGAAGCGCCAAGAAACTAAAAGTGCCAGAAGGCGTTTAGAAAAATCGAAAAATAAAAGGGCTCCCTCGCGCGCGAAAGCGGGGCGATTCCCTCGCCCTACAAAGGCGCCTGGTGACTATCTTCGATTGTGCCTAGAGGGGGGGGGCAAAGGAGGTTAATGTACATCTCCATTGGGAACAACATTGGATAGAAATAAATCCACAGAGGAGAAAATTGGGTGGAAAAAGGAGGGAGGGCATATACAGTCTTACAAGAATACTTAGCTCTGTCACTGTACAGAGCTGAACAGAATGAGCGAAAGGATGGTAAACCCGCAGGGGGAAATCACGTCTGGACGCAGAAATATAGGAACCGGCCTTTCGAAGTTAATCCTCCAACACAGGACCGCAAGCCGGGAGAGCTTGCAGAAAATCAAAGATGAACGTCTAAAGAGAAGAGAGAAAGGTAACACAACACGAAAAGACAAAGCAAATTGATTGAAAGAATTTGAAGTTAAAGCTATGCGCGAAATAGGGAGTGAAAGAAAAAAAGAGAGGGAAGGCCTCGGAAAGGCACTCCGCACTCGACACCGCTCCTGATTTGCCCATTCTATATCAGGAAAAAAGACCAAAAAAAAAAAAAAAAGGAAGTACGAAAAGCGAGGTGATTTCTTAAGGAAAACGAAGGAACGGCTTAAGATAAACAGGAAGAATTGACAGAGTGAAGCCTGTCTTCATTCAGGCACGAGGAAAAATAGGAAGTTAAAAGGGTGGGGGCGGGAAGCGTCGGGATCGGACCAGTCTCTCTGGGACGCCAAAAGGAGGAGCACAAATGAAAACCCGGGTAGTTCTCATGCGCGGGTTTTGTGGGGAGGAAAAAAAAAATGCCATATGAGAAAAAAAAAAAAGATTGAAACCCAAACATGCACATACCACAGGAGACATCTGGAAATAATTGAGCTAAATCAACGTCGGGGAGCTAAGGAGAGAAAAAAAAAGGAAATAAGTCGGCAGCAATAAGAAAGAGTCCCGGGGAAACTTACCGTAAAAACAAGAAGGCGACATGAAGTCCAGCGTTTTCAAAAAGGGGTGCAAGCGGAATTCAAGCTTTGAGAAGGAAAAGGAAAACAATCTATCAGGAAAGGCCGGCGAGGAGTTCAAAAAAAAAATGACAATCTGAAGGAAACTACGGAGGTAACAGGAACGAAGCAGCGATCTCTGGAGGATGGGACAGACAAGGTTTGAGGTCATTTTCACCAAACAAGAAAAGCGAAACGGGGGAAGAGATAACACAAAAAAGACAGCTTCCAATGAAGAAGCATGTAGGCGGACTTCGGAGGCCGACCACCAATGGCTTGATCATCGCGAAAATTGTGAAAAAAAAAAAAGCGAAACCAGCCCTCGGTGGTGAATAATCATCAAAAAGAAGGAACATAAAGGACCAGGAAAAACGTCGGTAAAAATGACTTGCTTTGGCGATCTGGGCGGAGGTGACAGTGGGAAGAGGAAAAAACGAGGGAAGAGCGGAAAAAGCCGCCCGGAGAGGGCAAATGGAGTCAGAGGACATCTGCGAAAGATCAGGCGCGTGTGAGGGGGGGGGGGGTAAACGGGCGAGAGAGGGACTTCAGGGGTCGATAAAGTTGAGTGGGGTCACGACAAGCTGACGCAGTGGGGCCAGAAAAAGGTGGAAAGGAACGTCCCTTACCGGGAATGTCCACTACTCAAACCGACAAAGGGTCCAGGATCTCACCGTCATCAGGTGCGCAAACGGTAGTCCGAACAGAAGGCTCGATGAGTCAAAAGTCAAAACAACGCCAGGGACAAAACTAAAGAGGATCGAAAGATTGCAGGTCACCGGCTAGCACTTTAAGTATGGGGGGGGCGGGGAGAAAAGGTCAAAGGGACGCAAACTAACTCGGGCGAATTCGCGCCAGCGGAGCGGAGACAGAATTAAGTAAATAGAAACCATGTGCTTGAGGGACGATCTGGCACTCAGGCGCTCATGCGGTGGCAGGCCAAGTGAAGGAAAACGTCGGAGGAGGGGCGTTTGGCGCGCGAAAAATCAAGCTCTCTCAACACACAAAAGTAGAGGGTAGTGTAAGGCTCGGAGCGTCCAAGCTAAACAGAATACGGCGCTCTCGACTCCTTTTTGAAAGACTACTGGGACAGATGGAAAAGAGGGACGATCGAGCAAGCACCATTGGTTTATCTTGGAAAACATGTGCTCGTCGATCGCGAACAGATTCGGCGGCGATGCGATGCAATCGGGAAATCCGAGGACCAAGAAAAAAGACAAGTAGATTTTCACGGGCAGCGAAAAGGATGATGCGCGAGTCGAATGGGCTGACGGTGAACACTGGTCTAAGCAGATTGAACTACGAGCCACCGGTTGTGGGGGAAGAAATTACAGAGGGAAGGGTGGAAACGACCGAGGGGCCACTAGAGGGGTCCGAAAACGTTTGCTGTACCCCGATCAGAGGGGTCTTAAGAAAAGGGATATCGTCCGGAAGGAAGTCCATGACGCCAAAATGAAACACCACACTCAGGAAAAGCGAAGGAATCATGAAGAACCTAGGGAGGATGGGACCTCTCTTCGTAAAGTGAATCCACAACAAGAGAAAAGAAGGTGCCACGAAAGGCTTTATGGAACCTCCGTGAGTCCACGGCAATGGTTAGGGGCTCGGAAGGAATGAGGGCGGAATCAAAAGATGGGAGGTTGGGGGTAGCGCGGGGTTCCGCAGGTCAGAGGAGAAAAGCATGTTTGAGGGAAGGACATTCAGAAAGGACAACAAATAGAAGCCATTGATCTTTGAGTCAACGCGATGCAGTGGGTACGAGAAAAAGGGAGAATTTACTAGGGGGGTGGGACAAAAAAGAGACGCAAAAGCGTGGCACCCAGGTCCAAGCTATCATACATGCCTTGCGTAAAGGGTCCGACAGGGCGTTAAGGCGTCTACGCAAAGTGCAGTTTTTTGAGACTCAACCGGGGAGAACAGGGAGAGAGGCAAGGATTGGGGCGTGCATTTACCGAGATCAAAAGCGGGAATACTCATTGAAAGAAAAGTCTCTCCGGGAGCAGCAGCCTTTCTTGGAATGTTTATCGAAGCCGTAAAGTCGATAGGACTGAAGACTAGCCTTTTAATCGGTCGACCCGGAGCGATGAAAATCACAGGGCGGGAGACAAGATAATGCCTGCCCTATTACAGGGGTGGGGGGGGGCCAATATTTTCTAAAAGAGGAGGAAAGTGTACGACGGCAAGCCCTAACTACTAGCGAAATTAACTAAGAGTTTCCACCTTCTCTGCCTCATCCGATTGTGATATCTCTTAGAGAGCGTAATGTCTTACACCTACGCTGGCAAGAATAGAGAAACAAAAAAAAATTAGGAATAGGAAGGATGCGTTCCGATCCGAAGACTAGCCTCAATTAGGAAAAGGTGGCCGAGTCACCGTCAGCGTCCAGTGAGCTCCCTGCATCACCGCGTCTCTGTACTCGGGTAGGTCCCCAGGGAGGTGGACGGGCAAGGAGCTGACTTCATCGGAAGAGGGGCTTATAAAGCTGAATCCTTTTACGGTCAAGTCGAGGTATCGCTATGCTAAACTTTGTTACACTCCGGCCCAGATATACGACGAAGGGGGGGGGGAGAATAGCGAAAGGAAGGAAGGGGGAAAAAAATTCGCGTTGGCGAACCTATGGTGTCAACGAAAGAGAACAAAATGGGTCGACCGTGTCCGCAAGACCTGCCATTTTCCTCGGCGCAAGCTGTCGCCCCGGTCAAATGAGGTTGGACGGAGGGAGTCAGACAAAGGACGGGTCAAGTGAATCAAGGAGCTGCTGCAGAACGCATAAAGCAGGGATCCGAAAAAAAAGGCGGAAGGAGGGTCAGATAAGGGGTCTACTCCAGAAGAGAGACTTACCGGGTGCAAAATCGAAGAGTCACGGGAGACAGAGAAAGGAACAGCAGGAATCTTTTACTATGAACTCGGGCACGGGTCGACAAGGGGATAAGAAGGGGATCTAAAGGAGAAGGGGACCCAGGGTGATCTAGTAAAAGGGGACCACTACCTAACGAAAGCAAAGAGGGGAATGAAAGGCCCTAGACTTGTTAGGGGTAGAGTATACTGCCTTGAACATAGGATTAGGGCAAGCACGTCGCAATGGATTTGGGGGAATCCCTGTCATGCTCGGCCATGAGTGGACGTCCGCTTTCTAAGGAGAAGAGGACCTACGGTAGAACAGTAGTCGGAGGGGTAAGGGATATTTCGAGCTTTAACGCGGTCAAAGAAAAACGCGACGATCATTGGAACGAAAGAGGAGCAAAAGCGGAAACGGTCCTTGCGATCATGGGAAATATGAGGATGACCGGAGTTCTACTCCTGACTCCAGGGGGATGAGGAAAGACAGCAAGACGGACGAAAAGGGGAACAATCAAAAAGATCCGGCGCCAGTGCAAAATTACTTCGAACAAGGAATTTGTAGCAATTTACGTTCACGGGGAAAAGAGGCTCTGAGGAAAGGGGGGAGGAAACAAACACGAGAGGGGATTAAGAAGACGAGCAGGAAAGGGATTGGGACGCGAGTGTTTCTCTACCAATCAGGAAAAAGTCGAGTCCGCTTGAAAAATAATTGACCGGAAAAAATCCCTGGAGTTGGTGCGTTGTTTCATCGACCTGGAAGGGAAAAGCCAAAGAAATCCCGAAAAAAGGGGTTCTAGAAGTCAACCACCCTCTTCCTACTGGACAAAGACGGAATGGAACAAACGGAGAAAAACATCCTTGTCAAGTAACATGGTTTGCCAACGATAAGTCCAGGAAAGTCGACTGGAAGCATTGGGGAGAGACGCCGGAGTCTCCGGAAAGAATATGGGGGGGGGGAGATAAGGGTGTGACAACTTTCATTCGGCTGGGAGAGAACTTCGGATAAAGGAAGAGACGGATCGGGGGGCACGAGAAATGAGAGTACGAGCAGGTAGGGTTTTTGCCAGCACGGAAACAGCCAGAAGTCAAATCGTGCTTTCTGCGCAGAAACGGGAAAAGGGTCAACTGAGAAATTCTATATTGGAGGGAGGACTCTTCATTGCATGATGAAGAGACGGAGCGCTCAAAAAAACAACACCTTATATTATGAGCTAGAGGCGGGGAGAAATCCTTGACAAAGAAAGAAAAAAAAAGGGGAACTGGAAAGAATATAAGAGAAGGGTTGCCGAGACAGGGAGCGCAGTAAAAAACAGTGGTGAATTCTGTCGGAAAACTTTCAGGAGAAAAATACGTTTCTGCCTCGGTTGTACGAAGAAGAGAAAAGGCTGAGAAGGGCTAAGTATAGCCCAACCAGACTGACGCGTTGGGACCAAAACCGGATGTGGGATGACGGCAAGAAAATCGAACGCAGGCAAATCCTAGGAGAAGCAAAAAATACGAGAAAGAGGGGGGAACGGGGTTGAGGTAATACACGGGAAGGGTTGGTGACAAGAAAAAGGAGGGTAATGCTCTGAGGGGACTTTGTCTTCAGAACAAAGTAAAATGTCGTGGGAAAAATAGGGGAAAGGAAGTGCAGGCGCGCACAAAGACAAAAAGAGGATAATTGGTACCGGGACCAGGTAATCCCTCTAGGGCGTTTCTGCTACGATTCGAGGGAAAAAGCCGAGGAAGAAGGAAACTGAGTCGAGAGAATGCAGAAGGAGGGAGATCATGAAAGTGGAAAAAGCCAGCCAAGGTGATCGCAAGAGTTCGCCTAATTAAGCCAGAATCGACGGGGAAAGATAAAGGGGATACTGTTTCTTGAGGGGCGGAAGCGCGTCTGGAAGACGTCAAGAAATCAAAATGAGACTGGCAAAAGACTCCTCGTAGATGGAAAAATGGGAGACAAACCCGGAGGGAACTATTTAAAGACGTCCAATTATCTGCGCGTTTTGAGGGGGAAATAGAAAAAAAAAAAATGAGAACACGACCGACGAAAAAGAGAGAGGTTCAACCACCAAACAGCTAGCGAAGGGGAACTTTCCCGCAGGGGTTGGCGAAGAAGGATGAAAAAATCATTGGCACCATGAAACGCGGCCCTCCTCTCGATTAGAATATGAGAGAAATAATAAAGGGTACGCCCTTTAGTTGGGAACTTGCGAGGAGGAGTGGGAAAAGAGATTACATCGATCAACAATTTTGAACATCGGGGAAGGAGGGGGGCTGAGAAGGCGAAGTTGGCAAAGGGGGATCGCGGGAGATAAACGAAAACAAGAGAGCAGCGCCTTAAGAGCTCTTTCACGGTACTACATCGAGCGAACCGAGCTTGGAAGAAGACCGGGGGGGGGATCAGGCTAGGTATATGAGGCTGAGCCGATCCGAGCTGGAAAAGGATGGATGAAAAGAAAGGGAACACACTAAAAAGACGGTGGAAACATATGCGACCATCGGAAGCGAAAGGAAGCCGACACCAAGAATGCGACCATTAGATTCGACGTTGGGAAAGACCACATAGGGGAAAAAGCTCCAAAGGAAGGGGAAATAGGGCGGCAGGAGGTGATATATAGTGGCGCAAAGTTAGAAAAGAAATGAAGCATCGCGATCCGGCTGAAATCCTAGGGAAGTCTAAAAGAACAGATCTCACAAGCTAAGGGCGATAACCGATCTAATATACAACGACACGGCTCAGAAACCTCCCCGAAGGAAAATATCAATGTAAACCAGAGACGGCAATGGGAGTGGTAACTCAGGGGAAGCGTTTTATCAGGACCTTCGTCATCACGCAAATAGGGGAGCAAGTAGGACGCGGCAGACGGTTTTTAGAGGTGAGAGAGAATCGAAAGGGAGATCAGAGGGAAAAGAAAGAATTGACTCTCACTGCGAAGGGAACCGGGATTGGCTCGTTGATTGACGGGATACCAGGAAAAAGAGTTAGAAAATCTTGGCAACCCCCAAACTGCAATACCATGGGCAGGCTTGAGACTACCCTCGGTTATGGCTATTAGAGAAGAGACGAGAAGAAGAGGGGAAAAAAAAAAGTCACAGATAAAGGGCTAGAAAGATCGACGCGGCAAAAAATACCCGCTTCAACGCAGGCCTAACATGAGAGCGGGGAAAGGTTGTGAAACTGAGAGAGCGTGAGAAGGGGAAAATGCACGCAAAAAACTTCAAAACATCTTCTCTATCATTGAAGGAGAGGGAGTAAAAAAAGTAAATCTAGAGATAACGCCGGACTAAAACCGTCGAAACTACTAAAAATAAGAGACATAAGGAAGACGAGGGGGGCGGTATGTGTTTCCCAACGACAGCTTCAGGGAAAGAAACTTTAAAGTCCTGGGTACTCAACAGGACAAGGGGAACAGCGTCCTCGAGAGCGCAGATCACGCAAAAATTGAGGATATCAAACTTGAAAAAACGGAAAAGAAAAAAAAAAAAAAAAAAAAAAAAAAAAAAAAGAAAAAAAAAAAAACAACAAAATACCAACCCTGAGGTTGACGAAAACTCCTAGGCAAAACAGAAAGCACCAGCGAAGGGGGTAACATCTTGAAGAGGGCCGGGAGGGCAGGAGGGGGAAGAGGTCAAGGGTGGTTCAAAAAAAATAAGGGGCCGGACGTGGAGTGCCTATGAAAAAGCAAAGGGAACCAGGTCCTCGGAGATGAACAGGGGACTAGATAGTTAGAGGGAGATGTTAAAATTGGCGCGATCGGGATTAGGGGAACGAGAAAAGGAGGTGGAAACACAAGCAAGCCTTGGGTTTAAAAGGTTTCGACAACATCATACGTCCCCGTATTGTTCACTGAAGAAAAACTCCAAAGGTCAAAGGAATCGCAAAAGAATGCAAGGGGCCAAAGAAGGCTCAGGCTAAAACCGTCGCAGTCGACTCCCAAGATCCACGAAAAAGAAAGAACAGGGGAACCTTAGAAGGAAGGTGGGCGGGCTCAGGTCGGAGGGGAATAAATGTAAGGAGGGGCCTAAAGACTGCAGCGTCTGGAAAACTACACAGTAAAGGTGGGATAAAAGGGGGGGAGGCGTGAGAGGATACGGAAGGGGGCTGAATAGACTTCAGCACCTCCGGAAGTCGGAGAAGAAGGCAAAAGGTCGGTCCGCGAGGCGCTCTCCTACCTGC
>Ga0179593_1299419_pt1 | contig 14308 bp, 15 predicted proteins | sample CZODoug2_1_08_16_FD_185931 | JGI IMG/M metagenome (GOLD analysis project Ga0179593, IMG submission 185931) | Vadose zone soil fungal communities from Angelo Coast Range Reserve, California, USA - CZODoug2_1_08_16fungal (PacBio error correction) | ecosystem: Environmental > Terrestrial > Soil >...
CAGTCTACAAAAGAGTCAATGGTGCAACCACCTTTGCAGTCTTCAGACTCGGGGCTATCATTGATAATGAACAGGTTTTTAAATCATTTGGCTGGGTAGATCATACTCGCATGCGTTAAGCAGCTTCCATATCCGAGATGGGAAAGGGTAGTGGGGATACAAAAGGGGAGAGGTCTGGTTTTTGTTGCTAATAGGGGATCATCTAAATCTGAAAGGAAAAACCGGGGAAGAAGGATGGCAGCAAGTTCAAATTTGTCAAGTGGCCCAGTCATTTAGATTATTTCTTGTGGATCTAGTCAGTGCGTGAAATGCGATTCAATGGGGAAGGTTGGCATTGCCGGATGGCGGCAAGTGTGGGAATAAAAATCGAGTAAAGGAGCAGCTTTTAACCTTTATTAAGACCTCGGCTGGTGGTAGGATGGGGTTGAGGGAAACGAGCTAAGATAACTTACGCGGCAGCGTTAGCCGGACCTCACGAACGAGAAAGGAGACACAGGGGTAGAACACGATAGGAGAATCTCTCCGGTATTTTGTAGTGGGATCATACTTGGAATCTCTGCACAAAGGAAAAATAGTGACGTGCTCTGAAGGGGGGGTAAAGAATTTGTAGATGGTTATGGTCCGAGAACTTGGAAGTGTGGGGGCGTGTCGAGAGAGAAGGGGAGAAAGGGGCAGAGATTTTGGCGTCGGGAATTTACTAAGGGGTCCAGGGCAAAAACGAACTATCCCTGAACCTATTTGCCACAGGCCGGGGTCGCTGACCATCCTATAAAGTTTTGCACAGATGTCCTCGACTAGAGGGGAGACGAAATTCCATATTGTGGGTGGGTGGGGGCCGGGATGTAAGGTCTGAATCATCTGATAGGGGAGAGCAAGTCGGCAGGAGTAAGAAAGAGGTTCCGTGGGAAAGTGTGATTCATCTTTCAAAAAAGGGTTTTGGGGGAAATAACCGGGAAAGAGAGTGTTATCAATCCTCCAAATATAGGATCTATAAACATTCCGCATGTTAGGTAGAGCAAGGGAGAAGACCTTGGGTAGACACAGTGAAGGGATCCTCTCTCTTCGGAGGAAAATTGTAAAACTTTAAGAATCGAAGTCGCTCTAAACTTTGGGGGAAACGGGGTAGGCTGAAAGAAGTCTAAGAGAATGCAAGGGCAGTTTATCAAAACAAGATTTAACTAAATTGTGGATGGTAGGAGCAATGCAAAAACATGATCCAAAAAGTTTGGGAACCTAGGCATACTGGTGCGCATCAACTTTCACAAAACAAAAACTCACCCCACGGTTCTGCGAGATGCAATGGCTCAGAGAAGCAGACACACCGGAGGGGGGGATGACTTGAAACTAACGCGAAAAGAAAGCATAGGGGAGGGTTGAAGAACGAAACCTTGCACTAAGAGGTGGCGGAAAAGTTACGCCCCAGAGACGTCAGTCCCTGTGGTCGTGACTCGTAGGCGAAAAATTCTTCAGGGCAATACGAAACAAATGAAGAAAAGAACGAGACAAAAAATTCCGAGAGCGAGGAACGGGGACGTTACCGGTTCAACGGGACAAGTTTGGACTATTGTGGCGGGATCTCAAGAAAAAAGGGGGAAGGAAGCAGGGGTTGAGGAAGAGCATGAAAAGAATGGTCAAATCCTGGTCTGAGTTCTCTAAAGGTTCCAGAGCGGGAGCGAGAAACGTTGAGTCCAAGAGTGCAGGCCCCACAGAATGGGGGGGCAAGTTGTTGAGAGACAAATCTGCTTGGCAGGAGCACTTTCGTACAAGAGTTAAGGGGAGCAAGATTGAAGGAAAAGCCGAAGAGAGATGTTAAAAAGCAGAGGGGGGCAATCCAAAAAAAGCAGATGAAGAGTAGAAGTGGGCATGCATTGCAACGGGAACACAGTTTCAAGGGGGGGGAGTCGGTGAAGAGAGGCAACCAATCTAAAATAAAGACCATTCTGATTGGATGAAAAAAAAACAACCCATGCTGTGAATAATTTTCTTCGAGTTAAGAGGCGAGAGGGGGGAATTCCAATTTTGTAAATCAGACTCCTTGAAAATTGGGGGATTGGGGAAGAAGGAACGGCCGGGAACTGACCGGAAGTGGGAATTGAAAAATCTTTTTCGGTCAGGAGGAGGAACAGTAAGAGACTTACAATGTACGTTCCTTCAGCTCAACAAGGGTCGGGAAAGCTAGATACAGAGGTTAGAAAGTTCTGGGGGAGTTTGGTAAGTTCATTCCCAGCAGTAGGGGGAGAGAAAAGTCAAAGGGGTGTCGTAAGTTGGCGGGGAAAGTGGGGCTGACCGCTATTTTGACTGGTAATTACGTGTCAGCCAGCGGAACCACCAGGATTTTTTACAATAAAGCTGGGAAAACGAAACAGAAAACGGCCTTGACGGAAACAAACTAGAAGACCTGAACTGTAGAAACAAACCAAAAAAGTTGATGAATCACCTGGCTCGCAGAAAAAGGGTAAGGGGCAACGGCCAGAGGGGCCTCCTTCAAATCAAAAATAAATATTTACATGGCATTGAACCGAGGGGGGTTAAAAAGAATAGGTAAAGGGGACTAGGGGTTTGGGGGGAGGTCATTGGACAGACCTACGTAAGAGAAGCGAGACCTAGGACTGCCGGGGGGAAAATTAGGTAGTAAGTTTCGAAAGGACACCCTTGGAGAAGGGGTGAAGGACTGAACGAATTGCCAAAAAACACTTTACCTCTATTAATCAGTTACGAATGAAGACGTCGGGAAAAAAAGACAAAGGAGAGGCATGGATTATTTCTTATTCATATGAAAGGTTAGGAAAAATAACAGGTATGAGAAGGGTCACGATCGTGAGGCTCGCGCCAATGGACGTTTTTTTAGGGATAGACCGTGTGGGGGAACGGGCGGGGTAAGGGGAAAAAGGGGAGCTAAGAAAGGGGGTAGAAAACCGGCCGGAAGGAATACGGAGAGAGTAGATGGAAGGACTCGGAAGAAACCCCACGTGGAAGGGGAAACTCTTACCCCTTATCGGAAGAAAGAGGCTTAACTGAAGAAAGCGGGAAGACTGCAAAAAGGGGGGGTAGTTCAAAAGGGAAGGGGGGGGGGATCTCAGTATCTTCTTTCACAAATAACCAACGACCAATAAGGAAAAAGAAAGCGGCCACGCCATTGGAAAACAAAATCGTGTACACACTGGGGCGGAGAGCTTGGTGTCCTTGAGTGGGGAAGCTAGTAGTGGAAAATATCTCTAAAGAAAAAACCCACACAAGAGATATCTAGGCAGGTTTCCACGAAGAAGAGGAAGGAAAAACAAAGGAAGACTATGAAGAGGGGACGTTTTTTCGAAGGAAAACCAAGTGTAGGAACGAGGGGTTATTAGACTGAATGGGTAGGTTGGAAGGGGGGAAGAATCTAGGATGTGGGATATTCCAACACAACGCTAAAAAGGCGCAGCCCGCGTAGCGGAATAAGGGTGGTGTTCCAGGTCGCTCGAGGGAGGTAGTAGAATTCACTTGTGGGTTTAAAAGGACGAAGGAGGAGAGGGAAGAGAAGGTCTACGGATGGAAATGGCGATTAAGAACAGGTATCTACTGAAACTTCTTAAAACAGACAAGCCGGCGAGGATCCACGAAAACTTTTCTCTATAAGAACTGGAGGGCCAAGATACGAAGGGGGAAATACCTCAGAAATTAGAATCCCGCCAAAGGGAAAAAGACTCTTTAGTATTGGAAAGGCGGGAACCGCAGGGGAAATCGATTGAAATGGGTTTAAAGGGACAATTAAGGGACTTCCACTATCTCCTGTTCGACTGTCGAAAAGTTAAGGAAGAAAAGACACGAGCATCGTAGTTACTGGGATGCGACCGAGTCTAGGGGAGAGGAAAATTGCAAGCTCGACCCAAGAAAAAGAAATAGGGGGGGGTGTCAAAATATAGGACCGTCCATGGTAAAGATTCTCGGTGGGACCTGAGGGGGGAGGCCGAAAGGGGATAACCGGGGAAGCTAGCGGTTACACAGAGGGGGAGGGGTGTGGGTCGAAAATGTCAGGTCTAAAGTTGTTGACCGTGTCAGAAAAAGGGGTCTTGCCGAAAGTTGGGGTCACCAATAGGTTGTTACGGGGGGATGAAGGGGGTCAAGGTCAAGATTCAATCCAAAGGTCCAAGGACAAGGCCGACAACCCATAGGGGGGGACCTTTTCTGGAGAAATGGAGTCGCAACGCCTAGGAAACGGGCACCTCAACATCAAAAATTCCCTTTCGACCTAGAGGGTTATCTGTCAGTAAACCGAGTAGCAGGAAATGGCGAGGGAACATTTTTACGGGGCTCAGGGAAAAAAAATCCGGAAAGCGTAAATCCAACTTAAGAGGAGGCTGAACCGGAACGTGGATCAAAGGTAGCCGAAAGATTCTATGGACCAAACATTCTTTAACAGGATAAGCGGTACTCGAAACATAGCTACCCTCGTTCGGGGCTCAAAGAAGTCAGGGAGGCGAGGGGTTCACTAGCAGTCACAAAGAATTCCCAAAAACCCAGGACCAAAAAAAGGTCGGGTTCTAGCCTGAGAACGTTCAAAAGTTCTTACCAACTATAGGAAGTACAAGTGGCAGGCTTGCCAGGTTGCATATGCCGTCCAGTGTATAAAAACGTCTATTCAGGCTTTCGCATAGTTCAAGGTCTGCACCTTAGAAGGCGCCAAAAGCAGTTGCCATTGAACCACCGTATGAACGGGAGGAGTGGCACTGACTCTCGGAACGCAACGGTTCCGAATATGAAAAAGGCAGAGATACTCCGAAAAAATTGTTTCAAGGGATGCTGGAAGGAGCTTAATCAAATTGCTTAACCGAACTGGGAGAGAGGAGAAAAATCGCAAACAATGGGTGTTAAAAAGCAGGGGGACACCAGTTAAAAATTGCTGGAAAAGATGAAAGGTTCATAGCTTACAATGCCGGAAATGGGGGTTTCAGTATGACGAATTGTGTTCGAAGGTTTTTGGAGTCAAGAAAAAAACAAGTTAAAGGGAGGTATCGGTGCTTAAAGCAGAAAAGGGCTCGTAAGGCAAAGAGATTGTCAAACCGAAAGATTGACGGCAATAAGCAGGGGGAAAAATAAAAAGTCCTTCTGCCGGCGTAGATAGGGCACAATTTAAAGATAGGTCAAACTGTCGGTTGGCAAGTTTTTGAGGGGTCCGTGGAAGCAAAGGTCGTGAGGGCTGGGATTTCCGCGTGGAAATACTCTGTTCTCGGTGAGGAAACAACTCAAATTAGGAAGTCCGGGACTTGCAATAACAGAGAGAGCCTCATTCTGAACTACTTAGGGGTCCCGCTTAAAGGGGAAAAAAGAAGTGCGAGAGTCCAAAAGTGTTAAGAGGCGGTCATGACCTTGTGTCCGCCCGCGAAACGTTTCGATCCGGCAGAAAAGGTAAAACGGGGGATTGGAAGCTGCTTTCAGAACCCAAGAACGAGCGCACCTGGTTTTTCTCAAGCAATATTGGAAATCGGATGTGATGAAAAGCGTCTCTGCGGGAATGGGAAAATTTCTTGGCTAGAACCAAGATTAGAAAAGAAGAAACAATTGCAAGGAAATCCTGGGGGGATACGCGGGGAAGGGATACCGGCCCACCCGTCCGAAGATGGTCAATAGGAAAATTTCCAGAAAATGAAAGACACGGAAACACGCGACGGGGGAATAGAGAAAACTAAAAAAGAAAGGAAGGGATATTAAAACCGTGACGGGACTTATTGGTAAATTGGAGCCTAAATTGGAGATGTCAATACAGAGTCAACATCTTAAAGGGTAGAAAGTGAAAGAAAACGCGAGGAGCAAATCCTTGAACAAGTGACGGAGAAATGACTTGAGCTCGAACCCAAAAGTTGGGGCCTCATGGCTCCGGAAAAGAACCTAAAAGGCTTTCAACCTACCTAATTAAAAAAGAATTATCTAGGAAGTGGGAACGGGGGTTCAAGGTATGATAAACAAATGGGCCGCTTAGAAGGCTGGTTTCCTTACCACGGAAATGAGGGACCGTTGGCAGAAAGAGAAAGATGCGTAAGGATAAGGGCATATCCTTTTGTCAAGGGGGTATTAGAACGGGGCGTTGCCGGACATACAAGCCTCAAAACAAGGTCCCAGGGAATTGCCTTACCGATGTCCAAACGACGTATTCACTTGGGAAGTAATGTATGCAGACCGGAAATAAAAAAATCAAGCAAGAAAAGAAGGCCAAAGAGCTCCGGAAGAAGAGGACCAGAGAAAAGAACCTGAAAAATCTAATTGCGGTACGGGTTAAAACGTCCAAATGAACTGGAGAGAAAAGGACCCGGGTCTCCGAGGAAGGTCGGGGAGACGTAAAGAGGTGGTATCCAACCAACCAACCTCCCTGGAGACAAAGGGGGGGTCATAAACAGAATCATTCACTATAGAGATCTGTTGAGGGTGGGGGGATTTCTACCGCATCGTAGGAGAAAAAAGCAGAAAACTCGGGCAAAAAAGACCATTTCTCAGGAACTCAACCCCGCGGCTAAAGACAGAGAAATGGGGGGAAGGAAACCGCCTGCGGAAATGAGAGATCTAAAAAAAACAAGGAGGGGGGGGGGAAAGAGAGAGATCAGGACGGGAGGAGGACTATTTGAAAACCAGGGGGGGAAGGAAAGACTCGGGGGGGCCGCGGCAGAGAAAGTTAAGGGTGGAAGCGTTTTGCTTATAAAAAAAATAAGCATTCGCTGAAAATCCAGTCGTCAAGAAGTGGGACTGATGGTGATGAAACAGGGTGAACGGAAGGGATTGGGTTGGTTTTTGGATACACTATATAGCCGAGAACGACCCGGGGAAAGGAGTAGAAGTGAAGGGGCACATGGCAGGACGTTGCAGAAAGGTCCTTAACTTATCTTGTTAGGGAGCATTGATCGAGATGAAAAGTCACTGAGGGAAAAGGATGGGTAAGGTGAAGGAAGTGTGCAATGGTTTCAGAAAATTCCAAAGGGACACCTCGAGGGAAACGAGGAGTCAAGGGGTACAGAGCTGGGGGATTTTTTATGACAAGGGGGAATAAGGGAGGTCAAGAATAGGTCTGAAGAAAAGTGGCGCGTACCCGAAGGAAAACGGTGAACGAAAAGGAGCCGGGAACTATCAGAATACGCGCGGACTTTTATTTTGATTTGAAGAATTGGAATACGGATAACGGGGAAATCACTCTTACGATTTCCCGGGGTATAGAGAAGGGTAGGTTATTGGTCAAAAGAAATGGGAAAGTGGGTGGTGGTATATCGCTAATTGATACTAGGAGTTCGGGGCATAGGGTGATTGAACGTTACGACAGGTAATCTTTTATGGCCTTCGGGTCCTGGGAAGAGGGTAACTTCCGGCCAATATGCACAGGAAAGGGGGGACAGTGATCTCATCCAGTTCCTCTTCCACGCTGTTTTCACTGGGGGGGCCGGGATTTGGGGGAGCTTGGGGGTCAAACAAATCGGAGGCAAATGTGCCTAAATAGACATATGAGCACCCCGAGGAGTGCCTATTTGAAAAAGGTTTCGGAAGAGGTCCGCAGGCATGATTTTTCAAACCGAATATAAAGGTGTGGAATCAAGCCGCTCTGACTGCGACAGGACGCTCGGAGGTTTAAGAATCGTCAAGGTGGGATAGAAGAGGGACGGATAAGAAGGGTCGCTTCTGGATAACAGGTGGCGCAAATCAGAGATAAATGACGCGAATCATGGGCAGGAGGTAGTGAGGGAAAAAGACCAAGAATGTTTCTGTTCGGAAGCAAAAGGGAAGAGTTGTAATGGGGGAGTGGGGCGAGAAGTGCGGACCTGCTCAAAGGGGGAAAAAAATTGAAGCTATGCAGACGGGGGTGGCGCACAATCCAAAACAAAAGGCTCCCCGACGTCGGACTCAGGGAATTCAGACTGACGCCGCCAGAGGATAGGACTTCTTGAAAACAGGAATGCTGGAAAACATATATTCAGGTTGAAAAACCTATCCTTCAATTAAAAAAGTGGGGGAGGGATTTAAGTACAAAGAAAGTCATTCCCTTGGGGGGCCTTGACCCACATTAGCCACAACACATTAATTATGCGTCATACAATCCCGGTTGACAGTACGGGAACTAGTTGGCCAAGTAAGAGAGGAGGGGGGCCCCATTGTGGGAAAAGGGGGAACATCTATTACCACCCCAGGGGGACGATGGGGATTCTATCGAAGAAGAAGGAAGCAATTGGGTTGATTAAGAGCATGTCCTCAAATAGAAATGAGCGAGTTGACGCGCTTGCAACTCGTGAGGAAACCTTTGGCCGAGCGTCATCACTAAAAATGAAGAAAGGGGGGTACAAGAGAACCGAGCGGGTGGAGAACTTTCTGTACGCTAGGAATAATCAAGATAGGAACGCCAGAAGAGAGCTAGGGGATGCAAGAAGTGGACTTTAAGAAAAATGAGCTCAGAATGAAAAGGGGGAAGAAAAAGTGCAAAATTGTCTTGAGGAGAAACCCCTTTTGCGGATGGTTTGAGTGGTCTTTACACTGCAACTGGACCATCAGTGGTGTTCAGGAAAAACCCCTCCATGTAGGTTAGTGCTTCGCAGGAAGATTGTCGGATTGTATGCATAGGGTTTTTTCATCTCAAAGGGTTGGTAAAGGGGGGAAATCAGAATGGGGGGGGACCGGAAAGGAAATTGGGCAAGAAGGCTTTTAGTAATTTACGAGGGGTTCCGAGTATGAAAGGGTAGAATTCCATTACATTCTTAAACTTCACGGGTGAATTGAAGATAGGGAGAGGGGCCCCAAAACAAGCTCAAAGGTAGTTTTGGTAAGGGAATGCCCTTCTAGGCGTTTTATAAGATTTCATGGGGGGGGTCTAACGTCAAAGTGGGGTCCGATTAACACGAACGTGTCTTACATCAAGATGGGGAAGGTACATTAGGGAAACAGACGTGAAAAAAAAAAGATTGGTGACAGCCTGCTCCCGCCCAGGCGAAATAACAGGCCATTAAACCTAGGAAATACTGACTGGAGAAAAAAACAACACCCACTCAAATTTCATTATCACCTGCTAAAACCTTGGAATCCCTGATAGCCTCCTGAATAATGGAACCACAAAGAGAAGAGGGACATGCGGACTTCGGATAAAATAGGGGGAAATAGGATGGTGGGAGAGGGTTTGGGGGGGGGGGTCTAGTCCTTGAGACATATATACTCTAATCGACTCAGGAAGAAAGGAACAACGGGGACTGGGCGCGGTGTGAGAGTCCTTAATTTGATAAAACAGCGAAAAGGGGAATCGTGGCTGAACAATGGCCACGGGAACAGGTGAAATCTCGGGACCCGGACGAGCACGGATAAAACAAAAAGCAGGATGTCTATTACTAATTTCAGATTCAGAACCTAACAAGAGTAATCTAGGACACTAGTGCATCGGCGAAAAGGGACCCGGGGGGGGGCTTTATTCCCAGAAACTGGGTGGAGTCTTTAAAAAAAGTCATTAATAAAGAAAGAAAATTGTAGGGATAAGTACCTCCTCCCAATATAAAAAGAAGCGAGATGGAGGCCTCAGGAGCCCCCCCTTTCCGGGAGAATCTTAAACAAGGTTAGGGTCGAGGAATGGAAACCTGGAGCTTCGGGGCATATGAAAGGAGTTTCAAAAGCGAGGGGGGTGAAAAGAAATAAAATTATCGAGATGGGAGGAACATAAAAAGAAAAAATGGAAAGGGTAGGGAATAAATCGAAACATACAGCCTTTGGGATTAGGACCAACGCTACTTGCTCTATATGGAAGGGGGAGTGAGGACGAGCGAAAAAGATCTCTCTCTCTAAAAAACAAAAAAGGGAGGGAATAGGAAGGATTGGAAAAAAACTAGGCGTGGAAGAATAGAAAAGATATAAGAGCAATATTTGGGGCGGGGGGGGGCAAAAGGGCTGGTAAGTCAGGGATTGATGCTACGTAATTTGAGGGGGGCTTTTGTTCCCAAAAACAACAATCGCGATAGAGGAGAGGCAAACCAGACAAACGGGGCACTACGCAAAGAAGCCGCGCAGAGACCATGTTTTAGGAACCTCGGGAGAAGGGCTACGGTGAAGGACAACAACGGGGGTAACTGACATCCAAGCCTCGAGGGGGGGAAGCGGCCGCTTAGGCAGGGGGGGGCCAGGTCGGGGAGTAACAAGTCGGGGCTGAAAAACAGGAAAACTTCTTAACGCCCCCACAGCAAAGTCGACAGTGGACGAAAAAAAAAGGGTCAAAAAAAAGGCGGACTCACTATATTCGAGACTAAGCCGCGTAGTTCGGAATAATCAGAATCCTCAAAGAAAAATGAACATCAATAGGATGGGTGTTAAGGCACGTCGAATTCGTCAGGGTTACATCTGCGTGAGAAAAGGAATGACGGTCAGCATGAAAAGATGCCACTGGTGCTCTTGAAAGTCCAGGCTGCCGCCTCAAGGGGAGCGCGACCGGGCGGACGTATGACGCTGGAAAGGTATAGTCGGGAACGGCAGAAACTCCCCACACAAAGAAGACTAAGGTGTGGTCAAAATTCGAGGCCATGGGAACCGCGGCATATGGTTGGGCAAGGATTGGGAAAGGAGTGCAGCTGAAATTCGAGGATTTATTAAAAACTCAAGGTGAGGGGGGTTGGGGCGAAGTTAGGCTTCTAAGTGGTCCTGCCAAGGACAGGAGGCTCTAAAGAGTAGGAAACCAAAATGGGGGGTGGGAAAACGATCGGGGGAAAGGGGAAAGTTAACACAAGAGGGAAGAAAACCTGGTTACCCCGAATGCACTCACAGGCGCGACACCAAAAAAAAATTTTCGGAGTTTCTCGAAAGGTCGAAAAAGAGAGAAGGGCATACCGTAAAAAAAAATCAGTCACTTTGTATATTTTGTTGATAGAGCAGGAATGAATCTCAAAAAACCAAGGGGGAGACGCGGAGGAATGCGAGAAACAAGTGTGTCGGATCTCCTGTCCAAAAATCCGGAAAGCGCAAGTAACCACTCGGACAGGTCGTGATACATATTCTTCAAATCAATTTCAGAAAACGATCCGTGCTTCGGGGAAGGGTACCCCAACCTATCAAAAAGATAGCGGACGCGGAAGCAAGAGACAGCAAAGACGGGAGTTGGAAGAAAAAAGTAAAGAAGGTTCGTTCGTCGCGGGGGCACAGTTCAACAAATCCCCGCTTCAACACTAGGGGGCAAAGTCTGTCTCAGGGAGAAAAGTGGACAAGACGGACAAACTGATCGGACATTTTCAACTTGGAAGGTAAGGGGGAACTAGGAAGGCGTGTACGAGAAATAGGGGGAGCATTCTTCAAGGGAACTCATCTGCGTCAAAAAGACCGTAAGGAAAGGGAGAGGGGCAAAGGGAAGATTTGATTCACCAAGGGATTTAAAGGGAATGAAAGTGACTAGAGGCCTCAAAGGTGAGAAGAATGAACGAGGGGTACTAGGAGGGACAGCAAAAAGTTATTCGGACAGGAGGGGAATCAAAAGTTGATTACTGATTGGGAGAGAATCCAAAGAAAAAGGGGTCATAAGACGGGAAACGAAAGGGAAAAATAGGAGACGAATTTCAATCGGGTCAGGAATTAAATTTTGGGACGGGGAGTGCCGAAGAATGTTTTGGGGGGACAGGAGGAGAAAAACCAGTGGGATCAGAAGGCCCGAAAATGCTACAGGAGGCCACGGCTAGTTACGGGCCACACCGTCTATCCACAAAGGATTCAAAGGACGAGAATGCGGGAGTACAGAGGTTGGTAAATTGAATGATGATCAAACTTACGTTTGGTAGTTCCTGGGTGATTGCAACAATTTCAGGGAATGACTTCAATTATAGTTAGAGAAATTGTTAAAGAAGTTGGCTGGCTGCCTCCGAAATTATTTAAAAATGAGTCTGAGCAAAGTACCTAAATCATCGCGAGAGTCTTTGGGGGGGGGACCGACCTTGGGGACGACGTAACGTGACAGTGAAGAAGCGTTCATTATTGAAGGGTCGAAAGCGGTACACTTGGAGAGCTAAAATTGGGCGGAGAAGGAACGGAAATGAGCACAAAACAAAGGAAAGCTTGTGAACGCTGGACGGTTCTTAAAATTCAGAAACCTGGTGCTCGCGAGGGAGGGGTCGCACGGGGTTTGCAAACCTATGCGGATGGAAAAAATGGTCCATTGAGGCGACAAGATGAGACTCGACATCTTTCAATCGGAAGTGAAAACTCTTGACAAGGATAGGGGCACAACCCCGGCCGTGGATGGAACATAAAGTCCTAAAAAAGAACGCTTGAACAGAAGAAAGATAGGAGGTGCCGGAAAAATCGGCAGTGAAAGATTCTTGAAGCCGTACAAGCAGGGAAAACTTCGGAGCTCCAATGGAGGAGGGGGAATACAGCGGCCACTCCCAGCAATCACTCAGGGAGTCCAGTCGGCGCTAATAAAAACTGGACTCAGGGAGAGGGGACAAATAACCTCCTGACAATTTCGTTTACCTCCGCATGCGGAACGTGAGGGGTCAAAGGGGAGCAAGGGGTACATTAAAGAAAAAAAGAAGAAAGCGCGGGCGATCGAGGGGGTCTACCCCGGAGTCTGTGTAACGGAGACGGCACAACGAGGATCGGGGTGAGCTGTAGTAGAGGGTAAATGTAAGAAACGGCTCCGTAAGCACCAGAAAAGCCCATTAATCCGCGGTAAAAATTCCGGCCCATTGGAAAGTCGGCTCTGACCTTGGTCACAAGAGTGTATGCATAAAGGAATAAAAAAAGAAGAACAGTGTACTGTAAATGTCACTCATCGGCGAAAGAGAGCGCCAGAGGGTCAGGGAAGGGTTCTCACCTGTATTAAGGAAACTTGGGAGGAAAAATTAAGAATGAAACAGGTAGACCGGAACTGTATTTGTAGTTGAAATGTAAAACCACCACAAGAATTATTGAAATTTGTTTACCAAGGAAAGTGCAAAAAATCGAGACTCGGAAAAGTTAGGGAGAGGTCACGGAGAAGGCAGCAAAAGATGGGTAAAAATGAAATTTCACTCCGGAGAAAAAAGTAGAAAGAAGTCAAAGGGGTGGGCACAGTCTGACAACGCTAGGATCATCTCAAAAAAACAACAAACACACCAAAAACAAAGGAAGGGGAAGGAAAAGGGGGGATATCATTGAAGAGGAGCGAACTAGGAAAAAGACTTGGCAGGTCTTTAGAAGCGGGGCCGGAGGAAAAAAAAAGACAAAGTTGGGGGGGGAAGGGCTGTCTATCATCGACAGGAAGAATCATGAAAAGATCTCGATAGTGGCTGTGATGGGTGCGAAAAATGGTGTCAAATGGGCAGGGGTTGTGTGGTATAAACTAGGGGATCCTAATCAAAAAAAAAGGGCGACTCTGGGTTAATTAAGTCAAAGCGAGGTTAAATATTGAAGGACGTTGGACGAAAAAGGCAGGAAACATTATTTGACTTTATGCCAACGTCAAATTGGCAGATGCAACGTGAAAATGGGGAGGACGGCCAGGCACTGATTGGGGGGGCGTCAGGGAGTTGAGGGGGTCAAAGAGGAGAAAAAGGGACGCTCTAGGGAAACCTGGTACCAAGAAATCGTCGGGAGGGGGAGAAAATGGTTATGACCGAGGGAGACAGCTGAAGGGTGACTGACTGAAACCGATATAGTTCTGGCCCTAAAATTCACTATTCTGAGGGCAGGGAATACAAGGAGATAACGAAAATTAAGGTTTTGGGGGGAGTCCGTTGGAGGGAACACAATGGAAAGATCCGGGGGGGGGGGGGGGGGGTACCTTCGTATTTAACTATTTTAGAGTTGTCTTGTCAGAACGGGTAAAGGTGTTGATGTGGCAACTCCTGGAAGACTTAGTGCAAAGGCCGTCCGCGGGGATGAAAGGTAAGAAAAAATTGGAACAAACGACGGGGTAATCCCTCTAAGATGAGAGAATTAACCAGGAAGTCAGCTTCCAAATAAAGGAATACGGTTTTGGAACGAATTCGACAGAGAGGTTCTCTCGCCGGAGGTCTTGGTCCTAGGGAAAAGGTTGAAGGAGAATCATTAAACGGGCCGGTGTTCCGGGAAAGAGTAGAAACTCGGAGGGGGAATGAAAGTTGAATCATCTTTTCGCGAAAATTAAGGGGGTGGAAAGAAAACGAAGAGCGAGAAGCAGGACACGAGACAATTAGCGGGAGAAACAGTTTTGCAGGTAGTGGTAATTACGAAAGGAGGCAATACCTGGGATAGAAAAAGAGGGGAACTAAACAAAAAGGGTCGCGTCTGAGAAGGGTTTCCACTCCTGGGGGGGGAATACACTCGGAAAAAGGATGATCAAAGGTCACATTGTACGACGGAGGAAAAGAATCGTAAGGAACTTTGA
>Ga0179593_1305766_pt1 | contig 14307 bp, 16 predicted proteins | sample CZODoug2_1_08_16_FD_185931 | JGI IMG/M metagenome (GOLD analysis project Ga0179593, IMG submission 185931) | Vadose zone soil fungal communities from Angelo Coast Range Reserve, California, USA - CZODoug2_1_08_16fungal (PacBio error correction) | ecosystem: Environmental > Terrestrial > Soil >...
CGGTTGGGAAGCGGGTAGACCGTGTTTGACATGAAAAAAAGACATACGAAAATCGTTAAGCACCAAGCGAGGAGTATAAATGTGCCCCTGATCACCACGATCTTGGTGGAACCTAATAAGCGCACAAGGGGGGAGGAAGCACAAAGAGACGCAGGGGACGAGACCCATAACCAAAAGAAGACGACCAGAAAGATGGGGAGGTCAACGCGAACTGGGGGGGGGATTTCAAGCAGCAATGAGGCCTTGCAAAGCAAGACGAAAAGGAATGCGAAAACAAGACCGGTTCTGCCGCACACCAAAATTGCAGGTGGAAGATGACATCCAGTACATCACACCGCGAACAGAAACGGACAATACCGAAAGGCTCCACAGCGCAACAAAAGAGAACGCAAGAAGCGCATTTCGGGCAACAGACAGCGCCGAGAAGAAAAAGAAGAAAAAGTCGTGAATTCGATCAAAGAGGTGAAAGGGGCGCAGAAAACCCCGCGAATAGGAACCTAATACAGAAGACCAAAAGAACAGAGCCCCACTTAAATATGACGGGGAGGGGTTACTCGGAAAGAAGAACGTCCCGAAGGAAAAAATAAAAAAGCCAGATCCGCGAGACATAAGCAATGAGGTCACGCCGATCGTGTGGAAAGGAGTATATATAGAGGTTTCGCAAAACCAAAACAGACGAAACAACGCCCGCTATGGGGGACCATCGGCTGGGACCAGAAAGAAAATTGGAGAAAAGCTGTCCGCGACTGTAAGGGAATCACCAGTAACAGATAATCAAAAAGAGGACAAAGAAAAAGAGCGCGAGGCCGGGACGGGAGGTAACGGGCAGGTCTAAAAAGTCCACGACTAATAAGGGGCAAGACGGAACTGATGCGAGGAAGAAAAAAAAATCCAAGGGGAACCAACAAGATACGAATGTGCCGTCGACAGCGGGCGGGAAACCGGAGAAAAATAGGCCAAGTTTGGTACGGGCGAACGGGACAAAAATAAAAAGAAGCCCGAGAAAGTCAGCCAAGATCCATACGCAGGTCCAGATCAGAAAGGCTTGGCAACTAAAAAAGGCGCCGCAGCACCAGGGGAAAAAAAAACAGGAACTGACGATATGGGAGAAGGGAGTAAAGATAGGGCCAGCCTGCGGGATACAAAACGTCCCGTAAACTGACCTTCACAGAGATGGTCTGCGAGCGCAGAACTAGCCCTATCGAGGAAAAACATATAACATCAGAAAAAAAAGAAAGGCATAAAACGGGAAGTAGCTCGCAAAAAAGAAGATTGCGATCAACCAAAGCAGCAGTCAAAAAAAACGCGAAGCAAAACGCACCATATGGAGGGGACCCGCAAAAAGGGCATGCACTTTTCTGGGGGGAAAGGAAGAAAAAGGAGAATAGTAGATAAAGAGAGTGCAGGCAGAAAAAAAAAAAAATCGCCACAGGATCCACACAGGGGTCCTAACCCGAAAAGCAAGGATGCATCAACCAGGAGGGGTGGGAAAGGGGCTGCACATTATAACAATAGCAAAAGGGGGCTCTTAAAAAAAAGAGACGAGGACTGAGAGGACCGTAACACACATCCTGTGGGGAAAGAAACTTAGACTTGTCACGTGCCGTGAGGACAGGCCTGGGGATAGTGCAGAATGCATCAAAGGATTATTTCCGGGACACAGGACCGTGAAAGACCATAGCAAAGATTAAGGACACCAGCCGGCAATTGCGGACGGGTGCGAAAGAGAGAGAAGTTCGGCTGCGCGTAAATGAGAGCGGAAGACCACCCCCACCCAAAGTACTTACCGGTGTCTCGCGGAAGGGGAAAAAAGGAAAACTCAGGAAGGAAAAAGGTAGACTGGAATCGAAGAGGAAGAAAAATTCGATCAACTTGCTGTTGGGAAATAATTAACAGGAAAACCAGTAGTCAGCACTCTGAACTCCGGATAAAAACCGAAGAAAACTGCGCGGATCATCAAGCTGATGAGAAGTCATGAACGAAAGATGGTGTCGGAAAAAAGAAAATTAGTGGGGAGTCCGCCAATCTGGAAAGGGAAGGGAAACCGGAAGGAGAAAAAGTAGGGGGAACTGGCGGCCTCACTTTCGAAGAATTTAAATCGCGGAAGGTTCGCTGACACTGAGTTTGGGGAACAGATCCCGGAAGAAATCTTACGGGAGCGCCAGCTCCAAGAGGCACTGCACTCAACCGGAAAGCAAAAAAAGAGGGGGTCCTAGAAAAGAAGCAGACGCTAAAATGATAGGGGGAAGATCACAAAACTACGGGAAAAGAAGCTGGGCCGTTTAGACGAGAGCTAAGGCCATTGCCGATGTGCTGAAAAAGTTTCAGGGAAAAAAAAAACGGAATATGTGAGGGGGGGGGGGAGCGAACGATCTATCCTAAAAAGGAAAGGGAGAGAAGGCACAGAACAGCAGGGAGAGTGATTCGCTTGAGAGCGCGACCACAAAGGTGGTGCACAGCGCTCTGCCAAACTGAAATCGCTTACGAAAAAAAGGTGAAATGCAAAGTTTCTTTTTCGAAAAAAAATCGTCCGGCAAGGCCGCGTAACTAAACAAAAGGGGGGAGCAGAAATGGTCAAGAAGAAAAATGGAACTAGGTGAAGCGGCAAAGAGGGCGTATGGTGCCAAATCGAGGGCAGGTGCAAAAAGACTGGCGAGGGCCCGCGCGGGGGCTCGGCAAACGGAGAAAAATCAAGTCAAATATAAAAGAAAAAAAGGGAAAAGAGGGAGAAAGAGACAGCGGTGGTGAGAAAAATCCAGACATGGTCGTGACAAATAGAAGAGGTCATAAATCGTCAACCCATCTCTCTCAAAAACAACACAAATATTAGTCCGGAAGAGAGATGTGTGTGAGCTGAAGGCATAATAAGTTGGGGGGTTCACGAATTCTTGAAGAATATAAGAGGACACCCAACAGGAAGAGGTAAACGAACTTCAAACGGACAAATCAACCCAGTCGAGGGGATGTGACGACTGCCGTGCCCGCGGCCCCATCGACCAACAGTGAGCTCGCCAAGCAGAGTTCTTTGCACCAAACAACCGTATGGCAGGGGAAAACTCTCGGCGCGTGGTTCAGCACGTAGAAGACCCATGGGGTGTAGGGACTTGTACTTCCCACATGCGTTCGAAAAAAGGAAATCAGTAAACAAAGTTTTTGCAAGAGAGGGGTGTCAAAAATCTCGAACGGAAGAAAGCGTGAAAAAATACGGGGAAAGAAGGAACTGTCACAGCAGAAAGACAACAAGGCAGCATTTTGGCGGGCCGAGAGAAGGAAAGAAATCGATCCGAAGGGTAAACCATACCCTCGAAACATCTTCGGACGGTAGCGCAACACGAAAAAAACAGCAGAAAGGCCCGATCTATCTTGAAATCCAAAGCGTTCGGGCATAGGGGTAGCGCTGGGCTTCGCAACGGGGAAGGGGGTTGCGTGACTTCGCCAAGAAGCACGTCAGGAGTTTCATAAAGTTCTGGGGACAGAAAAAAGCTCAGAAAGAATTGGAGGGCGGCTAGTCAAAGGAGGACAGAATAAGACCGCGGATGAAAAGAGACTGGACATGTAGGACAGAACCGAAGGGGAAAATGTACAGAAGGGACTCCGACCCGGAGGAGAAGAGACCCCGGGAGGCAGAAAACCACCAGGCACGCAGCAAGCCGGCCCGCCAGAGGGCCGCGAAGTAGTGCCGGTATTGCCCTTCGAACGGGGATGATGACGAACAGTCTGTCTACCCTAAAAAGGAGGATAAGAAGTTTGGAGGAAAGGTGAAAGGACATAATTTATGTGGTCCGAATCCAGACAAAAAAAAAAACATGAAGGAGGTCGCACTCCGGAAGCCAAAAAGAAGTCTCCAGAGATCGAAAGAACGCAATGCTAAAAAAGCGATGTTTCAGCACCCGTCAAAGCAGGGCAGCCGTGTGAAACATATGCTCTTTGGGAGCCAGGGAAAAGAGTCCTCCGGCAAAGAAAGTGGTGAAAAAAAGAGGAAGAAAACAAAAACCTTCCGAGAAAAAGGAACCAACGTCCGCTCTTCGCGAAACCGGAGGGGGTAGTGAAAAAGGAAAAGGCGAGTGGGTTTCAGCCGAGTTGCATTGGGGTGCGCACATGGAACGGGACAATGTGCACCGGTGTGACAGAAGGAGGATGGGGAACGGGGGTCCCCGCGGTGTGGGGGACGGGGGGAGAGATGGAGTTCACGTGCGCTGCGGGCAGCACTGAGACACAGAAGGAATTTCAGGTAAGGACAAAGAACCGGTCCAGAAGCGGTGGAGTTCAATAGGGGAGAGGCTCAAGTGAGACAGAAGGGGTTTGGGGTTGGACGAGCCTACTGGAATAGGTCTTCATCATCAAAGATGGGAGGCGACCGGCCGAGGAGGGCAGGAAGGGGCGGCTGCAAAAAGCTGGGAACGTACAAAACTCTATCAGGGCATGAAGTGTCGTTGCTCTCGGAACAAAAAAGATACGAAATTCCGGAATGTTTCTGTCCGGTCAGAGGAAAAAAACGGCACCAAGAAGGAGTACGACAGACGGCACATCCAATATCGCTAAGTGTCCGGCGACGGGCTAAAGGCCGAAGGCTGCGGGAAAAATTCACACTTCTCACTCAGAACCTAAAGTCCGCGCAATGGGGGGGGAGGGTGAGGAGAAAAGGGCTGCGGGGGGGGACTGGTGGCTGGAGAGGACGACATAAGGAAGAGACAAGGTGGCCGGAGATGTTAAGGCCGGGAAACCGATGAGAAAAAAATTACTGGATGGCATGCGCACGAGTGGATCAGGAAAAAACCAGGCCGGGGGAGGGCAAAAAGCAATGCGGCTTTTACAGAGGAGCTCTTCCTGACGGAGAAGAGTGAGGCCGCATATACGAAAATGGGTCTAAAAAAGGAGGGAGAGGTTATATGTATTAAAATGGGGCCTGGATGGACCAGTAGGCGCACAGGAGAGACGCACAAAAGGGATGCCTGATGGAAAAAGCCATAAAGCGCCGGCGGGGTTGGACTTACAATGCCTCACGCGAAGTAGTCGGCGAACGAAAGAAAGTTACTAGAAAGACGGGGAGAGGGACTAATTTTTCTGAGGATGTCCAGAAAGACGACATGGGAAGGAAGGGAGAGAGAGTCGGAAATCAGGAAGCGATTTAGGATCTCAACGGGAGGAGAATGGCGGGCTGTCGTTAGATGCGGAATGGTGCGGCCGATTCGCGGGCTTATCGCCAACCAGGTACTTCTCCTGGAGCGGGCAAGAATGCCAGGGGCGAGACGAGGAAGGGAGCCTAAGGGTCTGGGCGTCCGGGGGAGGCTGAAGCGAGGAGACCGATGGGTGCCAAGGCGTGCCGGGGGCAACTCAGGGTGGGGACGGTCTGGGCCCGAGTACCACAGCAAGGAGGGATGGTGGATGGAAAAAATCAAAATGGGGTCTCAGGGAGAGGTCGGACTTGCAATCATAACAAAAAAAGGACTTTAGGGACGCCAGTCGCTGTAATCATTGTGGGGCCAACGTAGGGTGAAGATCGTGAGGGGAAAGGATTCCAGGCGGACGAGTCCGCGTCGAAAAACCTGGCAAAAAGAGGCGTCGTCCACAAAAGGAATGACAACTCAGTTAAATCTCATGTATGAAGCCAGCCAAGCGGCGAGACAGGAAACCTGAGAAAGAATTAACATAAGAATGACGGCAAAAACCCGTCCACGGCAGGCCTGAACCCAGAACTAAAGAACAAGTGCTTGAGGAATCAGGGCAAGCGAATAGCTCTAATAGAAAACGGGGAACAGAGAGCCGTCTCTCGCTCAGTCCGTTCGGCTCGTGAAAAGGAAAGACTGAGCAGTTCTAAAAGAACAAAATGTCTCCAGTGACCAAATGGAAATTCTTTCCCCCCACTGAGGTAATAGGGGAAAATTTTCGAAGGCAAGAGCAGACGAGACGCTATTATCCAACTAAAAGCCAATTGAAGAGACCGGAACCCGGAAAGAAATGGTGGGAAAGCTAAAAGCGGGGGAACCTTAGACCGAAGGGGGAAATTCCTACCGGGAATAATAGATAGAAGACTATTCAGAGGAAGAACTCGTCAACACTTCTTCAATCTGTAGACAGAGAATATTAAAGACGATAAAAGACATCTTTCGCCAGGGATGGGTTTGGGCACGGCTACCAAACAGAGGAACAAAGGGAGAACAAGCCAGACGTTATCGTCCGAATAGCGATGGAAAGCGTGACCAAAAGGAGCTCATATCTGGGGGGGAAAAAGTATATCGATTATTGAGAAATCAGGGGCGGGCAACATAAAAGAAAGAGGATTTCAGCCACAGAGGTGGTGGGTTTGAAACGTGGTAAAGAGATCTTCATAGCAGGGGGAAGGAAATCCGGGGAAGTGGAGGGAGGAGACGGGAAGAAAAAGAAGGAAAACAACTTACAGGGAAATACTAGTATTCCAAAGCTCGAGCCGGTAGGGCGTACGTGTGGAAAAAGGCTGGAGCGGGGGGAAGACTTCTAGAAATCCACAAGGAGACATTAAACTCAGTGTGAGGAGTAGAAGCCATAGCGCCTTCACAATGGAAAACAAGGAAGAGGGAAGCAAGACGCTCTTCAAAGGAGCGCTTTGTCGAGAGGAAGTCATCGAGAAGCCGTTTCGGGGTCCTTTAGAAATTAGCAACGCTGGAGGCAGTTGAAAAGGGGCCATACGCCATTAGATCAGTGCTTGCGACAAGATAGGGATGGGATAATCAGAAAGTAAAGTAAGACCGGAATAAGAAAAAGAAAAAAGATCGCAAAAAAGAAAATGCGGATAGTAATAAGCAGGAATTATATTGCCATGCTGCAGTAAATAGAACTGCGCGGTCGATATAGCGAAAAGAAACAACACAGGATTGGAAAAGAGGATCGCCTCCCAGCTATTTGAAAGAGCAGGCATATCAGGGCCCCAGAACGGTCTGGGAGGAAAGAAGAAAATTGGGGGGAGATGAGAGCTAGCTGCCATAGGCGTACGAAGACAGAATCTAAACTATCCTACATCATCAACAGTAGATGAGGGACGACAAGAAAAAAGGAGAGTTCCAGCGAAAGGGACCTTAAACAACCGCAGAGTAGCCACAGTGGGGTATACACGGGCGGATTACCTACATGATAAAAAAAGGCGAAGAAAGCCCATAGAAATCGCCGCAAAGAGATGACAGCACGACAAAACAATCGTACAAACTCAGAATTCAAAGGCGAGCAACCGAAAAGGAGGGGTTGATGAGAATAAAAACGGAAGGACACTACTACGACAGAGAAAAAAAAAGAAAATAAAAAGTAATCAGGCAACCGGCACAAGGAAATAATACGAGAAGTTTTTATAAGAACGTAAAAGGAAGGGCCCAGCTGGAGTCTAGGTAGTCGCATTCTGTCAGTCAGCGAAAGAATATCGGAGAAAGAAGAGACGCAAGGAAAAGAAGGGAATCAGAAAAGCGACGGAAAACCACCCCCAGGGCCGACCTATAGAGGAGGCGGTCGACTACCCCGAGAATCGCGAGACGCCAAGGATCGGGTTGGCTTCAAGGCGATGAGCGGATCAGAGGGGGAGAGGGTACCAGGGGGAAAGGATGTATGGGGGTGAAACTTGCAGAAGAAAAAAGGCAACCCTTTGGAAGAAAACTTGGCCATGGGAAAAAATCATTCACATACGCTAAAAAGTTAAGGTCGACATATAGGGGTCGGATCGGGCGTCCAGTGAAAAGAGGGGAAGGAAACAAAAAAGAAGAATAATGTGAAGAAAAAGTCTCCAGTACAAGCGGCCTTCACGCTAAAAGGTCATAAAAGAAGACTGGAGAGAAACAAAAAGAACCCGCTTGGTATTTAAGGCTCCGAACGAACAATCGGGGGTGGTCCTTTTCACTGAGTGGTGTGGAAAAACGCCCAAGCGGCACGGGGTGACACATCGGGTATTGAGGATCTAGAAGGGTTCCCCCCGGGGAGAGAAGGTCGGAGCGAAAAAAAAGCTTGGCCCGGGAGGGGAAGGGTTAGAACGTCCGCGCGGACCGGCGAGCACCAGTTGCAGAGTTGTGGGGGGTGACGAAAGTCGAACTATGTCATAAGCCTCCACAGGTTGCCCGTTCCGGGGAAGAACAAAAGAGGTTGGTATATTAGGTAAGGGAATGCCTAAGTGACCGGTGGTCGGCAAGGGACATTGTTCTGGAAAGCAAGCCCCGCCATGACAAGGGGGGGATAGTGTGCAATTCATCAATTGATTGGCCCATACGAGTAGAAACACAAAACTTGGGGACAGGACGGAAGGCGCACTGGTCTTAAACTCGTAAAACGTAAAACAAGACATGGAGAATACTCGAGACAAAGTCGAAAAACGTCAAACCCCTCTGGTTTGAGTAAATAATCTGACCGGAGAAGCTTTCTGTAAAATGTTCTACAGCGCCAAAAGAATGGCTTGCGAGCCTACACCGAAAAGGCTAACCACAGCCCGATGATATGGACAAGATCCACCAGAGAATTTGGAGGGGGGTAAATATCTACACAATAAAAAGATACAAAAGAGACGGGCGCCGTCAATCAAATAAATAACAAGCAGTCTAAAGATGGGTGAAAAAAATACGCTCTAAACATATGAGCACAAATCTCATCGGGACAAGAAAAATCAGTGAGAACTACTGTGCGATCAAGTAGGGTGCGGAAGAGACACCGCCCGCGATAGTAAAAAGAAGTACCAGGAAGCCAAACAAGATGAGAAGCACGGTGAGATTATAGGCAGGCGGCGGGCCTTGGGAGACCAGATGAGCTCAGGAAAAAAAAAGAAACATCGCGATGAAAAAACAATGAGACTCCGATTCGTGCGTATATTAATAAAAAGGCTATACGCCTAAACTCGATCAGAAAAGAACCAAACACCACTCACGAAAGCGGCTGGGGCCAGCAGCAGCCAGGGGGTGCTTCAGAAAAGGGGCACGAGACTGGAGAAACCAGAAAACCCCAACATAAATCTATCAACAAAAAAATAGCAGAGGCAAAGCGGGGGGAAAAAACGCTACGGAGAGTGTGAAGCAGATAAAAAGCGCGATGAGGAAAAAAAACTGGTCAAGAGGGAAAAAGATAAAGCGGGACCCAAAAGGGGCCGGCAAAAGGGTATTAACCAAAGTAAACAGAAAACGTTACATGTGCAGGCGAACGAAAAGAAAAGCCCCGCATCCCGTCGATCAGCACCATCAAGAATCCATAAAAAACGGTCAAGAACTGAAGGGGAGGGAAGTGCGCGTGAACACGGCTAAAAGACAAGAGAGAGACATTACAGAAAGAAGAAAGGGGGAGGACCGCTTAGAGGAAATGAAATGAAGAGTCTGGGCAGGGGGAGTACCTTCCAGGGAAAAAACACATTCACAAAAAAGGGTGTTAGGTCGGCCTATGAAGCAAAAAAAAAGGCAGACACACATAAGCTCTCACCACAAGACCCAAAGAATTGCCACTACACGCTAAGCCATCCACAGATCCGCCCCTATTCACTTAAGGTAGGCTCCAAAAGCACGGCTGAGGCGAGACATAGACAAATGACAGACTTGCGAAACAAGAACGCTCACTAGATACGCACCCGCTTTCAAACAATAACAGAACCGGGCTAATGTGCAACAAGGTTCGGAATGCAAGGACCCCTAGCGCATCGGAGATAACCCTTAATGCTAAGCAAAACTACAATAAGAAAAACAACCATCGGTAACCCCGCACCCTCCGTGTTTAAAGGCCAAAACAGGGAGCAAACAAGAATGTTTCCCGGATCAACTTAAACAATAGCAACTGGCGGAAAAAAAAACTCGAAGTTGTAGAAACTGCGTAGGATCAAAACCCAAGAAAGTTTCGCTAAACTACGTGAACGTAGGGGTGCCGGTAAAAACGGGTCTGGTGAGAGTGACTAAAAATACTGGTAACTGGCTTATGTAAAACGGCTGCACCGGAAAAGTCTAACCATAAGCATAAATATGCGCAGGGCGCAAGCGGAAAGGGTGCTGTGAAATAGCTGGGTAACGGCATGGCGCGATGATAGGAGAAAGGAAAGAGTTAGACCTTAACGTTTGGCGCGCGGAGTGCGAAAAGAAATCAGCGGGATTCACGGGGAGGGTAGCTGACAGGACAAGCAGGAGACTGAACAATATAGAAATCATGAAAAAGGGGAAAAGAAAACGAGAGACGAGAAAGAAAATCGCCAGGCAAAGAAAGGAAATAAACTTCCGGGCACGCTTAAGGGGGGAAAAAAACGGGTTCGGCGGGGAAAGTGTGGGGGAGGATCGAAGTTTAACGTGGGAAAGGGAGGTCATCAAGTCCCTAGAGCAAGGGGAAAAAGGCATAAAAGAAGAGTGAAAAGACGGATTATCAGGAAACCTAAGTTGGCCTAGGCAAAGTGGCAGCAAAAGAGGCGAGATCGAGGAAAATAAAATTAACCAAAAAAAATGAAAGAAACACATAAGAGCCGCCATCTGTGAAAGAACGCGACGAATCAATCGGATGGCGAAGAAAAGCGCACGAGGCAAAATCAGAAGAGAAGGGTTTTTCCGCTACAGCTCAGGAGACAACTATGGCAAAACTGGCACAAATGCATTGTATGCGCGGACACCGACCAGCTCTGGGAACCGATTGCTTTGCGAAAAGGAGGCAAAATCCGCCGAAGCGTAGACCCTCTGCTCGAAACGCCAAAGATAAAAACCGAGTGTAGGTCCGGACTGGAAAGCCGCGGAAAAAAGACGAGGGGGGGTGGCAACGCGCGCAAAGCTGCGAGAGAAAGAAAAAAGGAAAAAGCAAGATCAAACAACGAGCTGGGAAGCAGTGAGTTTTCAAAAAATCGGACGCAATTAAAGACAGTCCCCCAAAAAAAAAAGGCGTCAAAAAAAAAGAAAGGAACGATCTGCAGAAAGAGTAGTCAACGGCAATAGCGTTCAGGGAAAAAACAAAAGGCGGCATGTGGCCGATCACTCTTTAGATGCACAGCTGCGGGGTTCTCGATCACGAGGAGAATAAAAAAAGAAAAAAAAATAGACCGCGGAAAACGAGGTGAGGCAATGGGAAGGCAGCCAGTCAAGTTGGGGAGCCTCAGGGGTACGGAAAGCCATTGACGGTCATAGAGCAAGCACAATCGTGACCAAATTAGAGAAGTCAAAAACAAAATTAGAATATCTGGAAAAATAAGAGTGGGGTGACGCGGGAAGTCTGAAGAATATCTAGTGAGGGCACGCGTTGGGGCCGTTAGTTTCGAGAAGAATCACACCAACCTAGGAGGTCGAATGCGAAGAGCAAAATAGTGGGAAACCTGTTTCCTCGGTGTCCGATGACACCTGCCAAGGGGAATACGACGCGGCCAGACTCAGAAAGCGTAAAAACCAAATGCCGCCGAGGGCGGCAAACAGACAAACCGGCGTGAACTTTAAGCGATCCTACGCGTGAGGGGAAAGAAAGAAAGTGAAAATGAGGAAGGGACGGTTCTGAGGCAGACTGGCTTCGAAACCGAACAGGGCTTTAAAAAAAGAAGAGTGTGTCGAATACTAGGGGTCAAAGGAAGAGGAGCACGTTCCGGGGGAAGGAAAAATCAAGCCAACGGGCTCTGTTCGACGAAAACGCACATGGGGTTGGCGTTTGCCGAGCGACATAATGACCAGAGGAATCGCTCCAGTTCAAAAGCAACATAACAAAGTCGACGCGAAAAAAGGAAAAAGCAAGAACGCACTAAGGGGAAGTAGAGCGCTCAAAACGGACCGATCGCAAGATTGATCCTGGGCTTCGAAACAAACGGTAGCGTGTCGCCGTACGACGAAAGGCGAGGAGCCGGTCCAAGGGGGGAAGAGAAAAAAATAACAAGGCGCTCAGAAAGGGGGGGGGGGATGCCGTCTCGGCCACTGGCAAAGGTCCGAAAGTACAAACGGATCAAGACTGAAAAGGGAAGGCAGGAGACAGAATTGGCGAACAATTAAGGAAAGGAATCTCCGTAAAAGAGGAAGGAAGACCACCAAAATGAGAGGCTAACCCCCGGTCAAAAGCGAATCAAGAACATCGCGAGATAAAGCAGCTCGGTATGCAGGAGGAACAAAGGGAGGGACATGACGCTCGGATCTCGTGAAGTGGTGGGTGGTTCAAAAGAAAAAGGGTTTATCGAAACACTGGGGACACGGGATTCCGGGGATCCGAAGGAAACAAAAGACCGGAGTCACGAGATATAACCGGGAAGGTCAGCACTAAACCTCGGAGCCCCTGGAAAGACTCTCAAAAGAACTAGAGAAGAACAGGCCCTAACACCAGAGACTTAGGGGAAACAGAACACATTACAAATCAAGACTGAGTGGAAAACCTAAACCGATTCGTCCTCCCGGTACAATCTTTTCGCCGGGTAAAAAACGTAGCCAGGAAAGAAGCCGGAACGGTTATATACACGGAAACAGACGTCAGCCGCCAAAAAAAATCCTGAAAGGAACGAAAAAACAAGTGCAGGGTGGGGGAAAGGTCAATGACAAGGACGGGGCGGGAATTTTTGTCACGCGTTGAGATGGTGCAATTGCCGTCCCAGTTTGAACCAGATGCTGACGCGCTGGGGAGGTTAAACCCCGGGAGGTGTATGTCGGATGGGGGGGGCGGAAAGGGTTTTAGGGGTCAGTCTAAATGCTGCGCAGCACGCTATTACAATAAGCGCACGATGGGGAGAAATAGTCAGTCATCAACAGGGGCCATAGAGGTGAAAAAAAATCGGTATGCGCAGGTTAGCTTTGGAGAACGCGGACAATGTGAGAGTAGAAAAAAGCTGAGTGGGCGATAGATGTAATTCGCGGTGCGGCGGCGTAATGATCGTGATGACGCGAGTACACTTGAGGGGAAAAACTAGATGTGCTAAAAACGGGGCAGGTGCGAAGCAAAAAAACAATCTCGGGCAAAAACAGGACAAGGGGAGGACAAAAAATCAGGGATCCAAGCACGGGAACTACGGAAGGGGTTCCAGAACGCAGAATCCAATAAGCAAGATTTTCCTCAGAAAAAAAGGCGGGGGTGAACGCGCCTTTGCATTATGAAAAGAGAGGACAGGGCTGCGCACGAAGAACCCTGATCTGGACAGAGTCTTTATATTATTAAGTGAATGACAGGGGAGTGATGCGGGGGGGGGGAAAGAGGGCGAGCTGCTGGAGAGAAAAAGTGCACCGAAACAATGTAAAATGACAAAAAGGGAAAAAAGAGAGGCAGGAACCAGGAAGTATCGGGGGCATTTAAAATGGTTCAAGAAGAAATCCGGTGACATGGAAGTTCCTCCGAAAGAGGAAGACGCGGCAGCAAACGAATACACGGAAATTCGCCGCGAGAGGGGGACTCGGCAATTTTTGAGGGCCGAGTTTCAATGTATATGTTGAAAGGGTGAATGTTATTCAGCAGAAAGCGGAAAGTGTGCAGACAAGGAAACAATGTTATAGAGGGATTGCAAAGAACGAGGAGCATCCAGAAGAGAACGGGGTGGGGCAGTAATAATTCTAAAAGCGGTAGGCGGGCGAAAGCCTAAACTACTGGGCTCACAACGGAAACGGAACCATCAACATTTGGAATAGCGTATGCCAAGGCGAATTTCTTGTCAGGGGCGAGCTCAGTGCGAGCGGAGGAACTGAATACTCACCGGCTTATTGGCAACGGTCTGGGGAGGTTATGCTCTCCTTGCAGGGGCATGAGCGCCCAGTCAAAGGAGGGGCTTGGAAAATCGCAGAAAATCCGATCCGCGGATTCCTAGGAACGCAACTGGGGGAACGCCCGAAGAGAGGGCAAGAGAAAGGGTAGCCGCGCGGAAATGGTAGGGCGAATGAGTTTTCGGAAACGGGGCTAGCGGTGGGGACTTATCAGGGCCTTCACGATCAAAAAGCATAACAGTAGAAAAGGTGGTGATGAATTCCCACGGAACTGGGTCTAGATCGTCGGCCGGCTAGAATCGACAGAATAACCTGGCGACGAAATGGAAACGCAAAGGGGGAGTCGAAAATATTTGGTCGAGTTCTTTTGGGCTTAAATGGAGCGAAACAGCGTAGAGAAGGCGGAACGAGGGCGAGCTCGAACCTGGAGCATACTGCTTTAACACGGGGGGGGAGAAAAAGGGGGCCACAAGAGAAGGGACCGCCGTCAATATCATGGAAAAGAACGCACCGAAGAATCAACGGCGCAGAGAAAAGGGTCCAGAAGACAGTCACAAAGAAAAACATGAGAGCTGAAACAACAAAAAACCTCTACCACCAATTTGACTGCACACGAGGAAGTCCGGAAAATAGATCTGCGATTCTAACAAATCATTTCTCGAAAAACAGAAAAAAGTGATCCGGATCAGGTCAGGGGAAATCT
>Ga0179593_1395279_pt1 | contig 14307 bp, 20 predicted proteins | sample CZODoug2_1_08_16_FD_185931 | JGI IMG/M metagenome (GOLD analysis project Ga0179593, IMG submission 185931) | Vadose zone soil fungal communities from Angelo Coast Range Reserve, California, USA - CZODoug2_1_08_16fungal (PacBio error correction) | ecosystem: Environmental > Terrestrial > Soil >...
GGGGAAATAGGGAAAAATCTTACCTGGGTTGCGCACCGCCAGGCGAAGGGAAAGAAGAGGCGGTTGATAACCGGGCCCGCTACCTGAGTCCATTAAGGGGACGCGCGAAGGTAGCGACGAAAGAGAGAGAATGCGCGTGTGAAAATGGGAAGAGGGCGAAAAGCCGTGGATCTGTGGCGAAAGGGAAGCAATGTCCACCTTACGTCGAAAAGTCAAACAGGAACGCGGGATGTCGTCGTCTTGAGGCAACCGGAAAATCGACATTCAAAATCCAGCAAAAAAGCAGCTCCGTTTTGATGGGAGGGATGGGAAGTTTGCCCAGGCCAGCAAAAAAAAGGAACAAACCCACCTGGGCAGCTGAGGGGAATCCAAGGGGGAGGTTCACTCCAGACAGGGGGCCCTCTCAAGAAAGAACGGATAGTCACAATATGCCTTGTCAGATGAGACCAGCCGAGAAACCATCCGGATCGCAGGAGGAAGATCTTTGGCTGAGAAGACAGGATGTCGCTAACGTTAAATCCTAATTAGAAAAGAGAATTGGCTAATCCCCGGGGTAGGAAAGGTATTGTCGGACCCCGAGCCAAACCCAGGAGGAAAGGAAAATTCCGCTCCACGAGAAAGCATCGGGAAATCATGGGACCTAGAACTTCATTTTGAGGATTACTGCGAGGCCATACCGTGCTTATCGCGAACCAAAGTTAGGGGGGCGCTTCGGTCCTTAATCCAGGAATAAATGCAAGGGGGAAAACCGGAGGGGACGTGACAGTTGGGGTCCATTTGTTAACAAGGCGGGCCACTTGGTTTAAAAGACCGAGCGGTGTGATCGAGCAAAGCCGCGAAAGGGGAGGGATCAACCTCAACTGGATGCGTTGGGGGGAATGCTGGGTGTCCTCAAACTGGCGCAAAAAAGATGCGTGCAGCGAGATTGACGTCAACCCACAGTACGAAGAGGTCAAGCGCATCATGACAGAGTCTCGTGGAGAAAGGACAAAGAATCCACAGTTCACATCCGACCGGGGGGGGAGGTAATGATCAAAAGAGAGACAAGATGAGGGGGAAAAAGAAACGCTAAAACTGAAAGGAAGATTATACATTAAAATTACTAAGAAAACACTTGCTTGAGAGGATTCGGCCATAACAAAAGAAAAAACGGACGCAAATTGAAAAGAAATAGGCCGTTGCCTCAAGCCCTGAATCCGGGACAAGGGCAGAAGGTTACCGATCGTCAGGAGCGAGAGAAACCTGGAAGAAACCTCAGTCAGAGGAAATTGGAAAAAACTGGAGGGAAAGACAGTGGGTCGACTCATTACTATCTTAACTTTCGCAAACGCCTTTTCTCCGAAGATCGGAGCTGTTCTGTGAAGTGATTTTAGACGGGGTCCCGGAAAAAAAAAGTTAGGCGAGGAAAGATCTATAACACATCTGAGGGAACTGGGAAGGAGGGAGTCTGTGGAGGAGGCTTGGTCCTTCACAAGGAAGTAGGAGAAAAGAGAGGGGGAGAAAAAAGAGTGGCGGAAGGTGTCGGGGAGTAGAAGGGGAGGAGGGCAGTACACAAAAATGCTACATACTTGTTGGGGGGGGGAATCAATGGTTGGGACCATGGTAAGGAAGGTACGCATACGAAAAGAAGAAAAAGTGCCAATAAAACTCGGTTGGGAAGTCTAAATCCTGGGGGGAAGGTAAACAGCCGAATTTTTTAGCGCGGTTGGGCCCGCGGCGCAAAGAGGGGGAGCTCGCTGCGGCAGAGGGGAAAATGAAGCGAATAACGGGATACGTGCTTTGAGGGCTATCCCTAAAGAACCAGGGGGGTCCAACCTGAATTGGGATGGAGGGAGGGAGAAAAGTTCGGGGCCCTATTGTGGAACCCGCTCTGGAATCGTCCAAAGCCAGGGTATGAAAATGGCCCCATGGACTCGGGCTAGAAAAGGTCGACTAACCCAACAATGAATGGAAAAAGGGAAATGATTAAAGGGGAAAAAGTTACTGACAGAAAAAAGGGGAAAGAAGCCCTCAACACAAGGATAGTGTCCTTGCCCTGCGAGGGCGAGGAAAGTGCCGTGGGACTAAGTCAGAACTATAGATTAGAAGGGAAACTTTCACACGCCGCGGGCAAGGCCCGTCTAGCACTAAGGGAAAAATTCAAAATACAAGGACGATTCAAAAACCTCATGCCTAAAGAAGTGACAGGTGGGGATTGCGCGCTGTGAGAGCAACATTTGATGGGCCACGGTTTGGGAACACGGGGACGCCGTTTGTGGGATTTAGAGCTCCGAAAAAGAGAGCTCCAGGCAAGCAGGGCGGGGTACGTCCAGCAACTAAGAAAAGGGGGGCGTGGGGGCGGGGGGTCGTATGGGGGGGCGGGAATGGGACAAATTTAAGGCAGAAGTAAAATCGGGAGGGAAGAAGAAACTTGGAATCTACCAGTCACTCCGAAAATAAAGGACTGGGGATCGACAAGCGGAAACAGAACCGGAGCAATCTTGGGACTCCGCCGAGGTGGGGTCAAGCCGCGGTTTTGTGCATTCGGAAAAAGAGAAGGACTAGGGCGATGCATAAGTGAAAGGGTGGAATATGCGCTAGATATAAAATGGGGCAGCAGGGAAAAAAAAACTGAGCAGACCCAGTGAAAGTCTCAGAAAATCCATCAAAAGGGTAGTAGACTAGGTGCTCAGAGCAACCAAGAACATGAAAGCTCAACAGGAATGGGAGAGCGGCGTTCGAAGTCAGGAACTTGAAACACGCGATTTTATATGTCGGTATGAGTAAAGACATTCATCGGGGTGTTCGTTGCGGCGGAGGCTTTCGCGTTCCAATAAAGGCTTGACGGACGAAAGTGAAAGCACAAAAAAAAGAGAGCAAAAATGTCAAAAACGAGTGCGACTTGACCAGCGCTCAAGGGGGTGCAGCTGAAGGGGAAGGAAAAAAAAGGTAACAAAGAGAAAAAAAAAAAAAAGCGGAGGAAGGGGAGAAAAGAGGGACAAATATCAGGCGAGAGCACATAAAAAAAAACAATGAATTAAGGCTCCCAGTGAACGAAGATGCCGAGAGGCAACAAAAAAACTACTCGGGGCATCGAGGAAAAAAGGTGAAAGGCCTTGATTAGACGGCGTAAGCGTCTCAGGAGGGTAGAAACCCCAATACGTGACTATCGTGTCGTGATGATCGAAGAAAGAAAGGGAAAAACGAAACGTCGCCGGCTTCAAAACTCGAAATCAAAAAAAGTGGCCCTACAATACGAAACCCAACGCGCATGCTAAAAAATGTGTTTACCCGCTTCAATGCAATTCTTCAAAGTCGGATCCCCCTGGAGGGAAAAAAACGACACGGCGGCGCAGCTAAGATCAACAACCATTGAGAGGTATATTCAAAAAATCAATCCGCGCAAGAACGATCTGCGTCAACCGGCTAGGATTCAAGGAAGAGTTCGAAACGTGCAGCAACAAACCCTGCCGGGAAGGGCAAAAAACACTCGTCAGGATAACGGTAGCATGGCTGGCCAAAAAATCGTATCGCGGTCAGAAGAAAAGGAAAACAATATTGTGCGGCCATCGAGGGAACTATCTAAGTCTGCAAGGGAGGCAACGCAACAACGTTGCAACTTCAGAGTTCAAAAACCGTTGTTTAGCTCATTCAAGGGCCGAAGAAGAGAACGGCTGAAACCCTCGCAACGATTCATAGAAAGCTCTAGAAAACAAGAGGAAACATCTGTCAAGAGCATCTCTGGGAGAACGCGGGTGTCATGCGTCTAACGCTGGGAGCCGCAAGCCGAAACGGGAGGCTGGGGAGGGGGGGAGGGAAAGTGCTGCATCCAAAGAATGTTGGGTTTCTCAAGGACAGACTCCCAAACGGTGTGCGGGGTTACGTAAAACGACGGAACATGGGAGTGGCAGCCGCAGTCCGCTCCATTCGGCAAGATGCAAAAACATCTAAGGGTGGAAGGCGGCACAGCAAACCGCCGTCCACAAAAAACAAGGATTGAGCGAGGGATTAAAAGGTGGAAGGGTTGTGTGAGAAAAGCAGAGAAAGTGCTGATGCTTGTCTGGGTCCTCCTAGTGAAAATTTCAGGAAAGGGGGCCGAAGCGAAGGGAATTAAGCGGTCAAAACAAAGAGAGGCCGAAAAGGGGGGACGGAATTGGGTGGCCAAAAAAGTATGAAAAGTTTTAGTCACCGGGCAAGGTTTACGATCCTTTCGTCCAGTGGGGAAAGGGTGCGACAAAACGAAAGGTGGAGGGGGACTGAGTACATGCGATTGCTAAACCGGCGAATAAACGCAGCCAATATAGAAGAGCTGCGTGCGAGTCGTTTGTGGGGCTAAGTCTCAGGAAAAGAGAGGGGAAGAACATGAATCTATTGGAGTTAGACGCGCGAAGTGACAACAGGGGGAGTCAAAGAGCAGTGCTCGAAGGGAGGCGAAAAGAAAAGAAAAGAGGGAATGGTCAGCGCTTACCGAATATCGGAAGGGGAGTTGGTCTGAACATAGTTGAGAGGCGACCAAATTTTGATTCAAAGAGGCGAAGGGGGTGTAGTTTTCACGCAAAACCTCAGACCAGGAGAATGTGGACAACCGCTAACAGAATAACAAAAAGAGGAAATGAGACTGGTCACGCATCACCGACGGACTCGCCTTAAGAGCGGCAAAGGACTACTAGATGAGGGAAAAAGGAATGGTGACTCGAGATCATTTATTTTTCAGCGAGGGAAAGAGAATTGGGGGGGTAAAAGGGAGAAGAGTAGAAGAGGGATGGTCATGGGGAGAGGAAAATTTGGGGGGGGGAGAAACGGGGGGGAGTTGCAAGTTCCGCGAAGGAAGAGCAGATCCTCACGGATATCATCACATAGGGAAAGAGGGGATCGTTTGGGCAGATGCACAAACGAAAGGCGCCAAATCAGGAGGCTGGGGCGTTGGACCGGGGGAAGATGTTTCTGATAAAGGAGGGAGGTGGCATTGGGGTACAATCCCTGAAACCGACGACTAAAGAACTCCCTTAATCCCGGGGAAAGTGGCCAAAAGGTGGGATGAGGAGGGGGAATAATATGAACCAGGGCGGCGATTAAGTAGAAGCAGATTTTTAGCTGGGTAAAATTGTTTTTGGGGTTGGAGGGGGGTAGGGTGTGGTTTGGAGGTGGAGTAAATTTCGGAAAAACGGAAAGTGAGAGTTCCAAAATTTGGGGAGTTGCAATCCGAAGGGAGAAAGCAACAACACGCGTATCGAATCGAACAGAGTAGAAACCAGAGACGGAGTATTATTCAAGTCTAAGAAAAAAGAGGGTGGTACTTCGTAAAAACGCGGAGGCATTGGTCGATTGGGGTTGAAGAAGGACGCCATAATGGGCTCGAAAAATGAAGGGAGGGAAAGAGGTCGATGTAATCGTAACATGGCAAGAGTAGTCGCTGACACTTTCAGCGCGAGAAAAGCCGGGTACATTCAAGGTGGCTGGGATGGCGATTAATGGGATAGGTCAGACGTGGTTTAATATCATAAAAGGGCTGAAGGGAAAGGGTAAAGTATCGGGCCAGCGAAAGGTAACCGCGGGGACATAGGGCAGCTAAGCATAGAAGTACGGAAGAAAAGAGGGCTCAACAAAGTCCGCCAACGAAAAACGATCGGGGGGGGACGTGGCACCAGCCTGCATGTCAAAGAAAGAAAAAAGCTGCGGGAGAAGGTTCGATCAAAATCCAGTAAAGCGCCTCTGCCAAAAAACGTGAATGCAGAATCCGCCGACACAACTTGAGCGGAACGTTACCACATATGGGAGTCGGCACAACTTCACGTATAATTGGCGCACGAAACGACCGAAAAACCTACCGAAAAGGTACTTGTATCGGCCAGCCGGGATTGGAAGTCGAACGTGTCGAAAAAACCACAAAGAACGCACTGGGTCGCCTAGGCAGCTCAACTCCAATGACCATGGCTGAGGGGAGGGAAAATATAGGCCAACTCGAAAGAAAAGAATCCGCAAATATGTAATGGATCTCGATTAAGCCTCGCCTGCAGGTTGGAACGACTTCAAAGGAAAACTAACGTGAACGCTATCAAAGGGGAGAGCATCTAAAAAAATACGATCAGCGGATGCAAGTAAGCGAAAGCCCCTAACGAGAACTGGGTAATACGGAAGAAAGAAAAGGAAAGATAGCCTTAACCTCGAAAACTACGTAAACCAAAGAAGTAATACGAACCCAGAAGGGGGTCTGGATTGAACAATTCGAGAAGCTAAAAACAAAAATAAGACGAACTCTCTCTTCACAGTCCATTGGAGCTCTCCCTGGGGGAGAAAAAAAAGTACTACTCTAAATCCTGAATGATCCGGGGTGTGAAGAGGCGGGAACGCGATCGAGCTCCATCCAAGGAGAAACTCTAGGGTGGAACGCCGGGTTTAAGGGGGTTCAATAGAGTAAGAAAACCGAAGCCAAGATGTCTATGCCGATATGGGGTAGTGGGAGAGAGTTTTCGCGGAAGGGCTCACTAAATCGCGTGTGAAACGCACTCACGAGTTGCGCAATCAAAAAAAAAAAAAAAAGAAATCAATCCACAGACAGCAGAGGCGCTCGAGGTGAACTGACTGAGATACAAGGACCAACGCTCTTTCGGGCCTACGGGGCACGAGCAAGGTCATCAGCTTAAAGACCGTTTGGAACAAAGGGACGGGTATTCATGAATGGGAAGAGGACGGAAGCGGAAAAGTGTCGAGGGAATTCAAGTACTGGAAACCAGCCGAAAGAGAAAGGCAAAAAGCGACGTCGGATCGGAAATCAAAAGGTAAAACCTGGGGGAAATGAAAGAGACTTGAAGGAAGGAGATAACTGCGGGGCTCGGACTAAGTACAGGAAGAAAAGGGTTGGCTCGCAAGTCAACCGTTAAAAGGAGCGCCGAATCAAAAAGAAAAGAACGCGAAAACGGGAAGAGGAAGCCCTGCTAACCCGCAAGGCTTGTAATAACTGGCTGAGAGACAATCATTATAATCGGAAATCGGAGGGAAGCGGGAGGTGTCTAATGGCTTCAAAAAAAATAGCTGGGGGAACAAAACGAAAAACTCATGTGGCAGAGCTCGGGAGGAAAGAAACCACAACGAGGGCAAAATACATACGCAATACAAACGACTATAGCCGGGGGGGGCTGAATGGCTGGCGAAGTCGATTAAAAGCAAGAAACTGACGTAAAAGAAAGAAACAAACTTCGGACTGATGTCGAGCGAGGAGAAAGGGCACTTCCTTGCCAAAACGAAGGCAAAAGGAAAAAAAGTCGGGAGGGAGAAAGAATACTTTCTACCCCTACAAAGGGATTTCGAAAAGAAAAGAAGAGGGGACGAATACGAAAGGACAAAGGGGAAAAGTGCAAAATCCGCATGGAAAAATCACGGAAAGAAGCCCAAGAAGATCCGTGCGCGCAACACAAAAAGTGGCCGAAAGAAACAACAACACGAAGAAAAGGGAGAAATTGTCGGTTGTTTTGGGGAGAACAACAATACTGGGAAAAATCAGATAGCTGCCCCTGGATCGGCAGTGGAAAAAACGATAAGGAGCAGACAGTGTGCAAGTTCCTTCAGGTCTTACTCCGTGTGATAAAAAATTTAGGACCCTGATACAGATTGTCAAGGCATCCGTTCCGGGGGAAGTAGACTCGAAGCGAGAAATGACCGTGCTACCAACTTCGACAAAAAAAAAATAGGGAGCTGGGACGAAATAAAAACCTGGAGACTAAAAAACTCCCCCCACCAAAACGCGTGCGTTTCTTTAGAGTGGAGAGGGGGACACATGGGAAAGGGAAAAGCTCAAAGGGAAGGTCAACTGGGAACAGCACGCCCAGTCTACCAAACAACAGGCAGGGAGAAAAAAAGAGGCACTGCGACTCCGCGGGGAGTCACTATGCTTGGTCAATGAGCCAAAAAAAAAAAGGGAGGTCGCGGGGCCGCGTCGGTTAGGCGGGAGAGCGGGGAAATGTTCAAAGATCCGAATCCCAAAAAAAAATGATAACGGGGATGAGATGTGGGTCACGGCGGGCGAATGAAAAAGACCCCTGAATAAAAAGAAGAATCGCTCAAGAACAGAGAGGGGGGGGAAAGGATGGGAAAGAGTTTTCGAAAAGAGCAGGTGGGAAAAGATAGGAGGTTCTTTCGCTTCCACGTACAGGGAGAGCGACCGAGAACCAGATTACCTTACTCCAACTCTTACCGCGAAAAAGGAGGGGACGATATGTGCTGCAAAATGAAGTGGAAGCTGGGAAAGAAAAGAAAGAGTTGATCTCCACACTCGCAAAATAAAGGGCGAGCGCGAACTGCTGCCTGGTGGAAGGGTAGAGTCTTTTCGCTGCGGGACTGGAAAATCGTGGAAAAAAAACAGGGGGGAGCTAAGCCAGGAATAAAAGAAACCAAATCGAAGCATGTCAAATTAAAATAACGTGGCTGAGCGATAACGATTATGGATAATCCCAGCGTTCCACACTCCGTTATTCAGAGGAGGAAAGAAAAGGAACGGCAAGGAAAGGAAACGGTCCACGAGGAGGGGGATGCATGAAAGGTAGAGGAAAAGGGGTTCGGTACTGAACACTAAAGAAAAAAATTGAAAATGGTGACTCACAATAAGTTTCGTCGGCAGCAGGGGAGAACGAAAGAAAAAAACAAGGGAAAAGAAAGCAATGAAAACATTCCGAAAATAACTCAAACTAGTTCAGAGCACGAGCGGAGGGGAAATGCTCCAGGAAATTTCAACGCCTCTGAAGTTGGTAGTGGAAAAGGGTCACAGGGAGATAAGTAAGGTCGATCTGGCGAACAAAGCATTGCGCCGCCGGAATTGAAGGGGTCATGATCCGTAGGGGTGGAAATTCAAGCGTCCAGAAAGCCACTTTAGGAGATGCGCACGAGATAGGATAATAAACACTGAAAAGCGTATGCAAAAATTTCAATTGGGGCTGGATTTGGGGTTCCGCCGTAAGAAAAATGGAAGGCGGGGGAGAGGGGAGACGTCCGGCGGAAAGTGCCTGTAGGGTGGGGTTCGCGTGTGAAAGGTTGACCGTAAAGAGCATAGGGCCGCGAGAGAAAGGGGCAGCCAGGGAGACAGTCAGAGGGGGACTGCGTTGTTGCCAAAAAATCGGCGGCCAAGAGACCACGGAAAAAGGTGAAAAAAGGCCAAAAGAGGGTTGTCAGGAGAAAGAAGAAGGGGGTCGCAGGAAGAGATCAATTCAAAAGGGGGAAAGTGTTCCTCGCAGCGCAAAAAACTGAAGAGGGGAGCGAAAAAAGTTGCAAAAAATACGTGGGCTTACGAGAAGGCACGCGCCAAGGTTAATCGAATTGGTGCATTTCGGGGAGAAAGGGGGTCGGGCCATATTGGACAAGAGAGTTGAAAACAAAGACGCAACCTATCGAGTGCGGAACTTGGCAAAAACAATGGCTCGCGGGGTCTATAACCGGCGCAAACGGCGTTGCGAGGCAAGTGAAGAGAAAAAACGCTTCTGAAACTCAGAATCCACACTGGGAATCAGCGGCCAGCCAAAACAAAGCCAAGAGAAGTGGAATTAAACAGGAGAGAGCGAAACTTTCCGCTTGGAGAAGAGATTGGACCTAAGCAGGAGAAAAATTAAAGAGAAACTTCAACGGGGGCCACTGAACAAAAGGATTCGCAAGGGAAATGGAAAAAAAGAGGACAGGGGAGAAAAAGAATAAGTCTCGAGAAAGGCTTTACAAACTGGGGTAAGGCCAAGGGGTAATAAGGTTTTCCATTGGGTATACCGTGGGGGAGTTTCCGAGAAAACTGGGGGGGGGGGGGAGACCGGAGCCACCACGAATCGCTAAGGGTCAAGGGGGCGGGGCGGGGACGGAAAAAGATACGCAGAAGAAAAGCTGTCCGAAGACCGTGGGGCCCTTCCGGAACGAAGACGGCAAACGAGGGAATCCTGAACAAGGATTCAAACATGGATCGGAGGAAGGAATGCATGAAGTTAACACAGGTATTCAAAAGACAAACCAAAGGGTGGACACAAGAGCAAAGAACACGGAACGCAAAAAAAGACTGGGTGCTCGCCGCTTTGGGACTTGCAAAAGCATCTATTGGGATTCAGGGCAAAAGGTGAAACTCTGCAGATGCTACAGGGAGAAAGCAAGGGTCCAAACTGAACCATAGAAGACGCCTAAAAAAAGTACAATAGGGGAGCCGCGAAACAAGAATAAAAACATATCTCACAGAACTGGTGGGAAAGACGTCTTGAGAGAGGATTCAGGGTGTGGAAGGGCGTCGAGACAGTCAATGCTCCGTTAAGTTATGGAAATGGCAAATCTCATCTCTGCGATCGCATCAACAAAAAGTCGAAAGAGAATCCAAACATCGGAACTCTTTCTTGAAACAAGCGAAAGAATAAGGGAGGAAGGAAATTGCGGAAATACAGCTGAAAGCCCGCGAAAAAGCCTGAACGAACGGAGCAGTTTCGCAAAAAACGACATACCTCCTATAGAAAAGCCTGCTCGAAGGAGAGGAGGAGCCAAAACCAACGTACAGGCTCGGCAAAAAAAAGTGGGAGTAATTTCAAGTGCGTTAGGCCCAGAGTATAATAGGGAGGACGGCCAGCAAACAGTTTCAGATCGAGGAAAAAACACACTAGCTAATGATAGTAAACGCACCGGGGTGAAGCGAATCAAAACGACCGCCACATCCTAAACGTCGCCGAGGAAAGAAAAAAAAAAAAAAACCCATACACGAAAGCCTTTGTTGAAAACGCATGAATGAAGGAGAGGATCACGCAGGAAAAGCAAAGACGGTGCTCACAAAAAAAGACCAAACGGAAGAAATAGTCGACAGAAAAGTCGCAAGGGAAGCAACCGAACGTTCGAGATAAAGACAAGGGAGGGCTCGGGAACCCTAAATAGCAAGGGAAAAAAACTGGCCGTCAAAAAAAGCGAAGAGGGATGATGGAGCAATCTGTGTCGCACGTCGACAGAACAAAACCCAAAAAGAAAGGGGTGGGATTGGAGGAAATCTTGTAGGAGAGGGAAGAAGGTGCAACAAAAGAGAACGTTCCAAGTGTTCGAGCGCGGCTTAGGCCAGAGTAACGGAGAAGAACACCCGCGTGAAACGCGGGGCAGAGCCAGGAGGAGGGGAAACACCAACAAGGGGGAAGGAAAAGAAGAGAGGTCTCAATGATCAGCGCTTAAAGAAAGCCTTGAGCCGCTTGGCCGCGATCAAAAAACGGGGCACTCTTTGAAGGGGGGTTGTCAAATGGATGCTACTCGAGAAAATAGTTATTCTCGCTTAGGAAAGAAAGATTGGGCGGTTAAGTCTGAAACGCTGAATAAAATTTCAGCCATAAATCTGGCCTCGGCGGCAGGGTGAGGACGCATCTACGGGGGCAGAGGGGGGTGGACGAGCGTCGAAGCCAGAAGTCTTGCAAAATGGAGGGAAGGGATGGGGAAAGAACCAAGGAAATCCTGCAAAACCTATCTCTAACGAAAAACTATGTTAAAGAAAAAAACGGAAGGGAAAAGGCATAAAGGTCCAACCATTCGCATAAACGCGGGTTGGGGTAGATTGCGAGGAGGCGAGTTTTGATACGACAAAGGAAGTTGAAAGCATGAGATCGGGGTGGCCGCACAGGGGGGAGGGGGGACTTGCCACTTTTCTAGAGAAGAAGCAAGGTCGAAAAAAAAAAAATCTCGAGAGTAAGAAGATCAGGCTCAGTGGAAAAAAAGAGGGTGGGCCAAGACTAGACGCTAGGGGAGAGGAGGGATTTTTAAAATCCGAGCGCGCGACGTACATCGACGTTCATGAGAAAGGGGAGGCGCTGGATCTCCGAAGAGGTAATGTCAATTAACAAACCTAGGCGAAGGGAAGGGGGGAAAACGGGGATGTGAGGCCTGGTGAAAAATTTTTTTGTCCTTATTAGCTCGCCGTCGGAAAGCATGAGCTGTGGCAAAAAAAGGATAATACGCAACGATCACAGACGTTTGCGGGCCATCACCTAAATATACCTCGCTTTCCCGAAAAGCCAAAGGAATCACGAGCGTGAATTCAAAAAGCCATTACAGGATTGTGTACAAGCGGCGACATCGTACTTGGTAAACAGAGGCGAGGAAAAAGGAGGGTCGTCATTGGTTTAAAGAAAAAACAAAAAATGAGACACATTTGACTATCGCAGAGAGCATATCTTCAAAAATGATTGGGTGGCAGATCAAACACCTCGCCCCAGAAGGGGGGGCGGAGACTCCGTTGCCGTGGGCTGATCAAAAGATGCTTCGGCGTGTCTCTGGATAATCAAGATTAAATCATAGGAAAAAAAAAAGAGGAAATCATGATTTCTAAAGGTTCGGTCGTAGAAGGAAAAAGTCAGCAGGAAAAAAAGGGTGCGTAATCTTTTATATGGACAACCAAAGGGTAAAGGTTGAGGTGTAGTGGTTAAGAAAATCGGAGCACACCACAAAGGGCAGGATCAATCACAAACCCGAAAAATGGAAATCGTGTAGGAAATACAGCAGACCAAGTTGTCGACCAGCGGAAATATCCGCAAGGTTACTATGAAGTCGGATTTGAAAAATCATTGCAGGAAGAATGTGTACGGCACCTAGTCGGGAACAAAGAAAAGTGAAAGCATAAATGCCATTATGGCAAGTGCAACCGCTGAACTTACACAGAGCTCGCCAAGTCCCCAATTCTCGATACGTTGGGGGGGCTTGCTGGCTAGTTATGACACCAGAAGAGGGGCAAAACTTGGGTGTTACAAGTCGACTACCAAGATGGCACGGTTGCGAACGGGGGGGAACCCGAGAGCACGTACAGGGGGAAGAGAGAGATCTGGGAGGGGGGTGCGAGACGGACGCCGGTAAGCCGCAAATGAGCCAGCCCAAGTGGAGGTGGGGGACTCCGGGACGAGGTGCAGTAAATCGAACGAGGGAAAGGATAGGAAGACGTATAATTTAAAAGACCCCGGAAACAGGAGAGAGAGAGAGCTCTCACAAAAAAGCAGAGCAAAAAGGAAAGGACTGCAATGACGACGAACAAAAAGTCTGGAAAGGAAAAAAAAAGGTGATTGTTCAAAACAGGTGGACTTAACAACGACGAAGATGGGGTAAAATCAGACCAGGGCAAACCATTGATGACACAAAAAAAAGACTTGGGCTGAGCCCTGCACGGAAACCGTTCGCAGCCGAAAAAAGAAAGGGCACAAAACTGAAAAACCAGCAATCACTGGGCAAACAAAAATGTAGAAATCGCCGGAAGAATTCCAGTGTTCGCGGACGAACAAAGCTAGAAACCAACTCCGGACAACCAAAAACAAAAGAAGGGAGAGACAGGTTAGGATGAAGGAAATCTAGTTTCGGCCTCGCAAAAAAAGGGATGCATAGAGGGGCAACGACAAGACAAAACAACTGCATGAAAACGAGGCATAGGAAAAAGATGTGTGATAATGGATCGTAAAAGACTATCAATAAACGTTGCGAAACGTGGATCGACGCCGAAGAGAAAAGCTCAAGAAATGGGAACCGGACGGGATTTACGCTGAAAAACGAACCCGATACGGAAATGGGGGGGGGGATCTCGCGACCAAGGCTTGAAAAAAAAAAAAAAAAACGGAGAGCGCCTAAGGGTTGAGGGTGCAGGGGCACCAAGGGGGTAGCATGAAATTAAAGAGCCACACAACTTCCGATCAAGACGCGGGGGAGAGCAGTATGTTGGCAAACAGTAGATATCTTAGTATACTAACCCAGAGCCCGTACGTCAGAGGCAAAAGCGGCGTATTGTACCTAAAGAATGAATTGAACCCGACCTAGGAGGCTAGGAGGTGTGAAACTCACTGGTTTGACTGGAAGAGGACGTAGTACAAAAGCCTGCACTGAAGTCACACAAAAAACGTGAAGACGTAGGGGTTCAAGGGACTTCCTTTAAGACAAAGGAGCGCTTGGCAAACAAGCCGAGTAAAAAAGGCCGGAAACAAATAAAGAAAAAATAAAAAACAACAGAGGCACTCATATTGACTGAGGTCTTATGGAGACGCAAGACCAAAAGAGGAGCTTTGCAACTAAGGGCCGCGAAAGGCAGAGGGAAAAACGAAAAGGGGGACCTATGTCGGTGATAGTCAGGACCGAACAGAAAAAGGGGTTAGAAATTCAAAGGTACTGGGAGGGCAGCAGAGGAAGAAAATCTGCAGACAAAGAGGACATAGGTCGAGCATAAGGAAAAAGGGGAACACCTGTCATTCCGGGAAGGGGACTGATAACTAACAGAGAGGAGAGTTCCTAGAACAGGCCTCCACGGTTTGATCGCCATCATCCGTCGGAGGGCGAAATGAGATGCTAAAAGAAAATGAATTTTCGCAAGAACAACTCAAA
>Ga0179593_1687090_pt1 | contig 14307 bp, 17 predicted proteins | sample CZODoug2_1_08_16_FD_185931 | JGI IMG/M metagenome (GOLD analysis project Ga0179593, IMG submission 185931) | Vadose zone soil fungal communities from Angelo Coast Range Reserve, California, USA - CZODoug2_1_08_16fungal (PacBio error correction) | ecosystem: Environmental > Terrestrial > Soil >...
CAAAGTCCCGTCTGTGGGTGAGGATAATGGCAAAAAACCCTACAAAACGATTTTCGCAGGAATATCTAAAACAATCGCGTGCAATGGGGAATCGTCGAGCGGAAACAAGCGGACACAGAACAGTAATAAAGGGGACAGGACAAAAAAGCCGGAGGCATTGGGTCAAGGAAAAACAATGAAAGTGAAAAAGAAAAGAGGGGGGACCGAGAACCTCCGTTGGTGTCAAGGATTAAAAATTAATACCAAAAGTTGCGGGAACGAATAGCCTAGTGAGTTGAACAGTGTGTGAAAGAAGCACAAAGGGGGGATGCAAAAAAGGGATGTAAGTTGGGGGGGGGAATCGACGGTGTAAAAAAACACCGTTTGGCGATGAAAAGGCTTCCAAGGGTGGGGGGAGAGTGTAAGCCTGCAGAACGACAGCCACCGAAAAACTTCCAAATGGTCTCGTTCAAACAAAAATACCTGGCAGGAAAGGGAGAGAAACGGAATTGGTACAACCCAAAACACCAGCAAGTCCAAGAATCAATCACTACTAAACTGGAGAACCTGATTAAAGAAGAGAATTCCCGCAAAAAGGGGAAAGACGGACTGGGAGCGAGAAGCAAGGAGAGAGGTCTCAAAAATCGGGGGACGAATGAGACGATGACGTGGCGGGAGGCAACCCAAACAGCGCCTTTCAAAAGCCCCAAAAACCCGGTTAACAACGGGAGACTTCTACCAAGGGGTTAGGCCCAATGGGACAACACGACACAGCCAAACCGCTTGAAAAACCTCGAAAGTCAGCAAAAGGGGAAAAAATGGGTGGGGTCAAGGGAAATGACTTACCCACCGATAAAAAAAGGCGGGGGGGCAAAAATGAAAACCACTCAAACCCAATGGTGCTAATTCAGGAACAGCAGGGTCAACGAGCATTCCAACACGGGAGCCCAAAAATAGAAAAAAAGGGGGAGGGCCGCCAGTGGTGGGACGGAAGGCCCACCGAGTTTGGATCCTAGAAGGTTCACTGCTATAAAGAGGACCTGTGGTGGGAAAAAGAAAGCGCTAAGCAAAAAGGGGAACGAGAAATTCGTCAAACATGTAATCTCGAAAGCGATGAATCCGGAAGGAATGAGTCACGAAGAGAAATGCTTACAACCGAAATTTGTTTTGACCAAAAAAAGGAGGTACAAGACTCCAGGAAGGAAAAAAACGAAAGAATAAAAGAACCATTTGGGGCGGGAGACGGGGAACCATAGGCAAGTCTGAAAAAGGAATACGATCCTTCGGGTGATCGAATTACGCAAGGACAGGTCGTACTTTGGGGGCAGGGAAGGAAACCAGGGAACGTGGCAAAGAATGATTGGTACGAGGCGAGTGAAAGAAAGGAAACGCGGGTTCTTTTAACTTTAAAGGAAGACGTAATCGCAGAAGCCAGCAGAAATGGGAAGGAGGCAAGACAGGAAAAAGCGTCCTTTTCCGGGGTGCAGACTAAAAGGAACGCGAAGAAGGTATAACAGAGACCAAACGACAATTCCCTTAGGGGAATGCCTTCAAAAAAAACGCCCCAATGGGGATTGAAGGGCTGGAATATGTAGGACCGGAGTAAACAGGGGGGGGTCCGCACACTAGGAAAGAGGAAGCCGGAAAAATGACAGAGACACGGGCAAAAGTTACCAAGACAAACCTCCATGCAACACTGGGGGGAATAGCAACGACAGAGACATGGTGTCTACAAAAAAATTTGTAGGGGATGAAACCATACCATTGGTCTCCCCGGCAGATTTACGGTGAACACGTGGGGGAGGACAATAGGAACCAGTGGGGGGAAAAAAGAAAGCGAATTTTCAGGGACCAAGGACCCTCAGGAGTTGTCCCGCGACTGACTGGGTGTCTCCGCAAAAACGTCACAGATCGAGATAGGAAAGAAGAAAAAAACGTACCGCACCAAAAGGTTGAAGGTGCTGAATCGGCGCCAACGAGGTTTACTTGGAAGGAAGGGGGGAACATTCGAAGGGGGGTTCGAGACAAATCTTGGATCGAAATGGGGAGAAGGGGGAAACGCTCAAAAGCGACGGAGAGGGGAACGAGAATGGACTGCCGAAAAAAGGAGGGGAGAAGGAGCGGTAGTTAACAGAAAGAAAAGGGGCGTGTTGTCACGTGAATCCATCCCCCCCAAAAGATTTGCGTCGCCTGAAGCCGGAAGGTATAAGGATATCGGTTGGCTGAAAAGCCAAAAAAAAAAGGAGTCCGGAAAGGGGGAATATCTCAAACAACAAAAAAGGAGGAGGAGAATAATCTCTTTCAAAAATCCCGACTCACGGTGTGCGGGGTCAACACCAAAAAAAGGACTTAGATAAGGAAAACGTAAGAATCGGATTTTTAAAAACAAAATCGACTGTGGGGACGGCGGGGTTGGAGGACTCCAACAAACTTAGACGTCTGTTTTTTTCTCCTGACAAAGGGGAACGGCAGAAGGGGGAATAGGTCGAGCTTTGGTTCAATCACAACTTTCCGGCCAGAAGAATTCCACAAAAAAACCGGAGGATAGCGAGCTCGGGTAAAACCACAGCCCAAAAGTCCGACGGGAGGGGGAAAGAAAAGGAACCTTCAAAACGGGTGCGGGGGATCAAACAGGGTGGCTTGTGTGTAATGCAAAAAACTACGAGAAAGGTGAGCGAGACACAAGCACCGCCGGTCAAACGTTAGTGGCGGGCGGGGAAATAAACTGCCAAATGTCGGCAGGGGGTGAGACCACCTGTAATATTGGAAAAGGAAAAAAGGGGCCCTCACGACGTCAGGATCCTGACTTGCAAAGGGGGGCTCAAAAGGAAAGTGGGACTAAAACGGGACACAAGGTGTGCGCAAGTGGGGGCGAGACAACAGTGGTGTTGGAAAGAATTCACATTACGGGGCCGGGCTGAATTGGGAACATTGGAAAAAAGAAGAGACGACCTGTATTAAAATCGGAGAACCCGTAAACGCCCAAAAAAAAGAGGACCAGAAAATACAAATAACATTGCGTTGTACAGGGCATTTCGAAGTAGGGGTGCAAAATTCTAATGGGATAAAGACTCGCCGTAAAAAGACAGTATTCACCATTGGCAGACAGGGCGGTCGGTTCCTCAGAAAGGAAACGTGGAGAGGGATTTGGAAGTAATGTTTCCCCTTTTCTACAAAAGGTCCAAAAAGGGGGGGGGACAAGTGCGGGATTGTGGGAAAAGACGCATCGCCGTGAGAGTGAAACTTAACCGGGGGGCAGCCGAGGGGAGGCAGAAGGAAGGACGACCAAGTTCATAGGGGGGAGGAGATCCTTAGCTAGATCCTGGTTTTGAAACCACTATGGTTCCCGCGACGGGGGAAAAAGGGGGGGACAAAAACTTTGCTGAGGGGCAGGAAAAAGGAGATCCGGATAGGGGGGGGACGAGCCGAATGGAGTGGCTCTGAAAAAGTGACGAAAACATTAAAAGCTCATAAGAAAAATCTTAGAGGCGGGAAAACCCCATGGGGAGTGTCTGGAGCCCGGAGGAGAGCACGCGCCAGGCCAAAGCGGACAGAAGCGAAGAGAAATGGATTCCAAAACGTACAAAGGAATAAGGAACCTCAAGACCAGGACACTAAGGTGCATTTGGGGACCGTGTGGCTTTGTGGAGGAAAGATGGAAGAAGACGACCGGTTGAAATCTCACTCCTGGAGGGGGCAAAACCACCACCACGGGCCCTTTGAGAGAGAAAGGCCAGAAAGGTAACCAAATAGTAGATTTCGCGGAAAGGGGAAATCTTTGGACAACAGTCAAATGTGGTCGGGCCGCCGCGGGAAGTCAAAAAAGGGCCTAAATGCTCGGGGTGAGAGTAACAGCATACTAAAAAAAAGGACAGGGGGATCCAAAAAGATGTGGCGGAGTGCAGCAATTTCAATTGTCAAACGATGGAGCAGAAAAAAAGGGACTATCCACTAAGGGAAGGGAAGAATCAGACAGCCCGCGGGGAAATTGGGGACGGTCAAGAAAGGAAAAAAAAAAAGATCGGCGCCAATGTCCCGTTCGGGAACTGGGGAAAAAAAAAGAAGGTTCGGGGACAAAGGAGGGTTAGGGGTTAATGAGTCGGCGAACTGCCCGGATTTCTGAGGGGGTCGAACCAGGATACCCGAGGGAGATAAGTGGGAACGGCGACAGATCAACCCACCACTAGGGGGGGAAAGCCATAAGATAGAAAAAAAGTGTTGCTCTCATCCAACTTCCGGGATCAACAGCGAGAAATTTCGCTCGCCATGAAAAGGGGGAAGGTACGCAAAAAAAGGGAAAAAGAAGAGCTTATACGTTGCTGGATATGAACGAAGGAAGGAAAACAATAATGTACGCACGGTTCCCGAGATGGGTGTGGAACCGAAGAACAAAGGGGGGGGCAAATTGGGACAAAGGTGTGAGAGGAAGAAGGGGGAAGGGAATCAGCATTAAGTGTGTTAAAAAAAGAATGACGCGAGTTGTAAGGAATACTCAGGAGGATCGCCTCTACTGCGAAAAAAAGAGTTGGTTGGGGCTCCAGAGCCTAGGGAAAAAAGGACCGGAATGTGGATCAAAAAAACACTAGTGGGGAAAAGAAGGAGATGATGTCCAATCCTTGGGTCAGGCGGCGGGGGGAAAACGGGGAAAGGATTTCAGGGCAGTAGACGTATAGAAACGAGGTGTAGTCGGGAACTCGGAAATGTCGAAACGAGAAGAGAAAAATCGAGAGAGAAGACCCTGGAGAAAAAAAGCAAAGACATAAAGAAAGGGGGGGAGAATTGGGGGAACACTTCCAGTGTTCCGTGAAAAGCCAGGGTGCCACAATAGGTAGGGAAAAGGCGGGATATTTTTTTCACCAGAAAGTGGGGAGGAGAACTAACAGAAAAAGCGGCCCGAGCCTATTGATTGTTTCAAAGGGTGCCAGACCGCGAAGAACGTAAAACAAGCAATGGTAATGTTCTTTTGGAGGAGGGGAAAGAGATGCGCCAGACCTTGAGGTATTTGGCTTTTCCAGGGGGGTTGTGATCTGCAGAAAAGAAACCAAGAACCAACACGAGAGGAAAAGACCCTGCGGACGAAGGTTCGACCGAGCAACCTCCGGAAAGAAGAGATATACAAAGTCCCCCACAGTCACCACGGAAAAGTACCCGAAAAATCAAAGGCCAGGAACGACATTCGACGTATGCCAGGTATTAGCAATCCCCGGAAAGAGGCCGGGGGGAAGGGAAAAAAGCCCAGGGGAGAGGGAAAGGGACATCGAAAAAAAGGGAAGAAAAAATAGTTTCGCGTGCAATACTACAATCTCCTGCAAGGGCTGACCCAGGGTGAGTGGGGGGGGAAAACCAAAAAGAGAGGGGGACTGGCCCAAAAAAAAAAGAAAGGTGAGTCACAATTGGGAAAAGTGGAAGCCAAAAGCGCAGGACACCGCCACCGGGGGGTGCAAGAGAACCCAAAGAGGAGGGAACAAGACCCTACGGGAAATGGTTAACTTGTCTAAAGCTTGAGAAAATAACAGCAATGGCGCTGGTGGCCACCTGCACAAACCCGGAGGGGTGCGAATCACCGTTTTTGTAGAAACCCCTAAACTACTCAATCACAAGGAAAAAAAAAAAAAAAAAAAGAAGGAGAAGAAGAGAACGACGGTTTCACTGCCAAAGGGGCAGGACTGGGTGGTGGTTGGAGCGGAAGCACCGGGAGGTTGGAGGAGGCGTAACAAACGGAACAGTCTTCCGTGGGGACAGCAGCGCCGGAAGAGCTGAGTGTTAACAAGGGGGTGCAAATCGCTTAGATCACAAGAGCGGAAAAAGGAGGGAAAAAAAAGAAGGGAAGAAAAACATGCGAAAAAGGAACGTTTGACCAGACCAGCGTTCGGGACAGACGCCAACCACGGAGGAAAAGGAAAAGGGCAGACGGGGAACCATAGGTCAGGGGGAACAAAGAAAGTGAAAAAAATCAAGTGGATCATCAGCCCACAGCGGCAAAATTACGAGGGCGGGGAAAAATTTCCCCATCTCCACTTAGGATAACCGGCAGATTTTCAGTGAAAGGAAAGGGAGGGAGTGAAAATAAGAGGGGACAAATGAGAAAAGCCTTTCGGTTTGGGGGAAACAAACAGACGTAAGGCTCCTCATAAACACGATAAAGGTCCGTTAAATGGGAAACCGAAATGGCCATTCCACGGGAAAGATTGAGAAGTAAAGGGGGAGAAGGGTTAGAAAGGCGCATTTCTACAAGATGGAGGGAAGTACGCACCCCCCAATGAAAGTGGGCTGTAATCCGTTGATACCTACTGGTTAACTTCGGAACAGGGAGGTGTCACTGCTGCAGTACCAGGACAAATCTGAAGTAATCCCAGACGCACGCAACCTGGGGTATCACGCAAAAAAAGAGGACGAAAAAAAGTCACACCACTTGGCTGGAGGGGAGTCCTTTTTGGGGGGGGGTCCAACGCCAACCTAATTCAACACGCCGTGAGGGGCGATAAAAAGGTGGGAAGAAAAAGAAACCCGCTTTCAAAAAAGGAAAGTGGTGAATTAAGGCAAAATCCCAATGACGTTTTCCGGGGGATACGGCCGGGCCCATAAAAAGACAAGGTTTTGACGAAGACAGTCCGTTGGGTCAAGAAACAACGATGTAAGGCAGGAAGCAAATCGCCAGGAGGGGGGGGTTTTGAGGGGGGGAAAGGTGAAAGTTAAGAGAGAGGCCTATCCTACAAATCGGTTGTGCTGGAGAAAGGGGGAGAGGTTTTCATTGAAACCAAAATGGGAGCGAAGGGGGGGTGGATGAAGGCTGCCAGTGGAAAAAGGGATAAGAGTTTACGAAAATCGGGGTGGTGACAATCACGAAGAAAAGTTTGGGAAATCGAAAGAAAAATCGGGGGATCGAAAAATAGAAAAGGTGGCTTAACTGGGAAAAAACCGCTGAAGTCAGGGGGGAAAAGGGGGGGAATATCAGTCAAAAACAAGGGGGTGGAGAGGTAGGCCCCCACAGTCAGGTGCAAAGTTAAGACAGATTCGAGACCCATAAGGGGGGGAAGGGAAACAGAAGGATGACTGGGGGGAAAAAAGGGGAAGTGACGCTCAACTGGAAAGTGCGGAGGGCTATCCTCAGAAAGAGGCTCAGCCCCCTAAGAAGGAGTCAAGTTCGATTTCAAGGAGCCCAGAGAAAAGCAAGAAGGGAAAAAAACACAACAAAGACTTCGAAATGGTACAAAGGATCAAGAACGGGCAAAGGGCTGATCGGAAAAGGAAGCAAAAAGTGTGCTTTCAAGTTGGGGAAGTTTTTCGAAACACGTAGACCGAATCAGGAGGGAAGCAGGCCAGAAAAGCCGACAGGAGCAAGCATGGCCTGGCATGAAAGGAAGAATGCCAAATTTCTGAGAGGCTGAGCCAGGATATTTGGTCTGGGGGGCACACACTGGAAACGGGGGTGAAAAAGGGAAATTGCACCGTTGAAGACCAAAAAACCAGCATAAAATTGTTTCCAAGGGAAACCAAGGGACGAAGTTAACCCTGTTTGACAATTGTTTAGGGAATTCCACGGTCAAGGGGGGGGGGGGCAAGGGACGACGGAAGACGCAGGTGGGGAAAAAGAAAACCCGGAGTGAAACCCCGTGCTCAAAAACAAACAGGAAGTAAAATCCATGGGGGAGGTTTGTTACGACAAAGTTTCGAAGGGGTTAATGGAGCACATTGTTTGCAAAAAAGACAGGAACTCGCCAGTGCTCTCAATGAAAAAAAAAAACAAGTGGACCGGCAGTGGAAAACAGGGAGTTTAGCCGAGGGAGGGTGCTGTGGAGGCCTTTCGGTGTCTCCAAGAAAATGACTCAGTGGGGCGGGGCCCACAGAAGGAGGGGAGTTACCAATAAGCGGGAACGACAAAGACTGAGGAAAGAGAAAAAAAACAAATGTCAGTTCTTTTAAAAAAAGTAGGAACCGACACAGAAGGGGAAAAAGTGGCGTTTATAGGGTCCCGGCGACGACATTGGTTCTTTATCGGAAAGGAAGGGGGCAAAAGTAGTCAAAAAAATGGTAAAAGACTCAAGGGGCAAATGAAAAGAATTAAGGGGGACATCATTCACGAACTCATAGCTGAAAGATCGGGGTCTACCCTGACTAGGGAAAGACTGCCTTTATAAAAACTAGACCGCGCCACGGAAAAAATCGGAAGAAGGAAAGGTTTTAGTCCAGAAAAAAGAAACCACAAAAGTCGTACCCCGACCTCACCCGATGAACAAGGGCAGTTAGGTTTGAGAGGGTGGCGAAGTGGGATTTCTTACACCGTTTGGTGGAGAAAACCTCTTGGATGGCCCAAAAACCAAGTGTTATCAGAAGTAAAAAAGGAAAGAAAAGGACAAATCCCGAGGACGGGGGCCGCCGCTTTGTTGAACGGATCAAAAAAGGGGCGTCTAGGCTGAGTTCAAAATTCAAAAAAGTGCCTTAGAAAAAAAACTACTCCGCGACAGAACAGACTCAAAGTTGGAGGAAACAGGGGGGCAAAAGGGAGAAGAAAATTGCGGGGGCAAAAAGGATACCAAAGTCTTTGTTGGGGGGGAAGGACAGAATGGAAGGAAATTTACTAGCAAAGGGGCTACTCAGAAGTCAGGGGGGCCGAGAAAAGCTTGAGGTGCTGGTAATCGAGGGGAAAATCACAAGGGGAGAATCGTGTGGCATGAGTGAAAAAAGGGAACTGTGTAAGGGGGATTCGGCGGATGAAAATTGCAAGGGGTGTTTCAGACCGAGTGCCCCGTGGCCGGGCGGGGCGGGGGGGCTTGTTAAGGCGAAGAGGAAACCACAATAGCCGCAATCTAACACGTGGGGGGGAGCACATCCTCTTATCAACCAACAAATTGCGCCGGGACAGGCAAGAAGGCCGGTCTGGAACAAAACAAACGGGAAAAAAAGAAAAAGAAAGCGGGCCGCGGAATGGGACCCAGGAGTACTCGGGGGGAAATATACCTGCAGTTCAAACGAACCTATGGTTGTAAGACCGGAAAAGGGGGGCAGTGGGGACAAGGAAAAAAAAAAAAAAGAAGAAAGGGGGTCAGGGGGGATCTATTCGAAGGGTATGTCAAATTCTCAAGGAAGGGCAACGCGAGAAAACGACTAATATCCCTTCTACTGAAGAAAAAGCGTGGACGCTCCATGCCGACAAAAAGACGGAATTTGGAATCTAAAGAGAAAAACAACAAAAGAAGGGAAAGAGAGATGGATCCAAAAACTTCTTGGGACGAGAATGAAGACCCGAACACAGATTGGGACAAGGAAAAGGAAATGTGTCAGGAGGGAACTCGTCCAAATATGCGATGGTCTGACAAGAGGGGGGGGGAAAACAGACTAATGAGGAAGAGGCCGTCAAAAACGGGGAAAGGAGCAATTTTCCCACTGCCAGTAGGAATCCGGGACCACAACACAGGAAGGGGTCAACGTGAACCGCTATTTTTGACAAAAGGGGAGGGTAAAGTCATCAAAGAAAAGATTCCGAAGGGGGAACTAAATAGCACTATGAAAAGGGTGCAGAACCGAAAAGGACGCGCAACAATTTAGCGTGGGACGAGATGCATGAAGCGGAAACAAAGGTGTCGGAGGCTGCCATCGGGGGGGGGGAATCTTGCAAAAAAAAACAAGAAAAAAAGGTACCCTCGGGGGGGGGAGAGGGGTCGAACGCAAGCATCCGGCAGAAGAAAGCGAGAAGGATAGAAGGAACACCATAGAACAAGAACGTCCAATCAAAATCAGTCAGAACAAACCTGATCCAGGAATGAGGGGGGGGAAACGCAACCCCGGAGCGCCCCTGCCAAAAACTGAAGGCGGAGGGTCCGCCATATGAGGAGAAAACGGGCACGAACAATACAAAGAGATTTTTAGGAAGATCCGTCAATCTCGCCAGGTCCCACCGGGTCTGGGCTCCCAAAGCGGTTGGGAGAAAAAAGAGGAAGGGGAAAAAGGGTGGGCAAGGAAGACAGCGACGAAAAACCTTTTGGGGGGACCAGGGAAAACTTGGACAAAAAAGTGAGCGCCAGAAAAAGTCCTCGAGGGGTCGGGGCTGCAACTTGAATGGAAAAAAAAGGCACGCGATAAACGAAAAAAAAGGGGGGCCACACCCAACCAAGGGGCGAATTCACCGTTGGGCACGGCCCCTTCACACAAGTGCGTCCACCGCAAAATAAAAAAATACGTCACCTCAATTGAACCATGGGGGGGAAGCCCACCGAATTATGTTGATCTTCGGGTAGAGAATGACCTGGGCGATCCTAAGGGAGTTCTACTCTCAGCTTTGTGACGCGGCGATCTATCTTTAGAAATGGGGGGGAAAAAACTATTTAATCGTATAGACGGTAATAGATGGATCGGGTCTGGAAAAATGAGTCCATTTCAAAAAAAAAAGCAAAGGAAACTTCCGAGGGTTGCCAACCCCTAGCTACCCGACGCCAGAAAAGAACCATTGAAAACGGAACCGGGAACCAAGGGGCCCTGCCTGTAAAAGAAGAAAAGGAGTACAGAAGGGGGGTCGGGAGATAGAAATCAACGGACAAAGGGTGGGGGCGAAAAAAAACGCATCATACATAAGGGGGGGAAATCGATGGTACGGAACGTCATTCCAATTGAAAAAGAAACTAGCCCAGTTGGGTGGGGTGGAAACCGTGGGTAAAAAAAGAAAAGTAAATCACTCCTTACAAAGCATGGTGGGTAGGAAAATCTGAAAACTACAAAGGGTCGAGTCCACGGGAGAATTGCTAGAAGGAGAAGACCTTACAAAAAGGGGTTTACTGACCATTAAACGGTAATTTTCAACTCGGGGCAAACCCCCGGGATTTGTATGGAGGGGTAATTAGTTGGAAGGGAGGCCAAGGGGAGGGGAAAAGGCGTCGCAAGGAGAAGAAGGGGAGAAGGGGGCTGATGCTAGGTTTGAAGAGACAGGCCACACGGGAAAAGGGGGGGGTCCACACAACTCCCTTAAAAACTGGGGGGAAAGCCACGACGCAAAAAGAAACTATGGGAAAAAAGGATCCCACTTTTAGGTAGTCACCTTTGTTTGGTTGCTTCCCGTCAAATCATGAAGGGGCAAAGGTTTCCCGGATATCAGGGTGGGGTGCAAAAAAGACCAAAGGGGGACCAGGATAGAAAAGAAAGCCATAGCCATTTAGTCCGGCGTGATCATTCGCGAAAAAAATCAGTAAGATCTTTGGGATACCAAACTGTTGATCCGCAAAAGGGGTTGAGTGGATAGCAGGGCTAGCGGTTGGTTGTAATCACCGTTTGGGGAGAAATAAGAATAAGGGAATCTTTCGTCAATGCGAAGGTGCTGGTGAGGAAAGGGGCGAGGAAGGGGGGACAGGCTCGACGTAAGGTTCGTAGAAGCCAAAAAAAAAGGGTGGGCGGAAAAGGAAAAAAGAACTCACCGGCCGCAAAAAAAGGGGGGGGGGAAGAAAGATCAAAGAACAAGGGAGGATTGAAGGCGAAAAAGGTGTCAGTAAACCGCTGAAAGTTTCCTGGGGGAAGATCAGATCTCTCTCAGGAATAAAAACAAAAAAAACAGGAGGGAGAAAGGGGAAAAGTTGTTAAAAAAGCAGAAACCATCGGGGCAAGTTTTCAGCCACAACCATTCCGTCATATCCGGGAGGAAGAGGGTTTTCAGAAAAAAAATCAGTGGTGGAGTACGGAAACAAAACAGTCTTATAACGGTCTCCGAGCAATGCGGGCGAGGCCCCAACTACGAAAAAGGCCGAGCCGGGGAAAGGGTGGTCAATAAGGGCAACCTTGATAAAAAAAAAAAGGATACGGACAGGATCGAAAAAATCGATTCAACGGTCGCAAATGGAAAAAAAAAAGGAGCGAACGGGCAACCATGAAGGTCAAAAGCGTACAGGGACAGGGTTTGGGCTAAAGCACGTATCTTCTATAGGGAGGAGACACACCCAAAGCGCCGGAAAAGAACAAAGAGGAGTGGGAACGCTGGAGAAATTTTCAGGGAAGGGGGCGATCAAAAGGATCTAGTGGGGCTGGGGGGCCCTCCAGGTCCATTTGGGGGGGCGGAGAAGAAAAAAAACACCATGTGAGACCCCTGGAAAAGAGTGAAGAAAAGGACGAAGGAGGGAAGGCCAGGTAGGGGCGAAGACAGTGGGCAGGTGTTGTCAAGGGAAGGACAAAAGGTCATCAAGGCGTGCCTGAAAGTCCCGAGAACGGGTCGGTGCAAAGGAGAAAAAACCGAAAAAGAAAAAAGGGAAACGAGGGAAATAGAAAAAAAGCCCATGGGCTCACGGGGCCAAATTCCCGAAGGGGGGGGAGGGGGTCAATGCAGCCTGTGGCCTTCTCGCCGGTAGACAACTGCCACGCCGTGGAACCCCTGGCACGTCGGATTAAAAAGCGACTCGCGGGGGGAGATTTACGTTTCATGAACAAAAGGGGGGTCATCGGCAAGTGTCGGGAAGGCAAAACGAGGAATAAGCGCAATAAGCGTGAACGTCGGGAAGAAACTTCCGCGCAGAAACGAGGAGAATTCCCGAAAAAAATGAAAACTACCAGAAGTCAATGTTATTGTTAGGCCTCCAAGCCCAATTGGTTGAGTTTGGGGAAGCAGGCGGGGAGGGGAAGGGTAAAGAAGAGCCTGGGGAAAATGGGCCGATTGGTGAGGCAAGTGACTCTTCGATCCAAAATAGGGGAGTCTAAACAAGAAAAGTCCAACACTGGCAGACCGCTAGAGACCGAGGCAGAAGGAAAGAGACTATTTATGGCATTCTCTAAAGAATCACATACAGAAGGGACCCGCTCACCAGGAAAGTGAAAAGGAGTTGACCGGTGGTAGGTAGTGGGGAAGCAGTTGGGGGGAAGGGCAGAAAAAAAAAGGGGACAGGAAGCACCATCTGGGTTTGTGTGGCCCCAAAAAAAGCCAGTAATCAAAACGGCCCATTCGGCAAAGCAAAAAACCAAAGAACTCATCCGCCCTGGGGGAAGCAGCTTTGGAAAGCGTCACAACCGTTTTATGAGAATTCCAATTCATTAAAAGGCGATGCTAACAAACCCATTTGGGAGAAGACAGGGGGGGAGAAAAGAAAGGAGGAAGGGTTGCCTCGATCGGTTGGTCGAACGATGGCGCGGAATTATCTGAAGGACTCGCGTCAGGGGCCACGATAGCAAAAAGCCGGAGGAGGTAATATTCCCGGGAGTAAGACAATTGCGTTCGACAAAAATTTAAGGGGGGAGTCACTGAGTGATGGGGTAGATGGACGAGGCTAAGGGCCTGCAAAGAGTTTACAAGTCCCTGTGCACTAAGGGAGAACTGGGATAATCGCGGGCGCAGATCAAACACAAGGAACCATCAAGCTCTACAGACAATCCCTGTTCCGATCCCAACTAACTTGCTAAAAAAGGAGGGGAAAAAAGAAAGGCCGCTTTCGTTTCACCTGGAACCAAGCAATAAGGGAGAGAAACGGGGCCGGAATCATGGTCAAGTGAAGGACTCCCAGGGAAAAAAATCCGGCGGTTTCTCAGTGGGGTGCCTGGATTCACTACAAAGTGGCATTGGGACAGGGCGGCGGAATTTGTAAGAAAGCAAACAGGCAGTTTCCAGTCTGTTGTTCAGGGTGTGAAGAAACGCGAAGATCATGCACGCGAGGGATCGGAGTCTAAAAGTAAGAAGGGGACTAGCGTTTCGGGGCCTCAAAGGGGAATCTAACCCAAGACGTGAAGTGGATGGAACTCTCAAACAAACAAACCAGGAAGAAAAAAGGGATGAAAGGCCCGGGGTCTTGGGTCAGAGCGATAGGGAGAACCCGACAAAGGAGTTCGCCAGTATACTTTAGGCGATCCGCGTTTCTTGATGCTAACAGGGGGAAAAGGGAGAAGCGAAAGTAGGAACACAATCTAAACCAACTCAAAAGAATAAATACCGGATGCAAGCAAAGAACAAAGGGAACCAACTGCCGCCTTAGGAATCCGGTGCCACAATACTTGAAGAACGCAAGGGGAGGTGGGGTTTTCAAAAGGGGTAGTCCCGTAAAGATTACGAAACGGCCAAAAATGAGAAAAATTGAATTTTTTCAAAAACCAAAAAAAAAAACATTGTTCAGACCCGGAAAGGGCGCCTTCAGGAGCGCCATTAGAGGGGGGGATTCAGAAAGAGGGGAGAAAAAACCCGGGGCAAGGGGAGTGGCTCAATGGGGGGGGGGGGGACGTGCCGAAAGCACCACGATCTCAAGTAACAGGGTGAACGTGGAACTAAACAATAAGGAGGAAGGAACGAGATGGAGAAAGTCCAAAACAAAAAACAAGTCCCCAAAAGGGAAAAACGATGAATCAGTCCTAAAGGAAAAGACCTGGATTTCCAGG
>Ga0179593_1482996_pt1 | contig 14306 bp, 13 predicted proteins | sample CZODoug2_1_08_16_FD_185931 | JGI IMG/M metagenome (GOLD analysis project Ga0179593, IMG submission 185931) | Vadose zone soil fungal communities from Angelo Coast Range Reserve, California, USA - CZODoug2_1_08_16fungal (PacBio error correction) | ecosystem: Environmental > Terrestrial > Soil >...
AACCCGTCGAACGTTCAGTCGAGAGATCGTTTTCGGTCGATTTCGACGTCCCAGGGGCGGATAAGTTCAGGGGTTTATTTCGCCAAGAAGAGGTGAATCTCACCGGGGCCCCCTGTAACCGACAGTACCGTAGGGGCGTCGAAATCCGGGGACGGTGAGGGAAAGAGAAGAGGTTTCACGTTCGGCGCGATTCGGGGAGGAGGGTCGTTCGTCGCATCGAACCGTTCGTCCAACGGTGAGGGTTCGGACTTTAGCGGAGATGAGACGTCTATCGTCGGCCGCGTCGTTGTCGAATTCAAGGACGGGGAATCGATTCTTCGGTTTCGTTCTATACTTTTCGGTCTTCAGAAAGAAGAATGAAGGTGAGGAATATCGTTCTCTGATCGACCGTTTCTAGAAGAAAAGACCGTTCAAGTTTCATTCGAGAGATTAGAATTCGAATCGGAGAGAACACCGTGTCGCGATTCGACTTAGACATCTTTTCTGTTAAAGGGAAAGTATAGGGAGGGCACTTGTAAAATATCTCTTTCAGCGCGCTAATGTCTGAGGGAGATTCTACTCGCTGTTTCGCTTCGAAAAGGGTTAAAGAAAAGTTTGACTAGTGAGGGAGCTTTCGTCAAGAGTCGAGAGAATACCGGGAGTAAGTTTCGACGCCGGTTCGAATTTCGAATGCGGAAAGGGTCTCTTATTCGCTATTGCAAAAAAGAGGGAGGATTAAAAAAAAACGATCTCTCGTGAGAACGCGACTAGGCCGAAAGAACTTCTCCCGTTCTAGGGCCCTTGACACCGGTCTTTTCGAAAGATGTTCGGGGGTTCGTCAAATTTCAAATTTCGGTTCGTAGTAAGTCGGGGGCGTATGTCGAACGACGGTGGGGGGGACCGTTTCGGCGTTTGGTGGAATATTCGATGGGAGGGACAAAAGTTCTAAGCGTCGGCACTTTTCCTAAAAGTTCGAAAATTCTTCTATCTGCTGCTCCCTAGTTCGTGGCGAGAGTTTACAGAAGGGGGATAAAGACGTTCGAATGTGTGGCCGACGACTTCGATCTATCGACGATTTCGGAGCAGGTCGTTCATATTTCGTCATGACTGTTTCGCATAGTTCGCCGTCAAACGTAGGTCTTCGTCGTCTGATTCCGGTCAAAAAAGAAACGACGGGAAGAATATAAGACGCGGCTCTTTAGAGGACTACTTTCCGATAAGGGAATGACGGGAGCAGAGGACCTTTGCCTCTTCGATCATAGATTACCGTCGACCGTCAGTTCCGGGAGTAAGGACATTTTCCTGACTACAGGGGTATTTCGATTCTCTCTGTTCGATCGGAGGTTCGGTTGCAACCGTTTCGAGAGCAGCCAACTGCGTTCAGTCCGGGTCGAGCTCGCTTTATCGGGAGAGAGTCCTTTCAATTACCTTTCGTTCTAGTGATCGATCTAGTTGACTGGTTAGAAATGAAGACTACTTTAAGCGTTCGAGGTGTTTTCGCCGATGCGTTCGAACGTTTCGGGGGTCATGCGTCTCGCGATTCTCGATTTCGTCGTTCGAACAGTCGTTAAAAAGGGGAGAAGGGGGGGTCTGACGAATACTTCGACCGAAAGGATAACCGTTCGGGTCAGGTACCGTTCAACGCAAATAGACGAGGACTTCTTCGTTCTCGATTCGAGCGACCCTCTACAAGGGTGAGGGACGTCGGCGGGTGAATTTCGTTCGCAGGAAAAGGGGTCTTTTCGTGCCGGGTCGCGACGACGCCGATTCTGGCAAGGGGGAAGTCGTCGAAACTCGTTCAGAGCAGCGTCGGGCTTGAGATTCGTTCGCGGTGCGCGTGGAGGCTAAAAGGGGAGGAAGATGAAAACCGAGAAAGACTTGCGGTTCTTCAGAGTGTCGGACGAGGAGCGTTCTCGGGAAGACCCTGGGGTCAGGATGGAGCCGGGAGTACCGGTTCGCTAACGGGGGAGGTCGGGCGAATTTCATCGGTTTCTATTCAAAACTGGAGATTCGACTTAAAGGGGGGAGTACGATCGGGAGAAGTTCTGAAAGGGGAGACCGTTCGCGCGTTCGAAAACGCGAGGAAGAGACGTGTCTAAAGGAAAACTTGCTTCGCCGGTTCGAATACCTGGGTAGGTACCGTTCCGTGGTTCGAGCAACTATTAGGGGAGCGACGCGGGAATCGGATCGCCCTTTTCGGAGTCGACAGAAAGGCGAGGTGATTTCGGCGTGATCGTTCGTGGACTATTCGAAAAGGGGCAGGGAAAGGGCAAAAAAGCGTAGAAGTTCGGGACGTTTCTGTGGAAGTCAGCGTTCGACTTTCGTTCCGTTCTAGAAAATGGGGAGGAGACGATGAAATGCGAGCCGAACCCGCGACGTTCGAGGAGAAAGGGATCCATTTCTACACGCGCACAAGGGGAGGAGTTCGAGAGGAGCGTGGACCGGTCGAGAGACTCAGGGATCGTGATTCGGATCGTTTTCGGGAAAGTGTTGCCGGGAGCGGGATGAGGTGAGAAGGGAGAGAGTTCAGGGTTCAGTGGCGAGCAAGGACGAGGTCGATCCCTGTTTCGGGGGGAGGAGTTCCGATGATGATCGAGAGAGACCTTACGTCACCTGATACCGGGAACTGGTACGGGAAAGTGAAAAAGAGACTTGCGCGTGTCCCGTTTCGATTCCGAACGACTGCGAAAGTTCTCATAGGCGCATTCCGCGGTCACATCCCTTGGTCGAAGGACATCGTAAGAAGCCAATGGTCGACGGAAGAGATTACCTTGTTTCATGCACTATCGAAATAATCTAGCGAAACTTTACGGCATTCGACGAACCGTCCACGGAAAGGGACGAGAAATAAAGTCCAGCCAGGGAGTCACAGGTCGAGGCGTTCGACGAATAAAGGGTTTCACGAGACTGCAAAAACGAGAAGGGGAGGAAACGTTGCGGACGGTAGATGAGGAGTTTTCCGAAAAGGTCCTATATACACGCTGGGAAAACAGGAGCAGTCCGACCGAGTTCGCTCGGGGAAGGAGACGTTCGTCAAATTCGCTGCTCCGTTCAGGGGGGGTCTTGGGAGGCTGACCGTTCGTGTGCGCAAGTGAAGAGGGAGTTTCGTAACCTTTCTAATGACGGACGTTCTTGACGGGAGTCGGAAGTTTAACCGTTCGATCTACGTAATGCTGTTAACCGTGAGAAGGTTCGAAAAACTGTTACGTTGCGCTGTCTCGTCAAGACGATCGGATTTCTAACGAAGTCTAGAAGGGCTCCTCGATCGTACGGAATCTTCGAGAACAAGGGGGGCTAGACCGAATAATGATGGAAAAAAAGTTGTCCGTTGAAACGCCGGACAGTCGAAAGCTGAAATAAAGGGCCTTAGTGGGCGTCGAGGCTAACAGGGGTGCGACATGTTCAGTTTCAGGAGGCGAGGCTAAAGGGGGGAAGGGTAGGGAGATACGGCCGATAAGTCATTCGCTCGCCTGTTTGGGGAATGCGGTAGCTAGCGAGGGGGAAAATTCTTAAGGGATGGGAAGAGCCAGTTCCAAGGGGAGTCCGGACTCAGGTTCGAACACGACGTGACTGCCAAAAACTTTTTAAGGGCTGATTACCTTCTACGAAAGTACCGGGGGGCGGAAGAGACCCGGTAGTCGCCTGCGAGGGTTTCGTCGACGTTCCGCAGGAACAGATTAGAAAAACCGGTCCGAGGGAGGATGAGGGGCGAAAGCTCCTGCCATGAAGGCGAAAGGGTTATCATGGCTCGTCGAGGAATGAGGCCATCGCAATGGGAGAAAAAAGCTTGGAATGCGGGGCGGACATTAGTTTTAGAATTCGCGACGCGGAGCCTCGTTCGCAACCAATACTCGTGGGTGAAAACATCGTTCAATCAATGCCCACACGAGCAAAAAAGAGAAGACTCTAGTGGGTAAAGGGAAGAAAAAGGTGCTGAAGATCGCCGGGGATCAGCGTAGACGAGCCCATCACTTCAGTAATCAGGTTAAAATGAGAAACCGACACCGACGCCCGACCGTCTGAAAAAAAGAGCACGCTAGAACACAAGAAAGATCGTGGGTGGTCGGCCCGACCGTTCGGGAAAGGAATCCCCTATTACCTAAGGTAATTCCGAATCGCATCACCCGGAAAGTTGGGGTATTATTAACTAAAACTCGGGTGACTGCAACCCCGCAGAAGGGGGGAAGGGAAAGGCTTTGACGGTACGGTAGCGACTGTGACCACCCCTCAGGGCTCTGTTTCTAGGCGCCGCCCGCCTAGCCGGCCGCAGGGGAGGGAAACGGGCCGGGCGGGGAACGTCGTGGGGGAAAAAAGCTATACTTGGTACCCGCGACACTTGCGGTACAGGAAGAAAAAGGGAAGAAGGGAGTTGGGAGAACCACAGTAAAAAAAAAAAAATCGATTCTATTGCGTGCGCGACTCGCTCGGGAAGTGTTAAACCGCAGTCAAGCTGGGGGGAACCACCGCACGACCAGCGCGCCGGTAAAAAACGGCGCCCCATAACCAGGGAGCCGCGTACTCGATTGGGCGGGGAGATTTGCCTCCGCTCGGCTCTTCACGTATCTTTAGGTAACGAACCACAGGGTGCAGGAGAGGCGAAAGAATGACGTTTCCAAAAGAAGTTCGTCGAGAAGGTAATTCAATAAGACTACCCCCCCTCAGTCAACAACAACCAAGGGGTTCAGCGGTAGACCAAGTACGTGTCGGTGTCGACCACGAAAGGGCCAGCTTCTGGCGCTGTAACTCCTCACGCTGTGGGAAAAGCTGCATTATGGGGAGAACACTCGTTCGGCAATGCTCGAGACTACCAAAAGAATCCACTGGAAACCCAGTGGTAGGGCCGCCTATGCAGCGGAAAAAAAGTCCCAAACGGGATCGAGGAGGCGCGGGCCCGAGTAAACCGGCGGTGCAGGGAACCCAGCATTCTCGCCGAGGAATTCGGCCTGTAAAGCGAAAGGGTTGGAGGAGTCGACCCCGATGACGGCGAGAGCAATGGCGGGCTTTAACGTCGGGTGCAGACCGTGGCACCGGACAAGCAAAAGACCAGGGAGGGGAGTCTAGGGACGAGGTTAACACTAGTACCTGACCGAGTAGGTCAATGCTCCAGCGGGCTCACAACCGCGGGTGCAAGGATGCGGACAGTCTACCTCCACAGTAGGACTAAGAAAAGTCTCAAAAGGGGCTATAAGGCTATACTTCTGAAAAACCTCAGAAGAAAAAGGCATAGGTACGAAGTGGCTTGCTCCCCGACGCAGCCTGTTCACCAGATCTTGGAAGGGGAGGGGGGTTGGCGCCAGTTGCGAAAAAAAAAAACTCATCTTGAATCAGACAGAGATGGGAAGAGTTTGTGGACTAGACCAAACAGCGGACGAAAATCGGAGCTCTCCTCCATCCATCGATAGCCCCTGCAAAGAGGAGGAGACTTTCGCCCCTCGAAGGAAAGGTGGTCTTTGCTCGGGCTCACCGAAAAATATAGGAACTGAAAACGGCGATAAATAAGTTTCGGTATTTGCCGAACCAGTATCTCTGCACTCTAAATTCTAATGGTTACCAAGGGCAGCTCAGAAAGGGGGGCCATCAAGTTCGGCGATAGCCGCGGCGAAGATCCGCTCTCCGTCGGCATTAGCGCGGGCTACCAGGCCTCCGGGGAAGAGGCAGGAACAGCGCGGTCCAAGAGACGGAAGGGAAGGGTCAGGGGTCGCAGTCTGGTGGTTGCGACCGTCGGTCCGATCAGAAAAGAACGACACTGGATCGAGAGAAACAACAACACCGGAGAAAAGAAGACTACGGGAACACTATACCAAATGGTTTCAGAATCGTCATCACTGCTTCAGGGAAAATTTTTTGGCACGTCTCCCAATAAATTATACGGGAATTGGGAGGCTATACCTCATCACCAGATGGGAGAAAAAGTCAGTTAAGTCAGGAGGCGTTTTCCAAGCAGGACTAATGGCAAGGGTGGACTAGCAGAAGTAGTGCAACGTCGGGCGCAAAAGAGATCAATCAACCCTACGCTGACAAATCTGCCGCTTGGACACTAACAGTCCGAGGCTGAGAAAAATTCTGACCCGCCAGTCACGCTGAGAAGCAAGCCTCGGGGAAAGGGACTACTAACTTTGCAATGAAAAAAAGAAAAAAATAGGTAAAAGGAAAACCAAAAAATAAAAGTCAAGATAGAGGCCGGTCCAACTCGGGTTCAGCTGACTAACAGACTTAAAGGGAGACGCGGCATCGGGAAAAGGAAGGGAATGGTATAGCCGACCCAGAGCAACGAAGTCTGACCTGGGAACGCAAAAGGAGACACTAACCCAAACAAGGAACAAAGGCGGAAAAAGAAGAAAAGGCTGCCGGTAAAAAAGGAGGTGTACGCCCTCAAAGGAAGGATAGAAGATTTCGCGGGGGGCAATCGAGGGAAATAGGCAGACAGCATCTTGCAAAGTTGCGTCGCGACCACTATTGAAGGACTGGTCCCAATCGTGAGGGACGGCCAACCAGGGTGACGAGCACCTGGACATGCCAACAGAAGGGAAATAAACTCGTCTACCTGCTAGAAATTCAGTCACGCCAAGGTCACAGGTTCAGAACCATTTCTGGCCAAGGAGACGCACGTCCGGCGACCGTCTCGGGAAGGAAAAAAGGCCCCTCGCCTTTCGAGTCTGAAGACGAACAACGCGAGAAAACACGGCACGAGAACTCCCGGGCGAGGCTCCAAAAAATTGTCATCTCTCGGATCGGCCAAACCCTTTAGAGGGCCAGAAAAAACCGAACGGCGACGGCGCAGTTAGAGGGGCCAAAAAAGTATTCCGCACCTTTATTTAAAGGGCGGTACCTGGAAAGGCAGCCACTCCAAGATGTGGGAGACCCGACTTCATTCTTGAACAAAGTGACAAACGTTATTACAGGACGAAAAACACCGCAAAGGTATTAGTACACCCGAAGACTGGCGGAACTCCAGAAACACGAAGGGGGGGGGGAAAGCTTTAGTCTTCAGGCTTCAAGTTATTGACGTTACGCACTCTAACAAGAATTTACGCTGGACAAATTTCTTCAATACTCGAAAAGGGGGGGACGGAAAAAGATCGCCGACTAGCGGAGGTCGGACCTCTCAGGAACAAAGGAAGAAAACGTGATTCTATTACTTCTAGCATAGCATGGCAATGCATACAACAATGGAGAGAGTGAGAGTGATTCGCGCGAACGCGTCACGAGCAAGAGGCTCACAGCAAAAGAGGTCGAGCTCAGGACTCAAGGGACAACCAATCTCACCACTCGCCTCTACAAGGGTGGAAGGGGGAAGATCCGAATAGGTTAAAAAAACGGGGAAGGTCCACCAACACGTAGTACTCCCGCCGGCCGCGGGAGAAAGAAAAGAGGTCCCCTCCTACTACTCAGAAGAGAAGTTGGTGGTCAAACTGCAAACTAAATTAAAAGACTCAGGACAAGCAAGAAACCGGTACGGGGTCACTTTAAAATGAATCATCGAGGAAACCCTACGCGGAAGGTAGGGTCGGGACATCAAGGAGGAAAGAGAATCGTATTTGCGAAAGGAACGCGCTTCAAACCACCACTATCCGCATCGGCTAGGGAAGGGAAAAAGTCATGGGACGGAAAGGGGACGGTGTAAAGCACCGGCCACACACCGTGATCGCCATCGGGTCTATCGAAGAGAAAAAAAACTCTCTTCGGAAAGAAACCTTGGCGCGGCGCAACCTCGAGGTGCTAATTATCCTTAAGATACGAGAAGAAGCAAAAAAACTGACCGTCGGGAGGTGGGACAGTGAGTCGGAGTACTCAAAATCTGCCACGAAGGGGAAAATCGAGGCACTCCTTGCGAACTCCCTCATCCTCCAATCGGATACACGAGGAACCTCAGTTTGGGTGGGGGGGGGGGGGTTGGCGAGGGGGGGGGTGTGGTGGGTTTGGGTCAAATGGGAATGTCTCCTTTCTCCGCGACCCCGCAAGAGCCTAGAAGTCAAGAACTGGGTGCTTAGGGAATCCACCCTGCTCCTAAATCTGCGATCGTTGCTTCGGAGAAAATCCGCGAGAGAGGATTAACCTTACTGGAGAGACATCGTCGCCCCTACTCTGTCAGCTCACTCAGAAAAATCCCCTCCCGAAAATCAAGATCAATCCGAGGCAGAAGGGAGCCTCACGACGCCCCCGGTAAAAGAAAAGTCTGACGACAAAAAAAAAAAACTAGCTAACTCAACGATCTTGTGGCGAGGGTCCGGACATCGCTGAAACGGATCACCGTCTCCTAGTGAGAAAAAATAGGCTTTCCGACCCGCAAGGAGGACAGATCCAGGTGAAAGCCCCCGCTCGATTTGAGAGGCTCTCCTCAAATCAGTCCTGAAAAGGAAAAAAGGACTGGGGCGGAGTACACGCTGCTCGCGCGTCACGCGGATGAGAGGGGAAAAGGAAAAAAAAATAACACGGATTCGGCGAAAAACTGTGGCTAGAGAGTGCGAACCACCCTGAATCGGAGTCTCGGGGTACTAGAGGGGAAACGTCGAGGCCGCCGCCACGCGGAAATGGTAAAGAACCATCGTCACTCAACGCTTACTTGGTAGACCTCGCTGTGCCCGAGCCGCCTGCAAAAGAACTGGGGGTCAAAGGAAAGATTGTCAAAGTGGGACCGAGGAGACTTCGTCGGTGCCGGCGCGGGCGCGTGTCTAAAAGGGGAAGAGGAGAAGGGCAATGACGTCTGCTGAGAAGGCAAAACTTGACTCGTCACGACCAGTCGGGTGGACTTTTCACGCGGAGTGGGGAGAACGAAAGAGGGAAAAGGTCTTGGGAATTGGAAGGGTGGAGGAAGGATGCGTGCTCGCGCATCGAAGGAGCCCCCTGAGGCGGGAAGAAAAAAAAAAAGCCGACGATCAAGAACTCAAAAAAAAAGGAGTAAGTAAAGAAGAATCGTCGGGCTCCGGTTGCCATTCGCTGAAACGAATCAAGGGAAAAGCAGAGGCTCACGAAACGAGAGACCCGCGAGCACGCCTCGATCCGACGACCCCCAAAAAGAAAAAAAAGAAAAAAAAGCTCAATCGTCAAAAAGCCCAGGTACAGGGCTGGAACCAGAAATTCACGCGCCGGGGGAAGAGCCCGCCTCGTTCCGGAAAAGAAAAAACATGGGGCACCGCCGCGGCCAAAAAAAAAAAACACTACTATCACAGGGGGGAGGAACCATTGTAGCCAGAGCGCGACGGACGCGACCTTCTCTAAAAGGGAAGAGAGACCTCGCCGGGGACTCCAACTAGCGGGGGCGTATATCACCCTATCGTGTCGGGCAAATCGCCTACGAAGGAGAACAGGATCTAGACCGACATCTCGTCTCCTGGTGTGGCGCCGAGAGATCCCCAACAAGCAAAAGGGATTACAAGCATCTTGATCTATGGGCAAAAAAGTGCCAGGATCTCCTCCGAAGAACGAGTGAGAAAAAGAAAAAAGAAGCGAAATAGAACCGTACTGACCCCGTCTCGTCCAGGGAAGTGGAACAGCTCCGAGGGTAAGCGTCTTGGAGGGAAGAGAAAAGAGGTACTTTTGAACTCATCGAAAGAAAGAAAGGGGACGCCCTCGTCGACGGGGAGCTCGGAGAAGAGTCGGCCCTCGAAGAAAAAGAGGTCTCCTCAGGGCTGCTTTAAAAAAAATTGCGACCAGACCAACCTTTGGGCGGAGAAACTTCTACGGAAAAAACAGAACGGGCCTCAGCACCTAGGGAAAAAAGAGGAGAGTATTGTTACGAAGGGCGTTGAGCAAAATTGAAGAAAAAACGTGAAAAAAGAGTCAGAAGTGAACAAAAGACGCTCCCCCGCACGATCGCAACCCAAAACGATACAAGCTTGAAGAGAAAAAGAGGAAGAAACGCACTCGTGGCGTTCGACCGCTCCTCCTAGGAGGAGGATTTACTGAAAAAAACTGCAAAAGGAGGGGGAAAAGTTAGATTAGCTCGGGGAGTGGGAAATTGGCCTTCAATCGCTGCCTCTCCATGATTTGATTCATCCTTTTACTTCAAAACTGGGAACGGAGAAGAGTTCGCAAATCCAACGAAAAGAAAGGGTCACAACCTCCGGCACGGTCAGGCGCCTGACAGCCAGAAAAATCTATTTGAAGCAACGCATCAGTGCGTTAAAGACTTTAGAACAGAACCAACAAGAAAGAGAGGACATCATGGGGCAAAAAAAAAAGACACCATACCCGAGACACCGGCCCGACGACCGAGGAAAGAGATAAGAAAAAAGAAAAGCAGCAGTCTCGTGGTGCCTATCCGGGGGGAACTACTACGCCACCCTAGGGTAAAGGGGAATGGAGTCCGCCTAAAAAAAAGTCGTACCGGACCCGCCTTCTTGAGAGCGGGAACTCGTAACATGCGTCACAGGCGTTACGTTGAGGGGAGGGAAGAAAAAAAAAAAAACCAAATCCGTATCTTATTGGTTCGTCTGCGTGTAAAAACAGGCCTCGAAGGCCAGCCAGCGCAAAAGCTTCGGCGGGCCGCACGCGGTTGGTGGGAAAGCAACTTTTACTCTCTAAACGTTGCGGATGTGGACAGAAAAAAGGGGAGCGTCTTCTGTGGGAAAGAGGGGGTTGTCCTAGAAAATAGAACGCTAGCGGGGGTTGAAGGGGTGCAAAAGGCGTGTTAGATAGACCAGTACGCGCTCATGTCTTGGGGAAGAGAGAGGTGATATCCGCCAGACTTTTAGTAGGAGCTCAAACAGGAAGAGAGTCTCTTCACAGGGGAAGAAAATCCGGTTAAACGGGGAAAGAAATAGAAGCAGCTCAAAGCTAAAAAAAAACACCGGCGTCGAGGACAACTGACGGGGGAAAGAACGGTCAACATCGCCGGTATCAGCGCCTAAGTCACCTCAGAGAAAACAAAAATCACCTCAACCCGCAAAAAAAGAAAAGGTGCGACGGGCTTGGTCGGCGTTTCCCGCAAGAGACTGACAAAAACAGGGGGGCCTCAAAGCTACGGACCTCCCCTGGGTACTCGGGGGTTCCTCTGCAAAGGCTAACAGCCCGTCTGATTCGAAGGAAAAAGAAATCCGGGGATCCCCCCCGACACGGAAACAAGTGTGCTGGAAAGACGGAACCAAACTCGCCACGCAAAGGAACAAGTCGAAGAAAGCTCGGCACCCGACTCGGGCGATCCCGCCTCGGGCCACTCGGAAGAAAGAGCGAACTTTAGCGATCTTCTGTAAAAACGGCGACGCCTCATTCCTTCGACCCTAAGAAAACAAGGGAGAGGGAGACTATCAGACACTCAGCTTGGAGTGCTCAGCGGCGACATGGCGAACAACCAAAAAGGGAATCGCTCGAAAGGCTCCGTTGTCTGCGACCAAGGTGGGGGAAAGGAGGGGGGATTGAAGGGGAAAAAAAGGAAAGGCTTCACACGCTGGCCAACTCGCGCTGGCGGAAAAAAAAAGACAACCAGTGGACGAAGTACGCAACTAAAACAAAGGGAGGGCGAGGACCCGACCCTCAATACTCGGTAAAACAAGGAAAAAAAACGGGGTATGAGACGCTTGCTGAATAAGCAATGAACCGCCTGCATTCAAAAAAGACCTTTGCCGAATCTGGGCGGCCATGAAAAGAAAAGAGGGGAGATCCTCGCTCGCTCGGGGTTTTGTGGTCGTGTAAACCAAGGGGGGGGAAAAAGATCCTCCTGAGAACGCGAAGCCCTCGAGGTCCCGGGGCACCTCTTCACGGAAGAAGCCCGAAAAAAAGCATACAGGAACGGTACGTCCGGCATCGGAGGAAAGGGGGGTAATCGTCAGAACACTCAAGGGAAGGAAAAAGGGAAAAAACAGCTGTGCATGAGATTGGTCAAGTCCATGCCATACAAAGAAGTTCAAGAGAAGGGATCGTTGAAAGATGGGAATCTAACAAGGGGTACAGGAGCCAAATTTATAGAATTTCAGCCTGAGACAAAAAAAAGTCGGAGGAAGAAAAGCGCGTAGAGGCGACTGGAAAGAAATTCCAATTGCGCCGGTTAGGTAGACCAATACCGTGCCCATTCAAAGAAGGGGGGGGGAAGTTTCTCGGACCTGGACAGCGAGACCAGCCCGGTTAGAACTTCATGGACGAAAAACTTTGGGGTGGAGAACTTCGATGCCGTGAGAGAAAATCACTGATCTCTCTCAAAAGACAAAAAACGGGTTAAAGGCAGAGAAGGGCAGTAGAACCAAAACAAAAAACAGAAAACCACAGAAAAACCCAAACCAACAAAAACAAACCACTTGGGGTCGATCGGCCGAAGCGAGGCAAACAAAAGGGAAATCGGGACGCCCATCGAAAGACGGCGAGGGCTTGCGGGGCGGGAAAGAAAAACACCAGGCGAAAATAGCATCTGGCGATCGTGGAACCGCGCGACAACCTTGAGAGGGAGAAGGAACGCTGATATAACCTATCGTGTACTAAAAGACTTGAAAAGTCATAGGAAACTAAGTCGAGGAAAAAAGGGCAGCCGCTGGCGTCGCCCATCTGCCAGAGAAGGAAGGGCTGATCTGGTAGGAAATGGAGTAAAGAAAAAAAAAAAAAAAAGAAAAAACACCGCAAGGCAGCTGCTACAGGGAGGAAGGAAAGCGTGTTTATAAAAAAAAATCATCCTAGGTACGTGACGCTGAACCCGGGGAGAAGGAATTTTGCAGGAAACGGAGATGTGGTCTCTACTCGGGCCGGAGCTGGGGAAGGTGCCAGGAAAAAAGAAAAAATCCTGTCGTGATGCGGACAGTTCCCTCGCGGCCGGAGAACACAGCGCAACCACAAAGGGCAATGAAAGACAGCGAAGATGACCGCCAGACGGGCTTCGGGGCCTCAGTCTAGACCGACAGAGAAGGAAAAATAACAGGGGACTAGACATCCATCACTTTTCGGCTTGCATCGTCCACTTGGGTTCAAGTACGGAACATCTAGAGAGGAATAAAAAGGAGTTAAGAAAAAGAAATAGTTTATACCCGAACGTAGGGACAAAGGGCTGGTCAAAGGAAGAAATACTCGACTCAAGACTTTCTCAGGCCAACTGGATCGCAAAAGGAACCTACACACTCCTGGGGGGAACTTATAAGAGTAGGCGCCTACCCTGGTCATAGGGAAAGAAGAAGCGTAGGGAGAAAAGATCCCGTTCTCTAAAAAAAAGGGACTAGGGTCTCGATCGGCAACGAAGGGATAGTGTTTTCCTCTGGGTCCTGCAAAGAAAGAGAAGGGAGTTGATACGCAAAAAACCAGTCCCCCACTTCAGCAATTGCGGTGACGAACGGTAAGGAAGCTTCTCCAGAAAAAAAAAAACAGTGCGTCTAAAGCATGTCATCTTAAAACCCAACTTACCAATTGGAAGAGCGCTCAAGAACGTCCAAAAAAAAAGGAGAAAAAGGAAGAAAAGCACACCCGAAGCTGAAACGAATGAAGGAACGTTTGGGGGAAAAGAGAGACGCTTGAAAAGGGGGTGGGACGTAGAGAAAAACTTCTAAAATCTCGGGGAAAAGGAAAGAAGGGAGCTCCGAACGCAGGGGGGAATTGCTAATGATAGGAATGATCCGCTTCAGGAAGGAAATAGGTCTGTCCATAACCTCCCTTGTCAGAGGGAGCGATCGTCTGAGATCTCAAGAAAGGGAGAACAAGTTAGCCGAAAAGGTGCAAACACAGGGGAAAGCTCAAGGGGGGAGAAATAGTCAATCTACTCTTGCTGATGTTCAAAGAATAATAGAAACAAAAGCACTAAACAAGAGTCTACAAACGTGGTTGAGATGAAGAAAGTCTTGTAAGGGATTAACCTCGCTTGTGACAAACAAACAATTTGGAACAAAAAGAGAACTATGACGGAAAAGGCGCCCGGGAACGGAGAAGATGCATAATAGAAGGGGGGGGGGTTAACTGGGAAAAGAACCTCTACAGAACGAACCCGGACTTAGAAAATAATTAAAGAAGGGGGACGTCCAAAATAGGCCGAAGGAACCTACGGCTATCGTCGGACTCCGGAACCAACTCGTGACCATAGGGGAGAGAGGCTCCTCTTTTCAACTCTCCAAAAAAACCACGATAAGAATGTCGGCGGTGATATTCTCTTAGCAAGGTCGGGGCTCGTGGTATCATGTCGCACCGGGTCTGAGAAGAAATTTTGGAGAGAGAAGGGGGTGTATCAAATAGAGCAAGAGAATTCCGCTCAGAAAAGGTCAATGAACAAAACTTCTCTATTTAGGCAAGGCGGATCCAGGGCGCCTCAAATGGAAATCAAAATCAAGTCTTTCTGACCTATAAAAAAAGAAAAGGAAAGAGGCGTCTACAAGTAGAAAAGATAGGGAGAAAGGCAAGCCTGTCCTCCGATTGCTGACGGCAGC
>Ga0179593_1327700_pt1 | contig 14305 bp, 13 predicted proteins | sample CZODoug2_1_08_16_FD_185931 | JGI IMG/M metagenome (GOLD analysis project Ga0179593, IMG submission 185931) | Vadose zone soil fungal communities from Angelo Coast Range Reserve, California, USA - CZODoug2_1_08_16fungal (PacBio error correction) | ecosystem: Environmental > Terrestrial > Soil >...
TTCCAGACAAAAAAAAAAGATAGCCAAAGGGTAAACAGAGACTAAAAGAAAAAAAAAAAGGAAAACGGCGGGGAACGAGCGGGAGGAGGGGGGGGTTACACACCGGGGAATGTTAAGGAGGTTAGTCGCAAGGGGGGGGGGGGTCAAGTTTTCGAAAATGGGTGTAGTCAAAAGATTCTCTCAAGGGAAGTTGGGGGGCAGGAAACAGCACCAACTTAACTGAACGAGAAATCAAAGGCATAGTAAAGTTCCGGGACTGTTCTAACCAGAACTTAAAAAGGAAAAAAGGGAACGCGAGGGTTGCAAGCGGTTCCACGACTGTATGGAAGGATAGGACGGGTTCAGGCCTCATTTTAACCGCTAAAGATGGGTTCGCCACATGTTTATCCAAGGGGGGGAGTAATAAAAACTGGGCTCTTTGCGGACGATAAGGTCAACTAATTCCAAAGAAACAAAATGCAAAACGCCTTATATTCCGACAGGAAACGTGCGGGCGCTCGGGTAAACGGATTCAAGTCCGTGGGGGGGAAGATCGAAACACAACAACGGGTCTGATGAAAGAGAGGGCACGATGGACTTGACAAGAACGGAAAACCGCACGGGTTGAGGGCGGACTACAATCGGTGCCCAGCAGATGTGTAGTATCGTCAGCAAGGGGAGAAAATCGACACGGGACCCAAAAAAGACTGTAATCACGGCAATTGTGAGCAAAAATGAGGTAGCGGCGGTAACTGGAATGCCGGCACGGAAAACGTCGTTATATAACCGATGACCGCGTTCCGAATGGATCGCTTAAAGGGCGATGGTAAGGTCGGATACACCGGACTCAATTGCGAGATCAGTGGCGGAAGCGGGGTGGAAAAAAAAACGGTAGCCAGGCACTAAAACTAAAATTAGCGTGGTGAAAGAACTCAAGAAAGTTCCAACCGGGCTTCGCCACTCAAAGGGACTCCTAAACGCGCAACGGGGGGAAAACTCATAAGAACAGCTGTTTCAAAAAAGAAGCTTTTTCATGGGGGCTATAGGGGGGGGGAAAGATACTGCTAAGGGCCTGAATGGGGGGATCGGAACGGAAAAGGTGATTTACAGGAAAGGGAAGGGGAACACATAATACGAGTGGGGGGGCGGGATAAGGAACCGCGAAAGCCGCTGAGTAACAAGGTAACTTCGGTTCCTGGGGACTAAATTGAAAGCATAAAGAAGAGCCCCTTAGACGGGGGGAAAGATGAACATATACCCGTCCAAAGCTTGAGGGGGCAGGGCAAAGCGGAAGACTGAAAAACCCGTGCGCCCCGAGACAGGTGGAGAATGGATCTGAGGGGCAAAATCCGAGTAAAATTGCCCTGGGGGTTTGCAAACTGTGTCCGACCTGGAGGGTGGCGAGCACCAAAAGGAGGGACAAGAAACCCCTTTCACCGCGAAAGGGGAAGGAAAAAGAAAATGTTATCGATAATGGTTTCTCTAAAAACCCAAAGAGAATTGAAAGAAACGAGAGGCTATTCGTGGATGCCAAGAAAGTAAAAGGCGCGCAAACGGAGGATATCTTGGATTAGCAGGACAAAGGATTTGGGTGGAAGGGGGTGGATCGGGATGCGCTCAAGAGGCACTATCCGAGGGGGGACCCGAGAAGCCACAGAAACCACAAAAGGCCTAAGTGTCTACTGCAAAAATAGGGAAAGATAAGAAACCCTGACCGAAGAAAAGAAGATGCTGACCAAGGAATAGCCAAGGGACTGCGTTGTTTTAAGGGGAGGGTGAGGGAATCTCACCCATAGGGGAGAAGTGGGGGGGGGGACGAGATGATTGTCCAAAAGGAGGGGGAAATGAAGAGAGGGGGAATAACGTGGGCAAAACAGCGGTTATGAGCGAGGGGAGTTCCGATAGGAAGGGGCAGTAATAATTCCGCAAATTAAGGGTCGGGGTCAGGTTCACCATTAACTCGCAAAGAGAGGAAGTTTGTTGGGGGGGGAAGGAATCAGGGGCGCTATGGGAGCAATGGGGGGGACGAACGGGAAAGAGGGGCTCGCGGTAGTTTCGCATCCTCTTAGAACTAACATAAGGCAAAATGTGGGGGGGGGGAGATAGGAAAAGAAAGAATTTCACTTAGGCAAGAGGAATGCAACAGCTGCACGGGGGACTAAAAGTCAGCGACAGCCCTCTGTATTGACAACCCGATATGGAGAATCGAGTAGAAAGGTTTAAAAAAGCTACATGAAATGTACACCCAGGAGCAGGGAGTGGTGGGGGCCGTTATTCGTTTAAGAGGAAAACGGGAAAAGGGTGTTTCGGAGGGGGGGACGCGGGGTAAAATTAGTGCACGTGGGGATCGAGCAAGCTTTATGACAAACATCTAGGGGTCAAGGACGTGATCACTCCGGCCAAATAAGATCCAAACGAAGGAAAGCAGGAAAAACTTGGGGTCAGGGCCTACGACAATGGGTAAATGTCGGCCTGTGAGGTGGGCTATGATCAACGGAAGAAGCAACCAAAGGGCTGCAAAAAGAGAAGCTGGACATTCGTCTGTTCCGAACCTAGACGGGACACGCGCGATAAAGGGGAAAAGGTGTCGGCGATAAGCGTGAGATAATCAGAAAACCGGGCACAGTAATCCCTACCCTACGGCGCGGGAAGAAAACAAAATGTCTACAGAGACCATTTCCCAAAAAAGTGGTCCCGGAAATGCCAAATTAAAAAAGAATGAGGGAAATAGGGGCCAGGAGATGTCAGAACGACAAAAAAAAAGCCCGCGATTCTTCAAAGGGAGGCAGGGGGGCCGATCATCGCTGGTCCAAAGGGTGGTGGGCTTCCGGCAACGCGTGTGTAGGGGAAGAGGTTGAAATGGATGGTACCGGGTATCAAGAGGGGGAGGAGTATCCTACTTTGGGTTTGATTGCACAGGGGCTAAGAAAATGCGCCGAAATATAAACCCAACTGTCTGTGGGGGAGAGGACAAAGCGACAAAAACAGGGGGGGGAAAAGTTGTGGGAAAAAGTATTGTTGATTGAACGGCCAACTTGGAAAAAATGCTCGAAGCAACTGGTTGGGGAGGGTGTTCCTGGGGGAGGAACGGGAACAAACGATCGAACCTTATCAAGGGTTTGATGGGGCTCTCAAAAAATCTCAGTGCGAGGAAAATAACTCTGGAAGGCGACCTCACGACAGACGTCAGTCAGGTGGGGGGGGAATTGGGGTTTGGGACCTTTTGCCTGGTCGCCCTAGTGGAGATAACTGGTCCTACAAAACCACGAGACAGGAAATCGGTTACCCAGTACGAACAGGTGAGAAATGCGGGGCGCATTAACTTGGCACAACCCGCTCAGGGTGTCCTCGAGAGCACCGGAAATGAGCAGAAGGTTCATCAGGGTACGTTACGCAGTTCAAATCCAACGTTTTGGAGAATCAGAACACTGCACGGCGGATTCGAGCAGCACGAAGCAAAAGTCGAGGCAGGGCGGACTCAAATCCCAAAGTAGCAGGCGCAGACGCAAAAGGGGACGAATCGCCATGAGTGTACAGCGGGGGGGGTTCTTGAAAAAAGACATAAAAAAGAATGTCTTGCTCTGGGTCAAAACAACGTCGGGAAGAGCAAAAAGGGGGACACCCGTAATGTGGAGTACAGCTCAGTACCTGCTGGTCCCATCGGAACGGCCATAAACAGCTTTTCACCCGGTGGAAATTAGGTAAAAAAAAAGTCATCCTCTCGACGCCCAACCTAATCAAAAGCCGGTGGAGGGGCTTTGCGAAAGTTAAAAGTGCATAGTTAAATAGTTCCACAGAATCGTAACCATAACATCCTCGGAGACCGGCCTCGTCGTTGAACAAGATAGGGGGGAACGATCCAAGGCACGTCTTAGATCTGACTGCAAAAAACCAATCTGGTCAACGCAGTTCCGCCAAAGAGTGGTGGTTGGCTAAAGCACAGCTCACACAGGGAAAGAGGCGAAGAAGCCGAAAAAAACCAAGGAAATCGGCAGCTACGATCGCTGGGCACCGAGGGCCACGAAAGGGGAATCAGAAAAAAAGTTCATGGAGAAAGAAGTGACTCTGTGGCAAGGATCATACTTGTACAGGCCCTCCTTAGGAACTTCGAATTGCTCGGTCGGAAGGCCGAAATCGGGGTAGAGGGAAAAAAAGAAGCTGCCTGAAAGTCTTCGACGCTGTTGCGGGGCTTTGGCAAACATTACGCGGAGCGCATCAAAACTGAAAAGATCACTCGAGCAAGGAAACCAGATGATACCAAAGATAAAAGGTCTCTCACTCGGGCAATGGGAGCTGTCTGACTTCGAAAATTTCTAATGCCCGGAAACAAACCGGGCCAGAACCTTCAAAACGGAAAAAAAAAAGGATTGGGGACCGGGCGCCGGTGGAGGTGCGAGGACAATGACGCAGAAAATTGACCTCTGTGTGGGAAGTCTGAAGGTCGAGAGAAGAAAAGTGAAAACAGCGCGGATGGGGGGTCATAAAGGGACAAAAAAAACACGAACAGAGAAACAGGGGCAACATGTGGAAGAAGATCTGCGGCTGGGGGGACCGAGAATGTCCCCAGAGGAGATTTCCGAAGTTTCTGTCGGAAGTTCAAAGATCAAACCCCCCCGCCCCGACCGTTACAAAACCGGGGAAGGGCAGTGGCGACTGAAATCGACTAACGTCTTGTGCGCGGCCAGAAACGAAAGTGAGGAAGCGGACACAAGGTTCCGGTTCGAGCCTACGATTGACAAACGCGGGTTCTTAAACTGCCAAGGATTTGGGATCAAGGGGGGAGCTCACAGCGTGTCGAGTTCCGGGCGACGGTCGCACATAAAAACCGACGAAGAAAATCGATCTCTGGATGAGCGATTCGGTACTCAAAAAAGAAAAAACAAGAACATGATTGTGACACGGGACACCACAACAGTTCTCGGCGGAGGAGCACAAGAAAGGAACGGAGCCATATACGGGGCGCATGAAAAAATTCCGGGGAAAATGATTGCTTCGGAAAAACGGTAAAAACCAGCGGGCTGTGGGGGACATTAACCCCTCGATAAACAAAAGGAGAAAAAGAAAGAAAAGGGTTTAATACAAATAGACAAGTCCGTTTTGTAAAGTCCGATATCTTTCGAAGGGAATTTGTGCAAAACTTCCCACCCGCCTGAAAAGGGGTAAGAGGTCCGAGATAAGCTGCAATCGAGAGACCAGGTTGGAATTCAGCAGAACTTGTAGGGGTGACGGCCACTAGGCTTCATCCAGCGAGGGCAGTAGGAGGGGCTGATTAGCCCGGAAATGGAACCAACAAAGACGCGCGGAGGACAGCAGAGACACAAGGGAATCCGGCGGCATAGAACCCTCGGGGGGGAAAGCGCGCCGCGAAAGAAGCCAAACTGAAGACGGAAATCCGAACTGGAAGGATTCAAAGGAAGTCCAAGGACTATTTCCGCGCCTACTAAATGGCTGGCCAAGGGTTACTTTTTCAGGGGGAGCGGGATCCCAGGAACTCAAGGAAAGGCGGAAGTCTTATGGTCACAAACCGAATGGCAGATCATTTTAGCAAGCCCCTTGATGGGGACGTGGTCTTTGGTATGCACCAAAGAAACGCCTGAGGAAAAGGGGAATTCTAGGGAAGCATGGACAGACGTACACACCGAGGGAATCTCGAGAAGGGCTCAAGCGGACACTTGGAAGTTTGAGGGGTTTTCTGCCCTTAGGGGGACGGCAAAGGGCGACGGGCGAAGAACACTAAAAGAGATTGGGCTGGTATCATCTGGTTGAAGGGATAGTGGCCGGGGTGCATCGAGAAAGAGGAGGTTTGCGCAAGATCCTGAGAGACAGAGCAACTCGCCGGGGTAAGGGGTCAGATTGGGTGGGGTGTCCTCACCGGTCCTTAGATGGTAAATGCATGCCGTTCCTAAAGATGAGAAGAGGACAGGAGGGGAACGCTGCCCTGGAAATGTTCTGATAGGTTAAAAACGTGCGAATGCGGGAGGGGATCGGGCAATTGTCAGTAACGGGGGGGGACGGGGGGACGCGCTGCCTTTGGCTGATGGTCGGTAGCCAACAACCCTCCAAACGGGGAGGGAAGCAGGGCTAGTACTAATCTGGGGGTGCCGCAGAGGGCTAGGCCACGGCCAAGGGAGGGGGGGCCATATCTCTTGGAGCAAAAGTCCTTCGTGGGGGATTGGTGGGAGCAAACTATTTAAATTCAAAATTCGTAACTTGGCGGCGAGGAAGCGCAAAAAAGGGGCTAGGGGACTTTGGTATGGAAAAGGGCTAAGAGAAAAGGATGATTAAAGATCCAACTCCCGCGATTTAAAATCGGGTATACCTGGAAAGAAAGAGTCTAAAAAGGGGACAGAAAGAAGGAGTTATGTTACTAAGCCTGAAAAGAAACGACGGTTGTGGGGGCAGAAAGAACGTAGAGAGAAGGCACTCACTGGTACCCAAGAGGGAGGGAGAGTTCGCGAACGTGGAGAGAGAATGGAGAGTGGGAGGTCTATGGCTACAGTGACGGGAAAAGGTCGTCAGCCTCTTGCAAAAAAGGAGAAAAAGAAGGAGTTATGCGAAATGCGAGGGGAAAGATTGGATAAAACGGAATGAGCAGACTAGAAAAGGGATGGATGACGAAAGCGCAATTAAAAAACAATGCTATTGATGAACCGTGGTAAAGAGAGTGGGTTGTATGAAGCACAGAGGGGAGGAAAGCAAAAGGGACCAAAGATGCCATAAGAAGGGGGTTCTTCGCAGGTAAGCAGAAAAAAAAAGATAAAAGGGAAGATCACCATCAAAAACAGAATGGAGATGTCGGTGGTTGCAGTCACAATGCAACTAAAAAAAAAAAAAAGTAAAGAGGCCCGAGGATGAAACCGGGGGGAAAGACATAAAAACAAAATACAGGGGGGAAAATGGGGACCAAGGGAGGTAAAGGGATCACAGAACAGTGATATCGAGCCTATTTGGGGGCGAAAGTGCTAAGCACGAAAAGAAAAAAGGACTGCGACCTTGAAAAAAAAACTGACCATAAGAAACCGTAAACCAAAAAAGGAAAGGGATGGAGGAAACCACTTCTCTGAAGGCACACCACCCGGACAACACGACGGGTAAAAAGGTACTCAAAAAAGGGAAGATGACCGATAGGCTTGGAGATGAGGGGGGTGGGCTTGGGACTCACGAGTCACAGAAGGAGGGGTAAGCGGCCTCGGAAGGCTGGGGCTTATGTATTCTGGGTTTGGAACAGCGACAGAAGGGCAGGTACGGTTCACAAAAAACTGGGGGCGCTAGTCCACAAAAGGGGGTCAACAGGGGTGGGGGGGGGCAGCATAGAGACGGTATGCTCACGGGAAGGAGAGGCGTAGAAAGGACAAGAATAATCAAAAGGGAGAGGAAGCCTGATGGAGGGGAAGATGCACTCCAATAAAAAACGCATAAATCCATGTCAAGCTTGTTGCACGTAAAAAAAAGAAGCACAATTCAAAGGGGGGACGTGATTTTTGTGGATCTTATGGGATGCCTCACCAAGGTGACAACTCGCCTTGTTGACACGAAAAAAGGACCAAAACCAAGGCACAAGAAGAAATGGAAACCCCGCTTCAAAAGCGAAATGTAACAATAACGTCAGCGTCCAAAGAGACCAACACAAGACGGAATATCAGACCGGTGTAAGAAAAGAAGAAATCAGAGGAGAGCAGGGGGATAAGGGGCAATAGGAATCGCATTCCCGTCAGTAAAAAACAGGGGGGGGGAGGGGTGAGGAACCACAGCCACTGAGCCGATTTCTGGGCGGGATATAGAAGGGGAGACCATAAAAGGGTCTCAGATCTAACGCAAGCAGGAGGAGTGCCTAGTTTTTTAAGCGTAATCCCCGAAAGGGGAAATCAGGGAAGGTCAGGCAGGGAGAAGACCGATGGAGGGAGAAATAAAAAAAAAACAACTGCTCGTCGTTGAAAGAAGCAAAGAGCGCCAATGAAGAGGAAAGGCCTTCCGATAGGAAGTTCAGACACGGAAAAAGGGGGCAGGAGATAATCACAAACTGTGGAAAACACGAGGACACTTCCCATATTCGGGGGAAAAGAAAATTTGCAATGCGACCCAATCGAAACGATGGGGTTACGAAGGAAATGGACAAACACAGTGACCGCCAGGGAGGAAAATTTTGGGGGGGTGATAAAAGAGGTCTTGGAAAAAAGGGGACGGGGGAAGGGTTTACTAGAAACATACCGTTAAGAATGATGGCTCACTGTAGGGTTTCTTGTCGAAGGCGCCTTTACCTAAAACCACGGGGGATAAGTGCCAAACGTACGGCAGAGAACCAGAACATTTCACCAAATACCTGTCATGCAAGGAAGACACGAGGGTCAAGACCAAAGCGCGCGAAGATTGGATCCCCTACTTACGTCCAGCTCCAAGATCAGTCAAGAACAATGAAAGACTGGGGGGGGCGCACAGGCCCAGGAGAGATCAAAACCGAACTCGTGCCGAGTCAAATTGGACCTGAAGACCGAGGGGGTGAACACGAGAAAGTGACGCAACAGTTGTAAAAAAAAGAGGGACAAGAGGAAGTCGTTGACTGCAAATGATAATCAACGAGAAAAAAAGTGACACCTTGTCACAACGGGCAGTCAGGAGTACAGAACGCGGGAGGGTTCGTTATCACAAAAAAGGCCCACCGGAAGGGGCAGATGGGGAGAAAGGGGCAAAACCGAAGGGAAAACCGTCAAAGAAGAAAGTCGAGGGTCGCTCGCCATCGCGGGGATGCGGTGGGATGTCATTTCAATCCTGGCGACACCGGAGGGTTCCAGACCCCCGCAGGGGCAAAAGGGGGAAACTAAAAGAGGCTACTATACCGAGGCAAGGAAAAACAGATGGGTGCACTAGCGTGGCTGAGGAGTTGCACCCGGCGCCGGAGCATGAGCGGCTTCTTGCAACGCAGCACAGAAAAAGGTGATCGAGTTGGTGAGGCAGAGTCAAGAAGAAGACGAAGTGACGGCACAGCAAAAAAAAGTTTGAAAAGGAGGACGCAAATCGCGTTCGCCGGGTCGGGACGCCATAGGGACCATAAAAGGCAAGAACGCGAGCATGGGAGGGGAAGCAGATTTGTGTGTTGTGTGGGAAGGGTAGGGGGTATGAAACGTAAAGCACTTTGTCCAGGGCAGGGAATTTACGCCGCTAACCAGAGGGGAAAGGGAGAGGAGGGGGGGAGGGTAAAGAGGAGGAAGAAGATGGGGGAGGGTAGGCGAGGGGGGAAGAAGGGGGACAGCAAGGAGGGGGGATGGATAGTAAGGAAGGTAGGGGGGGAAGGAAAAAGGGAGGGGGCGGGGAGTGGGGGAAAGTGGGGTGGGGGGGGCGGAGAATGGGACGAATGAGGGGGGGGGGAGAGTGGGGGGATGTAAAGGGAAGGGGGGAAGGAAGGAGTGAGACGGGGAAAGGGGAGGGATAGAAACGAGAGGGAGGGAACGGGGAGAGGGGGGGAGAAGGAGGGAAAGGGGCAGCGGGGAAGTTTATAGGACGAAAAAGAAAAGGGTGAGTGGGAGGTAGTAGGAAAGAGGCGAGGAGAAGGGCGGTAGAGAAGAAAAAGTAAGTGGAGGAGGAGGGGGGTGAAAGGGGGAGAGAGGAGAAAATAGGGTGGGGGGGAAGAAGAGAAAGAAAGGGAGGGTGGGGAGGAAAAAAGATTTCGTATAAAGGGACGGTTTGTAGGCACATACTCCGGGGAGCACTGACGAGAAGTTCCCAAAATGGCCAAATAAAGGAAGAGTTCGAGTCCGCCATACCTTAGGGGGAGCGAGAGATAATGGGAACATACGATCGCCTTCTTGTCCGAGAATCTCAACCACACCACCTGGGGGAAAGGAGGGATAGGAACAACTGTGGAGATCGTAACATTGACAAAAAGGGGAGCAGAAAACGCCACGGTGTAGGAGGGGGAGAGAAGGACGTCGGCAAGCGGAGCTTGAAAAGTCGTGACTTATCAAAGTACAGCAGCTTATCACAGATATCCAAAGCTCCAAAAGAAGGGACACCGGGGGGGGGAGGGGAGGGAAACCACTCTTCGTGAGAGGGGCGGAAAAAAAAACAAATGCGGTGGCCGGAAAAACTTCAGAAGTCATAACCTAGACAAAGTAGGGAAAGCGGATGGAAGGGGTCGCGAGGGGAGATGGTTTTCTGATAAGAAAGGGGGAAAAATTAGGTGCAGAGGGAAAGCAAGTTTGAAAACGGGTGGGGAGGGGAAAAAAAACAAAACTGCAAAAGGATCAATTGGACAGGGGGGGGAAAGAACCAAGCAGAAAACTGAAACTGTTGACCCGACTTTGCAGTGAAATATCCTCTCCTAAACCACGGAGAGGGGGGCAAAAAATCAGAATCAAATCTGGACAAGTGGGGGGGGGGCAGGGGTGAATATATGTATATAAGGTGAGGTGAGACCTGGGAAAGGATGGTCGGAAGAGTTGGAAGCCAGGAAAGGGAATGCACCTTACCGTAGACTAAGGGGAGTGAGGATGTGAAAAAGGAGAGAAAAAACCGCGAGGGACGGTCATGTCAAAGGAGGTATGTTGACTACTAAAGATAGGACCACCGTCAACTTGGCCAATGACTTACGAAGCATGAATCGAGGGCGGAAGGAAAGGGAAAACCGGTAGAAAGGGGGGGGGATGGATAGCGTATGTATCAGGAAGGGAAAAAACGATTCGGGGGGAACGAGTGGTTTTGGAACCACTTTGTCAAAGGTTAGAGGGTTTGAACAAAGAGAGGAAAAGCCAAGGGAGACCGCGGAAAAAGCAAAAAAAAGGATAGGGTGCGACACTCGAGAGGCGCCAACAGGTAGTGGATGGGGTCGAAAAAAATGGAGAGCCAGGAAGGAATGTGGGATACAATGAGGCGAATACTCACGGAAGGAAAAGAAGGGTCGAAATTCCTAAACAGGGTTGGGGGTGAATGGTTATCAGGTAGGGAGTGCCTTACATGAAGCCAGGGGGGGAGGGGGCCGGCAAGGAAGAACCAAATCCCCAAGGCCAGGAGGGAAAATGTTCTAGGACTGACAGGTAAGTTAGGGATAAAGGTCACCACACTTGAAAGGAAATCGAAAGCTGTCGGGAACTCAACCAAACTTAGACAAGGAGGGGAGGAACTTGGGTTTTGAAACTGGCGGGAGGACCGAGAGGGAGGCCAACTTTTTGAAGAAAAAAAAAGGAAAAGGTAATTTTATAAGTTGACAGTGAAAAAAAGGGCGGTAAAACTTTTGGGGAGGAAAAAAAAGCTCAGTGAAGTTCTCTTGTTGATAGGAAGAGGCAGGGCCTCACAGCGGTAGGAGGTGCATCAACGCGCACAGAGAAGCGAAATGTTTTTTCTCAGAAGGGGTAAGACAGTACGAAAGGAGCTGCGAGGGGGAGGGGGAAGGTACAGTCCTAACAATAGAAGAAAGAGAGGGAAGGGTGCGTGGGTAATGAGGGAGGTGGAGCTTTCTGAAAACTTCACTTGTCTTAGCAGGGGGCGGAACTAACGAAATTATACAGGAACTGCGGATTAAGCGCGGCACCGGCAGGATTGGAGAAGAGACTTGAAGCAGAGAGACAAGGGAATAAAAACCTGATCGTGAGGGGGGGGGGGGGTTGTTCAAGGATTCTTAGGAAAAGGAGGGGGTTTCCGTCTGGGGAAAGGGGGGACGAACAGTAGTCGAGCAGAGCAAGAGCTTAGAAGGGAACACTGAAGAGAAGGGAGCGGAACAGTAAAAGGAAGAATCCAAACGTCAAAAGAAGAAATAAGGGACGAGAGGGAGTAAGAACAAGCCTTGAAGGTCAGATGATTACTCGAAAGCAAGAAAGGTATCATTCGCCCCGCAAGGCGGAAGGACGGCTGGGGTCGGGCGAAGGAAGAGAACCATTCACCTATCGGGAGTCTGGCGTGAAGTTCCAAGACCAACAGGGTCGCAAAAAAGTCAACTTCAACTCGCGCGGGAGCCAAACCCATAAAATTTAGGACAAAGAAGAAATAGACAGTGAAACCGAGGAGGACTCTTACAAAACCAGTCTGGTACAGAGTGCATGGAAATTCAAACACCACTAAAAAGAAAAAAAAAGGAACGAGGCCTCGAGATTCTGAAAAGGGGGGGGAGGACGGTTCCGACGCGGGGGGGCCGGGTGGGGTGGGTCACTTCCGGCGAGAAAACTGTTTCGAAAAAAGTTTGTCCAGGCAGGGGGTACCGGGGAAGGATACTCAGTGGGCGGGCTTCGAGGAAAGGGGGGGGGTGGCAACAGGGATTCGCCATAAATAGGGGAGCGGGGAACAACTGGCTGTTGAGATTCCCTACCCGACAATTTGGAAAGGGTTTTGGGAAAAATTGGTGTTGGATGGAAAACAAAAAAAGGTGAAATGACAGAGAGAAAATATTTACGCTGGGGTTTTTGGGAAGGGGGGACTAACCACCAACCCTTCTAAGGGGGGTGAGGGGTAAGAAGATCAGGGGTGGCCGAAGGAGGAACTTCGAGTGAACCTCAAGACCTGGAACGGGAAATGGGAGGATTGTTTGTTGGGTGCGTCCGCCCAGAGTGAGATCAGAAAATAAAACCACTACAGAGAAAAGAGGGGGGGGAAGCTGTTATCAAAAAAAAAAGACAGACCATGAATTTGTCGAGGTCGTGCCAGCTGTGGGTCCTCAAAGCCCGCAGAAAAGATAATAATAGGGTGAAAAAAAAGAGAAAAGTGGCTTTTGGAACTCGAAACTACGTCTTTTGAGAATAGAGAGAAGGGGGAAAAATGAGAAAATCACTCATAGTCCTTCTGAACCTCGACCCCACAAAGGAAAGCGACTAAACGGCGGAAGGAGCACCCGAAGAAGGGGGGACAAGACGGTGGTGTTCAGCCTAGGCGAAAAAAGGAGGGATACTAGGTCCCACCATTCTTATCCATAAAAACTACCAAAAAAAAGAATTATGGCGAACCAGAACTGTGAGGACCGAATCCGGCAGGGGGGAAAAGGGGAGCCGTTGGAAAATCGACTGCTGAATAGGCAAAAAAAAAAACAGCAAAAGTAGAGGAGAAGAAAAGGCCGAATCCCACCGGGAGGAGGGAGCGCGGTGAACTAACGGTAAGAGATCCACAATGAATCACAATAACCTACTGGGAAGAGCTGAGGGAGAAAAATAGGGGGAAAATCCAGGGAAGTGCCGTGGAAAACGACAGGGAAAAAAAACCAAGCTAAATAAAGAATGTTGCCGGGCACGGAGTGGAGGTTTTTTGGGCCACAAATCACAAACCTGGAAGAGGCAGGAAGAGGAGGGGAAAACAAAATTCAATCTACAACAATAGCCAAGAAAAATTTCGGGGGGCCGCGCGCCAATGGAACACAGTGGGTGAACTATAGAAGCAGTCAAGCGTGTAAGGATTGTGGGGGGGAGGGAACAGGGGGGTGGGGGGGTCCGGGGCATGGGGAGGGCTGCTGGGTGTCAGGTGGTGGGGGGGCCCTCAGGGGGCTATCTGTTCGGGGGGGGGGGCTGCGAAGTGAAAGGGGAGAGGGGGGAGGTGGGGAGAGGGACAAACAAGCGAGAAAAAAGACTTTCGAAGAGGAGGACTTCCAGCTCTTCAGTATAGGTGGAAACAGGAGCCGCCGTGAAGCTAAACACAAAACCTAACGAAATGACCAGAGAAACCAGAAAAAGTGCTAGTGTGTAAAAGGGGGAGTTCTTCTAGAGTCGAAAGGGCCGAAAAGGGAAACTGCCCTAAAAAACGAAAATACGGGCAAAAACAGCGCAGTGACCGACGGGTCAGACAAGTCATGACGCGATGTAAACCAGTGGGATTATTGAACACTAGAGACAGAAGCAAGAGGAGGAGGGATATTCGACACCACAACACAACCAAGACCGGGCCAAAGGGACTAAAATGTATCTGCAAGTTGGGGTTAATAGAACATCTGGGTTGAACGAGGTTAGAGGCGTCCATTGTAGCAAGAGAAACAAAAAAAGAAAGAATGTTCAAGCCATGTACTTTCGCGTTTCCTCTAGGCATGTAAGTCGGGGACCCACGGGAAGCAATAAGTTAGGGATGAAGTGAAATTCGCTAAGACGATACCTCGACGAGGTGTTGAGCGTCTTCCTTGAAGCTTCTACCGGCTTTCCGCCGTCTATGGGATCTACAGGTCCCGCGCAATGGTCGGGAAATCGGCGGGGAGCAAAGACCTCATCGAAACATGAAAAAATTGATGAAAATTCACAACGAAAGAAGTTGTCGCCAGGCCACAAGGGCAGAGAGAGACAGGAACAGAGATTTCCGGAACGAATGGAAAAAGGCCGGTGTAGCATTCAGAAAAAGGATTGCTTCGGACTGGAAACACGAAATCAGAACC
>Ga0179593_1418482_pt1 | contig 14305 bp, 18 predicted proteins | sample CZODoug2_1_08_16_FD_185931 | JGI IMG/M metagenome (GOLD analysis project Ga0179593, IMG submission 185931) | Vadose zone soil fungal communities from Angelo Coast Range Reserve, California, USA - CZODoug2_1_08_16fungal (PacBio error correction) | ecosystem: Environmental > Terrestrial > Soil >...
TCCGTACCGGGAAGGAAAGAATCTTCGAAAAGGGAGAATCACTCGACACTATCGGGTAGGAACACCGTCGAAGTGCCACAAAAAGGAGAGATATAAACAACAAATTAAGGGAAAGAAGAGAGGCAAAGCATTTGGAAGTAAAAGGGGGCTAGCTTAAAGTCAATCTATTCTCTCGAAATGGCGGAAGACGGAGAGAGGAAAAAAAGTAAATGCTCAATAATTCGGGCTCTAAAAGGACAAGGCTGGAGACGCGTCGTAGCCGAAATCCCTTCTAGGAGGCGCACGGATCGATAGTTCAAGATGCACAGAGCGAACCCCAGACAGAAAAAAAAAAAAAAAAAAACCACCCAGCTCGACCGTAGAAAACAAAAGATGAATCCGGAAAGCGCCGGGGGAAAAGCAAAAATTCTACTTGGAGAGGGGAGGGAAAAAGCTAGCAAGGAGTTGTTGCTCGTCAAATGAGAAAAAACTCAGTCTTCCTCTGGCATAATGAAAAGGCGGGGGTCGAGAGAAAAAAAACGAGAAGAGAAAAAAGTATTGACCAAAAAAGAAAAGAAGAGAAGTACCGAGACGCCGGGGAGGGGGGGGAAATCTTATGGGACAGAGGGAAACGGGGTCTAGCGATCAAAGGCCCTTCTCGAGAGTACTCTCGGCCGGCAGCAGTGAGAGGGAGGGGTTCGGCTCAACTGTCAAACAAGGAAGCTCCTTTTATGGGAATGACAAGGACAGGGGTACGGGAAAGGGAAGCGCGTTACAGCAGAGGGTCACGAAAAAAAAAACTCTGCAAAAACTCTTCGGAGGATGACGGCAACGACATCAAACTCAAAAAGGGCGCGGAAGGAGAAATTCCTAAATTACCGAGTGAGCACTCAGAAAAAAAAAGGAGGGGCCAAAGATTATTCAAAGGCATCGACGGGGCAATCGCGCAAGATAGACGCCCATAGGCGGGGAGAAAACGCCTAGGCCGGGAATGTAGCAAGACTAAGCAGCCTCGCCGGGAAAGTAAAAGGGGGGAGGGAAACCGAAATGATTGAGGAAGAGCAGATTAACCAAAGACTAGGGGAACTGTCTAAAGCGAGAGAGAGCGCGCAGCAAACAGAACTAAAAGCCTCAGAAAGTCTCCAAGATCCAAGCCAAGAGAGGGGCAGACATAATGTGAGACCAAACACGATCAGAATCAGCCCTATAAAAAATTATAAAGTTGACCGAACGGCCACATATAAACGGGGTGAGGCAAGGCGGCAAAGTGAGAAAATTCTCCTGAAAGGACTATTCCTTACCTCGAGAAGGAAGTCAACTAAGCGACAAAAGAGTCGGTGAGGAGGGGAGCAATCTAAAAAACGAATGCTAAGAAGGTGGAAGTGGGGAGGCTTAGAACGGGAAAGAAAAGGAACCGATTAGGCATCACGTCCTTTAACAAAGCCGGTAACGGGGGACGAATGAGGGGGAAGAGAAAAAGCGCTAAAAAGGCGCCGAGCCGCAGGTTGGTAAATGACCCAAGGTAGATCGGGAAAAAAGCTGCGACCAGGAAGGAGGATCAGTAATCACACTCGTATTCGAAGAGCTTCACGATAGGGGGCAAGACGAGAGAACCGTTTCTTTTCACCGGGACGCATCGCAAGGAACAGCTTGAGCTCCCGGTGGAAAAAAAACAGTCAACCCCAGGTGCGCCAAAACTGGTGGGGGGGGAAGAAGGATCGCACCGGGAAGGGCGCCCCCGACTGTGGTCCCTCCTCGACCGGGAGGCGAAAGGGGGCAGAAGTGCAAAAAATTCAAAACCGGCGAGATTCTTGTTCAGAAGGAAAGGGGAGACGCTACATTGAGCAGATGGGGACAAAGGCCTGCACGCAAGGCTGAGAAAAGAGGAAGCGTGATCGGTCCTTCAAAATAAGCCGCTGCTCAAGGGCAAAAGGACCGAGAGGGAAGAAGGTGGGGGGAAAAGAAAGAGGGGAGAGGCAAGATAAAAAAGGGCGTCGCGCTGCGCTACGGATAAAAGATGTGCTCAAAATTCAACTTAAATAGGCGAGCGAAAAGGTGCTTGCGAGAGGGCGAAAAAAAAAAACGGAGGGAAAAGAGAGAGATCGAAATTAAGGCCGCCTACATCAGCTCTCAAGATTGAAAAAAAAAGGAAGCCGGCAGACAGCGAGGACGCAATCTACGAAATGGTGATCCGTCGGGAACTTTAACCATTCTCCAGTTAGGATGTGCGGGGGGGGGGACCCGCGCCGGGGGGACCGTACTCAAAAGACGAGCCGCTCGTGACGATTTACGTGCAGTTGGCAAAAACATAATGGAATGAAACACGTGAAAAGGGGAACAGGGACAGAGAAAAAGAAAAAATTTCGCGCGAAAAAGGGAACTGCAAGAGAAAGGGAGGCTCCCAATAAAATCGAGGGCCACCGGAGGCGGCGAAAGCATCTTCAACGGACCGTGATCCATGAAAAATATAAACACGGGGAACGGAAACTGGGGGGTGCCCGGGCGCTGTAAAAAAGGGTGAAAAAGGATAGATTGAGCGGGACAAACTTGGGACAGAAGCGAAAAAAAAATGAAATCAAACAAGACGGGGTGAGTAAAAAGTGATCCTCCTTGAAAGGAATGGGGGGTAGAAGAGGGATCAAACACTCTTCCGAACTGGGGCATCAAACTGCGAGAGAAAGGGCTAAAGGCCCGAGCTTCCTGAGTAAAAAGGGGGCAGAAAACCATGGAAAACGCGATTTAAGAAATAGTCGTCCTTTCCGCCAAACTAAAAAAAACATAAAGCCACAATTGTCACCCGATGGGATCGCACAGTTCGGGTCGATTGAGGCTGGAAAACTAAAGACCGCGTCAAGCCAGGACCTAATCGGGAAAGAGTCGTGAAACTGTCCGGAAATCTCGAAGCCGGAAGTCATCCCTTATAAAATGGGGCCAGCCCCGGTAACGAAATGATATAAGCTTTAGAACGGCTTTAATAATGGCTCGTAGCGGTCAAGAAGGGCGACAACGCGAGTGCGTCATGGAGAAGAGAAAAGGGAAGGTATGAGAGTAAAGTGGGGAATGCAGACTGACTCAAGGAATGAGAACACCTATCACCGCGGAGACGGGACCTATTAACCTACTGAAAAATTCCAAGGATCGAAAAAAAGGTTTCACAAAATCACCGACAGCTATCACGGCAGGGGGTGAGGGGATTCGCAAAAGTACCTTTAAGACCCGGATCAGGAGTCAAGCCGCCGTTGACTCGCATACAAGCGAGCGACAGAGCACCTATCAGGCCTTGACCTTCGTGAAAAGCGAACGGAGACTTAAGAAAAAGAGAATATCTCAAAAAAGACGGTTCAGCGCAGAGAAAATGATGTCTTTGACAGATCATCGCGAAGAGGGAAGAGTGCCCGACCGGAGAAACCGAAAGCTGGGAACGACGAGCATGACAACTTGGGGCAAAAGACGCACGGGCAAAAGATCCAACACGTCTCGCGGTAAGAAAAAATAAAAAGCGCGCGAACCCAACCCCGAGAATGACTACAAGGTAAACGTCAGCAGCAGAATCTGGGCAAAGTTCTTGAGGGAAGAAACGGACCAGCGATAGCCAGCAGAGTTCGTATTTAAAAAGGGGCCCCGGTGAAGTCGGAATGAGGATGGTCAAAGACATGGGGGAAGAAGGAAAGTGAGGTTTTAGCCAAATATGGGTGGAAACGAACGCCGGCATAAGAGCAGGCATGTGACGAAAACCCTGAAACTGCTCGAGCTAACGGAAAAGAAACAGCCGCCCATAGGGGGAAAAGTTTTCTCCTGGGAAACTGCGGGCGTCGCTCTAGGGGAATCAAGGCGAGAAGGACCTTAGAGCGCGGTGGCAGGCGGTCTGTGGGCCGTGCGGACAGGCGTAAAGAGATCGTCGCACGGGAAGTGGCGGGGGACACGGGGACGAAAGGAGCCAGGAGGTAGAAGCGAAAAACCGAGGGAGGCCGGCGCGGGGCCAGAAGAGAGGGGAACCGAAAGTCGACGAATGTCTCGTGCTCGGAATTTCCCCTACAGAGAAAGGGAAAGGGAAAATCTTAGAATTTGAGGAAAAGGGAGCGAGACTGAAAAAAAAAAAACCACAGGAGAGGAAAAAGAGGAGATTAAGTTGCACACGAAGAGGGCAGATCTGTCCGCTTATCAGTCGGGGGAAGAGGAGAAAGATCTTAGGAAAGGTCTCGGTCGTAAAGAAGGCGAAAAGGTGCAAACGCTCCGATGTAAGAAAGAGAAAGCAGTCTCCCCTCCAGAAACTAAGGTCAGCGCATGAGTGTAGGGAAAGAAACCTTCAACCAGCGATTCGCTCGAAGGACTCGGAGGGAAAGACAGGGAGTAAGATAGGTGCCACCACGTTTTAAACCCCGAAGGGAGGCTCCATCGGGGGTCGGATGGGGCGGAATCTCTAAAGGTTTTGCAATCAGAGCCATGCACAAAGAAGGCAGAACGGACCTAGAGGAAAAAAAGTGCTTTGGCAAACACGCCACGGAAGGTCAAAACCCAAGTCATTGACCAGAAAGAACAAGCAGGGACCGGAACGCCAGGGGGAAAGCGGGAATCTAGCGAGGGGAAAGGATATAGCAAGTCTCGAAGACTCGGTCGGCCGGAAGTGACGGAGGTAGCGGGGGTGAGGGTCAGGGAGGGAGCTTTAATTAAAATCCAGGAAATTTCATGTCAACTGTAGGAACCGGAAGGGAACCAAGTTGGACATCGAGGCGGTTCACTCGGCGGGGAAAGGACACTGTCGACATCGAATCGGGCCTAATGAAGCTAAAAAATCCCAACGCCAAGAGCGAACAGGCTTAAATTCGTTTCGAAGGACGTGCAAGCTCTACCGCGTCCGGAAACCGAAGTCGTCAAATTCATCGAGGAGGGAAGAAGATAGAAGATGCGCGCTCAGGAAAACAGGGAGACCTCAAGGAGTGCCGGAATGTACGACGAGGGAAACTCGCCTGATTCCTTGCGGATGTGGTGGGGGGGTGGGGGGGGGGGGGGGGGAAAAGCGCATCGGGGGGAAGACCTCTGCATCGGGAAAAGAAAGTCTTGAAAAAACGGGCTCCCTCGTATTCTCTCAAGCCAACCGGCGACTCGCTCATCCGCAAGGAAAGAAAAAAAAACGAGAAGCCACCGCGCGGGTTACCCTACTTGCAGCAAAACGGAGGAAAAATCTGCAAGCAAAAGGAAAAAGATGATGGAAGAAGTGCCAGGAGGCTCCATATACGGAGGGAGGGAAAGAGTTCCGCAGATTCTTAAAAGCTAGAGCCGTCAGACGAGAAGGGATCAGGGGGCCGAGACCAGCGCGTCGTTGCTTCATGGCGCGAAGGAAAAGGGAAAAAAAAGGGGAAAAAAGGAAGAGGGGCCTGGAAAAAAGTTATCGGGCAACCAAAACGGGGGGCGCGGCTAAGTACGACCGGAAGAGAAAGAACGCGTCCCTTTCAAAAAAAAAGGTTTGTCCCAGTGGCGGAGAGGGTAACTGAGAAAACAAAAGGCGCCGCCGCGTGCGGAAAAAAGTTAGGAGCTGGGAGAAAGCCAAAAAGAAAGAAGGGGAAAATGGTACATCACCGCGTAGAAAAAGGGGCAGAAATAGGTCGCTCTCAAATCTGGGCACCGGAGAAAGAAGGAGAGGGAAAAAGCAGGGAAAGAAAGTTGTGGAGCGACGGGTCCGGCACCCAGTGCCCGCCTGGGAGCAAATTACACGGTATGTAGATGAACTCCGCAAGGGGCAGAAGAATCGACCGGGGTATGGGGGGCCTTATCTTACTCCGGGTGCCTCGCCGCGAAAAGAAAAGCGAGATCTCTGTTGTAACGTCCAAAGGGATACACCCCTTTAGAAATGTGACCTCCAGCACAGAAAACAAGGAGGAGGAAAGCAAAGGCATCAGGTCAGTCAAAAAAGAAGAAGAAACAAAGCAACCGCAGCGAAAAAGGAAAATCGCATCGGCGTATCCTCCAGGTTCGTAGCGGGCGATAAGGGACGATCGCAGGCAGATGCTCAACAAAAAGGAAGACCGCTGCTTCGGCGGATCCGTGGGAGAGAAAAAGTCGCAACAAACAAACGGTAGGAGGAGAGAGGAACAGACATTCCGCGACAGCAAATCAAAGCTTGAGCACCATAAAGGAGCAGGGGAGAGGGAAAGAACTACAGCAAGAGAAGAAAACCTGAAGGACCTGAGAATCGCTTTTAGAAATCCGATGAAAAGGGACGTTGACGAAAGAGCCTAGTGGAAGGACAGGGGAGAGAGCTTCTCTGGGGGGAAAAAACCGTAAAAAGCAAAACCGGGAAACAAGAATTGGAAGGAATTGAATTATAAAAAAATAAACCTCCTTGTGAGCAAGGGAACAGAGAAATACAAACGGTTAATCGCTCTCTTCACGGGCCAGCAAACCGAAAGAGGCCCGAATAAAGGTCAGGAGATGCAAACCGCGGGCCAAAAAAAAAAACAATCCGAAACATCATCGACCGAACCGCAGAAAGGGAAAAAGGCAGCACCCCAAAAGGTTGCGGGCAACTGGGGGGGGGGACTCGGAACCATGGGGAGCTTACACAAAAGGAGTACATTCGCGCGCACGGAGGGGGCTGCCGAGGAACGAGAAAAAGGAAAGAGGGGAATAACAGAGTAGCCGTAAAGGTGGACCATTGGTAAAAAAACTTAAGAAGGTTCCAGGTGGATGGGGAGGGGGAAATTGGAACTCAACATCTCTACTTTGGTCATAGAGACACCTGAAAAACTAAACGGCGATTGGGCAACGATCGATGCGGACCGGATAAGAAATTGGAGAGGGGTGTGGAAAGCGGATTGCCGAAGCTGACGTAAGGAGAAAGAAAAAAAACGAGAGCCATAGGGGGGCAACCATGACACTCGTGAGAGAGCCTTCTGCTAGTCTGTAAATCGTCGCTGCAGCACACGAGAGAAAGGAGGGTCCGCGGCCAAACCTCTAAAAGGGAAAAAGGGTCTGGAGGAAGGTCCGTAAAGGGGACGCGGCACAGTTGAAAAAAAAGGGAGCCTCCCTGGAGTGTGCCATTGAGAACAAACGGAAATGAGAGTACATAAAGAGTGAGACGGAAAATTGACGAGCGTAGGCTCAGGAGGTCTAAAGAGCTGTCTTGCCGGGTTGAGAATCCGGGAGGATGAAGATCAGCCAAGTTGAATTCGGCCTCTCGAGTGAGAGAGCAAAGCGTCGAAAAAAAACTATGAAAGACCGCGGCCGAAAAAGCGGGGGCACTTGTTCTACACAGCCACGACGAAGGAAACGGTTGACTGAGGCGCCCTCATCTTAACATTTCCGGTCAGATCTTCGGGCAGCACCCGCAAGAGAGTCAAGGCCGGAGCTGAGGGGAGCAAAAGGGGCGAGAAGGGGAATTTGACACGACGTTGCAACCGAGAACGTAGAGCTGTGGCAACAGGCGTACAAGAAGAAGAGCGTCAGAACCAACGGGCGGGATTTCGTTGCCGCTCATCGCGAAGGGGAAAGGAGTCCGACCGGTATTGCCGTGCCAAGCCGAGTAAAACTTGTGACGAAATCCGGAGGGGAGACCAAGAGCCAACAAAGGTTAATGCGAAAATTAGCAAAAGGAATGGAAAAAAAGCTGAGCACGTAACCCTCCGACCCTTCTGCACTGGAAAAAAAGAGGGGTAAGATTAACGAGGCTTGAGTCCAATACCTCGCTCCTTCATATGTCCACTAAGGAGGGAGGGGTCCTGGGAAAAGTGAATAAAGGAGGTCGAAAACAGACTGTGGGTTGCCGAAGTGGCGTGTTGGGAGAACAGAAGTGTTGGGAGAAAATGCACGAACTCCTCCTGACTTCAAGGATCGATGCAAAAGACTCAAGGAAGAGATCGAAACCCACAAAATCAAGACGTGGAGAATTTTTAACCGGGGAAAAACGGGAAGTCTAGCGGAGGCACGCAGGAAGGGGAGGGAAAGAGGGATAGTCCTTCGTCTTTCTCGGGAGGGCGCAAGGGGAAAAACGCAGCTATCTGCACGGAAGGCGCCTGGGGGAAACGGGCTACGACGCGCAGATGGGAGATAGGTGTAGAAACGAAAGTGACAAGCGGAATGGATGTCAGAACTCGGAAATCCGTGTTCGCGTAGTGAAGGGAAGCGAAGACAGGGGACAGATACCGACGGACGAGGTGCAACCGTATGAGAGAGCAAACAACACATGGAAAAAGAGAGAGAGCAAATACCGGGAACAGTGCTAATAGTGCTACGGGTCCCTTATGGTCGGGAGGAGGAGGAAAAGATCGGGAGACAACGGGGGTAGTCCGGCAAGGCGAGAGTCTTCGGAGAAAATTACCAAGAGGGGAAAAAGGGAAAACGCCTCCAGGAGAATGCCGCAAGGGCAGGAGCTGTCGGAAGTCTGAAGCCCTTGACCCCAATAAAACGAAAAAAAAAAAAAAAAATAGAGAAGCCGTCCTCTATCCTCCTGGAGGCGACTCAGGGGGGGAGCAAGGTTGGTCCCCCTTAGAAAAATTCTCCAGCGGGGGGGGGGGGGAGGGGGCTAAAAGCTCGAGGATTTGTGGACAAAGTCGATAATTCCCTCGAGAGAAAGGCTGTGGAAAAAAGGGTCTGGCCAAAAAAAAAAAAAGTGAAGATGCAAACCACACTGGCCAGGAAAAGAAGATCACTTAAAAAAGGAAGCCGAAAATGCAAGCTACGCGGAAGGGGTAGAGGCGAGCAAATAAGTAGAGAAGAAGGAAAGGGGGACGGGGTGCTCACGGAGAGGATGTGCTAGGGAGAACGTAGGTTTCTAAGAAAAAAATTTTACGCGAAGAATGAGGGGGGAAGGGACAGGACAGGCTCTCCAAGAGAAAAACGGGGACCAAAAATAGGCTGCAAAAACACGGTAGGGAAAAGGGGGGAAAAGAAAATCGAGATGAAGCTTCAACTACAGCTCAAACTCAGGAGCGAAAAAGCAAGCAGGAAGGTCGACTATTCGAATTTCGGGGAGAGCTCTGACGTCGCGGGCGACACGGGGGAAAGGAAGGGGCGCTCTTTTATCTCTCGCTTCTTGAGGCTCTCATCCGGGCGTGGGATACCCCGGGGCCGGGAGATGTACGAGGAAAGAGAATACTAACATAAAACCGGGGAGTCGAGGAAGATGTTGGATGAAAAGCGCAGAGGGAAACGATGAAGCGGGGGGGGCCCGTAACCGTGCTCGGGAGTAGACAACAGGAGCTTCGCATCAGGCCAAGGGGACGAAAAAGGGACATCCCAGAGCTGAGAAAGAAACGCTAAAAAGGAAACGCGCGGGGTATACCTCCTGTTACCTGAGATCGGAACCCGTTCCAAAGCCTTGGACATTGCAAGGGGGGGGAGGAAAACCATATCACTTAGGACCTGATTGGGTCAACGTGAACCGAAAGTCGGAAGGAAAAGGACGATGAAGACAGCCTCGAGAGTGGAATAAGCACACGCGGATGCAAGGGGAGCAGGAAAGGGGGGGAGAGAGTCCGAGGCGAGAGGCATAGCCGGGGAAGGGGTTGGGTTGGCCAGAAAATCAGTGGTCGCTGCGAAACGAAGGGGAAAAGCTGGAAAGCCAGAGTCAAGTTTAAAAAAGGGGAAAAGGGAAACCCATCGAAAAAAAACTAAGAACAAAAAAAGAACTAAACGAAGGGGTAGATTACCCAAAGTAGGCTCAGGGGGAAAAAAAAAAAAATCGAGAAAAATATGAAGAAATGAAGAGGATCACAGGGTGAGAACAAGCGGCAACGAAAAAAAAGACTTCACTCGGGGGACTCGCTCACCGTTCTGGAAAGAACATAAGCTCTCGCCCATCGGGGATGATCCGGTTGTGGTAGCTAAGTCCGCAAAAAAGGTTCAAGCCCCCTTGGGGGCTTATCATCAACGGATATTCAATGGGGGGGGAAAAAGATAGACGCCCAAGGGGGGCATCCTCAAAACAGGGAGGAAACCCTGGGATGCCTGGCCATTCATCTGCCTCGAAAGGCACGGAGAGAGAGAGGGGGTCACATCTGGGGCCAATTTGGATACTCTCAATGGGGACATATGGTTTACAAAGTCCTGAAGAAGGAGGGAGGGGAGGAAGATGATTCGGGCGGGAGGGGTCGGGGTCAGGACAAAATAAGCCCGCATTCAAAAAAAAGGAAAGGAGGTGTGTAAAAAAGAGGAGAGAGAGATCATCCAGGTGATAAATAGCGGGCGTCGGCGGAGATCGGCTGAAGTGCGGAGCCTTCCTGAAAAAGTGTCTTAAGGAAAATAAAAGGGGCTTTTCCGAGCGAAGTGCAAACACAAAAAGGGGAAGAGAGATAGAAAGCACATGATCGCAAGCCGACAAGAAAGAGAGGGCAAGATAAAGGGCTGAGCACCAGAGCGTCGCCAGCAGAAAGGAAAGAGAACGACCTAAAGGTCCATGCAGGGGAAGGTTTAAATGCTCCAGAGGAAGGGGGGCCGTGGAACTCCGCGGACAAATTTGAAAAACAAAACCGCATTCGGAACAAACGCAAATGATGCCGGGGGGTGTGAAAAGGATTAAATGCACGGCAGGAAAAGAGTGGCTCGTAAAAAAGAAGCAGCCGGGGGATCGAAAGAAGGATACCTTTCCAGCCCTCATACCTAAATATAAACAGGTCGGAGGAGGGATTCAAAACAGTTTTCGGTCTATGAATAGACCTCCCCGTGCATACCTTGAGACAAACCCATGGGGAAAGGGGGTGGCGGACCGGTTAACCAACCGGTAGACAGGCTGGGCGAGAGATGGTAGCGTGTTGTCACAAGAACGGTGAGAGGAGAACCCATATAGGTGAAGAGAACGCGCCCGGAAAGAAAAGGTGATACAATGTGATCGGCCTGAAAGAATCTTTTGGGAGGTCGATCTGCTCCACTAAGAACGGGGGGGGGGGGGGGGCGGGGGAGAACCTGCGGCTAAACGCGCCTTTCTGAACCAGCGCTTAAAAAAAATGGAAAAGGGTCCACCGGAACGTGAAGGAACGCAGAATTGGGGAAGCATGAGGGATAAGGACCGGAAACAAACCGATCTACCTCCATAACCGAGGACAAAAGAAGGGGAACCCGCGATCAAGAGAGAATCGTCTATGCCTCCGCTGGGAAAGCCACGATAAAGGCGGGTTCAAGGAAACGAACCTTCTAGGACGGGGAAGAATGCCTTAATATAGCGCGAACATTGCAAGGAGAAGACTACTACATATATAAACCATACTTCGGGCAGTCCAAATGAGAATGGGCTGAAGTGAGGGCGCGGGATCAAGAAAAGGGGAAAAAAGACCCGTGCGAGGGGGTAGGACGCTTTTGCATCTTGCTGAGAGAGAGGGAAGTGAAATGCGAGCAAAAAAACCAGAGCACAGTAGGGCCAGAAATATAGGAGTCATCCACGATCCGTCAGTGGAGAAAAATACATGACGAGAAATCCGGCAGAGGAGTATGACGAAAGAACAGGTACATGCCCATAGAAAGCGTCGCAGAGAAAAAGATAGGCAGAAGGAGAGGAGGCAGAACCTCGCATTCTAAAAAAAACGGTGGAGACCAGGGGGGAGGAATCGGCTTGCCTCAAAGAAATGAGGTAAGGGGAAAAAGTCAAGTTTCCATAGCCCTGGCGGAAAAGGAAAAGTAAGGCGAATCGCGCTAAAAGGGGAAACCGAACCGTGGATTGCCCAAAAGCGAGCTGGAAACGCGAGCGTACTGGGTTCACGAAAGAACTGCTGTCCCCTATAAAAGAACCGGGAGAGGGACACATGAACTTCGACTCTCTAAAAGAGGAGCGCGCGACAACCTCAGATAAGAGGGAGAAAGTAAACGGCCAGCAGCTACAATCTGAAAGGAGGGGAATCTCCGTCACCACGCTCCGCCCGGGAAACAATGGAAGCGTCGCGGGAGGGAAGAGGAAGTCTTCTGGGTTAAAGACTTTTTTGATATGGCCCAACAAAAGGGGGGAAATGCCAAAGCCAAGAGAAATGGTGGCGGAACTCCTGCTCATCGCACAGAAAATCACGACCTGAGTTAGGGGGTCATAAGGGAAAAAGCGCGGAGATCAGGGGAAAAAAAAAAAAAAGCTCTAGTATAGGTATCTCGCGGTATGGATGTGACAGGCTGCAATACAAGGGCATCTGCTGCGCAATGCAAAGGGCGGACGGGGTGGGATCCCTCTGAGGAAATAATAGTCTAAAGAAGGGAGGAAACCGCGCTGAAGGACAGAAGGGGGGGAAGACCTGGGAAATGGGGGCTACTCTTGACGCAGCGACTAGAAGAGAAGGAAAGGAGACTCTTTCAAAAACAGGAAAGGTGGAACAGACGATTATATCTAACAAAGAACGGGAGATTAAAAAATAAGAGAAGAGAAGACGGTTGGCAAAGGTAGAATGTCGATCTTTCAATAGGAAAGTCAAGAGAGGCGTCGCGCAAAACGATCTGGGTCGAAACGGGGGCGGCGGCTTCAATGCGTTCAGCGAGGGGAGAAGGAGGAGGAAAGACGCTCGGACCAGGCAGAAACAATGGAGGAGGGGTCAGTGAAGCAGGCCAGGGACCAGAGAGGAGACGACATAAGATTCTGATGCGCTTGGAAGGACCACACAGATAAGACGATATACCGCCTTCCTCGTAGCGAAACGGGGGGACGGAAGAGAAGACTAGCCGTTGTTAACCAAAAAAAAAAAAATCTACAGCAATGTTCGTCGGTTGCGAGCCTCGAGCAATGAGTGGGGGGGGGGTACGAAGCATGCAAAAGGCCGGCGTTTTCATTAAAATGAGGAGAAACAAGCAAACTTTATCTCAACACCCAGTCTTGAAAGAAAAGGAAACCGGCACTTCCAAGCTAACCGGAGGGGGAAAAAGGGCGGACGCGCAATGGCGAGAATAAAAAACCTTCGCGAAGAAGTACGCTCGCAAGAAAGGAGAAAGGATCGATGGGCTGAGCGCGTGGAGAGGTCTCAGAAAAAAATTCCGAGAGCTCAAATCTTTGACGGACGTGCGTTCGGAAAGTGAAGCAGCTTTCACAAGAGGGAGTAAAAGAACGGACGGCCGACGGTACCTCTTCTAAAAACGACATCATCAAGAAGGGCGAGGAAAAGATACTGGCTGGGCGCTATCTATTCAACTCTATGAAGGTTCGCCACCGACTTCCGGAAAAAAGGTCATCGCGAGGTAGGAGAGCGCCCATGAGAGACAAGCGGCGGTTATGAAAGGCCGGAGAAAGGAAGGAATGTACAGAGTGAATACTAAAGGTAGGGCTCTTCTGGGTGTAAAAAAGACTAGAAGGGTAAGTCCTCCTTGCATCTGTGCCGAAATCGACGCAGGGGGGATCAGGAATTACGCAGGGCGTGTCTCAATTCCAACGTCTTACGAAGAAGACCAATATTCAAAACAGGACAAAAGCACCGATGAGGGGGAAAAGCGGTGAGCTACTCTAAGAGAACATCAACCTTCTCAAAATGAGGGGGAAGTGACAGTGAAAGGGCCTTTAGAGAAAATTTACTGTAGCAATGGGGGTCTCCGACATTCTGCCTGAAAGAAGGAAGCTAGAGGAATCGTATGGCCGCGACACTCTCAGGAGGGGGGGGGGAGAATAGAAGCATAAAAAGAGCGTTTTTCAATGTGGGGGGGGGGGAATCGGGGGGGGTGCGCTCAGGTAAACGCGGTAAGGCAAGGGGGAAACGGCCGAGAAAGAACAATTCCAACTCCCTTTGAATGGGGTTGCCGCATCGGCCTTAAAAGGGAAGGGAGAAAAAGATAGTAGCGACAGTCTTGTCGCTTACCCAAATTAGGAATCGTGGGGTAAAAAGAGAGGAAACGCAAAAATAGGAGGAAAGATGACAAATTAAAGAAAGAGAGGATCATGATCTTCAAATAGTCAGCTCCCGTTAGGGGAAAAGAGAGAAGCCAGACGAAGACACAGCTGAGCTAAACCCTGCGCGAAAAGACCGGTCCGGAAAAAATGCCAGCCACAGGGGTTAAGGATCATAAAGTTGGAAAGAGTTCATATTCGAGGGGGGAAGGCCCGGGGTGGCATCCTCCGAACCGGGTAAAGGAAGGCAGTAATGGGCAGGCCAGGTATGATCGCAAAACACCGGCGGCAGAGGGTAAAGCTCCCAAGTGGGTCGCGGCAATTGAAGACATAAGGGTGCCCGTCTGTCAACGAAGTATTCTTAAAGGAGAAACGGCTATTCGTGCGTCGAAAAAAAAGAATGGGCAGGAGGAGGACAACGGCAAAGCAAAAACGGAGAATGTGAAAGCTGAGCGATAAAGGAGAGGGCGTCGCTAGGGCTGATATGCTGATGGGGGGATCAAGGGCAATAAAGGGAAAAGGATGGGCGCTTCAAAAGAAGGGGTCTGAAGT
>Ga0179593_1663231_pt1 | contig 14305 bp, 17 predicted proteins | sample CZODoug2_1_08_16_FD_185931 | JGI IMG/M metagenome (GOLD analysis project Ga0179593, IMG submission 185931) | Vadose zone soil fungal communities from Angelo Coast Range Reserve, California, USA - CZODoug2_1_08_16fungal (PacBio error correction) | ecosystem: Environmental > Terrestrial > Soil >...
AACGGGCGACGTTCAAGCAGTTGGCTGAATCAAAAGGGGAAATGGATCGGGGCACCAAAGGGGGCTGCCGTAAAAGGAAAGCTTAAGAAAAGGGAAACCTTACATGTGCCCTGCGGAGCTGAACATACTTTGCATTTTGGTCGGGGGTCTACCGAGGGGATAAGGGGAGGAACAGGAGAGAAAGGTGAAAAGACTGTCTTAGTTCGAGAAGAGGCTTCCAAATTTGCCACGGAAAGGGAAGGGGGTTGGGGGACGCTGAAAAAAAACGTGCGTGTGAAAAGATGGACAAGGCCTTTCGGTAAAAAAAAAAAGGAAAGGGGGGCTGGGGAAAACTTACCAACTGAGGGGGGGAAAAACAGAAAATACGGAAAAAAAGCCCCAAAGAGATTGAAGGAATCGGCAGGGAGGCTTCTTCGGAGTCCGGCCGGTAGGGTTTGTAACAAGAGAAAGGGGAAAAAGGTGTGGGACCACGCAGGTTTGGGGGGGTGGGAAAAAAAACTGTGGTTAAAATGGGGTCCTTGGGCTGGCAGAAAACTGCCCAGCATCAGGGGGAAGGAGAGTGTCGGGGGGGCACGAGGTAAAGTGACCTGACGCTGGGAAAAAAAAAAAAAGAATTCATAGTGGTTTCTAGCGCCACGGGGGGAAAGAAAGGGGAGACTCAAACCAAAAAAAAAAAGAAGACTTGGAGAAAAACAAAAAATTTCATTAAAACAGCGGTGCTCTGAGGAAAAACTGGGCGTTCAAAGAGTCTTTTGTGTTAACTCTCTACCTTTTGCAATAGGGGGGGGTGGGTAAAGAAAAAACAGCACTCAAACACATAAATGAAGGAGAATATAAAAAGAAGGGGGAGTCGGAAAACCCATACCAATTGAGGAAAAAAGGCTGGGGAATTGGGATCGGGGGGGGGGGGGCTCCACCTACCTCAGCGAAAAAAAACCCCGCCTCGGCACCAGCCGGGTCCTCCGCCACAAAAAAAATACTGTGGAAAAGATCGAGGACACCCAAAAAGGGGAGCCCCGCTACCCTATGCCTGTCCTATTAACGCAAGACCCAAAACACAACCAAAAGAAAGCGAAAAAAGGGAAAAAAAGTTGAAAAAAACGAGCAATCTCCCTGTTCCATTGGTGGCTAAACCCCCCCAAAAAAAACAAACCAAAAAAGAAGGGGGAGCCATAGGAAGGAAATGGGGGGATTACCATACGTGAAGAAATCTGGGGGGGGTTAACCATCAGGATGAGACCCAGCAGGAACAAACGCGGCAAACCAGAAGGCCAACTAGGGGAAAAAAGGGATAAGAGTTCAAGGCACACACAAGTGAAGCTCTCCACCTGAAAAACACGAAGAAAAAGACACATAAGGCCCAAATATGGGAAAAACACGGGAGGGGACGGGGAAAGTCGGATAAATAGTCAATTTCACGAGGTCCTGATGTGGGTTCAAAGGGCCAGCCTGAGACATCAAATAAGAAACACAGATGAGCAAGGTCTGATGACTAACAACAAAAGTAAGCGAGATTTCGTTCGTAAAAAATTCGGGGAGCGCAGAGGGAAAACTGATTGTTTGCAACACAGAGAAAGGGGTAGTCTCAGGAGAAGGGCCACCCGTCGGTGGTTGTCTTGAGGATAGAGAATCCAAAAGACTGGGGACACGGGGTGAGAACTGCACTGAGGGAAGTTACAAAAGAGGTTTTCAACAAAGGGGAATTGGGGGGGAAGTTATGTACCTCTGGACCTGGGGAATATACACCAGGCGCGGGTATAGCCTTTTAAGGCCTCTTGAGGGGGGGAAAAAAAAAGCGAGGGAAAAGACCACTGTACTTTTTCAGAAATTGAAAAAAACTTGACAGTGGGTTGGTGGGGTTGGTTTCAAAGCACTTCCCTGAACAAAACGGAAAAGAACCGCGGAAGTGCCAACCAAAAAAAAAAAGCGGGCCGAAAAAAAAACCAAAAACCCGCTGGAGGGGTCCGTGGTCGATTCTGGGAAAAGGTACTGTAAAAGTGAAGAATTTTTGAAAAAAAAAACAAATTCAAACACGAAGAAGAATGTTTGGCAAGGAAGGGGGTGGGCAAAAGGAAGAGGTTGGAAAAAAAATTTGTAAAAGGAAAAAAAAGACCGTCATTCGAGAAAAGAACTGGTGGGGCGCCAGCACGACTCTCCGGCACTAAACAAACAAACAAGGGGGGGCAGAGGGGCCTGAAAGCCTTGAAATAAACAACAGTAGGAAGAAAAGACATAACCACTCCAGGAAAAGGCTACAACCGGGGAGGAGGTCGTTGTGAAGAAAAATGGGAAAAAAAAAGAGCTGAGGGGAACGCAAAAAAAAAAAAAAAAAAAGTTTCCGTCGGAACGTGTTCAGGGTGGGGGGGGGGGGAGGCCCCGGCGGGGGGGGAAAGGGGGTGCACTTTTAAAGGGGAAGCCTTAAAGAGATTCAAATACGATAAGAGAAAACAAGTGGAAAGGGGGATCCGGAGAAAGAGATGAAATCAGGCAAAGGAAGAAACTGGGAGACCTAGGTGGTCAATGGTTGAAGCTTAAAACAAAAAAATTGGTACAAGACGATGTGGACAAGCAAATGGTCTGGAGGAATGGGACGTTAATAAAGGGGAAAAGGAGGACCGTACTTGGGAAAAAAAAAAGGTTTCCGGAACGGCCTTAAAACACGCCAAGGCACCAGACAGGGTGACGAACAAGGAAGGACAGAATGGGGAAAGGTCCGCGAGAGGGGAAAAACTTTAGAGAGGAACCGGAAGAATAAAAACAAGAGAAAAAAGGCAGCTCATGAGCCAAGAAGCAGGGCCCCGCAGGCAGGGAATTGTCCTTAAAAAAAACCCATTAAAAAAAAGTACTAAGGTTTAAGGAAGCCAAAGGGAAACCCAAATTTTCAGCCTCGCTGCTCAAGTAATGTTTTGGTTTCAGGGGGGGGGTGCAGCCGAGGGGGGACTCTTACGAGGGCTCCAACCACGGAGTTGATCGGTGATTCGCAAGAGTGGGGGACTCAGGAGGGTTTTGAGGGGACCTCCGGTGAAGAAAGGGGGAAAGAATGTAGAAAAAGGGAAAAATGGTCTTTGGGAAGCGGTCCATGGGAAAGTTCAGGGAAAAAACCCAAGAGATGGTCAGGGCAGAGCAAATGGAAGGAAGTCTTCGGGTAAGAAAGAAAGGATGAAAGAAAAAAAAAAAGAATTGTCGGGTGAGGAAAAAATCGGATGCAAAGCTCAAAAACAGTGAGAGGGCGAGACATTCTGCATACTATGTAGGTGAGTACTCCAGGAGCCTAAAAAAGTTAAAAGGACACAAAGGAAAGGGGGCCTTCCTAAAGAGGAGAAATGAAGAAAACTATGGGGAAGGTGAGAAAGGTCCCAGCGTTGAGGGAAGACAGCGGACCAACATAAAAAACGTGCACAAAAAGTCGCGGAGGAAGGTCAGAAAAAGAAAAAAAAGACAAGGGAAAGGAAGCAAGAAAAAAGGGGGGGGTGCGGAAGGAACAGGGGGAACGTGGGGGGAGGGGGGAAAAGGAACACACCGAAAAAGGGGAAAATATGGAGAAAAAGCGGAGAAAAAGTCTTAGAAAAAAAACTCGGGGACAGTTACGTCAGGAGACAGAACATCTTCAAGCCAGAAAACGACGGGAAAGAATGACAAACCAGTGAAAAAAAACAAAGTCAACGGGGGATTAACAGGGGAATATAGGAAAGTTGGGGGGGGGGAAAAAGAACCGCGCAAAAAAAGCCTACACCAAGAAAAAATGACTCGCAATCAGTGGGGCAAGCGGAAGGGGTTCGGAAAAGAGGGGCAAAGAAAAAAAGGTCACAAAAAAGGGGGGCGCTCGAAAAAAATCAAAGAAACACTAAACCAGGGAGCCCCACAAGAAAAGGAAAAGTGTACGAAAGGGGAGAGAAACCAAGTCCTCAAATTTAAAGAAGAGCCAAAGGGGGAAAACAAAGGGTTCCATAAAAAAAAAAGAGCCGATCTCCCAGGGAGAAATCCGGCAGCAGAAGATGAATCAAGAGTCCTGGAGAAAAAGAAGTGTCCAAAGGAGAAAGGGAACTTGAAAAAACTGAAAAAGTTTCCCAGGAGGGGAGAAGAAGCACTCGGGGAAGGAAGGAGGGGGGTTCCGAATGCGGCAGCAGGAGAAAGAAAAAAACCCATATTGGGAGAACCTCAAGGAAGACCCCACCATAAAAACGAGGGCCGGTGCTTATATAAAAAAAAAAAAAATTTAATAACAAAAAGAAAAAGTGTGGCTGACTCCCTCAGGGGGGACAGCTCAGAAGGCAGTTCATTGCAAGAAGAAAAAAGGTAGAAGGAAGTAGATGAAAGACAGTGCGTACGTACAAGGTTAAAAAAGGAAAAGAATTTTAGGAAAATTAACAAAAAAAGGAGGGGTTCCTAAATCTCAACCGCCCCCGAAGTTAACTGCTGGGAAAAAAAAATTATATGGGGGGGGGCTACGAAAAAGAGAAAGGTCTCCAAAAAAATATTGGAAGTGAAAAAACCCAAACCGAGGGAGAGAGCATTTAAAGGAAGCTGGAAGAATCGGAAAAAAACTAACCCAGAAGGAACTTAACCTCGAGAAATGGAAAAAGTATTGTCGAAACAGAAGGGAAAGCAAAAATTGGAAGCAAAGGGAAACGGAAAATGGGCCCGCTCGAATCGGAGGAGACTCGGGGGAAGAAAAAAAAAGGGATCAAAAGAAAAAAGAAGATAGAAGATTAGGGAAAGGGGGGTTGAAAGGCGACACAGGAGCAAATTGCAGAAAAATTGTTTTGACGCCAATCAAAAAAAATCGTGATAAGGGAATTGGAATGAGGAGGGGCGAGAAGACCGAAGCCAGAAAATATGCCGGGGAACACGTTTGGGAAAAACTAGAGAAAAGAAATCAAAAGACAAGAACAGAGTAATCTGGTGAAAGGAGAGTCGGTCTTGGAAGCCGGGAGGGGCCCCAAAAAGGTGATCCAGATAGGGGGTTCAGGGGAAAATGGGGACTTGGGAGTGGGAAAGGGTGTTGAAGGCTTCGCGTTGGGGCTGGGGGAGGAGGAAGGGGGGCCGAGAAGCGATGGCCAAGGTAAAAGGGGGGGGGGCCCGCAAGAAATAACGATTTTGTGGGTGCCTCTGAAGCCCGAACAACGTGATAAAGTTTCTGTGCGGAAAGGCGCGGTGTGAATCGGGAAGAACAGAAGAAACTGGAATAAGTTGCCACCAAATTCAAAAAAAAAAAGAAAGTTGACCGTGCTAGGCGGTCGGGTGGCTGCAAAAAGGAAAGGCACAGTTGTTTTGGAAAAAAGAGGGAATGAGGCCGAGGGAAGGGAAAGGAACAAAAAGCAAACAAGCCAGACTGCAATTCCGGATAACAGAAAAAAAAAGGGGGATTCACAGGGGAGGGTCGGAATTCCACAACGGAAAAAGAGGGTGGGCGGGACTTAAAAAGGGGCTTAGCCTCTCAGATCAATTGCAAAAAGTACATATGAAGGAAACCGAAAAAAAGGAATAAAGGAAATGAGAAGCCAACCATGACCCCGGGAATTGCACAGAAAAGGGATCCGAAGGGATGCGCCCGAACGGGTACTGGGAAAAGTGCAACGAACCCTCACAATGAAGGCGGAAAACAGGGAGGAAAATCATGAGGGGAGGGGGGAAAAAACTGAGACCCGCACCGTCCGTCCAGCTGCCGGTAAGGAAAGAAAAAGGATGCCGCGTTCAGGAATAAGATGGGGAGCGCGAAACGATCAAAATGGAAAGGGGGAAAGGGAACACAGAACTAAAAAATCACCATACAAGATCTTGGTGAATACTCTTTCTCTTCAAAGCCCAAAAAAGGGAAAAATGTAAACGTCAGAAACTACAGCAAAGAGGCAAATCCAGAGAGAGAAAAATTGGCCCCCAAAAAGATCCGGTAGGAGTGGTCTCGAACAAAAATCCTCCAGAAACAAAAACCAAAACAAACTCAAAAATTTCAATAGAAACCTCGAGATGAAATACAGCCGCGAAACACCAGAAGTACTTAATAAAGAGAGAGAATGGACAAAAGATAACCAAAAGGGGGAGGCTTTTTCCAGGAAGAATAATAAGAGACTGGAAAGCCCATTGGTGTCATTGTCTGTGGTGAAGACATCTTCCCAGTGGAATTGGAGAACTGCATCAAGGAGAAAACAAAAAAACCGTCGCGGGAAGGGCAATGAGAGGACAGGGTACAAGGGGGCATAAAAAAAGGGGTTAAATTCCGGGCGTAAAAGTTCCTGGAAAAGGTTGGACACACACGCGGCCCACAGCCCAAGTCAGGAAAAAATGGGGGACACATAACTGGCCCAAGTTTAGTGAAAAAACTTGGGTGGAAGCTGGGGAAGAGCACGTCAGGGGGAGGGCCCTCTACATAAAAAAAAAGGGGGGGGACATGGGCCCGAGGTGAGGTTAAACAAACACTGAAGCACCATTAAGAAAACTGAAGAGGGGGGTTACCAACAATGCGGGGCAGAACACAAAGACAGTTTAAAAAGCACTTTGTACTTGTCAAACAATGTTGATGAAAGCCTCTGGAAAAGACCTCGGGGAGGATGGGGAAAAAGCCACCAAAAAAAAGGTTTGCAGGGTCAAACTTTGGTCGGTCTGAAGGTGGTCAGAGGGAAATGACTAAGGAACTTGACATCTTTTTGGGTCCAAGGGAAGGGAAGGAGGTTGTAAAAGGCACAAACTGAAAAGCAAAAAAAAACAAGCGTAACTTTCCACCAAAAGGCCCAATATGAAGGGGAGGAAAGAAAGAACGAAACATTAAAAAAGACCTGCCCCAACGCGTTAACCGCCCGTGGGCACTTGGTGGTCAGCGAAAATGGAGCTTAGAAGTTCCGACTTTAAAATGCTTTTGCGGCGAAAAAGCATCACCAAATTGGGGAAAAAGAAAAACTTTGGGGGGGGGGGGAAAATACGTTGTGGGCCAGGAGGAGTTAAAGCGACCGGACGTTTTCGTTGGGTGTCTTTGAAAGAACCCAGGACTTGTTGAAAACACTTTTTGGTAGGAGAAGGGGCAAACAACACACGGCAAGAGAGAGAGCGTCGGCGAAACAAGATTGCGGTGTGCGCAGGACCACCCCTGGAGAAAAAAAACTGAAACAAAGGGAGCCTTGAAAACCCTAAAGAAAAGCACCAAACAGTCTTCCTTTTCGTTACGGGGGAAACCTTGGGGAGAGCGAAATCAGAGCGGAAAAACGGTATCAGGGGAAAGAAGGTCAACTTAAAAAAAGGTTTCCGAGTTTTCAGGTGGGTGGGGTTGGAAAAAAAAAAAAACCTGCGGTTCCCGGTGGTTGGCACGTCCGGCGGAATTTGAAAGGGGTTCGTCACTGGAAAGATTAGGAGAAAAAAGTGTGCAAGGAAGAGAAAAAGGACTTGGTCGGAAGAGGGGGAGGAAAGAAAAAGGCGCCCTTGAAATCGGCTACACTAGAAAACCATTGAAAAGAAGTGCCCAGGGGAAATGTGTTAAAAAGAAAAAAAAAAAAAAAAAAGGTTCCAGGGGGAACGATGTGTACCCGACGCAGGCCAATTTGGAGGGGCCGAAAAACTGTTCGTTAACTTAGTTAACGAAGTGAACAAACGTACGTGGGAGGTTCGAAGTACCGAGGGAAAAAAACAAGACCTGCAAACGCATGTCGCACAAAGAAGGGAAAAGAGGGGAAAAAGCCTTTTTGGCAACTCACCCCCGAAAAAAACGGAGAAAAAGAAGCAGGACCTGGCGCTAACAACGAGTTACCGGTGAACCACGATAGCGGCAGCGAAAACGGCCCGGGGTTAGAGGGCAGATCAGGGGGGCGCGCAGATGTCTGAAAAATGACCCACGGATGAAAAAGCTAACATGGCAATGTTCCAGAGAAGGATCATAAAGCCCCAAGGGGTGTTCCCGCCCAGGCCATCGTTGGCCTCTCGAGGGCAATCTTTCGGGTGTTGGCCGCGAAAAAAGTATAAGAGAGGGCGAGGGACATGGAAGTGAGGCACTCCGTCGCGTTGGGGTTGGGCACCTCGTCGCGACTAGGCTGCGCCGCGTGTGCTCCACTGGTTTCTGACCCAGAAAGGGGAAATGTTTCAGGTTAGACACAAGGGTGGGATGAACAAGGGCCAAAGAAGGATCGTCGCCGTTCGAAAAAGGGTAGTACGAACGCGAAACCTCTTGGTCGACGAAAGACCCCTGGGGACTGAAGAGGAGGAGGTTAAAACGTCCCCGTCATGCCGAGACCTCCCCGGTGACGGGATGGAGCAAAGCATCGCGCCTCCAGTATCGTAAGAAAGTGATCGGGGGCATTGTGGCGGGGAGACCTTGAGAAAGCAGATTCTGGGGGAAGGATCTTCTAGAATTCGAGAAAGTCCAATTAAGGGTCCTGCCGAGCAGGGGAGCCGAACGAACAGAAGGTTCTATGTTAGCGAGGGAAAATTCCCCAGTGACTCGCTGATCCGGTAAAAGACCCACCAGAAAACTATCGCGATAGCGGGCCAGCACAGAAAGGCCGCAAGCCAACCGCACTCGGAAAGGAAACATTGGTGCAATGGCAGGACCCGTGCTGGGGAAGTCAAAACACGCGAGCAGAACGCATGAAAAAAGTTTTCTCATCGCGGACACGCGGTCTTAGAAAACAGACAACAAGGTATGAAACGTCCGCCCAAAAAAGGGGAAAGTCGGCCACAAGACATCTGGGAAGCAAGGACGAAAACCTGAACCTGTACCCAAGTCAACGCGAATGAAACCTTTTTTCCGGTGAGACGGAAAGCTCGACCTTTTTGGGAAACTGCTTCAGACCAAAGAAATCGGGAACCCAAAGCAGGGGAGACAGCAGGCGGGAGGAAAGCACCAAAAGTTGGGAGGGCCTTATTTTCAAAAACGGGCGCTCGACAGAGGGGGAATTGAAGTCTCCCCGCGCCACGAAAAAGAGCAAACAAGAACATGAAAGCTCAGGTTGCTCGAAACTTCCAGAACAGAGACACCCCAAGAAGCAACTTGTGCGAACCGCGTCGGCATGTCAGTAGAGGGAAAAAGCTCCGGCAAGCAAAAAAAACTCAGAAAGCTGAAAAAATCCTTGGGGAAAATATCAAAAGGACTGAACCCCCGTGCCCGAGGCGTGCCCGCCCTGGGCGGAAAGGAATAACTGCTCGAAACGTCGCAAAGTTCACAAGCCGGGAAATTTCATAGTAAACGCCCAATGGAAAAGACCCTCCTTAGGACGCTAAAAAAGCACCGGGGCTTAGAAGAGAGAAAATTGAATCGGTTTTCATCAACAAACCCTCCAGACTTTTGGTTAACGCCCTCAGGCGCGCAGCCAGGGTCTTTGCATAAGAACAAACACGGGTAGGAAGGAAAAAGGGGAGGGGGGCCCGACAAAGGAGGGCGCCGAACCAAGATGGTAGGGGGGGACGTTTTGGGGAGTATTTAAATGACGTCAGAAACGGCCAAAGGGTGAACTGGAAGGGGCAGACGGCCCAATCTGGGCCGTTTAGGCTACGAATTGAAAAAGGGGAAGCCGACTGTCGAAAAAAACAAATGCCGAGGCTCGGACTGGCGACGGGACAAAGCATTCTGAACAGACGCTCGCCCTACGGCACGCTGCTAATGGACCAAGACGCGGCTAAGAAACAGGATTTTACCCAGACAGGATGGAAGCAGCAGATTGGGGGAGGCCGGGGAGAACCAACAAAAAAAGAGACCTTTTCTGACGCGGGAGACAAGTTTGCGAAACTTGGCTTTACCCGTCGAAGAACCGAGGGAGGGAACCTTTGGGACAAACACCTGGAAAAAAGCATGGAGGGTGCGATCCCAAGGACTATTTGTTCAAGTGAGGGGAGAGAGGCACCGAAGACTGGAAACTAGGCCGGTGCCACGGCTAGGAAAACCGCCCGCTGCAACCCACTTACGCTTTTGGGGGGGGCAGGATTTTGGCCCAGAGGGAAGGTGTGCTGCCGAGAGTAATAAAAAACCACTGGAGATGAGGGGCCCAAAAAGTCAGGTGTTCGCGTGGGCAGATCACGGAGGTCAGTTTACCCGCGGGGGGGGACTTAGGGGGAAAGAAGGGACGTGGTGGAAGGCAGGATGTAAAGGCCTGGCTCAGGAAACTGGTTTTGGGGCGCGCGTAATAAACAGAAAAAATTGGTCCCGGGACAACTCAGAAATAAAGACGGGGCGCCGCTATTAAAAAAAGAAAAAAGTCATAAGTGTCGCTGGGAAAGCGCGGTGTCAGGTGCACTGGGGACTAAAACAAAACTTGAAAATTTTCCTTTAAGAGTGACGGTGCTGACAGGCGGGTCGGGGGAGCCATGATAGAGCGGAGTGGGCAATGAAAACCTTACAAAGTGGCAGCTTTGTAATCAAGGGGCCGACCGACAAAACCCAAACCGAAAAAAAATGCAAGAGAGAAAACCAGGCAGTAAAGACTCTCCCCATATGCTTCAGGGCAAGACCTGAATTGTGTAAAAAGGCGGACTTGCAAGCCACGACAGGATGAATTTCCGAAAGGAAGATCAGGGGAACAAAGAACATCGCCGATTAAGGTACTCCGCCAACCAGGAAAAATATCACGGTTAATTACCGAAAATCGGCAAAGGCGCGAGGCCCATGCGGGGAGGAAAAGACGCAGGAAAGGCGAGCCAGGAAGCATGAGGGGCCGGAAACCCGAAAGACGCTCAAGAAAAAAAGGGCGGCGAGAGGCATGAAAAAAAGGGAACGTACTACGGCAGTAGAAGAATAAAGTGAAATACCCCCCGGGAAGGGGGCACCCACTAGACGCTAGTGAAAAAAACGCACATAAAAAAATCAGGGGTTGTGAAGACATCGTTCATCCCAATTGAACCTGGGTACGGGGACAGAAGACAGCAAGCACAAAAAACAGCCAGAGAACAGAAGAAAACACACCCTCGACGAGTGCTCAAGGGCACGCCTCCATGAAAAAAGGAAAAAGCTCTCCCACAGAAAGCAACAAAAAATAGCACCAAAAAGATGGGCCAACCGGGAACTACCCTTGGGCGGAAGTCTGCCTCCGGATCAGAACATCCCATTGTAGGGAACATTGCAAAATGCCCGGGTGTTAAGACATCTTAAGGTGCCGCGGTCAAGGGCCTGACGCAGAAAAAAGAAAACCCCGTCAGGGCGCTGTTCAAGAAAAATCGCCGCCGGGGGAAGAGGGTGTAGCAAAAAACGTGTGAAGACCCGGGGGGCCTTGGAACGGGGGCTAGTAGGAGCTCACTAGGAAAGCGGCAAAAAAAACATTCTGGTCCCCTGAGGGGTTTGAGCAACAGGGAATCAGAGGAGGGTGCGTTGGTTCCGAGCGGTACGGCGCTGCGGGCGGCAGAACATAACCCTAAAAAGAAAAAACAAAAAACGACTAACGTGAAGGGAGAAAACAGGCCTGCAAAATAAATTGACTGAAATCGTTCACCTGGTAACATCCGCAACCCGCCATGAAAAAAAAAAACTTGGAGGTCAACATTGAAGTTACTCTGGGCACAAAGGGGCGATTCCCAGAGCAGAGAAGAAATCGGAAAGGGTACTCCCTGTGGGACACCTTTCACCCTCTCCTGAGGTCCAGGGGGCAAACCTCGGGAAAAAAAGTTAAATGTAACAGAGAAACTTGACCATCCTTTTTTTGTTTAGGGGTTGATGGGTCAAATCCAGGAACAAAAAATCACGGCAAGAAACAAAGAAAAAGGCGGAGAAAAAAACGTGGGACCACGGGGCAACCCGTTGAGAACTGGTTCCGTCGAAAATTTATTTCCTGAAAATAAAAACTGGAAGGCTTGCTGACAAAGATTTGGGGCGCTAAGTCACCCAAAGGTTTGGAAAAACGTACGAAGAAGGAAACAGTTTGTAGAGATGTGGACGAAGAGAGGTACGCTAACGTTGTAGGGTATTGAACTCTCAGGGAGGAACAGCCCTAAACCTACAAAATGGTTGACGCAGGGCTCAGCACCAAGAAGGACAAAGCCGACGAAGAAAAAAAAGGGAAAGGAGGCAGAAAATAGAGGAGATCGGCTGCGAAAAACAGTAGAGGCACCTGGTGAGGAAAAAACATGCCGGGATCAATACGAAACAGTAAAGTCGGACGTTCAGAGAAAAGGCCCACACTAGCTACAACATATTCTTCGTTTTAAGTGAAACCTTGGGGACCGCAAAAGCAAGAGCGGGAACAGTATCAGGAGATCCGATGAAAAAAAAAAAAGTTGCCCGGTCCAGTGTTGGAGGGGGAGGACCCGGCCTGCGGGTTCCCAAAAAAAAAAGGTTTTGGCACGTCCCAGATTTTCGGGGCGGAAGGGGAGATCACGTCCCGGAAGGGGGGGTCCAGTTGTATGAGCAGAGATTCCTGGCGGGCCAGCGCGCAAGGACCCTGAAATCGGACTTGGTTTAACATTGTATACAAAAGGGGGAAAAGAGTACATGGTAGCGAAGGGGAAAAAACAAGGGTTTGCGATCAAGGATGTGGTACCATACGATGGAAAGCATTTATGGAGCGGTTGGAAAGTTGAACTATGTACGAGTTCGGAGAAAAAAATGGGAAAGGGTTTATGTCGGAACGAACGGAACAACTCAAGACCCGGGTGCAGTTCTATGTGCGCAAACAGGGAAGAGAATGGCGCTTCCGCGCTCGCAAACTTCGGAACCCCGTACGAAAAAAAAACGGAAATTCAAAAGGGGACAACGAAAACCGGAAAGAGATCATCGTCGGAGGAAGGAAAGGGGGTTATAGCTACGAGCAGGACGACCGCGGAGGAAGAGTGATTCAAACAAACCATGCCCCATGCTTCGAAGATGGGGCGTCTTATCAGTGCAAAGGGGGGTTTCAAAAAAGCTGTTGGCCCTCTCTCTGAAGACGTATTCCAGGTGTTGGGGAAGACCCTGGTATGAGCGCTGGTCGCCCAGGATCGTGCGACGGAAAAAAGCGCCAGTTCGATTGGGGGGGGCACTCGTCCAAAAAAAGGCTGGCGAGCGGTGTGAACGAGGGAAGGAACTCACCGTACATGGGGATGGAGACCTATGTATAAAAAGATTGGTCTGGTGATGAAAAACATCGGTGCACTGGGTGAAAAATTCAATTCAACTTCGCAAAAACGCGGCAGGGTCAACAAGCCTGGGGGCTTCGGTTCCGTAATCATGAAATGACCGCGCCGGCCCTTCCAAAAAGGGGGCGGTGCGGGACCCCACAGAAAGTACAGCAACGGGAGCGCAGACGCCAGGATTGGGTAACGACCTGACAAGAAGTGTTACGGCTGAGACCTTCATCGAATTCTTTGGTTCCGCGAAAAATGATGGATGGGAGAATACCGAGCCTAAGAAGGAAAAAAGACAACATTTCAGGTCGCCGACTTGGGAGGCCGACTAAATGTTCCAAGGGGGGGGCAAGTGGAAGATGGTTTGAAAGAAGACCCCCTAATGGACAAGCGCCCCCAAAGTAAGAGGCAAAAACAGACTACGCGAATAGGGGCCAGCAAACAAAAAAAAAACGAGCAAACCGGTCACGGACTATGAAAGGGTATCGTACCCAGTTGCAGGCGACCTGGAGGGCAAAGGCGGACTGTCAGCAGAAACTATGACGGGGGACCATCGCGGGGCACCGGACATACGCGTGGAGAAAAAAACCCAGGCAACAACGATGACGTCCAGGGAAACACAGTTTTCCCTCGTCCCAATGCGCAAGACAGACTTCAGCAAACGCGAAACTTAAAAAAAACAGTTTTCCCCTGAACAAGAGCGGTTGAACTGATGAAAGGAAAAGGGGCGACTGTTTTGGGGAGAACGGAAAAAAAAGCTTCGGGCCCCCAGCTCGCAAGCGAGTGGGGGCAGCGGTGCGGTGAGGGACGCGTGCAAGGAGGGGGTTAAACAAACTTGGACTTTCACCAGCATTCAAAAAAGAAAAAACAGACGAAAAGAATAGAGAGACGTGGTATCGCAGCCAACAATCAAGGAAAGGGGACTAATGTGCTTCAAAGAGACCAGTCTCCAGCCGAAAACTAAGACTTAAGCCAGCTATAACAAAATTCCGGAACTCAGAAAGCAAAACCAGAAAAAGGAAGAAAAGCCTGGACCTGGGGCGAAAATCCTTGGAGCACGCGGTCAGGCCTGACGGGAAAGCAGAAAGGGCGAGGCCGTTTCCCCCCGTGGAGAAGCAGAACTGAGAAAAAGGAGAAAAGGATGTTCAAATCCGACAAGCCCAGTTGGCGTCGGCCAAAGAAAAAGTCTTTCCCAGCAAGAATCACTTCACAGGGGGAAAAAAAGTGAGTTAAACATTGAATGGGGGGGCAACACAAAAGAAAAAAAAAATTTCAGGCCCGGGCGCGCCAAAATTCGGTC
>Ga0179593_1677426_pt1 | contig 14305 bp, 28 predicted proteins | sample CZODoug2_1_08_16_FD_185931 | JGI IMG/M metagenome (GOLD analysis project Ga0179593, IMG submission 185931) | Vadose zone soil fungal communities from Angelo Coast Range Reserve, California, USA - CZODoug2_1_08_16fungal (PacBio error correction) | ecosystem: Environmental > Terrestrial > Soil >...
AAGGGAGGGAGGGGTGGAAAAAGAAAAGACAGCGCATATGTGTCAAAGCTACTATGAAAAAAAGAAGGAAAGTTTAATGAACTTCGACGGAAAAAAAAGGAGAAAAAGGTCGGCTAAAGGGAGTCAAGTTTCCGTGCTAGGGGGGGGGGGAGGAAAAAGGTTTCTCAAGAACTGATTTAAAAAGAAAAGGGGAAGAAGTGGAAGCCTGGGGGACAAGGGGGCCACTAAACGAAGTGGTGGGCTGAAATTAAGAGAAAAAGACAAAGAGGCAGGGGCCTAAATACTATAAAAAAAAAAAAATCATGTGCGAATATTGGGATAGGGGAAGAGGATATAGATGGGAAGGGAAAACGGCACTGACGAAAGCGGCTGGCTGCCGGGAAAACGGGGGGGGAGGTGACATTGGCCCAGAGGGGGGAAGGAAAAAAAAAAAAAAAGAGGAAAGGTGAATGGGGAGCTCGCGTGCTACCCTCACGGGCAAAGAAGAGAAAAAAAATCCCACGTGGAAATGGAAAGGGGAAAAGAGAAAAGGGGGGACAAGGAAAAAAAAAAAGCGCCCTCTCCAGGGCAGTCTCGTAAAGAAGGAAAAGGGGGGAAAATCAAAAAGAAAAAGATTTTGCGGCTTGGTGAAACGAAAAGCTGAGGGAGGGGAAGGAAAAAGCGGCTGTTCTTCCTCCCTCCCACCGAAGGGCTGGACACAACAGATCCATATCTCCTCTTGCGAGGAAGAAAAAGAACCGGCAAAAAGGAGAAAGACCCCTTCAGGGGGAACTCTTTCGTCGACAAAGGAAGGAAAAGGGGAAAGCGGGACGGTTATTTTCAGTGTAAAACCATGGAAAGGGAAAAAGGGGTTAGGACCGGCACGATCATCTCGGGGCAGAGGAAAGGGAAGAGCAAAGGCCACATTCTGTTGAGAAGGGTCAAGGGTGCACAAAGCTGAGTAAGGGGAAAAAAGAGAAAAAAGTAATCTTCTTCCCCTAACTTGGATTAAGGCAAAAGAAAAAAGAATCCTGTTAACCCATTAGCAGGAGGAAAAAGAAGAGAATCACGCAAAGGGGAGGAAAAAAAGAGGAGAGGATAAAAAGGGAAGTGGCCATCTACGTCTTGAGGGGGGGGGGGAGGGAAAGGGTCCTAAAGAAAAAAAGAGAAATATTCCTCTCTTTTCTTAAGAAGAAAAAAAAAAGAAAAGGGAAAGAAAAAGAAACATTCTTTTCAGAAGGAGGGAGAAAGGGGGGGGGGAAGGGAAAAAAGCAAACATTCCTAACTCCGGCAAAAAAGAGCAGGTAAAAAAAAGGTAAGTCTTTTAAATTAAGAAGAAAAAGAGAAAGTAGAAAAAAAACTTTTCAAAAAAAAAAAAGGGGGTGATTCTACTCAATGGAGAAAAAAAAAAAAGGATGACATTTGAAAAACAAACTTTTATCTCTCAACGGGGGGGGGAAAGGGGTTCTTTCCGCGTTCTTAAAAAGAGGGAAAGGGAGGCGGACTAGGTACTGAAAACAAAAAGAAGTGTCTGTAATGCCCGAAAAGGGGGAAAGAAAAGGAGGGCTTACTTTAGAAGGAGGGGGGGGAAAAAGATAAAGAGGGAAAAAAGGGAAGAAGCCCATTGTTTGCACTATATGAGGGGGGGAAAAAAAAAACGGGACTTGCTAAAAGGAAAGGATGAGGGAAAAAAAGAGGGAAAAAAAGAAGGAGGCAACTACTAAGGGGGAATATATGGGCGAATCAGAGAAAAGGCTACTTTCTGCTTGACGCAGCGTTGTGCAAAAAAAAAAAAAAAAAAGCTGAATAGTTTGGGGAAAAAAAAAAGGAGGAGGAAAGTCGAGCAACAAGAAGCCGGTGAGTAGAAATCAAACTCTACAGAAAAAAAAATAGGGGGACAGCAGCTAGAAGAAAATAAAAGGAAAAGAGGGACCGAGAATTTCATGGGGAGGGCGAGTTCATTCTACATTGAGAAAGGAGGGAAAAAGAAACCGGGAGAAAATCGCACAGGAGGCAGAAGGAAGGGGGGGGGAGGAGAAAGAGGGGGGAAGGTGAGAACCGTAAGTTCTCGGAAAGAAAGAAAAGGAAAAGACGAAGGGAAGAGATTGGAGGAAAAAAACGACGTTGCTTCGGGAGAGGGGAAAGGAAGGTCCTTTTGTCCCCGAAGGGGGAGAGAGAGAACAGGGATGTTTGCTGGGCTGGGAGAAAAAAGGGCAACGGCAAGGAATCTGCTAGAGAAAAAGGGCGGATCTTGCTTCGGGGGGGGGGGGAAAGCCATTTTATCTTCCAGCTATCTCTCTCAAAAAAAAAAAAAAAAAGGGGAGGGAGAAAACTGCGAAGGGAAAAGAAAGAACCTATCTCACAAGAGGGAGACCGCATGCCCAGCAAGAGGAAAAAAGAAAGAAGAGGGCGGAAAAAAAAAAGAAAAAAAAGGACGTTCCCCACGCACTCACAGAAGAATCAACCTTCGGCGTCATCTCAAAAAAGGAAAAAAGGGGAGAAGAGGCAAAAAAAAAAAAATCTCGAAGGGAAGGGGAAAAAAAAGCCTTTCCCTACTAACTAGTCCGGGGAAAAAAAAAAAAAAAAAAAAGGGGAAGCAAGCGTCAAACCTCAGGGTGAAAAAAAAAAGGGGCTTCCCGCCCTTGATAGGAAAGAGAAAGCCCAACCTCTTTCTGGTGCAAAGGAAAGAGGAAAGCAGCAAAGGAGTCCTCATTTAGGGGAGAGGGGAGGAAGCTGGCCTTGCCCATTTTGCTTGATGGGGGGGAGACATAAGAAAAAGGGGAAAGGGAGGGGTATGAAAATGTTCAGAGGAGAAGAGCCCCAAACCTTTAGGGGGGAGGGGGTGGAAAAAAAAAAGAACACGCCAATTACGTTTGAAGCAGGGAAGGAGGAAGAAGGGGAACCATCACTCCGAAGTGGGGGAAGAAGGGTTGGGGAAAGAGGTCGTACACTCTTCGGAAGAAAAAGGGAAAAAAAAAGAAAAGGGTCGAGCTCACTCATTAATTGGCAAACAAGGAAGGGAGGAAATAAGAAAAAAAATCTCTTATAAAAAAAAAAAAAGAAGAAAAGGCAGACCTTACAGTCATATAAAAAAGGAAAGGATGGAATCCAAGAATAGAAAACACTGGTCGTCTCTCTAACATTCCGCAAAACAGGAAAAAAGAAGTATCATCTACCACTTTTAGGGAGAAAGGAAAAAAAGGGGGGAGGGGAGGGTAGAACAGAAAAAAGTTTTCTGTTTGCGCGGCTGCAGGGGGGGAAAGACACCACGCTGTGCTGTGCCAAAGGGGGAGAAAAAAAAAAGGTAAAAAGTGTCACGCGTTCACTTTGTGCCCGAAAAAGGAGACAAGAAGGGAGGAGTAATGTTTGCTACAGCAGAAAAAGGAAAATTTCTTCGATAAAAAAGAACAAAAAGAGGGAAAGCAGCTCGAACCAAACCCCCCGCGCCTTTTCGGGAGGGAAAGGGGGGGGGGGTGTTGCTGTCTAATTGAAAAGAGAGAAAAAACAGTGAAAAGTAAAAGAAGAAAAAGAAGTTAACAAATTCAACTCGTCGATGGAAAGAGAAAAAGAAAAGGGAGTGTGACGCAGGGGGGGGAATCGAACTATTTTCTGCGCAATGGCTCACCGTGGGGGAAAGGAAGAAAGGAAAAAGGGGAACTGAATCCCGTTCGGTTAAAATGTGAGGGAGAAAAAAGAAAAGGAAATAGGAGAAAACTGAAAAAAGAGAAGGGGGGGGACCTTTTTATCGATGCAAAAATGGGCCGGGAAAAGAAGGGAAGGAAAACCATCTTACACCCTAATAAGGAAAAAGAAAAACGGCCCGGAACGGAAAAGGGGGGGGTCGGCTTTTGGACGGGGGAAGGGGAGGGAAGAAAAGAAGAATCCTCAGCGTATCAGGGAAGGGGAAGGGGACAAAAAAAGAAAGGAGCGACACTTAACTGCGGAGGGTCGGGAAAAAAAAGCAGAAGAAAAGGAGGTTTAATTGCCACAGAAGAAAGGAGACGAGTGGCGAAAAAAGAAAATCATGGCGAGGTAGGGAAAAGGGCCCCCCTCTCCCGGGGACGAAAGACAGGGAAAAAAGAAACTTTGGCTGGTGGGGGCGACGGAGGGAGCAAAAACAAAAAAAACCTTTCTCGGACCCTTTCTTTTGTAAACCAAGGGAAGAGAGAAAAAAAAACGGGAGGCCAGCATCCAAAAAGGGGGAAAAAAAAAAAAGGGGGGGGGCAGCCAGCGCTTCGTACTGCTTCAGGGGGCGGAGGGAACAAGGGAGAGAAGAAGCCAAGCCCAATCTTCGCTGATTGGGGGGGGGAAGGAAAAAAAAGGAGAGGACTTGACAGAGGAAAAAAAAGAAAAAACACGCCTTGCTGTTCTTCTTATCTACAGGCTTGTAGCGCCAGGGGGAAAAAAAAGAAAAGAAAAAAAAAGTGAAACCCAAATCTCTTTCGCATCACAAGAGAAAAAAGGGGAGGGAGCAAGCTAGGGAGAAAAAAGAATGCCAGGCGTCTTCCCCCGGAACGGAAAGGAAAAGGGGGAAAAGGGAAAAAATGTCGGCGATTGCTTCATGAGGGAAAGGAAAAGGAAGCAACGAATTCGGAGGGGAAAAAAGACGATCTCGCTCCCCACAACACGAGGGGAAAAAAGAAAAAAAAGGGGGGGGGAAAGCGTGAACGCGGCGCGGATTCAAAAAAAGAAAAAGGGAAAGAAGAGCTTAAAAGAAAGGGGACGGACTCTGGCGAGAAGGAGAGAAAAAAAAAGGGAAAATGTCAAAGGTTCTCGTGCAGATGGGGGGGGGAAAAAGAGGGGAATAACGAGAAAGAAAAAGCTGTATTAATCATACCAACAGCAAAGCGTGTTGTTTGCCACTACTGGAAAGGGGGGGGGAAAAAGAAAAGAGGAAAATCGCACAAAAAAGGAGTTCTAATACTCAGGGAAAGAAAAAGAAGGAAAAGGGGGGGGACTTGACGGAACTCTGCGCGGGTCAAGAGGGAAGGGAAAGAAAAAGCAGGAAAAAGGGGCTCTAGAAGGGCGGTGTAGTCATATTTCCAAGATTTGGACGGGGGTAAGGGTAGAAAGAAGAAATAAATTTCCAGAAAAGGGAAGAAAAAAAAAAGGGCGTGAAAAAAACAAAAGGGAAATTTCCTTTTTCACTGAGAGGAAAGGAAGGGGGGACACGCGCCTCAACAGCGAGAAAGAAACGTCTCACCTTCTTTTTAATAAAAAAAGAGGGGAGACAAAACCAAAGGTGGGAGTTCGGCGGCTGGTCTCCGACACAGCGTCGTTGACAGGGGGGAAAAAAAAAACATGTGAAGGAAAGAAGAAAAAGAAGGAACCAGAGAAAAAAAAGGGGAGGTAAATGTCATAATCCCCCGTCAGGGGGGAAACGGGAGAATTCATCGTGAGGGAAAAAAGGGAGAAAACTAAAGGAAAAAGGAAATGTTTCCGGCAAACCGGGAGAGGAAGAAAAAGGGGACTCTATAAAAAGGCAAGAGAAGAAAAAATAGCGCCTCGTGAAAAAGCAAGTCATATAGGGGGAAAAAAAGAAAAAAAATCATTTTCTCATAATGGAAAATGAATAGGGAAAGGGACGCATCAAACAGTTCGAAGAAAAAAAAAAAAAAAAAGACTTATTGCGGAGTAAAAAAAAAAAAAAAGGGAAAGCAGTGCGTGCCAAAAGGGGGATTTTTTCCTGAGTGGAAGGGAAAGAAGGACTATTTGCGGCAAAGGGAAAAAGAAGAGGGAGGCTTAAATAAAAAAAAAGGGGAAAAGAAAAAGAAAAATTCTCCTTTCAGCGGAGCAGGGGATAAGGGGGGGGGGGGAGGGGATGTTTATAGAGGAAAAAAAAAAGGGGAGGAAACTGACTAAAAAAAGAGTTCTTTAGGGCGGGGGAGGAAAAGTTAACTTTTAAATTAAAAAAGAAAAACCGTCAAGAAGGGGCACCTGCCGCTCTCTGGTGGTTTGGGGAGCCAGAAAGGGAACCAACAATCGGAGCAGGGGGGGAAAAAAGAAGACAGGGTAAGATGATGAGAAGGGGAGGCTCCATACCCAAAGGGGGAAAAGGGGGGACGTGTATCAGTGGCGAAGCGGGGGGAGGGGTGGAAGGGGAAAAAAGGGAAAAAAACGTTCATCGTCTGACGGGGGAAAGGGGGAGGCTTGCTGACAAAAAAAAAAAAGGAGGTAATGAAAGTCTGGGCATTGAAATAGAGAAAAAAGGGGGGGAAAAGGGAAGTGGCTTCGAACCGTTGGCCAACGAAAAGAGGGGACGAGAGTGCAAATCCTCGTAGGAAAAAAAAAGGAAGGGGGAAAATCCTACCGTAGCTCAATCACACAGATTCTTCCCCAGCCATTATGGATTAAACTCTTTGGAAAGGAAAGGGAAAGCGTCCATTGCGAGGGAAAAAGAAAGGAGGGCAAAATCAAAAGCAAAGCCCCGGGGGAGGGGGAAAAAAGAAAATAAAAAAAAAAAATGCGAACGCCCGCGTGAGGAGAAAAAGCAAAGAGAAAAAAGAAAGCCCATTGGGCAATGAAAAAAGAAACAGAAGAAAATGACTGGATAAAAAGGAAAAAAGAAGAGAGGGAGTTCGATGCAAGGAGACAAAAAGAGGGGGAAGTGACACGTACCTTCGCTCCGCTTAGGGGAAAAGGGAGGGGGGAAAGAAAAAAAAAAAGCATACGACTGCGAGGGGGAGGGGGAAAGACAGTTCTCGTAGAAGGAAAAAAGGTGGCTAAGAAAAAAAAAGGAGGAAATTTTGCGGGGAAGAAAAAAGGAGACGGCTATCGAAAAGAAGGGAGAATGGGTAACAAGGAGAGTGAAAAAAGAAAGGGGATATTTTATTTTTGCTGGGGAGGGGGGGGGGAGGGGGAAAAGGGGGTGATGGCACCGGACGGAAAGAGGCGGAGGAGGGATGGCTATCGGTGTTGAAGGAAAAAAAAAGAGAAGAGTTTATCCGCTGAAAAAAGAGAAAAAAAAACGTAGAAAGGAGCTCTCTCTCCACGGCACAAAAGAGAAAGAAGAAAGCGTACTCCTCTCATCCTCATCAGATGAAGAGAAGGCGATAGAGACAAGGAAGGAAAAAAAGGGCTCTTTCTCCCAGTAAGCGATAAAAGAAAAACATCTCGAGGAAAGAAAAAAAGGAATACAGAAGCCGGGGAGAAAACCAATTTCCTCTTCCTTAAGACGAAGGAGAAAAGGTCATTTCCAAAGAAAAAAAAAAAGGAAGGGAGAAATGGACCAAAAGAAAAAAAGAGAAAAAAAAAAGGTTCACATGTCAGAAGGGAAAGAAACACTGGAGAATTCGAAGAAAAAAAGCCACTGACCTTCTCGGGCGAGGAAAGGAAGGGGAGCATGAGCTGGGCCTTGGCCATTGCTGGGGGGAAAGGGAGAGAAAAGGGAAAGGAAAGGGGAAAAAGGATTGTTGTATTAACAATGTTCAGATGCAGAAAAAAAAAAGGGTTCAGCGGTGCTTTGGAAGGGGGGGAAAGAAAAAGAGCTTCTTCGTCGGCCATATACAAAAAAAGGAAAGGAAGAGAGGGGAAAGGGGTATTTTGGGGGCCAGTAAAAAAAAGGAGAAAGAAAGAAAGAAAAAGTGGAGCAGGCAGAGGGAAAAAAAAAAAAATTGGTCGTTGGAGACTATGTAAGAAAAAAAGAGGGAAGCAACCCCTGGTCTCTTAAGAGAAAAAAGAAGAAAAAAAAGACCAGACAAGAAAGACAGCAGCTCTGTGCAGACAACAGGAAGAAAAAAAGAAAGACACGGTCCTCGCGAAAAAGGGGGGAAAAAAAGAGAAAGGCAAAAACAAGGAAAAAGGAGGAAACCTTAGTCTCTCGTTCTTGAGTGGGGGGAGGGAAGGGAGGCTCGGCCATTGATAGCTAAAAAAAAAGAGTAGGGGGAGGTAACGGAAAGAAGGTCGTCTTCTATAAAAGTGAAAAGGGGGGGAAAAGAAGCTACCGGGAAGGATGAGATTGGGGAGAAGTTTCCGGCGCGTGAGGGAGGAAGGAAGAATCCCACACCTAGGCGGCTGGACAGAAAAAAAAAGGAGACTGTGGCAGGCGCAGGGAGAAAAAGAAAAAACAGTCCGCGTATATTCGCGCAAAAAAAAAAAAAAGAGCCGTCCATTTAACCTAGGGAAAGAAAAAAAAGGCAACAAGGACGAGGGCCAAGGAAGAGGGATGTCTCGCTAATTTTTGGGGGAAAAAGGGGGGAAGCAACTATTTGGAAAGGAGCTCAAAATGGGAAAAAAGGGGCGCGGCTTCCACTTTGGGGGGGGGGGGGAAAAAGGGGAAAGGAAGGAAAAAAGAGGGAAAATCCGGCTGAATACCAAAGGAAAAAAAAAAGAAAAGCGTTGGGGGGGTGGTTGGGGGGGGGGGGGGGTTTTAAGGGGGGGGGGGGGGTGGTGGGAGGGGTTTTTTTTGGGGGGGGTTCTCTTTCCCCGAATGGTGGGGGGGGGGGTATTTTTGGGGGGGGGGGGGGGGGGGGGGGGCTTGGGGGGGGAGGGGGAGATAGCATTTGGCAAAAAAAAGAAGTTGCCTAAAACATCGACTCCGAAATAAGGGGATGAAGAAAAAAGAAAGGTGGAACTGTCGTGACTCGGGGGGGGAAAAAGCACCCACGGACGTCGGGGAGAAAAAAAAAAAAATAAATCTTAATCCTCACAGTAAGAGGGGGGAAAGGAAAAAAAAGGGGAGGTCCTCGCAAGTGTCGAATAGGAAAAAAAAAAAGGAAACAGGCATGGGGGTCGAAAAAAAAAAAAAGGGGAAGCCTTTCGTTTTATGTGCAAAAAGAAGGGAAAAAAGCTCTGGCAGGTTGGATTAAAAAAAAAAAAAGGAGCGGCGTGGAAAAAAAACAGCGCACCTTCTCTTTTGCGAAAAGGACCACTGGGGGGGATTGGTAAAGGAAAGAAGGGAAAATGCTCGCCCCTTCACGGAAAGGAAAGGGGGGAGAAGTCTAATCTTCTCTAAAACGGCAAAGAAAAAAAAAAAGAAACCGCTCCCTAAACAATAGAAACAAAAAGCTTAATCCTCTTTCGATCATGCTCCCGGGGGAAAGAAAAAAAGAGGAGGAGGAGTTGTTCTTCCCCTGAGGAAAAGGAGGTGGCCTGGGGGGAAGGTAAGGGAGACAAGGGCCCACGCACACGCCTTTTGGGTCTGGGAGGAGGGAGAAAAGGCTTGTAAATCTTCATGGAAAAAGAGAGGGGGGGGGGGACGAGGGGAAAAACAAAAGGAAGAAGAAAAGGTGACCTTTCTCAAACGGAGCCGGGGGAAAAAAAAAGGAAAAAGGAACGCCAGCGTCCTTCCCCGGGCCGCAAAAAAAAAGGAAGGGGAATAGGGGGGATTGGGCTGGGGAAAAGGAAAAAAAAAGAGGCGATGTTGCTGAATCCGCCGTCCGGTCCACGAAAGAAAGGAAGGAAAAAAGAAAAGAGAAGATCGTCGCTTTAATTTCAAGGGAAGGGAAAAGGGAAAAAGAGGAGGAAAAGTTCGATGCAGGGGGGGGACAAAGCGAACGATGAAAGCAATCGGCGGGAAAGGGGGAAAGGAGGGAGAGGTCCGGCCGCGGGGACGTACGCGGGAAAAAAAAAAAGAAATGTGGGAAAAATTCAAAAGAAAATGGGGGTTTCACTCGGTCCAAGAACGGGAAAAACGAAGATTTATACAAGCCGGGAAAAAAAGAGGGGGGGGGAATAACGGGGGAAAAAAAAAAAATTAAAGTCCCCAAAAAAAAGGAAGGAGGGAAAGAGCAGTGGCAAGTCCAAAGAAAAGATGGACGGAATGCGAAAGAAAACTTAAGAAAAGTAGGGGGAGAAAGGAGGTACATATGCCAATAGTTGGAAAGGTAAAAAGGGGAAAAATGATGCAGAAAAAAAAGGGGGGAACTTTTTCTCGGCGGTGTAGAGAAAAAAAAAAGGCAATACCCTCGCCAAAAAAAAAAAAAAAAAAAAAACACAGAATTGAAAGGAAGGGAGAATCTATGTGCAGAAAGGGACCGCCGCGCTCAAAAAAAAAAGAAGGCGCTTAGAGAGGGGAAAAAAAGAAGCGATCTATGTTCATCTTGGGAAAAAGGGGAAAAAACGGAAAAAAAAAAAGGGGGGGGGGGGGATGCTTTCTGCTGGGGAAAAAAAGAGAAGGGGGGGACACAGCCGGCCGGAAAAAAAAAAAAAACAGATCAAAAGGAGGGAGAAAGACATTGGAACGCAAAAAAAAAAGATAGTTCGGTGATAATACGAGGAAGCACAGTCATGTTAACTCGGTCCGACACTGATTTTGAAAAAGAAAGAAAAGGGATTTTCAGGGGAAAGGGGGAGGTTTCTATGTTTTGCCGGCAAAACGATAGGTCAAAAAGAAAAGGTTTTGCCTCGATAAAAAGGAGGGAGAGGGAAGAATCTACTCGCGTGGAGAAATAAAAGGGGGAATCATCTCGGATTTAAAGAGGAAAAAAAAGGGAAAAAGGAGGTCCAAAAAAGAGGGAAACCCAGTGTATGTAGGGCTGCAGGCAATATTTAGGGAAAAAGAAAGAAAGAGGGCCAAAGCTTAAAAAAGAGAAAGCCATCATATCAGGAGGGGGGAAAAAGGGGGCCATCTAAGGGTAAAAAAAAAAATAGGGGGAGGGGGGTTTGTCGCGAATATCCGCAGGGAGGAGGGGGAGAAACTTCCAATTTTCGCGAAAAAAAGAAGGGCCAGAGCTTCGCAAGATCGTACGAAGCTCCGTAACAGAAAGGGGGAGGCAAACATTCCGAAGAAAAAGGGGGAGACGCAGCAACATTTGAAGGGAAAGGAAGCGACCGTACCGGGCGAAAAATTTCACCGGAAAAGAAGGGAGCTATCAATTAGTCTAGAAGTAAAGAAAAAACAAAAAAAAAAGGAGCTCATGTTAGAAAAAAGCCCGGGGAGAAATTTTATTTCCTGCCTTCGAAAAGGGGAGAAAAATATGTTCATAGAGATTGCAGGAAAAAAAGTTTTTCATCATTTGGCTTTAAAAAAAAAAAAGGCAGTCGGGCAGGGGATTGCAGATGATCATAAAAAAGAAGGGGGGACCCGATATTGTGGCTGAAAAGAAAGAAAGAAAATGAGTGCTAAAAAAAAAAAAAAGGAGGGCTCGACACGCTTTGACAAGGGAGAAAAGGGAGAGGGAACGCGTAGCCTTTCCTGTCAAATCATCCCACCGGGATGGAAAAAAAAAAGGGGAGGGGGGGTCTGGGCGGATATTCGGCCGAAGGGAAAAAAAAAAAGGGACGGGGAGAAAAAGATGCAACAAAAAGTCATAGAAAAGAGGGGAGGTTGTTGCCTCCTTCGACAGAAAAAGGGGAAGACCACCATCCTAGGCCACAAAAAAAAAAAAGAGAAATCAAACCTCTCTCGCAAAATCAAAAAAAGGGGGAAAAAAGAAGGAAGAGGAGCAGCCTAAATCTGAACTGCGGGAAAAAAGGGGCAAGGGGAGCACTTCTCCCTTTGCGGAAGAGAAAAAAGAAAACGGCGAGACCTTGAAGTTCATCACGGGGGGGGGGGAGGGGTCCGCAAGAAAGGGAGCGAGCGGGGGAAAAAGAATCAGTTCCGTAGAAAAGAGGGAAGGGAAAAAGGAGAAAGAGGTAGAGACTAATTGCAAGGAAGGGTAGGCTCAGCCACGGGGAAAAGGGAAAAAAAAAAGTTTCTTCTCTTGTTTCAAGAAGGGGAGAAAAGGGGTGCTCGTGCTGGTATGGAGGGAAAGGATCCGCGATCGGAGTAATGAAAAAGGAAGAGGCGGATGCGGTCGTACGCATAGGGGAGGAGAAGGAAAACAGTTTATCCCCGCTCATCTCGAACAAAAAAAAAAAAAAAAGATGAGAGTGACTGGGAAAAAAAAAAAAACACGCTCCGCTATCTCCAATCTCCGAAAGAAAAAGAAAAAAAGGAAAAGTGGGGGGAAAAAAGAGGATCAATCAAACCGAAAAAAAAAAGAACCTCCACAGAAAAGAAAAAGGAAACAGGAACTCACTCTCCGAGAAAGAAAAAAAAGAAAAAGCGGGCAGGAATCCTCAAGCGAAGAATCCCCACTTTCTCGAGGGAAAAAGGAAGTCTCGCCGGTCAGTGAAAAAAAAAAGAAAAACGGTCGCGGTGCGAGAAAGAGAAAGGGACCCAGTCGTCTGCTAGATCATCCTCCAATTTCTGAAAAAAAAAAGAAGTTATCGGAAAAAAAAAGAATTTTCATGCCCAGAAGGAACAAAAAGGAAAGCATTTCACATTTATGTGAGGAAGAGGGAAAAAAGGGGGCAAGGGGATTTTGCATCGACGTTTGATTGTCCAAAAAAAGGAACGGTGTTGATGTGGGGGGAATTCTCTCCGAATTCGGAAAAAGAGAAAAAATCGTTGTCTTGGGGCAATGGAGGGGGGGTGTTTTGGCGCAGAAGGAAAGAAAAAAAGGACTCGGCGCCATGGAAGAGAGGCCTCGGGAAAAGAAAAAAAATCTATTACTCGAGGGAGGAAGAAAGGTTTGGCTTTTTGCCAGTAGCAACAAAGAAAACTCGGCATAAAACGGGGGATCTCTCGTTGGCAACGGGGAAGAAAGAAGGAATTGCACAACCCTTGGGAAAGACGAATTTAAAAAAAGAAAACTATCGGGTTCGCCCGCAACACAGAAGAAAAGGAAGGAAAAACCTCACCAGGAAAAAGAAGGGAGCGTACAAACTGAAAAAACGTCACGCCGTTCAAAAAGGGAAAAGGAAGAGCGAACAGTTCGCCAACTCCTGGAGAAAGAACGACCACGAAAGATAACCTGAGCTCTGGGGGGGGGGGGGGGGGGGGGGGGTGTTCCGTTCTGGAGAAAGGGAGCAACTTGTCGGTACAAAAGGGGGAAAAACAGCCAGCTTGTATGGGGAGGAACCGGGGAAAAAATACTGTGGAAAAAAAAAAGGGGGACAAGTTGTGCCCTAAAAAAAAAGGGGGGGGGACAAGGAAGGGAGTTTGCTAAAAGACGTTCACAGGCACTGGAAGGAAAAAAAAAAAAAACACACCTCCATGGCGCACTCCGCTGCGAAAGGGAGAAAAGAAAAAAAGGGGGGGAAAGGGTGGCTGTTCTTAATTTAAGACAGCAGGGAGAAAAAAAAAAAAACCGAGGAAGGGAAAAAGGAAAGAACAACTTTCAACTGCGTCGGGTAGGGGGAAAGAAAGGGAGGCGAAAGGGATGTCGCGGCTAAGCATGGGGAAAAAAAAGGAAGGGGGTACGCTGAAAAAAAAAAAAAAAAAAAAAAAAAAAAAAAAAGAAAAAAAAAAAAAAAAAAAAAAAAAAAAAAAAAAAAAAAAAAAAAAAAAAAAAAAAAAAAAAAAAAAAAAAAAAAAAAAAAAAAAAAAAAAAAAAGGGGGGAAGGAATGCAAGGGCTCCAAAAAGAAGGAGGACGCGGTAGCCAAGGAAAAGAAAAGGGAAATCCTATCTGAATCAAGGAAAGGAAGGGGGAAGAGCTTCATTTACCAGAAAGGGGGACTCAAGAGGGAAAAATGTCCTCCCCGAGAAGGAGAAGGACGACTCCCGAATATTTGCGGGGGAAAAAAGGGGAAAACTGTCGTGAAAAAGAACGGAAAGACGGGGTATTGTCTTGAAAAAAAAGAAGAAAAGAAACGGCTTAATCTGGGGGGGGGGGGGGTTGGGGGGAAAGAGGGGGATCCCTCGCAGTGGCGAGAGGGAGGGGGAAAAAAAAAAAAAGCGGCTGTGTTCGGAAAAAAAAAACGAAAGATGTCGGGGGGAATTGCAAAAAAAAAAAAGTTTTCAAGGAAGAAGAAAGACATTGCGAGGGGGAAAAAAAGTGTCAAAGGGGGAGCCGCGTCTGCACATAGGAGGGGGGGGACAAAATAAAGCAAATGGTAAGAAGCGTCTTGCGCCGGTAGTGGGGAAAAAAAAAAAAGGGAAAGGTTCTTTTGGCAAGAAGAGAGAAAAAAGCCAGAGGGCAATATGTACAAAACAAAACCTCAAGAGAAAAAAGAGTTCGTAATATTCAGGTGCTTCGGAGAGAAAGGGGCGAAGGGGCGAGGGAAGCACAGCCTCCATCTTCGCTGATTAAAAGGAGGAGGCGCCCAGCTCGTAAGGGAAAAAAAAAGCGTAATTCGTGCCATCCCAAAAAGGGAAGAGGAGAGAAAAAGAGGTAAATCTTCAGTTGAAAAAAAAAAAAAAAAGAACAACGTTCTTGAACGAGGAAGAAAAGAGTCACGGAACCTTTGACATTTCCGAAAAAAAAGGGGAGGAAAAAAGGAGAGCCAGCTCGTCCCCCGGGCCCAAGAAAAAAAAAGAACAAAGGGAGAGATTGGAAGAAAAAAAAAAAAAGTTCGTGATTGTTGCTGAATCCAACGACGGAAAAGAAGGAAAAGAGAGAA
>Ga0179593_1258660_pt1 | contig 14304 bp, 21 predicted proteins | sample CZODoug2_1_08_16_FD_185931 | JGI IMG/M metagenome (GOLD analysis project Ga0179593, IMG submission 185931) | Vadose zone soil fungal communities from Angelo Coast Range Reserve, California, USA - CZODoug2_1_08_16fungal (PacBio error correction) | ecosystem: Environmental > Terrestrial > Soil >...
TTAAAAAAAAAGAAAAAGAGCTCTCGAGGGTAAGATGGGCGTGACGGTGCGACCAAGTGAAGGGGGGAAAACCGGGACGCTCCCGTCCTCAAAAAAAGTTAGGGAAGTGGGCGGGGAGGGAAAAAGCCTCCTGGTTATGCAGAGACGGATGATTAGTGTATGAGAGAAGTGAACGGGGGGGGTGGGAGGGGGCCAGTAACGATGTTGGGATAAGCTGCATTGGGGGGGAGGTAGAGGCACCGGGAAGGTCAGACGAGGGGAAAAAAGATGGGGGAAACCGTCAAGAAACCACAAGTCGGTCTTGAGGGTGTGGGAAGTGAGGAAGGGGGAAGTATGGCTACAGGGGATGGTGGGGAGTGACAGGGGGGGGGGGAAGGGGTCAAAGGCGCAGTCAGGGGAAAAACAAGGTGGTCACAACAGCTTCGACGGGAGGGGGTGTTCTCAGTAAAATATACGGGGCGTGTCCTGAAATGTACGGACACGGCTCCAAGGAAGCAGGACGCCGGGGGATAAGGGGGGAAAGACCGGAGGGGGGCCATTGGGCTGTTTGAACTAAAAGTCACGCAAGATTGGGGGAACCGGGGGGCCGAAAACTGTATTATGTCGATGAATCTGCGGGGCGCACTGAAGAAACCTAGGTGGCAAAACGGGGGCGATTGGCTGGAAAGATTTGAAAAGAAGCAGGGGGATGCGGTAGGGAAGAGAAGAGAAAAAAAAAGAACTAGAGGGGCACCTGCTCAATAGCCTTCAGGCACTATGCACCAAAATTCAAAACGACGTGAAAAAAGGGAAAAGGGGGGGTAAAATTCCTGGCTAAACTGGAGAGCAATTCGGGGGGGGGAACTTAGAGAGAACGGAAAAAGTACAGGCACAGCGAGGAAGAGGGGAGATGCCCGGGGAGGATACGGGCACGATCTAGACTGTGGGTGCGTGGGGGTAAAAAGCGTACCGAAACTGGAACGTGGGGGGGAGGTACACAGAAAATGGGAATTTGGGACGGGGACGGGAGGTTGCGAGGGACCATCTCGAATGAAGAATGAGGTGCCTGAAAAGGACGTGAAGAATGCGGTTGAGTGGGGAGGAAAAAAGGCTTATTTCCACGTAGGAAAAAAAAAAAAGGCGAAAAAAAAAAAAGGTTAGGTCAACAGAAGGGGAGAAAGAACTGGTCAAAAAGCGCTCAGGAAGGGACACCCTTACAAACTATGCAAGGGTTCTAGAACATGCTCCTGCTGGGAGAAAAAAAAAAAACACAAAAAAAAAAGATAAAAAGCAGAACAGAGCTCGTGTTGACGAAGAACATCAGGAGAAAGAGAAACTGGTCACTGCAAAAGGGGAGTAATCTTCCTGATTGGAGACGAAGAGCACCTTGCTTGGGAGCAAACGGCCGGCAAGCACGCTGGTGGTGTGGAGGAAAAAACAGTGGAGAATCCGGTGGCACAAAAAAAACGAAACCTAAAGAATTAAATCCTGTCAGGTAGGGGGGGAATGGATAAGTAAAAAGTGTTTTGCAAGGAGGCCAACGGCCTCAGCTAGCACTAAAGCACCGGGGAAATTGGAGTACCACTTAGGGACGACGTTGAGTCGCAAAAAGGGAATCGGGCCTGGGGGAATTACGGGGGGGGAGAACAATCTTGTAAAAGCACCAACGATCGAAAAAGGTGTGCACAGTTTCCTACATTACAAAAAAGACCCTCGGAAAAATAATCAAAGTTCGAACACTTCAACAACAGATCTTCGCCGGAAAAGAACCACGGCAGGTGCCAGAGTGACTTGGCCGGGGGGCCTTTCTTGCTGTGTCTTGTTCTTGAGAAAACTAGGAGAAAAAATGGGGCTGATGGGCGAAAAACGTGGGAAGTGTAAATACGGGAAAAGGGTAAAACCTACAAGTCACAACCACTAAACAAACCCCAAGCACCACAACGGGTGTTTTGTACAAGGGAAGGCGACGTTACGAGGAAAGGGTGATTTGGTGTGAAACATGACAGTATGGATTACAAGGGGATGGATGAAAAACAGGCGTGTTCCACGGGGGGTGAGAGGAAGCGCAAAGGGGGTGAAAAAGAGCGGGACTTGGCCCAGTCAGGACATTCAACTGCCACCGCAAATGCGGGCCTGAGCGGCCTCACTGCAATGCTGACACCAAAAACCTGGGGTGAGTTGCAAAGATGGAATGTTGTCTGAGTACGGGTAGGTTAAGCTAGTGTCGCGCGTGAAACGGGGTGGGTATGGTAGGGGGGCGCATGCACCAGGACTGCGAAGAACCGTACGCAAGGCTAGAAGGGGTGGGGGGAAAAAAGGGGGAAGGGGAAGGGGACAATCAAAAATTTGAGGAAAACCATAATCATCACAGGCCGTTAACCCGAAGGAAAATGAGTCAAATCTTTTTCAACAACTCTACCGATCAAGGGGGGAGACTGACAATAAAGACCAAAATAGGAGACAAGGAAAAAACAATGGAAAAAAAAAAACGCCAACACCACAAGTGCGAGGTATTATGACAGGGTTGAACTCGATTACAGCACTCTCTCACGTCAAACCAAAAAAGAGCCGCGAAAAGATGACTTCAATATTGAATCAGGGGGGGAGAAAGAACACGCAGTGGGAAAAGAAACCGGGAAGCTCATTCAAAACTGTCGATGAAAGTCCACAAAACAGCCAAGCGTGGAGGGGGGAAAGCACAAAGTGCATTGTCCCACACTCCAAAGAAAACGAAAACCTTCAACGCGAAATGTGGACGGACCTGAAACCGGCAATCCGGGATGACAAAATGCACAAAAAAAGCACTGAAGCGAAAGAGTGAAGCAAAAAAAAAATTTGTTTTGAAGGCATCATCGAGTAAATGCCCAAAAACGCCTCAGACAACGGGGCGAGGGGGCTAAAAAAATCAGGGGGCAAAGGAAGGGAAGAAAAGACAAAGAGAAGAGAAAAAGAAAAAATCGGAAGGGGGAGTAGGGAGGGGAAAAGGCCACTCCTCAGGGAAAAAGAAAAGAAAACCTCTTAAAAAAGATCTCGGGGGGTACTGCGCACGGGCGCTTAAAGACAAGAAATTCAGACGGCTTAAAAGAGGCGAAAAAACTCGCCTAAGTGGGAGTACCAAGGAATTCTTGTGGGTGACAGTATCGGGAACGGCGTAGCAAAAGCGATTCATCAAACTGAAAAGGTGTTTCAGGGGGACTCAAAAAAACGAAAGAACTCGTTTTGGGGGGGCCCGGACGTGATGTCAGGCAGGAAAAACAGGGGGGAAATCTGTGGTAGGGTAGGGGACTCCAGAACCCCGAACGCGGGGGCGCAGGCCGTGTGGAAAGAGAGGGACAGACTGCGTGGAAAAACAGAGCGTCCTTCGGATATGTGCGGAAAGACCGCTCAAAGGACGTGACTACGGTGCAACACGGGTGTCCCGAAAAGGGGGGCGCACCGGGGAGGGTGTTGCTTACAACGACGGGCGACAGTTTGTGTTGGAGAACAACGGAGAGGTTGAAAAAGAGAGGAGCGGGGGGGGGCATTCAAATCCCCCTGGTACCGAAAAAAAAGAGTATCTTGCTGCCACATGCCAGTGAAGGAATTTGGTGTAAACCAAATCAAACAACTTAGGTTACCTGGTGAGGCATTTGGCGTAAAAGAATGACGGGTGTGCGGCCCTCTAGGAAGGGTCCTAAATAAACATCAAGCAACTAGAGAAAAGACGGAAGAAGGTAACGTCACAAAACCACGGTCTGGTCGTTCACTTTCTGGAAAAAAGACTCGGACTAGAAGGGAGGAAGAGAAGGTGGTCAGAAAAAAAGACTCCCATCAAAAAAAAGGGAGAATCAATAGGAGGAAAAAGAGGGTGGTCCTCAAAACTTGATGCGCTTTGCGAACAGAACTCCCGGTTTTCCCACACTCTTAGGGCATGCTTGGGGGACCGCGACAGTGGGGTTTAATATGTGAATGAAAAAAGAGAAAAAAATGAGACAGTACTTGGGCAGGCAAGCGCTGTAAGTGTCTAGGCGAGGGCCCCTCCCGAATCGGACTCCAAGGCGGGGATGTGGAAAAAGGGCAGACACGCAAGGCAATAAGTCCAAGGTTGCAAGACGAGTGAAGTGGACGGCGGGGGGGAAGCAATTCCAGAGACAAAGTGGACAAGGAAGCGTTCGGGGCACCCACGGCGGAGCAAAAACTCAACAGGACAGTGACAAGGTACAAAAAAGCCCAAAAAGGCAAAGAACAACTCCAGGTTATGTTGTCGCGGGTCGAAAGGGGGGAGCCAAGCTGAAGGTCACCGTCTGAAAAGAAACCAACCGGGTAATTTTGCCTCATTTGGAATGAAGGCTCACTTCGCAGGGGTGGGAGAAGCAGGTAAGGGGGTCTGACAAAAAAAAAGAAAGTGCAGCAAGACACAACCCTGAAATATTCCATGAGCTCAGAGGAAAGAAAAAAAGCACCAGGGAGGGGAGGCGTGCCTACGAAGAAAAGGTCGTCAACATTGGGGCCCGACCAAAACAACGAGTGACCGCGCGACCAAATTAAGAAAAAAAACGTGCAGGAAGAGACGAGGTCAGTCAGGAAAAGGGGAGATTTCACATAATGACTCACAAAAGGAAAAATTTACTAGATAGAATAAAAGCACCGTTTCGACCGCGTGAGGAAAGAAAAAAGGAACCGGCAAAAAAAACCAAGCAAACGGCAAACCCACGCTAAGGCACCAAGCGGAGGCACATCACGGCGGAATTGGGGGAGACGCAACGAGGAAGCGGACCCGAGAGGTAAGATATAACTCAAAAAAAAAAAAAAAGGGGGGTGAAAAAGGAAAAGGAGAAAAAGTTGCAATACGAAAAAAAAGGAAAGGCCAGGGGGAGAGGTGGAGGTGGGGTGTCAGCCATGAGCGGACCGTTCAAGGGAAAAAAAAAACGAAAGACGTCAACGGGTCAGGGTCAACTGGGGGGCAGGTGACGCAGTGACCAGCAAAGTGGAGAGAATCTCGGGGAAAAGAGGGGGAGTAGGAGGGAATCGTAATCCGGGTGTAAGGCCGAGCAAATTTTATGGTAATGCGGAGGTAGGGTGCGGGGAGGCGAGAATGATGTACATGGAAAAGATGGGCAATGGGGGACTACGAGGAGTGGGCACCCGCGAACCGAAAAAATAAGTGCGTTTATGAGAGTATGAGAGATTATTACAGTTGGGGGTAGTTGGGGGGGGAAGGAAACGGAGGGGGTTACACCGCTACGCTCATTCTTTAGCTCTGTCAAAAAAGGAAACACGGTGTCCGAGGTCCAGAAGTTCGGCAGGGGAGATGCAGGCATCACATGCGAGACTCAGCAAGGGGACATAAGGGAAAAAGGTGGAAAAAAGCTTGGAGGGGGTGTGGGGAATATCACTCTAAAAGGGGTTGGAAAAACCTGGCATAACAGTCTAGTGACCTAGATTCAAAAACGGAAGTCCAAGACACTCGTAACCAACGGGGGCCGATGCCGGGTTACAAACGTTTAGAAAGTAAAGAAGAAGGTGATAGGAGGATTGACACCATCAAGTCAAAAGTGGTATGGACCTGCCAAGAGGGGGGGGGAAATCGCTCTTGGTGTCAAGGCACCCCACTCATGTCAAACAGCCGTTTGAAAACAAAAAAGGGTGAGGAAAGAAAGGCCGGGAACGAAGCTGAAAAAAAGAAAGGGGGGGCCGAGAGATAGGCTCATAATCGGATAACTCTCACCAGTGGCACAAGGCAGAAAAAGACAAAAGGTCGTAGATCAAAGAAATGCATCGTCACCAGGGAACCTTTTGGGTTAGAAAATCGACAGTATGGCGGGTACTTTTGGGGGAGCGAGTGGCGGATGGAACATATAAAAACAAAGTTACAAGGCAACAGGTCACGCAACTCCGAACTGACTGGGGAAGAGATACTGGTTTAGGCTGCAATCAACAAGGAGCTGCTGAAAGAACCAGAAGAAAAAAGTCCTGAACAAATTGCGATGTCAAAATGGGGAACGGGAACGCTCAAGGGGGAATTCAAAGGACAAATATCTTTTTCAGCCGAAAAAATGCGCGGACGGGAAAAAGAACAACGAAAAAAAGAATAAGGGGGTAAAAGGGTGAATAGAAGCAAACACAAAAGAAATGGACATTAAAAGGGGTGAGGAGTCCTGGAAGACTTCCGCAGAAGGATGGGACGCCAAAGCAAGTGCAAAAACGGACAGGCAGGTTGTGAAAAACTAGAAAACGGAAAGAATGGCCAGCAGTAAAGAAAGGGGATACACCAAGGGAGGGTTGCAGAAGGGAAAAAAGCGAATGTGTTGCAACCTGGCGCATGCGATGACCACGAGAGAACATAGTCAAAAAGAAAAAGTTGGTATCCGCCAAAAAGGGGAGGGAGTTAGTGGTCAGGTACGCTCTGGGCACCAGAAGACCCGGATGAATGACTCATCACGGGGGGGGACGGACCCACTGAGAATGCACGAAGAGGTTTTTTGTGGGGCACAGACACAAGGGAGAAAAGGAGAAGGTCAGGGAATCAGTACCATCGGGAAAGGGTTGAGCCTTGTCCTGAGTAGAGGCGACTGGGGAAAAAGGGACTATGTGCAAAAAAACAGGTGACCATGGACGTGCGGCAGGGGTTCTTGGGGGTGGCCTTGGGAAAGTTCCAGGGGACGAGCATGTGTTCGGGTCATTGGCGCGGGGGGGGAAAAGGGTACTCAAAAAGGGTAAGGGAAAAAGGCAACAGTTCGGAGTAGTGGGAGGTAAGGGGGGGGATTCGAACAGTGGGCGTCTGTTGGCAACCGCGGGGTAAGGTCAAAGGCAGAAAGGTGTAAAAACTCAGATAACGAGTCCCGTGTGCTCCTCGGGATAGGCCTGTGGAAATTGGAAAAAAAACGGGCGAAAGGCAAGGGTGCGTGTAGGGGAAGCCCAGAATGACCAATGGGGATGGGGATCAAATCTAGCTTGGGTACGTAAGGGGGGGAAAAGCAGGGGGGTCCCAGCATATACTGAATCAGGGGTGGGGGGGGGGGTGAGGAAATTGAAGCCGAGCAAAGCCTTCAAAGCTAAAATCACGTCAAAAACGTACTTTGGAAAAAAACGTTCGGCAGGGTCTCGTCAAAAAAGGGACAGCCAGGGGAAGAAGAAGTCAGGGCGAGAAAACAATTTAGGCAACATAAGTGCGAGTATATTCGAAAAGAAACAAACACGGACCGTCTCGAAAGTCGCGGAAAAAAACACGTACGAGGGCGCAAGAGGCGGGCGGACACGGCTGGTGCAATAAAAAAAAAACAGGGGGGGGGGAAAACATAGCCAAACACTGCGATCGGAAAAAAAAAAACAAAGGACAAAAGCGTTTCGAAAAAAAGCCATGAAAAGGGCAAATCAAAAACACGAAAAAAAAAAAAGAACTGGTGAAAAAGAACCCTGACAAAAAAACAGTGAAGAAACTTCAAAGCGGAAGGATGGAAATACTATGAAAAAAAATAGAGAATTAACAAAAAAAAAAAGAGAAAAAAAACGGATCCTCCATCGTTAAAAAAAAAGTGTGCAAAGAAAGCAACAGAAACGCAAAAGAACAAGGAAAAACCCTAATATCATTACGGGAAAAGTACTACTAAAGGCGAAACGTGGGTGGGCGTAATTGAGATGAAGAGAGGGGGAGAGAGTCGGAAAAAAACAAAAAACGCTCGGGAAAAAGGAACCTTCTAAGGGGGGCCGCACGGAACTGGGACGATTCAAAAAAGACCCCTAAAGCGCAAAAAAAAACTGCGGAAAAGGCGAACGAGGCACCGACAACCTTCAGGACTCCAAAAAAAAAAAAAAAAGGGGGTAATCATCAAACCAAGGGTGACAAAAAGGGACGGTGGAAAGAGAGCGTGGATAGACAGTCTTGCGAAAATTAAAAACAAGGTAAAGTGCTAGCGTGCAAGAAAAGGGCCCGGAAACTTGGAGGCTAAGGGATCACAGTGGCATGCTATACTCCAAAAGAGGGGCTGGCATGCCAGTGGTGAAAGAATCAAGAGGAAAAAAAAAGGGACGTCTGAAAGATTCTCTCGGGGAAACTAAATCAGGTCGAAAGCCCATACCTCGAAGGGGTCAAGGCGTAAAAAAAAAAGGTGTCCATTGAGATACTCTGGCAGTTGTTGGATTAAAAAAACAGTAAGAGAAACCGCAGCTTGTGGTCAGGGAAGAAACAAGGGGGAAAAAGGAACTTCCGGAGAGGAAGGGACAAATCACAGGGGGGACCGAAAAAGAATCACTTTTGAAGGACTAAAGGGACCTTCACTGGGGGGGGTGGAAAGACAAAGAAAAAACTCGAATAAGAGGGCAAAGAGTTCTGAATTCTACAAGTGGACGTCACAGAGAGATTTGATATCCCAAACTCTGCCGGAAAGACGCAAAACGGTAGGTGTAGTAGCCAAAAACGGTCAGTGAACGGAGAAAATCCGCGGGAGAACCTCTCAGCAGGGTCCAAGGGAAAAAGACCGCGGCATCAAGATACAAAAAACGAATAATCATATGCATAGGAAAAAAAAAAAAAAACAAAAAAGGGCTCCGCTGGGGTAAAGAAAACAGGGGGGACAGGGGGGGGGGGGAATGAAGGTGGGGTTGAACGCGAGGGGTGGGGGGGGCCAAAAAAACGGAAGGTGGGGAGAAGGGATGCCATAGGGGGGGCCAAATCGCGTAGAACAGTTAGGGGGAGGGGGGTCCCACGCTCAGCAAGTAAAGGGACTGGGAGGGACAATGGAGGCACAAAAAAACACGTTAAAACGAGGTGGTGGGACCGTCATGGACACGGTACAGCATAAAGGGGCAGGGGGGACAACTGCGAGAAAAGGGCAGTGAAATTTTCAAGCAAAAAAAAGCCAGAAATACATCCAGGCAACTGTCTGGGGAATCCTTGGAAGAGCGGAGCAGAAAATTGCTCCAAAAACCTACAGGAGGTTGAAAAACAAGAGCCACCGAGCGTCCGGGGGCAAGCATAGTGAAAAAAAAAAAGGTGAAACAGCTACCCGCGCCCTTACGTGAAAAGTCGGCCAGGAAAGACACAATTCCAGGAAAATGCTCTCTCCAAGACAGTCAAAGAAAAAACGAAAGAAAAAAGTGGTTTCAAGGGGTGTGAAAAAGGAAACTTTCTTTCCCACTGAAAGATTGGCCCGGACCAAGGTCACCGCGCGGGGGACTCACTTCGATACAAGACAAAGACTAACAAAATTCGTCGAAAGTCCCGAAAGACTAATACTCCGGTTGCCCGCAGAACAAGGAGGGAAGGGGGAAACGGACAAAGCCACAAACAAAAAGGATAAAGGCCAGGAAAAGGGAGACCGCAGAGGAATGATGCCACACGCAGAATAAGGGCACACATCAAAAGTGGGGTATTGGGCAAATATTCTCAAAAAAAAAAAAAAATTAGGAGAGAAGAGGGGTCAATAACAGGAAGGAAAAAAAGAAAAGGGCAAGCAGCTGCAAACCCAAAGTACCGGTGGGGAAAAGTGACTACCCAGCGGAAAGGCAGGACGAAGGGGGGCCAAAGTTGCTTGGGCGTGGGCAAGAGGGACCTTCCGGGTCTACGGCTTGGGTAGGGAAGAATATAAAGGAGGGGGGGGGGGGGGGGGGGGGGGGGAAACAAAGAGCGACGAAAACTTGTAGTGCCGGAACGAATTGGATGACGCTGAAAAGTTGCAGGCATCAAAACACAGAAATATAAGAATTGGAAAAAGAGTGGATACGTTAAAGAAAATTTGGCAAAAACCGAAAACGCCCAATACGGGGTCTAGGGGGGGATAGGGGGTAGGATGGTGAGTTTCAGGGAGGTTGGATATTACCGGTGGAGAGGTGGGCAACTGGCAAAAAAAAAAAGGTACCGGGCTGGGACAAGCTTCGACACGTTGGAAGGGGCAATACGGAGGCGGAGAAAACTGACAATTCAGACAAAAAAACCGCAGACAAAACCAGGAACTCCTACAAAATCACACGGTTGATGGCCATGGGGCGGTTGACCGGTCAAAGAAAGTGAAGACCGTGAAAGAAAACGCGATGGGAGCACGGGTTAATAGAAACGCTCGAAAACCAAAAAAAGTTGCAAACGCTTTTTGAAAAAGAGGACCGAAGATGTCCAGAAAAAGCGGTACGGGAGGGGCTCGAAATCGAAAAAGGTGATCAGGTAAATTGGCCTACCAAAAAGACTGGATGCGCCTTCAGGGGGGGCAAGGGAGGGGCAACCGGGCTCGTTGGGTCAAAACGTGACAACCTTGTTCAGGAAAACGGCAACTGTCAATACAAAACAAAAAGCGACGAAAAAGGGGGTTGGAAACTGAAAAGATAGGGAAAACCAGGACACCGAGACAGGAGGATTCCTGGGACAAGGGGTCGAGAGGGAACAGCCAGGAAGACTCGTGCGTGGGGGTCGAAGCTCGGGCCGCGAAGTCAGACCGGGGGGGGGGGGGGGGGTGACAAAAAAAACGAAGGGAAGGGGAGGGTGAGTTTGGCCGAGATTGTGGAGGGGAGAATGACATCAAGAAGGGAATAGCACGTACCTTGCAGCCACGCCGCCTGGAATCAAAAGGAAAGGTCAACTTCGAAAAGTGAAGGTACTGAATGGGGGGGACGGGCAGGAAATGAAAGTTATGGACACAGGTGAAAATTGGACCAAGAAGAAACGGAGGCAAAAAATTTAACACTAGAGGTATTAACAGAAGAGCGGCGTTGAAAAAAGAAAACACGCAGAAAAGTAATCGGGCATTGGGACCGGGGGGGGTCCGGGGGCACAAGCAAAAATCGCAACTGCCACTGAAAGGGGGATCGAAGGCGTGTCGAGGGGAAGGGAAGCAGGCCATGGGTAGGTAAAACGCCAGACGCCATGAAACGGAAGGGGGGGGAAAAGAGCCCGAACATGAAGAAGATCGTGAGGGAAGACAAACAGACAGGGATAAGAGGGAATAGACAGGTGTCCGAAGGGGAGAAGGGAGAGATAGTTGGGGTTAAAACCGAGCAGACCTGAGTCACACACAACGCAGAACAGCGTGGAAAAAAGACAAATTGGGGCAGTCTCCACCCTGTTATGGGCAAGTAGCGAAGGTCTTCCTGAGATAGACTATGAAAGACGCGACACAGGTTGGTTTAAAAGGCTCACAGAAAATGTTCGGGGGCGGCACAGACGAAGTAAGGGGGGTTGAGGGGGGGGAGGGGGGGAAAGAAAAGACTGAGTCAAAAAACAGGGGGACTGCCGTAGGTGCGAGGGCAACTCCCGATCCCGAAAAGTGATGACAATGGGGCTGCCTGTTGGATACATTAAAGGCACACGGATTGGATTTAAAACAAGTTTTTACCTGGGCGTGGGGGGCAGAAACAGCATGTAGTGGAAAAAACTTGAATCACATAAGGAGAAGTAAAAAAAAAGACAGCTGTGTGTTTTCAATAGTCTGGCAAATCATCGTGCCAGAAAAGCAGAAAAATCAAGCGGTTTTGGGTTTCAAGGAAGGCAGAAAAAGAGTGTCGGAGGAAGCGGGGGTAGGGTGGAAGGAATCCAGGATGAGGGGAAACGAGCTGGCGGACGTGTGGGGAAGAACGACGGGTGGGCGATCCCGCAGGTTGTATACTGGACATTCAAAAATCAAAGTCCGGGGGGGAAAAAAAACGGCCGCCGATACAGTCCGAAACAAATGGTGGAGGGTTCAAAGGAAAAGGAGTTGGGGACCGGAAAAAGGGGGGGTTGAAAGGAAGACTCCGGCCAGAGGGAACGAATCCTTTGGGAGGTGAAAGCCGCCGATAAACACTGCAACGACCAAAGGGGGCTTAACTTCAAGGGTCGGAAAAGCTGGGGGGAAAATAGAAAATTTGCGAGACGTGGATCCCACAGACGAACGACGAAGTGTCAGGAGGGGCTACGGCATGAAAAAAAAATGCACGGACAAAACAAAAGGAGGGGCTGCTTAAGAGCTACACAGAAGAACCTAGCCTGCATAATCAGGCGAACTGGAGGCATCTGGCGGCACAAAAAATCAAAGCATTGCAACAACGAGACCGGGAAGCCAGTACAAAACTGGATATCGAAACATAAGAAAAAGCCAGAGGGGGGAAATTAATTGCAGCACCGAAAAACGTTTGAAAATAGGCACGGAAACATGTGGGACTGTCCCGGGGGGAAAAAGGCACCCTAGAAAAAAAAACACTAGTGAGAAAAATGGCAAAGATTCAAGAAAAAGACTGCAAAAAAAGCAGACTCCTGCCACTCCAGAGTGGGGAAAAGAAAACATTGGGCCAAAAAAGAAAAAAAAAACAAAGAGACCATTGGACAAGGAATCCAAATTCACAAAATTGGACTGGTCAAGGGAATGAAATCTTCCGGGGGAGAAAGCGGAAAAGGAGGGCCGGTCAAAAGGGCACGAGAAGGGGAACAAGGCAGATCCGTAAGGTTCGATGAGACACTGGTAAAAAAAAAAAAAAAAAACGCACGCCAGAAAAAAGTTCAATCAACAAAAAACAGAGGGGGCTCGGAGTACCGGGCGCACGAACTGAGCGCCACAAAGGTGGGGGGGGACCACAGGGCTGGAATAGGCAAGAAGGGGCATAAGCTAAATGCCGAAAAAGGGGACACACATAAAACGACGTTCTCCAACGTGTCGATTGAAGTCGCGGGTAAAGTGAAAAAAAGGGGGCGATTCAAAAAAGTGCAAAGGGGAAAGTGCTGCGGGCAGAACCGAAAAGAAGGAAAAGTAATGGCGGGGGAGCCCTCACCAAACGAAACCGTAAGAGTGCCAAAGCTCTGAGCCAAGAAAAAAGCTTGGAGTCTTCTAAATCTGAAATCAGGGTAAGCGCGAAGGAAGTTCCCCTGGTGGGTGCGTTGACTTGGGCACTCGGAACAAAGTTTTAAGGCTAAAGAACGGATACAAAAAGCAGTTTGACAGTGAACCACAGTTGCAAGCAGTGTCTGAATGAAGTGAGAAAAGCCGCACGCTAGGGGGAAATAGAGTAAAATTTCAGACACCTGATCGGGGACCGGCAACAAGTTGGGTGATCTGCAAAAAAACAGATAAAACCGATCTTTAGGTAAAACAGGCACTCATGTATTCACGGGGGGGGGTGAAAAAGACCAGAAAACCTCTAAAAAGCTTTCTCAAAGAGGGGGAAACACTGCAAAAAGGAATTGCGCCGAGGGATACCCTATCACAGACAAAACTCTCCCCAAAAGAAAGAACGCAAAAAAAAGTCAACAGTGGGGGGAAAAAAGAAAAACCCCCACGAAACAATGGGGGGAAGGGGCGCTGGACAAGCCGCGAGAAAGTCAGACAATTGTCCTGGATCAAAAGACACAACTCCCCGGGGCCGTCATGGGACCCCCCTGGGGGGGGTAATAGATGCCGTCAAGCGACGAAGGAAATCACTAGGAAAAACTCAAAACCACACGGAAAAGGGGCTTAAGTGTGGGGAAAGGGGCCTTTGGAAAACTGAAAGTAAAAACGGTTTGGGGGGGAAAAGCGAAAACCTCACGTTTTAAAGAAGCCGTGGACCTGAAAAGGAGGCAGATTCATCAAAAGGCAAAAAAGGCCATCGCGTAACAAAAGTTCGAGGGGAGGATGGCAAGAAAAAAAAAGAAGGAAGAAACAAAGACTGGTCTTGGGACAAAGAGGAGACCCCGGGTGCTTCACGCGGGGCAAGGGGGTCAGGGGGGCGGGCCGCATTCCGCATCAAAAAAAAGGGAAGGTCGTGTCAAAGAAAAAGGAAAGTGGCTACTCGGGCTGTGAAGGGGGGCAACACCCAATAAAAAAAGGCCAATCGCACAGAATCCATGGAACAAGGGCTTCTTCAGGGCGCCCTGGGCGGCCGGCACACTTAGAACCAAAAGTCACCTTCGACAGCAACTAGATTATTTGACCCGCGTTAACAAGACACGGGAAAAAAGAAGCGGTGTATCCCCGGGGACTCATCAACTATTGTCCTGTAGCTCTTGTTAGTGAGGGGGGAACACTAGAACGCAGACGCACAAAGCCTGAATCACACAGGTGGGGGTGGGGTATCGCCATCCTTCAAAAACGCAAAAATTTTAAAAACTTGGGTGAAAAGCAAGAAGAGGATCGTAGGAAGCTTTAAAAGATTGAATAAACTTGCTATCAGGGCAACCTTGGCCATAACCACTCCGAAAATAGAGGGGGGAAATACTTCAAAGAGCGACAGGGGGGAAAAATTTTCTAGGTGCGTCGTTCAAGAAGAAATAGACCGATTCCGAGGGTCGATAAAACCAGTAAAAAATTCTAGGCATCGAAGCAAACAAAAGGCAGAACGGCAAGAAGAAACGCGGGGGAACACAGAGAAAACGAAGTGGCGCCAAGCGCTGGGAAGTCAAAATGGAAGTGC
>Ga0179593_1259639_pt1 | contig 14304 bp, 14 predicted proteins | sample CZODoug2_1_08_16_FD_185931 | JGI IMG/M metagenome (GOLD analysis project Ga0179593, IMG submission 185931) | Vadose zone soil fungal communities from Angelo Coast Range Reserve, California, USA - CZODoug2_1_08_16fungal (PacBio error correction) | ecosystem: Environmental > Terrestrial > Soil >...
TGACCGAAGTACGCGCACGAAGGGAAGGCAAGCGAGGAAAACCCCGGACATTTTACAGGAGTACGCCAGGTAAAAAACGTCTTCAGGGTGGGGGGGCTGCGCGCAAATGCGAAAGCAGACTTGTGAAAAGGGGTAGGAGACAATCGCACTCACGAACGATAAAGGAGAGGTGGGCGGGGTCGGGGAGTTGGTCGGGGACCGCTGGGAGGCACGGACTTTTCTATCGGTGTGCGTCTGGTGGTTGTGGGGGCGGAAGTCTCTGGGGGGAAGGAAAGACAGGGCACGGCCAGGTGTAAACGTGAAGGGCCCCAGTGTAGTTGGGACAGGAACGAGGTAAACAAGAGGTATCATGCGGATTAAAGGCGTAGGGAAAACAAACTCGGCCAGTGCGGACAAGGATGGGGAGCAGGCTCGGCGGTAGCACAACCGCTGCCAAAAAGATGGAAAGACGCAGCTAAAAAGAGGGGGAATGACCCCCGGGGGAAGACAATAGTGACGCAACACGAACGCGCCCAAAGATCAGGCCCAACACGCGTAAGCCCATTGGGGGGAGGAAGGATCCGTGGAAGGAGAGCAAGATAGGGCTCGAATCGCCGAAGATGCGGACCGACCGCGTCCAGAGAGTCGCAACGTGGGGGGGAGGGAAGCAGGGATACACGAACAGGACGACTAAGTCACAAGGGAGCCGGGTGCAGGGACGAGCTCAAACAGACGAACCTACCCGGTGAGCGGGCACGACGAAAGAAGGATGAATGAGGGGCGTAGACGTGGCCGGGACATCGAAATGGAGACGATCTCAAAGTCAACAATACGAATCGAGTGACAGAAAAAAGAGGTCCCCGGATCACCGGCGTGCACAGGGGAGGGGAAATTGACGGACACGTGTCGACGGAGGGCGAGAGGTGCCCTGGGGAGAAACCTGGTGTAGGACCTTACGCGCGGGAGGCCCGTGAAACCAGGGGACTCAAGGAAGCCGCGACGGTGGGGAAAGGAGGGTGGTGCGAGCTTGGGACCAGCAGGAGACGATCCGCAGCCCAACTCAGCAACTCTGGCTCAGAGGACTGCAGGACGCGTACACGGGGAGAAGAACCTGGCCAAAACGTCAGAGTACAGGGAAACGGGTCGCAGGAAGCAGGGAAGGAGAGAAAAGCAACGGTACGAAACCATCTCGCCCTCGGGATTCATGCACAGTGGGACTCCAAAAGAAACGGAAAGAGATCGCAACCTCGGCAGAAAACTAGGAGGGAAAGGCGAGAGGGAAGGAAGGAGCTGAAGACTACCGGAGTCCCGAAAGTGTCCTGGGGGAAGTAAGGTCGTTATGAGGGTCTAAGGTCGCGAGAGGAGGGGTAATCGGAGGGATTATAAGTGGCCGACAGTTGCCCGCTGCCCGGAGAAAGACGAAAATATCGGGAAAGGGAGCGACAGACCAGAGCCTGGCACCGCCAAATAAACCTACACGGCAAAAACGAATATCATTAACCTCAAAGGGGGTAAGGGGAACCACAACAAAAGGACATCTCCTGTCCTTAACTTGCAGGCACCCACATCGTGGAAATAATTTTCAATTTGACAGCCGTGCCTTGGGGCTGAGGAGGGGGGAAGGGGGCAGAGGTAGGGAGCTTATACTAGGACTGGGCCGAATGGGGCAGTCGTCTTAATCAGATTTCAGCTTGCTAAGGTATCATCTGAGATAAGGAGGAGGGGGAACCTGGGAGGGGGGGGAAATGGGGAGGAGTATCCTGACAGAGGACGCTAAGATCTCCAAGAAAACGGACGGGCTATCCTAGGAGGGAAAAAAATATAACCCCAAAAGGAAGGGATGGTAGTCCGGGCAACTCACGGATAGGTGAAAAAAGGGGGGGAGAACAGAGGGAAAGGAGGACTTATAAGCGCGCGTGGAAAAACGCTTGGTGCACGTTTCTAACGAATAGTACCGCGGGAGGGGGCGTTAACTGCTACGGAAAACGGGAGACAAGGACCAGTCTGCTGCTGAGTACGCGTGTGGGAGAGGGACCTTCGCCAGGGGGGGAAGATGATGCTTGACTCAAGAAAGTAAAAGAACATCACGGGGACGGTGGCACCGTCGTGGTCCGTGCATACAGCAATTCAGAGGAAGGGCGTGGTGTGGGCCTCATACAGAGTGAAAGAAAAAAAAATGGAGAAAAAAAACATATCGAAGAGTTAGGCTGCGAAAAGACCGGAGGGAAGAAAGGGCTCGCGGGAGGAAAAGGGCCCAGACTCGTCGCGCCTGAAAGGGAAATCAGAGGATCTTTGAGATCACGGAGAGATAGGGAGAAGGGGGGAAAAGCGAAGAGCTATAGAAGTGCGGAAAAGGCTGAGGTAAGTATACAACTATCGACGGGGGCAAAAAACTCGGGGGGTTTGGTGACACAGCTGTATATTTCCGAACGGAAATCACATCCAAGAAAAAACGGAATCGACTATACTTCACCGGCGACGAATGTGGTCTACGAAGGAGAAAGGAGAGAAAAGGACCGGGTCCGCAACACGGGAGGAGAGGGAAGTGACAAACTCTTTGAGGCTTGAGGGGAGATGCGAGCATGGGTCATAAGGAATCCGGCCTCCCGAACGGGGAAGCGGATCTGCTTGGGAAACATCGAGGAAAAAAAGGGGGAAGGGCCGCTGCACCAAATGCTCCGAGATCATTACGGAAAGAAAATAAGAGAAGCCAGACAGGAAGACCAGTGCAAAAGGGGAGAGTCGAGTCTACTAGAGGCATATAAATGAGATCGGGAAATGCAAAAAGGTCGTAAGAGAAACGACCGGGCGGCCCCTGATGGCTGAACTTACTTAGGGAACCCCGTCTGGGCTGGCGGGCGCGTCTAGAGCTGGGGGGTGGAGAAAGGGAAATAAAGGAAAAGCAGACACTACGGCGCGAGAGCGTGGCAAGGTTTATTTCACTCCTCGAGCCGGGCAAGCCGAGCGATGGGAAAACTTGGGATGACCGAGCTTCTCCGACGGGATCTTCACGGACGAAGCAAAGGGGAGAACAAAGAAGTATCTCATAGAAAAAACCAGAGGGAGGAGAAAGAGAGATGGGATGTCGTCAGAACATAGGTGCAGTAAGATGGGAAAGCCGAGGAAGAGCGGTCCGCCGGCGGAACAAGTGGAGTGGTTTCGCCATGAAAGAAGAGAGAAGGACAGGATCAGGAATCAAGTAAAAAAAAAAAAAAAAAGAAAGTGGAAGTGAAAAAGGAATGTCACTGAACCAATCATCCAGCGCAGCAAAACTCGAAAATCAGCGAAAAAGAGGGGGGACTGCGCCAGGTCCAAGAGAGTCGTAATTCTCAAAAGCCGGAGAGAGCCGGGCTCAGGCATCGCATCGCACCGACCAGGAGCCGCCCTGAATGGAGATCAATGATCCGTGGTGCTCCGCCGCTGAAGTGCCGACCGGATATCGAGGGTCAAAGGGGGGGGGGAAGGTAAATTCACGGCGTGTCAGGCCCAGATTAAAGGAAGGACCATCCGTTAAAGGGAACTGCAGGGAATGAACATGACGCATGCAAAGTGGAAATGGTAAAATTGGGAGAAATGAGCCTCACAGACTAGAAAAAGAGGGAGATAAGGGGGAACAGCGCTTCCTAGTCGGACCAAGTCCAGGAAGCGAGTAGTCGCCCCAGCGGACTACTAAGGGGAATGTCGGGTTCCTTGCTGGCTGTCAATCTTAGTAAAAGAGGAAAAGGAACCTGCGGCCATCCCTACGGTTCTTTGAGGAGGGGGAACGAGAGGGAAAGAAGCTACACTAAATGTCAATATCTCTCAGGGAAAGAGCTAGACTTCGGCAGGGGAGAAAAGAGCAAAAACGGGATCCAGAAGGCATACGAAAGGACAACCGGCTAAAGAGAAGGAAAAGTGGCGAATTGCCATCCGGGGGTAGAAAAGGAAGAATAAGAGGGGTCAATTCGGGGCTTGTTCGCCATCTGACCTTTTCATACACTGTTTAAGCCATGCATCGAGGAAGGACACTAAGAAAAGAGGAAAATCATGGGTGAGGGTGACCTGGAAAGAAGGAAGATCTTGGAGATCTAGGGTCAACGGGCTCGAGAATCAAGAGAGAAAGCGACGAGAAAGAAAGAAATGAGGTTTAGACTGAGTAAAAAAAGAACCCAAGCGACAGAGCGGTCTAGGAGTTAAAAAAGGGAAAAAGATTGGGAGGGCGTAGTCCGGGCAGGAGAGGAAACTATTAAAACTTGCGCCTGGCTAATCAAAACCTACTCAGACAAAAGTGGACTTCGAAAAAGGACAAGAACGGGAATAGGGGGGTTCGATTGCAAGAGGGATACGTCGGACGGGAAGCAGCTCGCGGGGAAAAGATGGCATGAGAAGAAAGACCAGTGACCACTCCAGGCCCATTCTCCAGATGAACTCCGATCGGGAAAGTGGAAAGAGGGAAGACTCTGTCCCCCGGGACCGCGGCCCAAAAAAGTCACTATCAGGTCTCCCGCACGAGTAAAAAAAACCCGACAACAACGGGTAACGGATAAAGAGAAAAAAAGGAAAAAGGCGGGGGGGGGGGGAGTAGCACAAAAAGTCAGTGGCGAAGTTGTCCGAGTGGCTTCCCGGGCAAAGTGGTGACGGAAAAAACGTCAGAAAGGGGAAGGGGCCGGGCCGGGAATTTCTGACGTGGGAAAAAAAAGGAAGGGGACGTGCCGGCCTTGAAACGCGGACGGGCAAGGACTCCGGGGGAAGGACGCAGTCGGAAACTGTAGAAAACGGCTCATACCTACAGCAAGGGAAGAGGGACGAAAAAGCGACCCGGCTGACGGAAGGAATTGCGGCTGCGTTCTTCCCGGGTCAGCCCCAAGGTACATGGGTAGAAGGAACTCGCGCAGAGCCGCTAGTTTAGGAGGCAGAGGTTGGTATCGACGGGTGCAATTTTATCAGGAAAGGAAAAACCTTAGAGAGGGGGGGATTAACGGATGAGCCATTCATCTGGCGGCGATCCGGAGAACTACCGCAGGGAAACAGATGCGTTCACGGGCCTCTGATGACGGGGGAGAAAGAAAAGCAGTAACGATCCGGAAAGGAGACGAGAGCCGCACCGAGCTCGTAGAAGGGGCGCGAGATTCGAACGAAATAGCTCTAATCAGGCTACCCAGCTCCGGCAACGGGACGACGTAAAAACCTTTCAACGGTGGAAGGAAGATAAAAAGGGAACCAGATTCGAAAAAGGGAGAAAGGACGGCGAATAACGGGTTACGACACCCGTCTAGGAACTGTGAACTCCCGTCCGGGAGAACAAGAGAGTCAAAGAGGAGTAGATATGGTCAAGGTTGAGGGTCGGAGACACGGACTGGGGTCCATCAAGAGGATGAAGGCACAGCGCTTCGAGTCCTCTCCGGGGAGGTCGCAGGGAAGCTCTCCACTCACTAAAATCTTGCGAAGTCTATAGACGCCTGGACGGCAAACACAAGAGAGGCTCCCGAGGGGACCATTCCAGGAAAATCACTTAGAGGAAATCCGAAGGTCGGAAAGAAAACGCACCGGCCGCCCGTACGAAAGAAAACATGGGGGAGAAGACGGTTTGTGACCCTGACGTCGCAAGGTCCGTGCAGTAAACTCATCATCGCGTATGTCTTCACACAAAGGTTTGGACAATCCCAGGGAGAAAAGATTGAAAAACTCCGCGTAAGAATCGCCGCGTCATGTGCGGAAGCAAAAAGATTCTATCAAGAAGGAGGACGCAAAGTCCGGGGAAAAAGTTGGTCGGGGAGTTCATGACGGATCCAGAGGACGGGGGAGCTTAGGAAAGAGGGGCAAAGTAAGAAACAAAGTGACCCCTGAACCGACCCGGTCCCTGGGGGACGGGAACCGCGGCTACGGTTGCAAAAAAGCCGAACAGAACGGGGAAAAGAAGCAACGCCAGCGGTCACAAAAAAACCGAAATCGTTGGAACGAGAGGGAAGAGAGCCTGTGGCAACGAAACGGCCGTGAAAATAAGGGAAGAAACATTTGAGAGAACCTAAACCCACAGAAACCCGGTAAAATGATAAGCAGTACCTTGAAACTTTGGGACAGTAGAAGGAGGGGGCAGGGCGAAAAAACGTGAAAAGGGGTGGCAAAGGACGATATCTAGTAACAACAACACCGAATGAGATTAAAGATATCGCTGACCGCCACCGTCCCGGTCTCACGAAGGAAAGGAGAGGACCCCGGGAGGGGCCTGGGGGAAGCCACCTGAGGGGTGGGTGAAACTAGAAAAGGTCTGACTCTCACGTTTCACGGCCAGTTTCGGAAGAAATCATCTGACGAGGGAGCGTGCAAAGAACGGACGTGTGATGCTGAACTTTTGGGAGGGGGGAAAGATGGGGAGGCGTGGATGCTGGGCCGGTGTTTGCAAAAAGAGCCCGTCTGCCGCACACGGAAATGACCACTTAACAAAGGGAGCACCGGGGCAGGGCCGGACCGAAACCTGGGAAAAAAGGTTCACAAGGCAAAGAAAGGGATAAGGAGGAACAGCGCACTTAAGACGAAAGGCTTTGGAATCGCTCAAGGATAAGCACGGAAGAGAGCCCGACGTAGGTTCATCCTGCGCATCTACAGAGTAGGGGCACCCGTAGTTTTGGAAACCCTAGACTTCAAAAGAGAAAGAAGCTCTGCCCAAACGTAGACGGAAAGGGGAAGCGTCAGGCGTTGATTCAGAAAGAGGGATCAAAGCTCGCAGATCGATGTGATGAAAGAACGCTGGTCCCTATCAGGGGGGAGAGACTGGAAAGCTTTGCTTCAGGGCTGGGATAACGCGCCCGGGGTTCCGTTTGGACTGCCTCTCCCAGTATAACAGAAACGGGGGAGAGAAAGAGAATCTCTTGCATCAAGCGGACGGGGGGAAAAGAATAGTAAGGTAAACGCACTCCAAGGGAGAAAAAGAGCGGAAATCGCTGGGCGAACGCAACCGTAAAAGGAGACAGGACAGCTCCGGTGACACGGGCGCTCATTGCTTCGATAAAAGGAGACTGGGGGAGAAGTCAGTCTTATTCACCTCGGCCCAGGGGACTCGTCGTCAACAAATTTAGATGCGGCCATTTTAGCTTTCCTAATCAAGGGAATCTCCCAGACCTAGCGAAGTCGCGCAACCTGGGGCAACCTCTGACGATGACTAAAAATGTCCTAAGGTAAGGGAGGTCAATGGCCCACGGAGAGATCGGCCCGGGGGGAACAGCTGTCATTACGTTCGGAAGGGAATGAAAACGGCCCGCACGATGAAGGAGATCAGGTTACGCCAAAGAGAGAAGGTGGAAGGGGAAAGGATTAAAGTCAATGAGAAGACGAAAACGCCAAGAAGGGGGAATAGAGGAGTAGGTGCAGCGAAATATTCTACCCCACTGGTGGGGATGAGCACATTGCCTACCTCGGGACGGGTCATGGACCAGTGTGAATGCTTTGAGGGGAGATGGCGGACGTCTATGGAGTCTGATAGGAAAAACGGGGGATCTAACAGAAGTTGTCTTGTGGAAGACAGGCCGCGAGGCCCAGAGAGGGAGAAGTCTGCCGTCCGGAAAAAGACCCTCCGATTGCCCTGCACATAAAAAACAAAACTTCCCACCAAAGAGAGACCGAGCAAGACACCCTGGGAAACTTCAAAGAAAAATGAGAAAGACCGGGAAAAGAAGTAGGCTGAAAAAGGCAAAAAGTTGCCAAAATTTGGAAGGAGGAAAAAAAGAAGGGGGACCCTTTTTTTGACGTTGGTCTTGGGGAAATGTGAGGGGGAGACATGCCAGAGACTGGTGGCCGAAGGTCCCGAGGTAGTGTCTGGTAGAGAGTGAAGAATGGCTAAGGGGATCGAGCTTCTGGGGAGAAGGAAAGAGGGACCACTTTTGCAGCGGGTGATATCTGACAGAGGGGTACTCGAAAGCCGAGCCCGGCTTCGCGAGAATTACGAAAAACGAGAAAACAAACGGGAAGGCAGTTAATTATACCGTGGAGATATTTTGGGGTGATGAACAGACGCCCGTCATTACGTGAAGGGAAGCCCTTCTACGGTAGACAACTCTTTGACCCAGTGGCGAACGGGTAGAAAAGGGGGATGGGAGGGGGGGAGAGGGAGAAGACGGAGAGATACAGCGTGCTAAGGAGCGCGAGGGAGCGTTGCTCTGACCGATCTACAGGTAAAAAGAATATTCCAATTCGTAATCAAAGAAGGCCAGAATCAACTGCGGTGGAGCAGGGAGTGTAGGCAATGGGGCAACGCAGATCATCGGGAAGGGGAACCGGGGGCTGACCTACAGAGCATTAAAAGAAAACAAACTTAACAAGGCGCCGTAGTTCGGCTGTGCGCCTAAAAGACGAAGGGAGGAAGAATAGGGGGCGGAGTGCCCCTTGGGGCGACGGAAACGGGGGAGGGAAGATCACCGCCGATCTAGCTATGGGGAAAAGGCTCATCATTGCTAGCGAAGAAAGGGAATCTATGGGAATGATCCACATCAGGGGAAACGAACAGAGGGGAAAGGGAAGGAAAAGGGGCGGAAAAATGGACAGGAAAGTGACCGTAAGCCAGCATCGCTTACTTTCACGGCCATTCAAAGATAAGAACCTTCGCTCAGGGAAAGCCCTCTACGGAGAAAGCGTCTGTACTTATCCGCACTTCTGGGGAAGTAATTTTAAGGAGGGGGGAATATCCTGGTAGAGGAAGAACGAAGAGAATTGAACGGTCGGAATCTGCGGGGTGGTCCCGAGAACAAGCAGTTAATTGCGACGAAAAAAGAGACAAAGAGTCGGAGGTCGTAACTTCCTTATCACCTACCTTATAATAAGAACACTTCGTTAGGAAGAAAGAGATGCAGAGGGGAATGAAAAAGGCGAGAGTATCATGAAACGGCGGCAAGTAGAAACGACCGGGGAGAAAGTCTGACTTCTTTAGGAGAACCGGTCTGGGACGTGAGACTGTGCTGCGCTGATGGATGAGACAGGTGTACTATTAAGAAGGAAATCGCGATCGCGGTGAACGTGCAAGTAAAGAAAAAAAAAAGGAGGGGCGGAAGATGAGACGCGCCGGCTACACGGGAATAGGACCACAGAGTCACCTCGGAGAAGTAGACAGAGAAAAAAAAGAGGGGAGAAAATAGATAGTATATGGATCCTTCATCTGGGAGAGGGAAGAATAAAACCTTCTTATACGAAGGGCGCCGGCGGGCAACGCTCGGCTTCGCCCGGGCGACCGGGGAACTCAATTACATGCGAGATCAGCGAAGTATGTTCGGCTGAGTTCCAAAGACGCTCGACGAGCCCGATAGCAGAAAAGGGCTGCGCCCGGGGCAGACTGGACGCACGTTCCGTATTCCGAAAAACCAGGTTCATGAGAGAGAGAAAGAACATCGATTCAGCCTCAGGAACCAGGACGCAGCAAGGTCCCTGGAGGACTAACCGCGGAGGTTCAGACCGCAGAGCAGGTGGGGGATATCTGTACCAAGAAAAGCGGTATAGGGGGACCACCATCGGGAACCATCCTTAATTCAGGACGGGCAGGACCAGTGTAAGAAAACCATGCTAAAAGAAAAGAAACAAGAGACCAGGATACAAGCTTCAAGAGGATAACCCGTCAATTTCATAAGCAGGGAAACGCCATGAATACGGAGAAGGCAGGGGGTAAAGTAAAAGGACGAGGGACTCGGATGTGCATTGCCATGCGGAAATATACAAATGTCTTCAGAATAGGTAGTTGAGTAATCGGGAGTACATACAAATAGCGAAGACGCACCAGGTCAGCAAGGGGAAGAGAGCGGGGAACCATCCTCGTCGAAGGTGTCTCAAAGATCCCGAAGAAAGGGGCGATCCGGAATTAGCCAGCGAGGAAAGTAGATGCCAAGACGGCGGGGAGACCAGAAGGCGGGAAGAGTGTTCATCAAGCAGGCAAGTCTTCAGAGGATGGTCCAGTACCAAAAAACGGTGAAGGCGCTAGAGGCATGCCAGGACACTAAAACAGGCACCGAGTTATTCTGTCACTGATGAGGACACAGCAGCGAGATCTCCGGGGGAAAGAGAGAGCAGGTCAAGAGCACCGAGAGAAGGGGTCGTTGTCGAGGTCGACGACAGAAGACCCCACTCGCGCCGATCGTTTCAAACAGGGGGGAAAAAACTTTGTCGGACCGGAGCCGTTCGACATCAACCGTAAGAGGGGGAGAAAAGGCATCAAGAAAACTAGGAAGGACACGGACGACCATTCAACGGAAAGAGGGACTAGGAAGAGGACTCGAAAAGGGGGGAAAAAAGGGGGGAGCGCTCAGCGTTTACCTCTGTGCAGGAAAGAAAGATTCACGGGAAAAAGGCCCATTCTCCAGAGGAACAAACGAAATCAAGATAGAAAGGAGGAAGCGCTTCCCCAAACATCAACCACCAAGCAAGGAGAGGGTGAATGATCCCGGCATAACTAAAAGAAAGCCAGCTGTCAAACAAGGGGAAGTGCAGGTCAGGGGGCCAGGGGATGAAAACGCTGGGGCCAGGTGAGAAAAAGGGAAGGAAGGATGCAGTCTTAACCGGGGAAGGGGACCCGGACCAGGAGAACTCAGGAGAGGCGGCCGGGGGGAGTCGTTTCTGGTCGGGGCCTCACGGCGCAGCCGCAGACGGAGTTCACGCTCCTGACACAGGAGGGCCGTAAGGCATTTGGTCAGCAAAACGGGAGAGCCTGGAAAAACAGAGCGAGAGCGACGCGATCCGAGGAGGGACCGGCTGGGCGGAAAAGAAAAAGAGGCCCGACCTTCATGACCTCTCTCAGTCGATTGGCTGGGTCAAGGGGGGAGTATAGTAAAGGAGGTACTACCTGGAGAGATCATTACATCCCGATGGCGGACGTAACGGAGACCGGGCAAGGGGGATCATCAAAAAAAAGGAAAAAGGAGTGAAACGGGCCGAGGGAGGGCGTCCATAACGCAGGACTTAGGAATTAACGGTCAAGCGAGCAAATTGTTGAGAGGAAAATCATGGAGAGTCTCTGAGGGAAATAGATAGAAATGCCGCATGCCCGGCCACACCCTGTCCAAAGGGGAAGTCAGCTAAGGAGGCCAGATAACAGGGTGAGATAGAAGGAAATCGGAAAGGGGTAAGAACGGGGGAGAGGGACCGTGTGAACAATTATTCCTAGAAAAAATCTCTCAAAGGGGATGATATATGCGTGGGTCTTACACGAATGACGGGTGGCAAGAAGCTCTCATTAATGCCAGCGGGAGGAGAGGTAAAAAAGAGGGGTGCGAATGGGAATAGCGAAAGGTCAACAAAGCGGCCATCTAAAGGGTAGAACGGGAGAACGCATGGAACGTTAACGCTCCTCAAAGATTAGGGATCGCCTCCATGACGGGCGGGAAGAAGTAGAGATCAGGACTATAGTCAAAGCAAGGCCGCCAGGACGATCCCATGCGGTTGGGTGTAGAAGTTCAGAAGGTCGAGAGACATAAGCATCGCGTATGTCTAACACCCCCTCCGAAAAGCACTATATGAATGCTCATCTTTCCCAGAAGGAGGTCGTAAGCTAAAAGGGCAGCCAGAGCGAGAACATCCGGGCGTCCTATAATGCAGGTGGGAGTCATGCTAAAGAAAGAGCGGTAAACAGCTTGACTGCCCAGCTGGGGGCTCAAACTCCCCTGGGGGAAAGAAAATTCCGTGGAAAGGGGGTGCATAACGAAGGGACGGGGGGCCACAAAACAACTCACGATAGAAACACTAACAGCATCAAAGCACAGTACACCAAAAGTAAAAAACGCTCCTTTTTCACGGCCTAATGAAGGGTGGCTGGGCTTGGGGAGAAACATGCCGTGAAAAAAAGGAGGTAGAAGGTGGTCTGATAAAAAAGGGTGGTACGGCGTACCGGTCCCTGAAAGTCAATCCTTTCATGAAAGCGGACAGGGGGAGCGAACGGTGAGTTACATAGGGAGGATAGCTCACAACAACAGAAAAGGAGAGAGTAGAGAGGAAAGCCACCAACACTTTCGCTGCAAGCCGGGGTACGGCCCGGCGCGGAAACCGTGCATGTAACGGGAAAAAAAAGTGTCGGGAGTGGTGTTTTAGGCGATGAGACCTCATCAGTGGACGGCCAAGTTGGACAACAGGCAGGACGAGGAAGGAGAGTTCAAACAAAGCATCAGGGAACTGGCCGCGGCCAGGTAAGAGAGTCGGGGGCCTACGGATGTCGGCCGGTGGTGGGCAACAGAACTGGAGGGCCTGCCCTGACAAGTAAAAACAACAAAGGAGTCACCAGGGGGCCTTGCCGGAAACAAAAAGGGGAACTTAAACTGGACACACGTCCAGATGGATCCGAGATAAAAAACCCAAAAAAAAGCACCCTCAAGAGAGAGATCCGGCGGCAGCACATTAAAAACGCTGAGCCTCCAGAAGAGCAAGGATGACTCATCGAGAGGGAAGGGGCCGGGTAAGACACGAGCTTTAGTCTTACCACGCGCCCGAGTCACCTTCTCCCAGGGGTAGAGGAAAAAGGGGCAAGGCAGACCTCTGAGCTCGTCAGGATCTCTCCTGGAGTCCCTCCCGCTGTAAACATATCATGCGCGATCTGGGGAGGACAGGGAAAGCCAATGCCGTTCTAGAACGTCGAAAGGGCCGGGTGGACGATCTCAGGCCCATGAAAGCCCCGGGGAGCGGACACGCGGAAACTCTGTTCAGGAGACAGAATCTTCTAAAGGTCAGACGTGTATCGACCAGAAAAGGGGGAAACACGAGAAGACGGGAGAGAGTGAGGATCCGGATAACCATCGTAAAAGGCGCGGGACATGAGCACATGAGTAGGGAGGTTCTTCGAGACCATGAAAAAAGAAATGCAAGGAACCAGATTGCCAGGTGCCTAGGTCAGTCCTGAGGGAGGGAGAGGTCGAGCTATTCCAATTCAGGGGGGGGGAGAAGAAAACTCCGACCTGCGACAAATCAGGTCTCGATGCACTCAGTTCAGACGGCGTCCTTTCCGGCACCGCAGTAATAAGAGAAAAGGAACGAAGAGGTCAGATTGCGGCGGTCACGGGGCAGGAGCGCCCCGAAGATGAATGCTCAGATAACACTCTAAAGGGCGGCCGAGGCACAGGAGAAAACAATGCAGAAAAAACTAGCGACAAACCTAGGCGCCCACTAGAGCTCGCGAGAGGGAAGTAATATAGAACCCCTGATAAAGGGGATGGAAGAATCACACATTGCACTTCAGGTCGTGATCGGGTCTCGGGGGTAGGACAAGCAGTAATCACGCTGATCTACCTGAAAGACAGTGCTCCGAGAGGGGGAAGGGCTAAAATCAAATATGGGGAAAAAAAGGGGAGTCAGTAATACCCTGCTGAAACCGCCCCTAGAAAAGAAGAAATTCCAAAATATCAAGGAAAAAAAGTTCCCGGAAAATGCCCCGGGGAAGACCAAAACTCGTAAAAGTCTAAAGGTGCAAAAAATGAAGCCGTTGCCAATGCTTTAATCCGGTCCCCGTTGTACGAAGTGGTCATGGCCGTGCGGAGAATACCCAAGTAGGAGTACTGGGGGGGAACTAAAACCCGATCTTGAGGGGAGCGGATTCCTCGTGACGGTATATCGGGGAATGGTTCAGGGGTAAGGGGGGGGTCAAGTCCTGTGATATCTGGGTAGAGACTATACCTTCTGATAGAAGATACTAAAGAACCCAAAAAGAGGCCGTCCGGAAGGCATCCTTGCAAGAGAGGGTGAATTGCTGCCCAAAGACCCGGTTGAACTCGCCGCAAAGAGGGGAAGAAAACGGGGGGGGCCGGGAACGAATGAGGACATCTCTTGGCGTGGGACAGGTGCGAAAACGTGTCTAAACCCTGTTGCGGCTGAGGAGAGGAGAGTGCAGTAAAAGGAAGCGCGGCCCGTGGACCAGGATAGAGGAGGACCTCAGAGAAAGCGATAGGGGGTGCCCGTTCATGGCAAGAATTCCGCTGCCGGAAAAGGGGGTACTTGCCCATAACGAAAAAAGCATTCCTGAAAAGCTCAGAGGCACTCAATGCCGGGAAGGCAGTAACGCTCGCGTATGAATGTGCAAAGGAAACGTCGGCAGCGCCTAGGGGGGAGAGATCTGGGTATATCACACCGCCGAGATAGACTATGGGGGACCCTAAGCTCCTCTCATTCGGAAGGGAGCAAGTGAAGTGTAGCCACGATCTACGGCAACAAAAAAGAGGGGCGAAGGTGGAGGGTATATTTCAAGGCACGGGGGAAATCCGGAAGAAGAAAGAAGAACAGGTAAGTTCACCGGCTACAAGATGACATGCGAAAGGAGATATGGACTCACGTGTCTCAGACTCAGGGAAGGAGAGGGAAATAGCCAACTTCAAAAGGTTATTATCGATGGGAGCG
>Ga0179593_1298189_pt1 | contig 14304 bp, 15 predicted proteins | sample CZODoug2_1_08_16_FD_185931 | JGI IMG/M metagenome (GOLD analysis project Ga0179593, IMG submission 185931) | Vadose zone soil fungal communities from Angelo Coast Range Reserve, California, USA - CZODoug2_1_08_16fungal (PacBio error correction) | ecosystem: Environmental > Terrestrial > Soil >...
CGATGAAGAAAGAAGAGTAAAGTTGTGTGATGAGAGGAAGTGCTAGGTCGCCCATGCCATTATAGTTGCCTACAGATAGGGGGGGCACACAATCGTTGGGGAAGGGAAGAGCATCGAGACTTGTGGACGAAAAAAAGTGCGGCGGGTGGCGCGAATCAAAACTGCGCTACGAAAAGAAAAAAAGAAAAGGTCGAAAGAGGCGGAATTAAAGGGAAGCGAAAAGGAATCAGGACCTGGCGCTACTCTGAATTTTTCGGAAGCCATAAAAAAACACGATGGTACGAAGATTAAGAATGTGGCTGCGGACGATGCCCGTAGAGGACCTAAGGGGAAAGACGTCGAGCCCGCAGTTTGGGGCGGGAAGAAAAACTGGAAAAAACCGAAATATTCGCCGACTCATAGTAAACAAGTCTACTGCACAAAATGGGGAGAGAACTGTGGACAATAGGAATGCAAATCATGTTAAACCTTCCATCTGGCTTGGTGAAAATAACTCGCCGCGACGGCAAAACAAAAGTTCGGGAACTTTTTGGTGTTAAAATAGCGACAAAGGGGTCTAGCCTTAAACTATAGTCCACAGTGAGAATGCTTTAGGGCGCGGGCAAATCTTAGGGCGGACGGTCTTAAAAGGCTGAATGGGCGGTTAAAGAAAAAAGCAAGATGGAAGGGATCAAAGATCTCTTGTCGGAAGAAAGGTGGGGGGAACACTGGGGGGTCTGGGGTGTAAAGAGGAGGGAGATCTCTCCTGTTAGATCAAAAGGGGTAAATGACGGTAAAGAATGGCGACGGTCGGTCTCGCAAGACGGCGGGAAAAATTTTGGAATCGCGCAGCGTCCAAACTAGGGGAGAGGGGAAACAAAATAGGAAGATGGAGAAACCGGAGGGGAGCAGGAGGACGCCTCAGAACCATACATATTGAAGGGGTGCTCTGGGCGCGTTGATGGAAAGATGGATGGCGTTTGAACACCGTGAAGGGGGAAGGCCGGCGTTCCATCCTACAGGGGTCTAAGACCGCTCCCCTACCTCCTCGCCCACTGGGTGTGATAGAGAAATGACTGGTTGGGGGAGCCGGAGACTTACTAAGAGAACGGCTTCTTTTAAGAGACGCGACGCAGTTCGTCCGAGTAAAAGAACCCGCGCTGGTGTGATTACCACAGCGAGAAATTAACAAAGGGAGGCGACAGCGCCCTGCTAACGGCCGGACATCGTAGATCATCAGTCGTGTGGGAGCTGGATCGAAGGTCGAAAAAAAGGTTGATCAGTAGGCCAAATTCATCGGCCTTGTCAGGATAGGGGAACACTCCGCACATAGGTGGAGTGCGGGGGGAGCAGGGAGTGTCAAAGCTCGTGAACGTCAGGGGGGAAAGTTTAAGATTTAACTTCGAACACTGGGAGGGGAATCGACCGGGGAAGAAAGAGGGTGAAGATCAGCCTACGGCATGGGGGTGGACGGTATTTGGGACATCCCAGAAAGGGCTTTGGACGCGGAAGTCGAAATCAATGAGGAAAACGCTCGCCGGACGCCGTAGCCTATCGAGGGTCTGGGAAGTACAGGGGCAATGCATAGGAAGGGATATTCGCCAAGGAAAGGCCGGCGAAGAAGCAAATTCTTGCAACAGGGAGGAAGCCAAGGGAAGTCCGCACGGGGAAAAGAACGCCCCAAGTCGATCGAGGGCGGACAGTCAGGCAGATAGGTTTGAAAGGGGATTCTGTGAAGGATCGTTAAGGGGTCAAACAGTCGTACCAAAGGGAGGGGGGTGACTCGGCAAATTCCTGAGTCAAACCGAAAAAATCGGAATCAAAGCACATGGGAAAACGGATGAAAGAGGCTCAGTTCACGAGAACGGCAGAGGGTGTCGAAGCCACGAGTGGCAGGAAATTCCAGGGAGGACCACTCGACGGGTAAAGGAAAGGCTGCTGGCGTTCGTGAAAGAGTTGGCATTTGCAAAGTTGTCATGGGAGGTTTCGCGCATGGAGTCAGGGGGGGGGGAGGGAAGATGACAAACCATAAAACTGAAAGCATGTGGTTGACTAATCAGTGGTCGAAGAAAACAGGGGTAGTCGGTAATCTCCTTGAGAATGCCGGGACCCGACCAAGCGGGGAAAGCGAACGTTGGGGGTCCAAGGCGTAAAGAATTCTTTAACAGCATATTGAAAAGGGCCTAGTGGGGGGGACTCGCATAGAAGCAGAACAGAAACAAGCGAAGGACGTCTCAGATTAGGAAGAAAAGTGGGGGTTGGAGGGGGGGGGCAAGGGCTCTATACCCCCGCATGTCAACTTTGGGAAAGGGAAAAAAAAAAACAGGGAGGGGCAGGGGAGAGTTCCAGGGACCCCCGCCAACTGGCCAACTGGGGGGCAAATGAAGGTGGCGTTTTGTGCTTAGAGAGGGAGGGCATGTTTCGTGCTCATCGGAGGCCGATAAAGAGGGACAGGAAAGAACGATCTGCCCTCTTATTCGCAATGACCGCTTGGCTGGGTCGGAACGCTGAAAGGGGGAAATACGCGACGTAGCGGTCAGTCTAAGAACGCTGAGGCAGATAGAGTCAGACAACCTCGCGTTGGGGAAGAAGGGAGGGAAAGTAGGGCTTGAACGGGTCTTGAGAGAGGGTCAGTCTCAAAAAGCCAGGAGTCCAGCATACTGTACACAGCTTACGGCGGACATCCGGGAAACAACCAATATTCGGCACACAGAAAGTTCGGAGGCTGGGTCAGATCGCACTTCGCCAAACAGAAGGGGGAAGTCCAATTGCGCATCGTTTGAAAAATCGCAAAAGGGAAGACAGAGAGAGAGAAACAACCACAACTAGGAGGCGGAAATATAAGTATAGGGGTCTGAACTGGGGAAAGTATTCGTGCGAATAAAATCTCCAAGGGGACGAGGCACAAGATACGAGGTTTTGGCGAAAAAGAGGCGATAAGAAAAGGGGGGGGGGGAGAAGGGGGAGGTAAAGGATGCTCCGACGGGAGGCGGGGAGAAATTTGCCCCCTCGTCCAGGCTTTTTCTCGGCTAGAAAAGAGTCGAGGGTAGCCGCCTGACAGGGCGAGCAAAACAGAATGGTGTTAGCAGAGAATCTAGCGGGTAGATCGACCGAGCGTCGCTTCTGCGCACTGTCATAGCGGGGAGGAGCGACTAAATCTGTAAGAATAAGAAAACAGCCGTGGCGGAGATGTTGAGGAAGAGGGGTGGATGGCACAAAAACATTACTCAGAAGGGAGAAAAAACACGCAAAAAGACCTTGAAGAAAAAGGTAGTTTGGGTCGTTTTTTCCCGGCATCAATCAAGGGGAATCTGGTGGAAAAGCGGCCAGAAAAAATTTTATTAGCCAAACAGGAAAACACAAAAGTTCTGCAGAATCTTTATATGAACCAGGTCTGCGCAACTCTATCGATCTAACATCGGGGGAAAAAACGTGTAGCTGTGAAAGAAGGGTCGCGACCCTGGGACGTAACAACTTGTCGTGCACAAAGAGAAGTTAAGGGGTTCCCGGCATTCTTAAGACAAGGAGGGAAGGGGAAAAAAAGGGTGAAAAAAAACTTAGAAAATCGGCGTTCGCAGTTGGGGGGGGGCAATGGCCGCCCGAACGAGGATTCGGAAACAACACCATGAAAAGGGCAAAAGGTACAATCATCGGGGGCAATAAACGACATCGCAGCGGAGGAAGGCTACCGTCGATGGCGTCTTTTTCATGGCAATGTCATCCAGGTGGATCGCACAGAGAATGGCGAGGAAACTTACTCAATGCAGGGGTAGACACCTTGCCAAATGTTAAAGGATGCGGCAATATTTGGGACTACACATTAATTAACTCTAGGCACCGTCGGGCGGGTCCGAAAGTTACGAGAAACCGATCCGAAGATATCAGGAAACCTATCAGGAGAAAACTCCATAGACTATAGAAGGGGGGGCTAAATGGCGTGCTGCTTCAGTTGTGCTGTATTGGTAAACCGATGGAAAGGGGAAAGTCGACTGAATAGGACGCAGGTTAGCAGACTTTCTCTACAAAGGGGGACCCTGACTACCGGAAAAGAACCAAGAATCGATCCGTCGAGCGTATAACGCGGCTGTATGGCTAGGAGCGCCAGAGCCGGCGCATGGGATGTCCAAATATCACGATGAATTCAGGAAGCCGGGGCTGAAGTCGTCAAGAGGTGGCGGGCAAAGCCCAGGGGGCCGAAAGGAAACCTAAGAAAAGTCGCTAAGGGAACTCGGAACAAGGAAACCTAAAGCATGAACCTTCCACTGATTTCCCATCGGTTGATAAGATGTGGAGGGGGTGGTACTCACTACCTCGCGCCAGAATGGGGGAGGGATATGAGGTGGGGGGGGGGGGAAGTACGATCCACCTGAAACCCAGGATGGACTCGTTAAAAAAAGGGGAAATATCCTCTCAACAAAAAGCAGACAAAGTCCCGTGGTTATCAGTGCGCCTTAGCGAAAAGGGCTCCGTCTTGTCAATAAACAACATCTCAGGTAAAGATACTTTTCTTACGAGTACAAACTTCGGGGACGCGTCTATCCAGCCGAAGCCGAGCGTTCAAAGAGAGGAATCCGGATAAAAACCAAGGTAGGGGTTATGGGCACCCTTAGGGTCGACCGTCGAGTAGGGGGGTCTGTCTGTAGCCGGTCGGGAACAAGACTGAACCGAAGAAGACATCCTGGGGAAGGGGGGGGGTGGGTCTGGGGGTCAACACATACTACATACGATAAATCCGGAAAAGAAACGCGTCCGCGATCTGAGGGGGGAGGATTGAGGAGTTTTCTGCTCCGCCATCGGGAGGAGTAAAAGGTGGGTAGAGACAAAGCAGTTGAAGCGGAAGCGAGCACCTAAAAAGAGTGAACTCAGAAACGAACAATAAATGAAAATTTGGGTCAAGTCCTATCTGGTCTTTAGTGATGAAAAAAGAAGATCTACCGCTTCTCTAACCAAAGAAAAAAGGCTGGAGAACTTACCCTACATCACCCAAAGAAGAGATTTGATAAAAAGGCGAAGAGGAAGGTATCCCTGATAGGGGCAGGTGGTCAACCTCCCATAAAAAAAGGGGGTTAAGACCCTACCACCAAAAAGAATGAGATGGAAGGCTCGGAAGCATCGACTGAGGTGACTCTAGTGGTTTTCACGTCTAACAAAGCATATTGAAATGTTTTGGGGGGTCATCACAACAAAGGGGAAACGAACGAATGCGTGACTGGTCAGGAGGTCTCCAAAGAGATCGGAATTCCAAAAAATAAGAAGGAACCAAGGGAAAAACATGAAAACAGGAAAATTCAGAAATGCCTGCCTACGAAGACGAGAAAGGAGGATACAGGAGGGTATCTCTTGAAGGAAAGGGGAGGCAGAGGTTGGGAACGTGGTCCGCACTTCAACCCCTCACTACTTGGTCTCGACGATTGGAACCCTAGGCCTCGACTGACATACTGAGAAACGGCTGGGAAATTGACTACATCGGGGAGGGGGGGGGGGCTCGTGTCGTCCATACCCCTGTCACTTCGAGGATGGGACGGATTCCAGGAAACGCTTCAATCCGAGGCCCTTTTAGGGGAGAAAGAGGACAACCGGTTTCTTCTTATCAAGGGGGAGGGTTTCGTCTCGCAGGAAGGGAGAAAAAACACGGAACTCTTCGCAATAGAGTTGGGGCTCGGCCTAAATTAAAAATTAGTAGGATGTCGGCAGGCTGGAATCAAGAAACAAGACGAAGACTGCGAAAAAACATCCGAAGCATTGTCAGGGAGGTAGAAAAGCAGATCAAAAAACAACAACTGAGTAGTATTAAAGATATAGAGTAAGGTAGAATAAAACAAAGTCTGGGAGATTGGGGTTCGGCAATCGCCTTCTTGGGGTAAAAAAAGACGTGCGGGACATCGCTTATTACAAGAAAACCAAAGAGGGGAAGGGTATCTTCTATCCGAATTCTGTTCAAGTTGTTCGGGTCGTTTGGGGGGGGGGGAGGGAAAAACTTCGAGAGACTAAGAGGAACAGCGGCGAATAACGGGAAAAAATTTCGGGAAAGATACCAATTTTCCTCGATTAACTCGGAAGGGTCTGAAGAGACGCCGGGGTCTTACTACGCTGACAGGTGTCTTGCTAAAGATCCACAACCCAGATTGTCGAAAAATAAGTAAGGGGTGCTTCCGGCTATAAAAGGAGGAAAATGCGGCAGACTGAAAAGGGACGGGTGAGGTGAGGAATACCACTTTAAACCACCTAGGCGCTCTCAAGGGGAAAAAAAGAAACCATCAGGGTATCAGAAAAGGAAGATTCCTGGTGGCAGCATTCGGTAAGACTAAAAATGTCACTTCCTTTTCTTATGGGAAGGGTTTGAACCTCGACGGGCGAATTGAGAACTCACTTCTTTCTGGCCCTGTGGTGTGTCAAATCAAAAAAAGAAAAAAGTGCTTGGGGTCTAGACGTGAAAAAAGAAGTCGATGCAAAGTGATCAAAAGGGAAGCGCATCTTCTGATGGGGGGTTTAGGGGAGGAAGGATGAATGGTTCTTTGTAACCGTGAATTGAGAAGAGGATTGAATCACTATCGCGTCTTAGGGGGCATGGGCGTAGAAAAAAGCTGGGGGTGCGTGTTTTAGCGGTAAAGGGGGGGATACCGGTTCGAGAACGAGGAAAAAAAAAGAGGAAGGGTACAAAATCCGTGAATGGAGACGTGTCCTTCTCGGTCGGAAGACGGTGGGGGGGTTATAGAGGCAGCGTAAAGAGGGAGAGGGAAACACAAGGGACTAGGGAGAACCGATAGGAAAATTCTTCCGCCTCCTCACCACATCAGATCTGGAGCGAGTTGCTGTAAGGAAAAAGCGTCTATTCTTTGAACAGCCGGACAGAGATACTTGTCCACCGACCGGTCGCTCCAGAAGGAAGCGGCGACACCGGTGTGACGAATACCAGGAAGAGGGGGGGGGGGAAAGGGGGTATAAATTCTTAGACGAAAAAAAGAAAGGGGCTTAGTTGGTAATATACTCGACGCATTTCTTCCGACGGGAAGAAACAGAGCCTGCTAGGGGTGTAGGTTAACACGCGAGACCTTCTCTTCTAGACAAAAAAAAACGCACGGCTACGCGGATCGGAAAAGCATACTTTGTATCTGGCTCCGGCAAAAAGCAGACACGCCGGGGTTGGTAGTAAAATTCAGAGGGAGAGGGGGCCGTCAGAATTTAGTTAAAGAACAAACTCCACATATGGGGGATGGGGGAAGAGCTTAATACATGTAAGGTCAGACTCTTTGCCTTCTGGTTTAAGGTTTTTGAGAGTAGCGAACGACGTTCGGTGAAAAGGAAGCCTTGAAGTTGAATCTGATTCGTGGGACGCAGCAAACACGCATTGGGGATGATAATAGGGTTTGGATACCACACTCCGAGAAGGGGGAGAAAGTCGCCATAAAGGAAGGAAGGGAAAAGCTCTCCTCTAAAGGGGGGGCAAAGCGGGGGTCTGGACGGTCCGTCAGGGGCAAGGGTCAGAGAAGATGGGAACGTAAACTAAGATTCCGCAAAAAAGGGAATGTCTTTTCACCAAAGTTCAAATAAAGATAAATCGACTAGTGCGACGCACCCAGGACGATCGGAACTTTCTGGGGGGCAGCTTAGAAGAGGTTACAGAAGGAAAGGAACGGATCGGACCATGGTTGGAGGAGACAGTCTTACCCTCCCGGGGGGCTAGTATGTTAAGACTGAGGAAAAACGATGACGCCAAGGGGGGTTCGCACATTGGCAAACGTTGTTAAGAAAAGAAGGGGGACGAAGGATACTTTTCAGAAAGGGGACGGACATGCAATGGGGGGAAATGACAAAGAGAAGGTGAGCCGTGGACAGGACTTTAGAGGTGAATATGATTGTCCTTTTTTTCAAAGTGGGGGTCTTTGTTCTGCTCATGCTCGGAAAGAGGGACCACCAGAAACGCTCTAGGGACCAGAGTTCCGAGGGGAATGCAAACAGAAAGGGGGGCTTCGGTAATCTACAGAAGAAAAAAAGGTACCCTCCCGGAGGGGGGGGTGCACCCGCCAAGCGTGGATTAAAACAAGGAGAACAAGTGGACGGGAACAGCATCTTCAAAGGCTGTTGGTCGCGACGCAGCGAAAGATAAGGGAGAACTCCATGGGGCCGAGCTCAGGATGAAGCCAGGTGGGGTCTTGGGGCCGGGCTGCGAGCTAGAAAAAGAAATGGTTTATCAAAAACGCCGTCTCAGCTGGAAGGAAACAGGAACCCAGACCTAGAGGCTCGTAGTAGGAAAAGGTTGCGTGTTGTGCGTCAACGGATGGAACATTTTAGGGCAAATATGGGACCGGATATCAGTCACAAAAAAGAAAAGAAAAATTGGCTCAATGGACCGATTGGAAAAAGCGCAACAGACCATAAGCGAGAGCGGGTCTGATAGAAAGAATCTGAGGAGAGTGAAAAAGCGTGGGAGAAACCTGGGGAAGGGCTCACCGGCTTAAGAAGTGGGAAAAAAACCGAAAAACGACTGTACATACGGGTAGTCCGACCAAGGGAGGCGGAGACATCGACAATCACAACAAGAAGAGGAAACGCCAAGGGGATGTTTCATTCAGCGACGCACTTCTAAAAACGAGTAAGGAGACAAAACAAATGAGAGTGAAGGAGAAGGGGCGCATTGATCTCATCAACACAAAAAAGGAGGAGGGATACATGTCCGTGACCTTTTCCTATGTAGGGGAGGGAGCAAGGACGATTCCAGATAGCGGGTGAGAATTGGGGGGGAGAGAAGGAGGCAGCTCCTCCGAAAGGGAGTGAGAGATGGGGTGATCCAGGAGGACTCGACCTAAGATGAGGGGGAACTACCGTCTGCCCCTGCCTTCCAGGTTAAGGGAAAGAAACTAGTCCTGAGGTGTAGTGAACGAAGTTCAAGGGCGGAGAAAAACCGCGAGTTGTTGGAAGGCCTGCTCAGGGGAAAATCTATAGATAGAACGCTACGTCGATCAAGAAAAAAAAAGGAAACGCGTCGCTCACTAAGGAGGGGGGGATTGCTAAGAGCGGAACTCGGGTCTGAGAGGGGGTGATATCCGCGACTATGGGGGAGACGCAAAAAAAGGACGAACAAAAACACTCAACAGGAATTTCAATACTTAGAGTAAAAGAAGGGGAGTTTTTCCATCATCAAAAAAAGTCGCCAAGAGGGGGGGGGAAGCAAAGAGGCATAATGTCTTGATCGCATCCCAAACAAAAAAGGGGGCTGCCTAGGGTTGGGACCCATGGCGTGGCGCTCCGGGAACTGAAGGAAGCGGTGGAACCAGCTTCCTTGACGAGAAAGGTCCAGAATATTGTTTCGGACCTTGGGGGGGGAGAAAAAGTTCGTCACAACATCTATGTCGGGTTCACGTGGCCCACGCTCACCCACCGAAAGGAATAACACAAGACAACAACCCAAAGGGAAAACAGGTGTTGCATTCTAACGAGTCACGAACTCAGACTCTTTCTTTTTGGTCAAGGGACTTAACTCATGCGAGGACACGGAAGCAGGGCAATCTTCACCTAAAACTCTCATCTGTCTGGAGCAGTCGAGGGGCTCCTTTGGCCATTTCGGTCGTCCATTCGTGATCTCACATAAGGTCGGTGAAGACCTCGGTATACCTTTTCCAATTTGCCGAGGAAAAAGCTTGGGGAAAACTCAGGGAAAATCTCGCGAACCGTGGTTCTTTTACTACGGGAGAAGACAAGGGGGGGGAATCAAGGTGCCAGCGCGGAAACCTATCTGAACAATCAAACCGACAGCTCTATCTACTTGAGGAGGAAATCGAAAGGGGTCCGGAAAATGTTACCCGAATTGGCTTTGAGAAAATAGCGGGGCTCAGGGGACCGCTTTGCGTGGATGGGAACTCCCTAACCGCTTCGTCCACGAGGAAGGAGATCGCGCCGGCGGGATTGAAAAGGGAGAGGGACTCCCAATATCGGCAAATCGCAGGAGATTTCCGGGAGCTGGGGAGGGCCAAATATACTGATTAGAAGAAAAAATGCCGGAAGGGGGGATTAGGACACTCTAGGGGAGCAAGGACCGTTACTGGAAAATACGTTCGTGGACGCTAAATTAAGAGGAAACAAAACCTTAAACCAAAGGAAAGAGCTAAAAAATTCCAAGAGGTCATCGGATTTCAAGCCCCAAAGGGGAGGGGTTTGGTCTCAAAGAAAAATGGGAAGGGGGGAGCCGATGAAAATTTTGCCTACGATCAAATCACGACGTTCGGGGAAAAGGAGATCCAAAGCAAAAAGATGATCCTATGACCTGACGGGAGCATGGAGAATTCGCTCGACAGGGGGGGGTAAAGCGTGGGTAAGCAAACAGAGCGGGTTCCTCGGGGGGGGAGGGAAAGGAAGCTGGCGAAGTCTATGATACCAAGCCGGCTTAAGAGTCTCCGAATGAAAGGGCCTGCGCACAAAAAGTACTTTGGGAGGGAACACGTCAGAACGTCAGGCGTATGTGGGGGCAAAAGAAGCCGGGAGCTTGTAACTCCGAAAAATTTCACTTCTGTGAAAAAAAGGACTAAATAAGGAGAAACTAAAAACAACTTAAGAAAGATGGGGATTTGGTGAAGAGGCGTAAGAATTAGGAAGACCAAGGGGGTGGTTTCGAAAAGGAGTCAAATGGGGGGGAGACAGAGAAAGGATGCGCGATGCACCACGAGAAGATTCGAAGAGGAAAAACAAAAAGTCAGACTTAACGGATTTTGTCCGCGAACGGGTAGAATCGGGAGCAACCTGCGAAGTATCTACCTCAGGACGAGAAAAACAAACGATTGTGAGACGTACCAAGAAGGGCCGATCTAAGAATTCTCGATTTCGACAAATATACTTCACGGTTCACATATGGGCAAAGGTTAAGCCTGGTTAAAACCCTAAAAATCACCTATGAAGACAGGGAGGAAAAACTCAATAGAAGGAGTACTCTAAGTGGACAATAGATACCAATCCTGTTCCGTCCCATTGGGGGCACACAAGACACGGGCCCCAGAAGGAGGAGGGGAAAAAGGAGAGGGTCTTCCACAATGCAAATAAGTCCATACTCAGTACCCACTTCATTCAAAGACGCCACCAAAGAAGGGGGAATTAGAAAGTATGGTATACGTCTTGTGAAGAGAGGAAAGGTTGCAAATTTTCTTGCCTGTACCACCGCGGTGCTCGAAAAGGGGAAACACTAATGGTCCAGACGCAGATCAAAAACAACGTTATTCATATTTCACAATCGGAGGGTCGTGGGGGGGGAAGAGGGGGTTAAGGGGCCAGAACAAAATCGGCCAGGACAGTGCTGGAGAGAAATCTGGTCTAGGGGGGGCCTGTCTTCGCTCATGGCCAGAAGGGTGCTGGAGTTCGACGAAGGGTAAGTTTTAGTCTTCGACCGTTGAGAGCGAAAAAAAAAAAAAAGGGAACTAGGGGGAAAAAGAGGGGGGAGAGACTTAACCTTACCACTCAGGAGAACAAGGCACAGGGGGTCAAGAATCCTTGCAGTGCGCCGGAAAAATCCGCTTCAAGGAAAACATCAGAAGAAGGGGTACGGGTTGCTTTAGCCATCGGGGGAGAGATATAACACACAACTTATTATTATGAAAAAGAGAGGGTGGGAAACAAGGAATTCTTCGGATGAGGGGTTTGAAGGCAGCGGCATAGGGAAAACCTGCAGGAGAGGTCCTAAGAGCTGATTCCTACACCCAACTGGGAAAAAGGGGAGTCGGCACGATACTTTAGTACTGTCAGGGGGGGGGGGGGGAGGGGTTTTGGAGGGAGAGTCACCAGAAAAACCAGACAAGCGAGAATCCGGGAAAGGCTACCAGAGAAGAAAAAAGTTCAAGATGAGCTGGAGTCACGAAAAAATCGTGCTACGCTGAGCATGGCCAAAGAGAAACCCGGGAAGAATAGTGTAGAAAGATGGTGTTGAAAGGCCGGAATGAAGGAGAACAGGCGGGTCCAAGTCGCGAGGACACCGCCGGTGGGGGGGTGAAGGAAGAACCAATGGGAAAAAAGCTGCGCTCTCAAAGAAAAAAGATACCGATCCTGTTATCCGGGAACATGGGAAGAGGGAAGGGCATCATTCTGAATGCTGGGGAAGGTCATGGCAGGTCATTGGATGTGGAAAGAGCCGAACGTTGACCCGAAAAGGGAAGGCGTTCGAAAAGGAAGCGACAAACTCATGCGGGGTGGGAAAGAAAAGAAAGAGTCCTCATTCGATGAAGTTCGCGCGACAAGCAATCGTCGGTGGGTCGGGTCAGTCAAGGCTGATTGGGAGGGGCAAGGGACAGTCCGTTACCGGGAATAGGAGCATTTGATCAGGAGAGGAGGAAGTGCATGGAGTTACGTATAACATCGTGGGGAGCATGACGCGTGAATGAGAGCCGGGGGAGTAACGAAATGGAAAAAAGAGGGAAAATACGTTAAATTCTACGTAGGCGCGGTCTCATGTGGCATCTGGGGAGAGCGGGTCCTCGGAGAGTGGCGCCACAGAAAAGAAATTAGGTTCGACGCAGTGTCTGATCAATCATTACCAAGACGAAAAAAAAATCTCGGGAGAGGGGAACGGAGGAGAGATTTATTTTTGAACAACGGGAACCGGAGGGGAGGCTAAAAAAAGACGAAAGGCTAAGACGCCCATACGCGACTGGAAAAGTGTGGATCGAATACCTGAAGCGGTGCGCGAGAGAGAGAGAGAAAATCGTCTTCAGGTAATAGACCTGACATCAGTTGGAAATCTCTTCAATAAAATGTTCGCGGGACGAGCTGTTGGGAGTGACACATCGAGAATCGGCTGGAAGGAAAGGAGCCCTTCGAACCGGGCAGCGTAGATCCTCCATGCGGTGTGCTAGGAGAGAACGAAAAAAACAGCCGGGGGGTGTATCGTGAAGGGAAAAGGACCTCTGTCCTTTCCGCAAGCGGTAGGGAAAGAAAAGGGGAAATAGAGAAATCAGTGGAGGGGTAATTCAGTGGAAGGGGGTTTTGGGGAAGGGGAAAAGGCCGAAAAACGCCTGAGTGTGAACTTCTCGGCCTTGGAGGGGAAAAGAAAGAAAGGACTAAGAATACCACGGCTTTGGTTCTGAAACAGGAAGAAGTGGGGAAAAAAGAAAAGACCCGATGGAGGGATCAGGAAGAAAAGGAGTCGAAGACACTATGCCGAAGTCGGTAGGGACGGGCTCAGGGCAATGAAGAGCAAAGCTGGAAAAGGCGGAAAAGACGAAGTCAGACGAAAGGGGGAGAAATTTCATCCAGCACAAGGCCTCAGCACGATGTAGAAACAAGGAGGGGAGATGAGTCTGTGAAGGGAGAAGGTTTACGATGCGGGGAAGGGGGAAGGGAATGGGCGGACTAATTCGTACCAACACGGTGACGCGCTGGTTCCACTTGGTCAAAGGGGAAGAATGATCGGCACCGGGGAAAAAGTGTAAGTCCAGAAAAAGGCCGAGCATGCTATGTTCTAAAATACTTTGGGCCAGGACAAGGAAAGGAAGGCCGCAAAAGAGTTTAGCCCTTAAGCTCTTCGCTGGGAGTTCAGGGGAAGATGAGGGGGCCTTTGGGCAAAACGTGGGGGTCTGGGGGAGGTTTCACAAGCATCGAGGGCGTCCTCTGTGAAAAAACAAACGCAGAAGCGTTCCGGAGTCAAGCCAACTCGGGGGTCGGGAATCCTAAGGCAGAAAGAATGCCGGAAAAGGGAAATCGCTGTTGTGCACGAAACAATCGTGGGGGTGAGTCAACACGAAGACATCTTACTGGAAAACATAGGAAGGAAAGCGGTTTCGCTCGCAGAAACGCGTGCAAAAAAAAAAGCAAACTCAAGGTCCTCTCAGGGCAGGGTCATCAAAGGTTTGTACTGGGTGCGGGGGGAGAAAAGAAAAAATCCGCGGGGGGTATCAACTCCTGGAGGAGAGAGGAGGCCGGTACACCCGACAGATGCGCAAGAGGGGAAGGGGGTTAGTGGTGAGTCTCGGATTGGTCATGGGTCAAGTTATAAATATGGCGACGGATATCACTAAAGACGAGAAAAGCCGTTAGTAGCGAAACGTCTTCTTATCAGGGAAAAGGGCGAACGTACGCGACGAGCGGGAGGGTGAAGGAGAGAGGGACGAATCAGTTCACAAGAGAGGGGTTGGATAGCCGGGAAGGAGGGCTCACGGCGGATCGTATTTCTCAAGAGAAAGCAAAGGAAAGGACGGGATTTATGCAGACGCCGTGGGGAGGGGTAGAAAAATGGAAAAAAAACCCAATATTCGGCCGGCCGAACATGGAGGAGAGAGTTCTTCAGCGACGATGAGGAAAAAAGAGATTGGCATCTCAATTGCGAGAGGGGAGCTGAAGAGGGGAGAAAGT
>Ga0179593_1322643_pt1 | contig 14304 bp, 20 predicted proteins | sample CZODoug2_1_08_16_FD_185931 | JGI IMG/M metagenome (GOLD analysis project Ga0179593, IMG submission 185931) | Vadose zone soil fungal communities from Angelo Coast Range Reserve, California, USA - CZODoug2_1_08_16fungal (PacBio error correction) | ecosystem: Environmental > Terrestrial > Soil >...
GGAAAAGGGTAGAAAATCAACTTGAAGAGACGGAACGCACCGGGGGGCAAAAAAGACTGGAAAAAGGGGGCGTTCAATCGGGGGGGTGGTGGGGGTTGAATAGGAATGGCAAGACCCAAGAAAGGGGGGGGGCATTCCGGATGTGCACCTCACGAAGAGCCTCTCTCAGTGCGGTCTTCATCACAAGTTCGCCCTAGAGTAGTCCATCAGGAAATGGAGAGCGGTAAGGACTAGGAGGGGAAATGTCCGGAGAAGAGGTCGCTCTTGTGAAATCAGGAAGGAAGATCCGAGATAACGGGGAACGGCTCTTGGGGGAGGAATCTTAAGCCAGGGGACCAAGAACTCTATGCAAAGGGGGAAAACGCCGCAAAACTGTGGCTTAGGAAGGGGATCAATAAAGGGGTTCACAAAAGGGAAGAGAGAACCAAAAAAAAAAAACAACATTGGGGAGAGTAGTTGAAGGAGGCGGTAGCGTTCAGGTAGGGTCTGAAACCCAAAGGAAATCGCTGTCAAGACTTGAGACAAACGAAGGGGGGGAAGAGGAAACCGTAGATGATGTGAACCGGAGCCTCTGTCGCAAAGAAAGAAAACGCCAATCAGCGGGGCGCTGTGGGTCAGCAAGGGATAAAAAATGAACAGCAAACGAGCCTTGTGGCCTGATATAGAAAAGCGTTCGAAATTGATCCATAATAGAGCGTCGTGTGGAAGAAAGGCGATACAGAACGGAAAGAGAACCCTATCCGCGCCTGCCCGCCCGACGAAAAGGGAAAAGGGGGCGACTGGCCACGCACGGGGGGGGGGGGCGGAAAAAGCCCTTCGTTGTTTACGGCATCGGAAAAAAAAGGAAAGTACACCACATCGTAAGTTCGTTTGAGCAGGAAAGCTAGTACTGGGAAACAAGCGAGAGGGCGGCCATCTCGGCAAGGGGGCTGACTAACAATAGGAGGGATTGGACCGAGAAGATGCGCGTTGTTCATGAAAGATAAGTAAAACCCGGGGGGAAGCGCTCAGCGCGGAAAGGGAGAAAACATGCAAGGCAACTGCACTTAGAAAGGAAAGAAAGAGAATCAAACTGTCGCCGGGCAAACGAGGAAGGCGGACGAGTTGGCTGATAAATGAATGCGTAGTTGGCAGAGAGGATAAAGAAGGGGAAACAAGGAAAGTCATTTAACGGTGTCTCAGACCTTGCCGGATGTCATGGGAGTGCGCATGATCTCAGGGGAGAAATAACCGTGTATGAATCGGGGATCGAAGCTCCTGTCAACAAAAATCGCTTAAAGGAGGGGAAGCTTAAAGTAAAAGCGTCGGACGGCAAAAAAAGAATGCTCGGGCGCACCGCCCACCAAAAAACAACCATAAATGAACAGGGAACCAATGAACCCACCCCCGCAGGCCAAAGCGAGAAGGGCACGCACCATCCCTGGGGAAAAATAAAAATAAAGGTTGCGAGTTGGAAAACCCAAAATAAATTACCGACATGACGTGTGAGCATTGGACCATTGAGAGCGCTGCTGTTGTCAAGGTGTTCGAGCAAAAGGACGACAAAAGCGCCAGGGGATCGGGGCTCCCGACTCAAGAGAAGGGCTTGTACAGAAGGCGGCCAAGCTCAGGAAAGAAAGCACCCCAACCCAAAACCCAAAAGCTCCTGAATGGGGGGGGGAGTCACTGCTCTTGTTGAGGAAAACAAAGGGATAGAGGATTAGAGCGTTCATTAGGCTGTACGCACAAAAAAGGGAGGAGGAAGGCGGTGAGCAGGAGGGAAGAAGAGAAAAAAGGGAACGGCTCCGAAGCAGCCGGGAAGAAAAGAAAAGGTACCAGAAGAAACAGCCACGAAAAAGTGCGGTGGAAACAAGCAAAAACTTGTAGACCTTCCGCGGCAAAGAGGGGGGCGATGTGGCAGTACAGGTTGCAAAAAATGTTCATCAAGACCTGCGCGGATCGGAACACCAAAGGGGAAAGGAAAGAAAGACTGTGTCTTTGGTAGCAATGGAAAAAACGGATAGTAAAACACTATCAAAAACTGAAGGTAGGGGGGGAGTCCTAGGTGACGGGGAGTACCCGCAGCTAAAGTGGTCATACTGGCCAAGGGGGGGGGGTAGGGGCACGTCTAAATAAGCAGGGATAAAAGAAGGGCTCGGTTAACATGCAAAAATTTAAAGAGCACCGCTCTTCCATGTCTAAGCTTATGAGACAGGAGGGGACCTAAAAGTTTAAGAAGAAGGGGGAAGCCCTAGTAAGTACGAGGCGTAGAGCACAGGGCGGATAGCATCGAAAAGTGCATGGGCAAACCATGGTTCGGTAAAGAGAAAAAAGTTCCTGGAAACCGAAAGGGGAACGTTCAAGCAGATGCGTTGAATGGTTCTTGAAGAGGGTTTTCGGTCAAAAAAAGGGAGGGGAAGTTCACTTCGTACGAAAACAACAGGTTAATAAGAACCCCGTGAGGAGAAAGCTCTTATCCTGAGCATGAGTCCTTGGAGCAGGGGAAGAACCGCTTGACCCGTCAAGTATCAAGGAGGGGGAACTCGTGGTTCAAGGGAAAAACCATGGAAAGAAAAAAAAAGGGAATACCCCGCCGCGGGTCACGGAAGCCGTTATCCTCAAGCGGCGCGCTCAAAAAAGGGTGGAGCGCGGACTAATGACCAGGAAGGTCGTTGCGTGAAAAAAGACTGAAGAAAACCGCAATCTATTGAGGGACCGTAAAAAACGCGGCGGAGAAAGGCAGGGGGGAAGGAAGCACACGTGAGGAGGAAGGGGGCGCATCGTGCCAAGGCCTGGACTCTGTTCGGCGACCGTTCTTGTTTAAGAAAAAAAGAAGAGATGTGGGGGTCGCTGAAAAAAAACACAGGGTGGGTGTCGGGGGGGTTCTGGTCTTAGCCCGGGGGTACGGCACAGAAAAAGTGGGATCAAAAAAAGTTACCGGGGGAGGCAACGAACGCAACCAGGAGAGAAGCCAAAAATGCGCAGGAATGACGGGTTCCTGCCCGGGGGGGACTAACTGCGAGGGGGCTCATGTTCAGGGCCTAATCAAGCTTTTACAAAGAGCGCGTTCATGCGGAGGAAAGAAAGCGCTCCTCGTCCGGAAAAGCCCGGCCCCAGACCCGCGATAATCGTAAATGACTGATTTTCGATAGCAAAAAAGGCGGACGGAGAGCGTCGAAGGGCAAAAAAGAAACCCGATTAGGAGCTCCTATATATGCGGAGCGGGTGATAAAAAAGCGGTCGGTTACTCCCCTATTAATCGGGCCGCCGAATAGGGCTAGAAAGACCCGGGGGGGAGTATGATATAGACTTGGGGAAAGACTACACACCACTCAACGTCTTTCAAGGCCGAAGCAGAAAAGGACCAAGGTCTGGGGTGTGCGTCTGAAATTGCCTTCCGGTCGAACAGCACTGTCAAAAAAATGTACAACTATACTACACACAAGAAAAAGCGCAACGCGGGACGACCAAGCCTATAGGGACAGATGCGGACCGTGGGTCTGCTAACTGCTCTCCAGCAGCCAAAACGCCTTAATAGCCTTCTTTGATAGAAGATAGACTGCTTGGAACGAAGGCCACAGGAAAACGGGGTTAATTAACATTCACCGGGGCGCCGGGTCCAGCGGAGAAGATGTCACAAAAAAAGAGAGGAAGGCCGCTCGGTAGGGAAAAAAAGGGGGGAGATGGTGGTGTACGAGAAGGCAAAGTCAAAGCGATTGTTTATGAAACTATGGATCGGAGGGCAAAGAATGATACCTACCTCAACGTTGTGCTGGAAAAAAGAATCTCTCGAGATGTGCAGATGAGAAGATGGTAACGTCTGCACTCGGCACATGACCAGAACGACGAAACCAAAAACGGAGGTGTGAAAAGAAAATTTCAGAAAAGAACATGCAAGGAGAGCCTACCAATCAAAGAACCAAGGGATAGTCAGTCATCCAACAAGGGATCGCTGGGAACACGTGTCCGGTCAGAGGGAAAGCTTAAGGAGGAAGGGTGTAAAAAAGGGAGAGAGTAAACCGGGGAGAGGGGTTTAGCGGAAGGAGCAAATAAAATCGCGGGAAACTTAAATAGTTCTCGCTCCTAACAGGCAACCAGAGCCGACGGCGAGGGAAGAAAGGCGCTGGTGCCGGGGGGAAAAACGAGTTAGACGCGGCCAACGATGGGCGTGCGTAAGGAAAAAGGTTATGTCTTTGGTGGTGGGGGTAACAAAAAGGTCAACTTCTAAAGAATTTACTCCATCTCATAGTGTGTGGGGTGGAAAGGAGGTTCGACTAGGGCCGCTAAACAAAGGGAAAAATAAAGGGGGATGTCCCGGCATGCTCATGGACTTAAAAGGAGGTTGGTGAAAAAACGAAATTGCGGACAAAATCGCAATAACGCCACATGGGGTCTCGGGGAAAAGTAAACTATTCCAAATGCTTAAGAGAACCAAGGCGGGACATTACTCGAGCTTCTATGGATAAAACACGAATCTAAGGGATGAAAAACGAGGATCTTGAGAAGATGGAAAAAAGTTCTTAAGAGGGATAGCCGAATTGGTGGGATTCGATTTGGGGCTATCTAACAAGAAAGAAAGAATAGGGGGGGACGAATGGAATAAAAGGGACACCAATGCGCCAGAAAAGCCGGGGAACTGGTGGGGGTATGAAGAACACGAATGAGTGGAGTTAAAAAAAAACAAGGAACACGAAAAGACAAAAATGACCCACGAGAGAAGGGGGGTGAACTGTTTTTCTGTGCGACTCAAAAAAAGAGGGTGGCCACTAGGAACCGTAGTTGGAAAAATCAGAAGGTAACGTTACAAAAAGTCGGGCAGCGTCAACCACAAATTAGGGGTGAGGGTCCGATTTGGTGCCTGGGGGGGGAGAAGACACTGTTGGACAGCCGCAGCAAAAGAAATCAGGACGAGAACGCTCTCAGGAAAGGCACAAAGGACAATATACAACTGGTTGGGTCAGGAGGGGTAACGAACGTATGAGGGAAAAAGGAAATCCGTGCCAGTGCAACGCTCGGGAAAAAACCCATCCTGCAGTCAAGGAGACGACAGTGACGAGAGAATCTTGGTGGGAGCAATAGACCAGCGAATCAGATTGAACCAACGGGTTCAAATCTGGAAGTTGCCTTTCAGCAGGGGATTCAGGAGGAAAGAAACAGAAGAACATCCCAAGGCCTCGCGTTCATCACCGGGGGGTTCTTCAAGGGTGCTGGGGGACGTCGATACCTAAATGGAAAAACAAGCAATAGAAAAAAAAAAGTCCGGGGCAAAAACCTCAAAAAAGTCATTCTCTACTCCGTGCCTTTAGCAAAACACCGGCAATAAGGACCCGAGGGGGGGGCCTGAAAGGCAAGTCGATGAGCAAAGCAGAGGAGAGAAGGAGAATCACTCTCAACCGAAAAGAGAAAACCTAGGATCGTCACGGTAAGATGGTCTCGACAGGCGCAGGGAGCACCGGGAGGAAAAAGAATCAAGAATGGCACAAAAAGGATGGAAGAAAGAGGGAGTTGGGACCGGGAGGAGAAGTAGAGCAACGGACATTCTCCACGAAAAGGCAGCATGGCGAAAAAAGACGAAAAGAACAACAAGACATGGAAAAAGGGATAGGGGTGTCAGAAAAGGATCTACCTGATAGAAAAGAACGCGCTGAGAGGAAACCTGTACAGGTGCCGACGCAGAACATCAAAAGACGGGGTAAATCTCAATGGCTCACCAATTAAAAAAGAACTTCAAAGGGGAAAAAAAGCCTGGAAAAAGGGGGAAGGAAAGGACAAAGAGGTGGCGAGGGGGGGTCCACTAGCTGGTTACTAGGGGCAGGACGGACTGGCTGTCTCTTCAGAGGGGATAAACATCAAAAGCAGAACGAGTTACGACAATTACAGAACTTCCAGTCCCTTCAGGGAAGAGACGACCCTGAACGATCGGGAAGATAGAAAGAAGGACCCGCTGGGTCTGCCGAGCCAATGCTAATTTAAAGGGCCGGGAAGGAAAAAGAAGCGCTGTGTGCGTTCGGGAAAGGCTGCCAAGACCATTTTTAGGGAAGCACGTGAAAGCTGAAGCCTCAAAAAGGGGAATCGGCGGATCAGCAAAGGGGCGCTGGTTTAGAAGGCCAAGCTCAAAAACATTTACCAGAACGAGAACAGCGCATGACAGAAATTGCAAAGTGTTGACTCAAAATTAATCGTAATTTGGGCGATTACATCTTTTGAAAAAAAGAACGAAATGCAAAGGAGGGGGGAAAAATGGGGGGGGGGAATAGGAAAGCTCTGAAGTGGGGTGCATTGGTACTATCGGGATTGTTGGTTGGGAATCAGGGGAGTGAGGCAACCCAAGAATTAAAGAAGCTCTTCCTCCTCCTGGACAGGTCACAATCAGAAGGGGGAATAGAAAAATTTTGAAGCGGGGAAACACGGCGAAGGGGGGCCGAGCCCGGGCGGAAATACCAAACTCAACGCTAAGATAAGGACGGGAATAAGAAAGCCGAAAGGTGAAAAAGAGGAAAGGAGGAGGGGCGTGAAAAGAAACATAGGTCACAAGAGAATGAAGAGGGGTTACATCAGACCGGAGTAAGGTTCCTCAAATGAAAGAGGGGAAACGAAAGTCGATGCAGGCAGATGTCTCATAGTCGGGTCACAGGGGGAGGTCAAGGAAAGGGGCGCAGAACATCAAAGGGGGTTCTACTATGAGAAACACGCGAACTGGTCAGGGGAGGAAAAAGAACACGTTCAGAGGAAAAAAAAAAAGCAATCGAACTAAGGTAGAAGAACAAAGCGAGACCTAAACAAGTACTAACGAGTTCACAGCTATCAAGGCAAGAAAAAAGTAAACGACTCTTTACTTTTGGTTGGGTGCGGGGGGGGAAGGGGGGAGGGAGGGGCTGGTGTGTGTTGTTTGCGCCCAAAGTGTTGGGCGTGGGGGGGTGGGGGGGGGGTGTTGGGAGGGAACTGAAGAGGAGGTTTAGGTGGGGTTGGGGTTGTGAAAAAAGTGCGAAAAACGGACAGGGGAAAAAACCTAACGTCGGGAGCGGATAAAAACGAGCTCTATGATGGAGAAAAGCGAAGCGTGACATCAAATTATGCTGATGACCCAGCCCATGACACATAGGAGAAAAAACCCAATCCCAAACTTATTGATAGACTCTAAAATTAGGAGGGAGCGCTGAAGGGCTTCAAGGGTCAAAAAAACAATCGAGAAACGTCCCCCCACTTAAATGGCGCCGAAGAACTACGAAGGTAACCCGACGTTGTGCCATAAAAATTACTATACCGCAACACATCATCGCACATAAGAAGGACCTCCTATCAGGCGATGTCGCTGAGGCCGAAAAGAAATCCTGAAGGAAATGTAAAAACGTAAAAGAAATAAGAGGGTTCGTTCAATTGACACGAGTGACCCTCTGTCAAGTTTCAATCCAGAGAAAAACGGGACACACAAAACGAAAAGAGAACGGCGAGTGACACTAACGGTTCAAATGTAAGAGAAAACCCGAGAGTAGACAATCGTTAAACCCCGCCGATTTAGTGAAAAAAAGTAAGAAGGAAAATCCGGAATCACGAAAAAAAGGAGCCAAGCGCACAATGAGAAGCGCGATGAGATGAAAGGGGAATGGCGGCCAAAAAAGGAAAACACACTCAAGGGGGAGGGATTACGACCGATAAAAAATCCCCAGGACCTTAAGGTAACAAAAAGTAAACAGTCGGGAAAGGAAGCGTGCAAAAAACGGAAATGTTCCGATCCAAAGTAAGGTTTCGGGGAGGACTCCGTTTCCACCTCACTCTCAACACGGAGGGAAAGAGAAGAAGAAGGCTGTGCAAGGTCCGCACCGGGGGAAAGGTCCTGGCTCAAGGAGAAAAAAGAAAAAAAACGTGACGACGGGGGAACATAAAAAAAAAACGGGGCTGGTGATCGCGTTCCCCTAAAACGATTGATGGGGGGGGAATCTTCCAGGTCCAAAAAGAGAAATTTGGAGCAGGCCTTGCGTGCGACATGAAAAAAAGAAATCGCGCGTTCACAGGGGGTACAAAGTCCTGCAAGAGGGGCAAGGAAGTCGGAGGGAACAAGGACGGGAGGTGACACAGCATAAACGGAGGGGGGAAGAAAAGGCGACGATCAATTAAGTAGTCTTCACGAAGGGGGGAGGTACCAGAGTGCCTCCTAAGAGATGAAAAGGAAAGTAGCAAAGATAATCTTGACCTTGAAGGGGCCACTCGAACTCGATGCCCAGGGAAAAAACCACTCGTCTGGGGGGGAAGGGAGCTAGCAAAATTTCCTGGCACGGGTAAGAAAAAAAGAAGCAACCTGGAAAGGTCAAGAGGCTGGGATATTTCAGGGATGTGCAGGTAAAGGCGGAAGGGGGGAGAGGAGGGTGGGGTACAAGAACGGGGGATCCAAGAAAGTACCGTGGGAAAAAGAAAGGACTGGATTATTTGGTGTTGCGGGAGTCATAGGTAGCGCAGCGCCAAGAGGAGGGGGAGGAGCGTGGCTAAGGTATTGTCATGAGCTGGGTAAACGGCAAAAACTGGGAATGAGAAAGATACGCTGCGGAGATAAAGATAAGATCAGGTGCAGAACAACGATACCGACTTTGTAGGAGATGGGAAGTACCTCCGGAGAAAAGGGGAGTCACAACCGTTTGGGGGAAAAAAGCGCCGGTCCACGGTCACTGGGGAAAAAAAGAAGATGGCCGGGAAGAAAAAAAGGTCCTTAAACCAGAAGGGTGGAGGGGGGAAAGGGAAAATATGTGACACGTTCCTTCTATCAAGGGAGCTGAGGGCTTCGTACGTATACTCGGAGAATGACGTCAGAAATGAGGGAAACAAAAAAGTGCTTTGCCTAGAAGGGTCCGGAAGAGTAAAACGGGTGAGAGAGTTAGACTCCTCTTACCGCGTGAGCGCAGAATTCAAGATCGAAAGAAATAGACGAACCACGAATCTGGAAAGGGGGGAACGAATTTAAAACTACAGGGAAAACAAGGTGTGTCTAAGGAAACGATCATCGTGGGGTCCACTCTTTTGTTGGAATCCAGAAAAGAAGGTGAACGAAAAGAAAAAAAACGCGTTCATCAGAAATCATTCTCCGTGGTTCCTGGGTGCAAAACAGACTGGGGCGCGGCTGCGGTAAGTCAAAGCATGAAACTTAAACGAGCTTGCCGGAAAAACAAATAGACTACGTGGGATTGCCCAGCGGTCGGGGGAAAAACCAGCCCTAAACCAACAAAAAAGGAGACCACTAGAAGGGCACCCGGAACAAAAAAACCCCATGCGAGCTGCTCCGATTGAAAAAGGGGGGGGGAAAAAACTTGCCGTGAAACCGTGGGGCACTTGGGGGGAAAAAAAAACGGAAATAAAGGAGACAAGACATTGACTTGGGCTCACAGTTGGGGTCTGCCATTTTAAGCAGCGCTGGCGGTGGGGAAATGACTCAAAAACAATCACTGAGAGAAGGCTACTTTCAGCGGACGAGTAAAGAGTCGGCTGACACCAAAAAAAAGGCGCCAGGGAAGCCTTGCAAAGAAAAAAAAACTTCATGAGTATTCAAAAACAAACCATGGCTCAGTCTTAACAGACTTGTAAAAAAAAACAAAAGGGGGGATCTGCTATCTTCTTTACAGGAGGAGATCGCAGATTTATCGGGGAATGTACGCAGGGGGGAATAACTGCGCCTGCAGAGGGATACGACTGGGACAGGAGCAAAAAAAGGGGTACGGTACCTAGAAATCGAGGAAAACAACCACTAGCTGTGCAGTAGCACACCACTGGTAACGCCGGCGAAGGACAAGGGTGAAATGTTCCTGAAGTGGAAATAAATTGGCCGATCCATTAGGAAAAAAAAGGAGAGAGCACCATCAGGGGGGAAGAGAGGGCCGTGGGTATCTAACTTATAAAATGTATGGGAAAAAAATATCGAGAGGTGCGTTTAGTTCGCAGAGGACCATGGAATGTGGGGCCAAGGAAGGGCGGGAGGAAAAAAGAGGGAAGGGGACAATTTCTACATCGCGCCATACTCCTGTAGGACAGCGGACGCGCCCGCTTATCTCCGGGGCCCATAGAGTTTGAAAAGGAGAAGAGGGCTGAAAGAAGTTCGTAGCGAAAATCGAAAAAGAAAGTCTCTTCTCAATCAGGAAGGTTGGGCAGAGCCACAAAAAGTGACTAATGGCAGCAGACTGATGACGGAGGCCCAGGTCGATGTCTCATACGTTCGTGTGCGTGAGAAGATGGTGGAGGGACGAGATTATCGAAAGCGTCACACCAGAAATACCCGATGACTAAAGCTCAGGGCTGGAAGGACCCTGAACGAAGGGTGAAAATAAGAGTGAAGTCAAGGTAAGAAACGACGGGGAAAGTGTTACTCATCGTAGACGGGGGAAGAAAAGCAAAAAACGGGACAGGAACATTACTTGATTCATAAGGAGGGAAAGGAAGGCGGATACGTCGAAGAAGGGGAAAAAGGAACTCATTGAAGGGTTCCAGAAATTGGGTCAAGGAAAATCAAAAGAAAAAGAGGGGTGTTCTGCCGGCCCACATCTTATGAAAGTCAAGAGGAAAGAAAAAGGCTAGGACGGTGACGCATAGGTGTTTCCTTTGAAAGTAACGAACCAAGCAGGGGGGGGGGGGAAAGTGGGCGGGGGAAAGAAACAAGAGGGGTCGGTGCAATGGGGGAAACATAAATCCGGCTAAAGGGGGCAAATCGGTCAAAATTTCATCTAACTAAGCAACCGGAACGCTGCGGGGAATGACGGGAGGGGGGGTCCTTTGTGACAGTTTTTACGCGAAAGAGTGGTACTAAAAAATAGAAGAGGAGGCTGGAGGGTATCAGACGTCAGCAAAAAATTCCACCGAGAAAGCCTTAGTCCGATGTTAGATAAGAAAAAAAAAGATAGCGCAAAAAAAGTTCGTAGAGCCATTTCCCCATACCTTAATCACAAAAAAGGGAGGTTTTTAGAAAAGAAGGCCTACGGCGTTGATCAAAACTGCTTCGTGGCGGTATCTTATGAGCCCTTTCATCGCGAAAAGGAGTACGGTTGGCATATTAAGGAGTTGTCTATACTTACCCAAAAAACGCAAAAGTAAAAAAGAGAAGCATCCACAGGTCAGAGGGGTTGGAGGGGTCTAAAGAAGAGGGAAAATTCGCAACAAGATACGGCGTATGGGGGAACGAGGGAGGAGAAGTGACTAAAAACAATCCCTACAACTTTTCCTTCAGTAAAAACTCGGGCGGTCATCGAAAAAAAAAAAGGAAGATGCCAGGAAAGTCCAGCATGTATTTCATGCCGAGGGTAAGAAGGAAGAGCCGAAAAGGCGGAGAATATTTCAGCCCTCTCCAAAAAGACAATCGGGGGGGCGTGAGGAGCAGGGGAAAAGGGAAGGAGGTAAATCATAAAAAAAATGTCTTCGAGAGAGAAAATACTGAGAGATCCCGAGATCATGTTTGTTGGATGCTGGCGAAATTCGGGAGGAGAGGCGGTAGGATGTGGGCTTGAAAACGCGGCCAGTACAAAAATTCGAGAAAAAACACAAAAAAGAGGAAAAATAGGTAGAAAGGGAGTGGCAAGAAAAGTCTAAACTCTAAAACAAAGAAGAGGCGGCTAAGAAAAAAGGGATGAGAAAATCACCGACTACGAGAAAGAGGGCTAATCATCGAGGTGGCGTTACGGAAACATCTGCAGGAACCTCACTATTGTGAAGAAGGGACTCCTAGATTTTAAAATGGTATAACAAAAGCGCCAGACATCCTGCTAAGAGAAGGGGAAATGAAATCTGACCGAAATTGGTCAAGGAGAAAAGAAGGTGAGTAGACGAGGCCTTCAATGGGGCAGAAGGGAAACGGGTAGGAATTAAAGAACCGGAAGGGAAAAATACGAAGGGATTGTGTGAAAAAATACGTCTTTCGGGAGAAAGTCAGAACTTGGTGGTTGGGGGAAAGAGGGGGGCGCAGTGAAAGAGTGGGGTAGGGGGAAAAAAACAATTCTCACTACGCCCACGGAGAGGCCTTCGGAAAGAAAGACAAGGAGAAATCTCAAAGGGGAGAACAAGAAAAGGCTTCTTGAGGTAGGTCTCTGCACACACCAGAGAATACTTGGATCAAAAAGGAGGGAAAAAAGGGCTGCTGGGGGGACCATAAAAGAAGTCGAAAACTGATAACGGGGCCAAGAATGGGTTTTCGCAATTTTTGCTAGCGAAAGAAAAGGTCAACATGAGCAGGAGAGGAAGGAAAAAGCATGGCCCTCTGACGCAATCAAAACTGCAGTGGGGTTGTGTGAGGGAAACAACCGCGGGGTCGTAAAAACGGGAACACCGAAAACGAAAGAGAGCGCATGTTGGTTAAAAAGGGGCAGTAGGGCAGCGAAAAAATGACACGGGCTGGGGGTTGGAAAAACGCGCCGGGGCGGGAGTTGCGCACCGAAGGAAAAGGAAAAGGAAGACAGAACAACAGATTAAAGGCCCTTTGTCAGGAAAAAGGGGACACAGGAAAAGACGTCCAGGAAAACACCGCGCAACTGCGGGAAAACGCCGAAATCCCTTCTCAGAAGGCGGGACGTAGAGAAAAAGTATTTTTTTTTGATGGAAATCTAAAGGTAATAAAAAATACAGAAAGGAAGGGGACCGTGACCACCAACGGGAACAATCTACTAGGAAGGCGGCCGCGATGGGGGAGAGGGAATAAGGACCAACGGACCCTGGAAGGGTTGGGGGGGGGGGGGGGGAATGCAACTCCACAAGCGGATGGGGACGAGGGGGCCCAGATCTGATACCCAACGGCGCTTAATGCCAAGGGGTAGTACGAAAGAAAAAACCTCGAGAGGGAAAAAAGTACAAAGAAAAGGGGGGGAAAAGCAGGGGGAAAAATGAATGAGTCTAGTGGACATGCCAACGAAAAAAAAAAAATTTCAAGAGCAATCAAATAAAGTCTGCGCGACGAATGTCCTTTTCGCCATCAAGAGAAATGCGCAAGACAACGATGGGAAGGACAGGCAACTGGAGGACGATTAAAGCAGCGCCGCAGGCTCGAGAATAAACCGCGAAAAGTTAGATGATCACTCAGGATCGTCAAACAAATGGGCCGACGCAGCCTTGACAAGGATAAAGGCAGGGCAAACTGGGGAAAAAAGGGGGCAGCGTCGGAGTGGGGGGGTTGCGGAAAAACAAAGCCCAGGAACGCTTGAAAGAGGACGAAATGTCGCCTTCCACTTCAAACAGAGAGGGGGAGACGAAAACGAAATGCCCTAAGTTGTTTGAAAGTAAAAAGGAGAAAGGATCAGTTCTAAAAGGACACGCTGCTGCGCCTGTGAAAATGAAGAAAACCGACTATCGCAAAAGGAAAGGGGAGGGACCATTAAAAACAAAAGCAAAAAGGAAAGTGGCATAAACACTGAAGAGTGCCTCTTAAATGAGGGTGATTACGAAGAAAGAGAGGGGGCTGTTTTAAGGGGGAAACGGAGTAACGGTCCTGATTACAAAGAAAGGAAATCCCCGAATCTGTACGAAGAATCCAAAAGGGAAAGTAACGATAATATGGCCGAAGAAAAAGACTGACGAGGCAGCGAAAGTAACGAGGGGGTCCCGGAAGCAAAAACCAGGGGGTCTAATAGAAGTAACTCAAAAAGGGGGGGGTCAGCTTGGATGTTAACTGGGATGAAAACGGGCCGCCGCTGGTACAAACTCGGAAAAATATATCTGGTAAAAGAAAGTCACAAAATACTGTGGGATTAAGACTTAGAGGGGACAAACATGACGTGAAAAAATCGGGCGTCATAGGGCCAAGGGAGCCAAGTCAGGAGAGGAGGAAAGGACATCTTTTTGGAACCAAATCCTCTGAAAAAATTTCTAAAAAGGGAGTGAAATGGGTAATGAGGGGGAAGACAAGATAGGCGGGGGGTTAAAGGTTACTAGAGAATCATTTTGGTTTGCTGGGGGGGGAAGATGGACGTGACGTCCCATGCAGAACGGTCCCAAAAGGCCGGTACGTTCAAGGGAAAAAATCTTTTTGGGAAAACAAAAAAAGCAGCTACGTCGGCCTCCCCGGACAAAAACTTCTGCACCGAGGAATACGGGGAATCCAGGAACTTCCGGAAAAGGGGGTGCGGCTGAAGGAAAGAGACCTTTTCGAGGGCATCAACAAAGCAAAGGAAAGTGGAGATGAGGGTTAAAAAACCGCAAAAGCGTCAACTGAAGGCCGAAAGAGCTGCAGCATCTAGTCTAGAAAAAAAGGGGAGAAGGATGAGAATCTTGGACATTTGCCTTTGATTGCCCAAAAGTCTCCTAGGAGGGTCGCATCAATGGAGAAGAGGTTCTGACACAGAAATGCGAGGAGAAATCCCCGAGGAAAAT
>Ga0179593_1387046_pt1 | contig 14304 bp, 13 predicted proteins | sample CZODoug2_1_08_16_FD_185931 | JGI IMG/M metagenome (GOLD analysis project Ga0179593, IMG submission 185931) | Vadose zone soil fungal communities from Angelo Coast Range Reserve, California, USA - CZODoug2_1_08_16fungal (PacBio error correction) | ecosystem: Environmental > Terrestrial > Soil >...
CGCAATTCTTCGAGACGTAAATGCCAAGAGGGAAGGGTGGTGGCAATCCTACTTCACGGGCAGGGATCAGGAGTGAAACCTACGGCCGAGCAGAGAAAGGCAAATCAGACAATGCCCGCTTGAAAGGTGGCAAGGGTCTGCCCATTACTTATTATAAAAAAAGAAACAGTAAGAAAAGACTGCTGGCCGGAAGAAACCCACAACCCAAGGTTAGAAAGGACACGTACAACCTTCAACGGGGGTGCGCGGCGCCGACCGGGGCCAAACAGGGGAAAGAATGTGAACTTGAGAAAGACGTAACTCTAAAAGTCCCTCTCTTGGTCACGTAAAGGAGTACGCGACCCAGGCAAGTCCACGATGGCCAACGAAAAAATGACCTGTCCAAAAGAAAAGAACCTACGCAAGAACGGGGGGAAGAAGAAAAGCCATCAACCGAAGAAAAGAGTTTGACTACTCGTCAAGCCAACACACACAAAACTGAGGCGTCGGAAAGGTACTCCTATTTGGAGAGAATTGGGAACGGAAAAGAATTCAACGAAAGCCACCGACTCAAATGAGGAACAAAAAGCATCGGCACCGATAAAACTTTTACGACTGGGCCATCTCCAGAAAACGCCAAGGAACATCATAACGAACTGTAACAGGGAGCGGGGGAGAAACCGGACTGCTAGGAATAGAGAAAACACAAGTGCGACCTACAAAGAGGAAAGTGACCAGAAATGACAGCCTCAGCATCCTTGTTGTCCAACAAAAAGCACCACTAGCAAAGAGGGGGGGGACAAAGGGAATAGAGGGGGGAACGGGGAGTACGGTAGTCAGTCACGAACCAAAATGTCGTCTCGACCTGCTAAGGCACCAAAGGGGGAATTTACGGGGAGAGAAAAAAAGACGATGGCACGGTTGGGCGACACGGCCAGGACATGATCAACACAACCGGGTGGTAACTGCTGCAACATAAAGGGGGTGGGCAAACGGACAAGGGGAGAGAAAACCGACGTAGGAAGAAAACCCAGCCTTCACCGAGGGCCCGGGGACACAACGCGGCTCTGTCCCTAGAAGTCACCGTCGGAGAGGCCAAATCAGACATCTTGAGGACAAGGACAAAAGTACATGCGAAAATGGGGATCCTGAAAGACCGGACGTTGTGACCTTCAAGGCAACGAGCCAAGAATAATGAGTGAAACCAGGGGCCAACAAAAATGAAGAGGAAAAGGACTGGACTGAGACGAAAAGGTCAATGAGGCCAAGGCGACTGAGACACAAACCTTCGGGGGGAAGCCATCGAACCAGTGTCCGCCAACGAAGCAAGGACCCAAAAAAAAACACGACCCGGAACCGAGTAAAGAAAAAGAGCAAAGGAAAAGAAGATATCACGCAAGGTGCTGCTGGCGCTCAGGCGGACTGACATCACGGATAGAGTGTGAAATTCAAAGTTCACCATAATCTCCGGAAAGGCTAAGAAAGGGGGTGAGGACAACTGCAGACGGACCCGCAGCAGAAATTCAAGGATCGGGACAAAAATTAAAGAAATACATTGTAAGCCACTTCAAAGTAAAGCCCGCTGCTGGCTGAGGCAAAGAAACGTCAGCAGCACGACGGCCCAGTACGATTACAAGAAGAAGGCTTCAGAGAAGGGGTTTAAGGGTACAAAGAAGTCTAAACGGCAAGCCCAGCACCGCAAACCGATCTGGCGATGTGGTGATAAAGAGGATGAACATACTTCCGTGACTTGGGAAGAGTAAATCTAGGAACTATAGACCAGTAAAACAAAAGGAGATTTACAGGGGGCAGATTTCAACACAGGGGTATGAGTAAAAATATGATTAGAACCGAACGGCATGGGAAGGGGGATTTGTTCAGCCGGGGGAAATAGGGCACTTAAAAAATTCTAAACTTCCCAGAGACCACTCGAGCAGATCTCGTGCCCGTTTGAGGTTCTGGAAGGGGGAGAATACATTGAGGTGGACTTCACCGGAGGGGGACCCGACTCGTTCGAGTTCTTGATGCGGCCTGGAAGAACTACGAAGAGAAGAATCATTCGAACGGTAGGAAGTGAAGTTGAGCCCGTTTACCTTATTTTGGTGTTTTCCGAGCGTTCGAAAACTTAGAAGAGGCGGGAGGAGGCCTGAAAAGGCGGAAAATTAACCACCTGCAGGAGAAAGGGCAAGGAGATTTGGTATTGAAGGACGAAATGTCGTGAAGAACCGATCCAGGGATGGAAAAAGTCCATCCGGTTCCGTGAAAAGGTTAGGGAGGATGGAATTGCTGAGGTCAGTCGACGGGCCAGGGCGGTTTTTTGCTGTGAGGGATCCGTATTAATAAAAGGGGGGAGGGTTCAGGCGCGAGGGGGTGTCCCGGGGACGTCTTAGAAGGGGTGAAGAGCGAAAAAGGTTGTGCAAATCTTCAGGGGAACTGGCAGCGGCGGTCATCCGGAAAAATGGGGCTTGCGAGAGGTAGATTAGGGGGGGGGGCAACCGGGGGGGTGAAAGGGAGGGCGATCTGAGAAAGAGAGTGAAGTGGGAGACGCCGGAGGGCAGGACCGAAAAAGTGTCGTTACTCTTCAGCTCAGTGCAGGGGGGGGGAATTCCGGGGGAAAAAAAAAAGGGGTGAATGACGGGGGGGGGGAGAAGACTGAGGTGTGCTGAAAGGGGTAAGGGGAAAAGGGCGATCGGGGAAAAGTTTTCTATGCGGTCCTGGAAGGCGGGATAGCATCTAAAGGGACGGCGTGTGTTGGAGGATGCTGAAAGGGGCCAACGGGAAAGGCTTTTTGACAGAAAAAAAAGATACAGCGCCACGCGGGGGTGGAGGGGACCTGGCGGAAAGATACCGGGAGTTACGTAAATTTTGATCGTTGGGGTTCTGGTGTGTGGGCATTTGAACAAGGGAGATCCGAGAAAAGGGGGAACGTGTAAGTGATGGGCGATGTTGTAAGGTCGCCGGGATGACAAAGTTTGACTAACGGCCAGTTGCCGGCGCTGATGGTGCCGCTGGATCTTTTCCTGAGGGAATCGGAAAAATGGTCAGCAGGGGGGAGACCGGGGTATGTAGAAGGGCGGGATGCGTGCCGTGAGCAAATGTCTCCCGTCGCATTCCGACGCATTCAACGCCGGTTGGTGGCTTCCTGTAAAAGGACGAATATACCAACAGCGTTGGAAGTAGGTAAATGGTGTCAGGGTTCGGATGTGTGCGTGGGTAAAAAAGAAGGTCAGGTTGGCGGAAGGGGGAGCGTTTCCTTGCACGACTAGTCGTACGTGAAGACCAAAAAGAGAGGTCTGGTCGAGGAATTCTTGAACGTCACTTGCACGAGAAAAAGGGGAAAAAGGGGATAGGAGAGGGCACGACGAACTGAAGTGGCGCGGGGGGGGTAACCGGGACCGGTGGGTTGCGGCCTCAAGGCCAAGGTGAACGGGCGTGACAGGGGACTGGAAGGATCTACTGACCAGGGGGAGGGGGGGATCAATGAAGTGGGTGGTTCAAGAGCTGGCGCGTTCAGTTCGTGCTCAGAAAAAGTCAGGAATCAGGTATCTGGGCAAGGGGATTGAGAGGAAAAACAATGACGATTTGGCAGTACTGCCTTTATGACAGAAGTGAGAAAGTCCTCGACCATATGAGGAGTAAATATATATGTGAATTTGACCGGAAAAAGGGGCAAAAAGAAATCTTACAATCAGGGGGGGAAGATACGGAATGTCCTGAAAATTAAATTGACAGAAGGAGAAAGAACAAAAGGCCCTTCAAACCAGTCGAACAGGGGTCAAAAAGACCCATGACGTCCTGATCACACAGAGAAGACCGTCAACGTCAAAAGGCCCACAAAAAAACGTAGAGGAAGGAGAAAAAACACTTCAAAGAAGGCGCGGCTCCGTCACGTTCCCAAGAAACGGAAGTGAACGGAAAGACGAAGGTCCCTCGACAAAAAAGACAAAAGAAAGAGTCAAGGGTTGAAAAGGTCGACGAGATTCAAGGAAAGAGAAAGGCAAAAAAGGACAATCACTATCCCGCCCAGACAGCACCAACGCCTCACAGGAAAAAAGGGAGAGTACGTGGAAACCACGAAGGAAAAAAAAGGGAGCGTCGGACAAGGGAGGGAAGTTCAGGAAGAGAACGGGGGAAGGGGCTTCCCATCCAACGAGAAATCGGCAGGCCCATCTGAACCGGGTTAACACTTAAGACCGAGGAGAAGGGGACAGAGAAAAGCCCTGAAACGTACCATAAGAGAAAAGCAGGAGTCCGTCTGGGGGGAAGGCAAAACCTTGGCCAGCACGAGCTCAGAAACAAAATCTACCTACAACATACATACAATCACCCCTACCGTAGACAAGATCAGAAGAATGGGGGGGAATGACAACCAACTCACCCAAAGACTCAAAGATGAATCGAGGTTCGTTACATCCGGTCCAACTTAAAGCAACTGGTTAGGAGGGGAGAACCCTGTTCAGAGGCCACCTACGGTCCCTGGGAAAGAAAAATCCCAACACCGACCAGGAAAAGGGTAATCTCGACGTCACCGGCAACAAACAACCCTTATCAAAAAGAGGTGACAACCGATAACTCATAGGGGGGGGAAAGGAAAACTATTGACTAAATAACGACGAAGCTGGAAGACAAGACTTCAACCTAAACTGGTGAACCCGGCAGTTACATCAAAAAAGCACGGGATCGTACCTGGAAGATAAAATGTCGGGGAGACGGGAAAAGCTGTAATAATTATTCGCAAAAACTGTCAATTCGACCTGAGGCCAGAGAGGAAAATGGAAGGTGACCTTCAAAACTCTGAAGAGCCAGAAAGGGCGGAAGGAGGGGTAACTCACAAAGGACCTTACTCTTTAACACCTATGGCAGGAGACTCAACCGGAAAACGGCGTAATCTACTGGGAGAAACCAAGGGGGTCTGAAGTAGCAGCCGATAATCGGCCAGAATTTATGCAATGACAAGTAAGCCTAAGACAATGGTCCATTCAAGAGAAAAATGCAGAACGGGCCAGACAATAAGAAAGGAAGAAAGTGCGGAGGCGCCGAACGGAAGATACCCCGAGGAATTGTGCCATGACAGAATTACACAGCAGAGAAGGCCAAAGAACGACTGAAGGGGGTTTCCGATGGAAAGAAAAAGCAAGGCCGTAGAACCGAAGCCGACCGGCTCACCCCATAAAAGCCAGGTACCGGTGAAATCCTGCAAAAAAGATCCATTAGACAAAACGGAGAGCTGGTCAATGACAAGACTTAGTCCCAGGACTCCTCGAAGGAGGAGAGACTGTTGTGTAAGGGAGAAAAAGAGGGCGCAGGAAGCAAGGCCACAAGGAAAGAGAGTATAGGGGGGGGGAGAAGGGAGCTCGTTGCCGACCCAAGTCTCTTCCACGAGGCACCTGAGCAACCTGCAAAGTCCAGGAAAAAGAGCCTCATCAAAAAAAAGAAGAAGGGGGGAGGGGAGTGGGGGGCAATAATAGAGGGGTAACCCAAGAAAAAGTTCATGTTGGGAAATGAAAGACCATTGACCCCACTGTCCTTCCTATGTACTCCTTATCAAGTTGAGAAAAAAAAAAATAGACCTAGAAGGGAAGGGGGAGTACTGAAGTCTCCGGGGGAAGGGGAATTTGGGAAAAATGAACAATGCCGAAGAAACGATTCGGCCTGGTAATCCGTGACAGCGTCGTGCTGCCTGCCGTTGAAACTGATATACTACAAGACGACTGCGGTACCTTGGGGTTGCGGTACAAAGGGGGTTAAAGGGGAGTTATTTTGAAGATGAAAGAACAAGTGTCGCCGGTCATTACGAATTAAAGGATTTAAACTTCAAAAAAAAAAGGACGGTAGTCTGGGGATTCTGGTGAAGGGTAGTTCACTATCCTTGGGGGAGGCCGACACAGGAGTTAATCCAAGAACATGGAAAGGGGGGTTAAGCGGAGGGAAAACGTCAAGGGGGGGAGTACGGTCCAGTTTCATTGTTTTTTCTTTCTTGAGCAAAGTTAATGGAAGGGAAACTGTCGATTTGAGCGTCGAAAGGGGGGGGTCACGGACGGTCTTAGTAAATAAGGGGAAGGGCGGAAGACACCGACGCAGAGCTTTCAGGTGACAATGGCAGATGGGAGGGTCATATTGAAGACAGGCGCCTTGAAAGAGACTAGGAGTCGTTAATGGGGAGTGGAGAGCCGGTCGCACGCGGTGACACTGGTCTTGACAAGGAAAGACTTTTCAAACTTACCGGAACGATTTGAGAAGGGGAGAAGGGTCAGAGGAAGTTCTGGGACTGATTGGACAACTACGTTAAAGGCCGGGGGGTCTGCCGACGTATGGAGGAAACGACGTTACAAGAGTACTTCGAGTCGGTCACCAAGGAAAATCACAGAATGAGGGGGCCTGGCGGGGCTGTCGAGCTTCACCGTGCCTAGAGGGGTGGCGTATGCTTGCGCCAGGGAAATAAGAACGTGAACGGCCTAGGGGAAAAGGCCGACCACCGGGAGGGGGGGAGGAAGCTGACCGACGGCGATGCAAGTTATAGTGGTGCTGGTGTGGAGAAGGGAAACAGATGCTGAAGACCTGCAACGTTGATTGGAAGGTCTGAGTTTTTAGGACCTTGATGGGTGGGGGAGGAAGAGAGGGAAAAAAAAGCATCCGCTGGCCGGCGCTGAATTTTCGTGGCCGTAATAGATGGCCGTACGACAAGTGAAGGGAAAAAAAGTTCCCTGGGATAAAGGGGGTCAATTTGGGAGTAAGGGAAAGGGAGACACGGGCCAAATAAAGTCGACAGTCCACCTACGTTTGGTGGCGTCCGTTCGGCAGTACCACGCTGTGGCATAGGGTTTAAAAGGTTGTAGGGGGAGTTGAAATCAGGGGGGGAAGGCATCAGGTAAGGTTATGTGCATCTTAAAACCCTGACGTTCACCGTGCCGCTGCGGGCGGTCGGGAGAGGGGTAGATAACTTCAATTAAAACGTCGGGGGGGGTTCAGGGAACCTTTATCTCCTCGGGAAACTACTTAAGGGGGGAGAAGGAAAAGGGGGGGTTGGGTGTCGCGAGCTATTACGGCGTAAAAGGCGACGTGTCGGACAGTCCCATTGTTCAATTTGGACGAACTTTGAAGTTGGGGGTCCCCGGGGAAGAGAGGAAAAGGGGGATTCGTGCATGTGAGGGGATCACGTCAATCGAGGTAACGTGCTTCGATGGCGGTGGTCCTGAGGACGAAGGGGCCGTCCATCTCCTCAAAACAAGATGAAAGGGAAAAAGGACGGCCTCGAACGTCAAGGACAAAGGAAATGGGGCCAGCGACGGCAAAAACGGACAGGAAGTAGCGAAAAAGCCCCGGGCAACCGGGACAACAACTTTGCGTCAAACACGAACCAGTCCTTCAAAATAAAAAAAAAGTCCGGGACAAAGGAAAGAGTGAAAGGTCAAGCAAAAAACAAAAAATTGAGAAGAGGAAAAAAACTTCATGCGTCGGAACCGCCCGTGCGGCACCACCCAAAAGGCAAGGTGACGTCTAAGAACAGGAAAGAGAAAACATAGAAAGATAGGAAGTTTAACGGAGCGCCTGCAGGCACAGCAAATCTGCCACCGCACCAGGCGGGAGTCACTCAAAAAAGGACCACAGGAATAAGAAACTGGGGGGAGAACGAAAGGAAGTCAAACACGTTACGAGCAAAACAAAAGAAGTGGGCGTCGGAAAGTCAATCCAGGGGACTTTGGAGAAGTGGGGCCTACACTTCCACAGGACTTGAGCACCTCAGCCCCTCGGCAGCCCAGGGCCCCGTGACCTTCACCGAAGCGAAAATAATAATTCAACGAACATAAAAGGAGAAGGAAAAAGTAGAAACTGTCTCAGGGACAACAATTACTCAGGAGAGACACAAGAAACGGGCCAGAAATAAAAAAAGGACTTGCCAAAAGCGGCGAAATTCGATCAGCAATGGTCATACCAGGAACAACACCATCACCACATCGACGCACTTGAGAAAGGTAGTTCATCAGACGGGAAACTCAAAAGAAAGTTGAGGAGGGTAGTGCAGGCGGGCAACACCGACTGGGCCTGAAATGAGCCTGCATTTCACTGGAAGCTAGAAAGCAACGGAAAAAAGAAGAATCAAACTGGGCAAAAAGGGGGAAACAAGAGAAATTCAAAGAGTGGAACAAAGAAAGTGAAGAAAACTCTTACTTCAGCACCTAACCGGCTTCCAGAGAGGTGCACAAAATCCGTAAAGAAAAGTCTTGAACTGTAAGAAACAGGTCGGCTGGACTAAGATAAGGAAAAGGGTGGAAGCAGCTTCTGAGCAAAACAACGCACACATTCGCAGCTCGTGCAATACCACGGTGACATTGCTCATCGAATAAAGACGAGACCAGGCCGAAGGGATGCAAGGCAGGGGGAAAACTCCAGAAGAGGGACGAACAAAGGCATTAACAACCTGAGTCCGGCTCCCTGAGTCATCGGCGTCCTACTTCGAAAAACCAACGGTCTCGAAAAAAGAACAACTCGCCAAAAAATGGGGACTCCATAAAAGGGAGGGTACAGAACCAAAAAGAAACGGCCGGAAACACCTTCACGGGGCCAGACTACACCTTCACCGGTGAGGGCGGCTCCAAAAAGGTTCAAGGGGGAAGGAATCCCTACAAGGAGAGGGGGAAAGGAAAACACAAAGAGTCACCTCACCCACATCGGAAGGAAGACGGTGGGGGTCCGAATTTAAACACGTTAAGGGAAGGAAGGACCGCAGAATACCTGAGAAAACTGCTCGTAACCCAATAAACGTCAAAAAGGTGACAGCAACTTCCGTCAGAGAAGGAAAACGGAGTTCGAGGGAGCGTGGGAAGCAAAACAAAACTACGCTGAAGGTGAGAAAGACCAGGGCTGCTTCGATCCTCACCCAAAGTCCCGGCGAAAAACGCCCGCCAAAGCACAAACGGGGGATCGGGTGCCAGGGGGAACTTAAGTATACCTAGATGAAGGGGGTGAAAGAGAAAATGTCCTCTTAACACGATCCCTGAGCACCCTTGCCTCTGGCGTCGAATCAGCAAAAACAACGGACGAAAAAAAAGAGGAGGGGGGGTTAGGAAAGACAAAGTTGTCTCGGTTGATATTCCATGGAAGGCCCAACGTATCTGCGGGCAAACCAAAGTCCAAGGGGAAAAAAACCCATGAAGATCGGAGTATTTTAGGGGCCGACTTGAAAAAAAGGGTGAACGTCACCGCTCACGAAAGAAAAGTCCGGGTGAAGAAGGGGGTCCAAAGATTCATTGAGGCGGAAAGTTGAACACGATCTAACAGCATCGCTCTTGGTAAGTTGCTGCAGGGGTTCCTGGCGGGAGGGGGGAAAAGAAAAGAAAAAAAGGGGACTCGGGGATGGTCATGGAGATGAAGTTCCTTGAGGTAAAAGGGGTCAAAAACAACGAATGTCTGGCCGTCGGATGGGGGAAGGTTAGGGGGAAAAAGTCAGAAGGAGAAGTCAGGGTCCCTGGGAACTAACCAAGAAAGGTCAGGATCCGCCCATGCTTCGAAGTTTTTCGGGTCGACGGGGCAAGGGTCTGGTGCTTTATAAATACAACTTTCAGTGGAGGAAAAAAGGGAGGAAAAGGGGGGGGTTCGAGAGACTAATTGGGGGGGTCTCAGGCGGAGGGGAAAGAAGGGAAGGTAAGAGCTCACAAATTTGTTACACGTCAGGTGTCATGGCGGCTGGAGCGGAGAATGACATGATGGAGCTTAAAAAGGGGTCACGCGTACGTAAGCAAACGGGATCCCAGGTCAACCACTGACGGGGAATTGGAAAGAAAAGAGAAGAGAAGAAAAACGATTTGAAAGCGAGGTCAGCTCCGTGCTGCCGGGTTCAACCACTCAGCACGGGGAGGGGAGAGGGGGGGCGGAAAAAAGGTGGACGGGTCAAAATAATTCGATCCGGAAGTGTCAGAAGGGGATTCTGAAAGAGGGGTCTGTCGATGACAAAGTGGCACTGCAGGTTTGGCGATGCTGAAAATCACAGGCCCGGCTGAAAAAAAAGATACCTGAAGAAAACGTGGAGGGGAAGGAAAAAAATTTACCAATCAAACACTCTTGAGCGTCGAGGGGATCGTGTGCTGGGTTTCCTGTAAAACAGGATTGCTGACAGGAGACGAGAGGTTTTTAGGGGGGGGCTGGGAGTACGGGGTGGGGTTGAGGAAGGGAGGGGGGGAGACCAAAGCGGTGATTCAGCGCAGACCGCAATCCGTCGCGGATGGTCGTGCAGCTGAGATGGCCGTCGCCAGGACGTCCGATGGGTAATGAAAATGGCGAAGGGGATGTAGGCTGGTGAAGGGAGGAAACTTCGAGAAAAACCTGAGAAATGGGGAAAAAATAAAAATTCACCTCCTTGGGGGCGTCGGACGACGTATCCCACGCGGGTTCTGCCGGTTGAGGAATTGGTGTCCCCGTTTAAAGTTATAGGGGGAGTGCGGAGGTCAATTTGTGGAGGAGAGAGAATTCACAGACTAGGAGAAGTGAAAGGCCATTGCGGTCAAAGTCGTAAGAAAATTCCGTCGTGACGACAGCTGCTCCACGTTCACGACGGAATGAAGTGGGGAGAGGGGCGTAAAAAGGGGGGTGGGGGGGTGTCTGTCAAAGCGGACAGACGGTTAAGGACTGTTTCAGGACGTCCTTTGTCTGTTTACTCTTGAAGTTGTTGTCCCTAGCAAGGGGCAGTTCGTGAAGAAAAGAGGTCAGAACTGAAAAGAACTGAAGTCTATGGGCCACAAAAAAGGGAGAAGGGGAAGGACGAACGGTGGAAAAGTCTCTCTAAACGGGATGTAGGAAAAGAGAGAAGAGTGACACCTTCGTCCTCGCGGCAATTACAACAAAGGGGCCATCGACGAAAGTAGAGGAGACTAGGAAAGGATCAGTAAGAACGTAACCTGGGAAAACAGTACAAGAGTCACCTTGAAAACATTTGTTCTGAAACAAAGACCCCTGACTTCCCGTCAAGCCGTAACTAGCAAGAAAAGGAACTGGGGAAAACAAACAAAAGTGGAGACTAAAGACGAAAAATAAAAAAACGTCTTTAACGCGGAGAAGCACTGTGCAAAAAAAGCACCGACCGGCAAGGTGACTTCTAACGGTCCCTCGACAAACAAGGCAATTTGGAAAAGGTCGACGCGGCGTGACTCCACTACAAATAGAAAAAAAGTAATGGTCAAAGGAAAAAAAAGACAAGGCCTCATACGGACCTCCTCACCCTCAACCAGCAAAGCGGGGGGATAGTGCCACACGGAAAAACACAACAAAAAGAAGGCTTCGGACCTCGATGTCCTTTGGGGGGAGAGACGGGAAGGAAAAAGGAAAGCACCGCCACCGCGCCCATCGGCAGCAAAAAACAAGGACCTTCCGCAGAACGGCACAGCTCCATATCCAAAAAAAGAAGCCAGGGCCAGGGAGGTGAAGTCGCAGGAGCAACCTTCAAGCTAGAGACACGCATAAAAAATAAATGCAACGCGAATCAAACACGCACTCTCAGGCCAGCATCCTGGTTTTCAAACCACAAACCGCCCCATCTCCGAGTCCAGCAGAAAGGGAAGGGGATTGAGAAGAGGAAGGAAACCGCACGTACGGTCTGCCCGAATGCACCCCGACGCACGGTGTATCTGCCAAACAAAAGGGAAAAAGGTGAATAAAAAAAAAAGGCCAGGGGGGAAACAAATAGCAAAAAAAAAAAGGAAAACCGGTACCGGATCCGTAATCGTGGCACTTACAACGCTGACGCCAACTACTAGGAAAATACCCGGCTTTAGAAAGGACATGTTTAAAAACTTGAAGAAAAAAGCTTCGACTGCCCTCGACTATCACCTCGTCTATCGGCGATACAGCGGGGGGGGCGGAAAAGGGTGGAACGGAGATTGAGCCTTGTACTCCTGAAACACGCCTGGGGTCTATCTACTTCGAAAACTCCAGCAGAGGCGCACGTGTCGCAGCAAGCCACAACTTAACTTAAAAAAACGGAAACCGAAGAAGAAGAGCAGGGGGGAGGGAAGAACTTCTGCCAAAAAAAAGAGGGGGGAGGAAAACTCTCCCATTGAATCCAATGGAGCAGAACACCCAACGACTACCAAATGGGAAAAGGTCTACGAAGAAAAACGAGCGGTGCCATCAGGAAACCGGGGCACTAAAAGGGTTAATGGTCCGTCATCCGGAGGCGGCCTCACCCCGGCCGGGATGCAAAACCTTCCACAAAGATGGAGTAAACGACGAAGGGGGGTTACCTGAAAGAGCAAGCCAAAAGTCTTACCCATCAGCGACCTCGCGCTCGACACCATCACGCCAGTACAGTGAAAGTCAAACTAGCCGCGATGGTCTGAGATAGTTTTCAACGGAAGAAGAAAACTCTGACTTATTCCCAGCAAAGCCGTTGGTTCGTTGCGGCGACACCCGGGTGAAGTTCATCCATAAAAAACGGACGGCGCCAACCCGCCAACGGGAAAGGGCAGAAGCTTCGAGGGGGGGTAGCCATTTTACTTAAGGATAAAGTTCGCTGATTCCTTTGCCTCGGTCAATTGCCACGAGGAAATGATCAAAAACGGGCGGTGATAAAGAAGCGAATAAAAACAACAAACACAACGGAGGACGATAGAGATGTGCAGCCCCGACCGGCGGTGCAAGGGTGAAGAGGAAGCAGGGGCAGAGGGGAACAAGGAAAAGAGGCTCCTCACCAGTGAAAAAAAACAAGAAATCTCGGGTTGGGAGGGCGGGACGGGCCTGTTGATGAGTACCGAGGGAGCCAAGGCTGAAGGGGGGAATGACTAAGGGGGGGACGGAGGATTGGCGCAAAGGGGTTACACTCTCTCAACGACAAAGAGGCGACTGGCTGACGAGTTCGGTCACCGGTGTACCTATACGAGGCAACCTCGCCAGGGAGCTGAAAAGGGTCGACCAGGCCCTTGCGTCAGACGCTTCAAAAAAGGAAGTCAAAAAATCTTTCCGTCAGAGATGTGTGTATGGGGGGTGGGGGGGGTCGAGCTAGCTCTGTGGTCCGGATCCCGCCGCCAAGAAAACGGAAAACTCCGGGAAGGAAAATGACTGAACAGAGGAAGGGGGGGTTCTTAGGAAGGGGAAGGGAAAACTTTTTTAGGGACGCTCACTTTCTGGCTTGAGCTGGGCGAGGTGCTCGTACTATGGGGGGGGGAGCCGTCAAGGCAAAAGGGGAAGGGGGGTCTAACTGCCGGGGGGGGGCAAGGGAAACGCCAGTGCCGTGGTTGCACGCAGCCGTTCTGCTTTGCGCGGTCGATTCTGAAGGAACCGGGCGAAAGGACCAAGGCGAATGAAGTGAAAGGGGGTCGAGCTTACGCAATGACGGAAAAAAAAGGAGAAATGGAGATCTTCCAGACCAGTCTGGGAGGCGGCCAGCTCTTTTAAGGCCGGGGGAGGTGCTTGCCGACGGTGGCGTCACGGGAAGAAGGAAAAAGATGAGAAAGAAAAAAGGGGGTTGAGAAGTGGGGGAAAGGAGAACGAACCTTTCTTTCGGGGGACTTAAAGTGCCGCTGCGTGTTGGCGTACAACGTCACGTCATCGTTCCGAGCCGGGCGAGACAAAAACCGACACCGTGAGGATGTGAAAGAGGAAAAAAAAGCGCTTGCCGGCCCCCACCCGTCGAGGATGGGGGTGCCTGGGTGTTGGGTGGACACCAGGGCTTCTAAACTCGTTTGGAGTTGGAGGTCCTGTGGGAAAGGGGGGGGGGTCGGATCAAGAAAAAGGGGAGAGGCGCATTACCGCAATGCCGTCTCGTCTTGGGAGGCTGAGGACTTCAACGGAGGTCAGGTTGGCCGCGGGAAGGAGATGTTGGAGAGGGGGGGAATGTGGCAATTAGTGTCCACCTGAGTCTCAAAAAAATACCTACTGGAAGGTAAAAAACAAGACACCTCCGGGTTTGGCGTCGGGGACGACGTAAGCAACTCTGTTTGCTGCAGGTAGGAATGTTGGGTTCCGTGAGGCAGGGCGTGAGTGAAGATGAGGGGGGTGGAAGAAAGTGGGGAAGGGAAAAAGGAGAGGGGGAGGTCACGCACAGTGCGGCTGAGGAAGAACTTCTTATAACGGAAAAGGGCGCGTCGGGTGCAGTCCCGGGGAAAGGTTCACACCCGGGGTCGAAGGGCCGGAATACCTGGGGGGGTTGGGGGGGTTTCTTCAATAAGAAGAGGTAACGCGGCCTGCTGACGGTGATCAAACGTCCGGTCGGGGGGACGCCCTTGAGGGGTCCCAAGGCCTAAGGTGAAGGGGGCGGTCAGAGCACGTTCGAAGCGGGGGGATTGGGGGAAAGGAAGGGAGGGGAAACAACTGCTCGGGTCCTTAAAAGTCTGCATC
>Ga0179593_1420001_pt1 | contig 14304 bp, 19 predicted proteins | sample CZODoug2_1_08_16_FD_185931 | JGI IMG/M metagenome (GOLD analysis project Ga0179593, IMG submission 185931) | Vadose zone soil fungal communities from Angelo Coast Range Reserve, California, USA - CZODoug2_1_08_16fungal (PacBio error correction) | ecosystem: Environmental > Terrestrial > Soil >...
CAACACCCCCATCACAAGAATTCCGCAAGTGGGACGACCTAAGCGCCCTGTTGGGGAACCATAGGGACGAACGGCCTCAGTGACGGCGCCGAGGCACTAGACGTGTCCAAGTAAACTCTCATCCTACACATCGGGACCGATTCTAAGAAAAACGGGCACGAGAAGCACCAAAACCTCAAGAGGGAAATATGCGGCAGGATGGAGGTGCCACAGTAGTCGTCATAAAAATGGCTTGCAGGGGAAAGTAAAGCCAATGAAAGGGAAATCTGACACCGCGACCATCACACCGCAAAAATGGCAAAAAGGACCAGCCCATTGCAACGTTATATCAAACAGCGGGGACTTAGGAAGCGTTCGGCTGGGAAACCACGGCCTAAGGCAAACTCGGAAATCTACTTCGACAACATACCGTTTCACGAAAACGTCTGGAATCTAGGAGAATTTGCAGGTTTATGACACGAGAAAGCGTTGGAGTATCAAATTGGGAGGAGGTTGGACCATGCGGTTCAAACAAACTCCGTCGCCGACTTAGTAGCCTGGAGAGGGTTGGGGAAGACGCCCCAACCAGTGGGCCGTTCGATCTGATAATCACTCCCTGCAAAAAAATGGTGAGTCACAGGATTGAGCCAGACTATGGTTGCAACTAACTTTATGAAATTGAAAAGCGGCCTCGGGGGGTTCTCAGGTTCAAGGAGTGCCGGGCTTCAGATGGACAGGAGCCATTGATTTAACAGGGGAAAGAGAAGGGAACAAAGGCAAAAACAGCCTGGTGATGTCAGGAGGATAAAACACTCATGCGCCAACCCGCGTCCCACAAGCCACAACCCGCAGCGTAAATTTGAGGGGAAAAAAAACTGTTGGCCGAGGAAACCGAGCTTATAGAGGGGGAGTGTTGATCGTGCATCTCGAAAGGTGAGAAATTCCTGGTGGCAGAAGCGAAGGGAGGACAGAAAGACAGCGCAAGGAAGAAGAGTAAGATTCAAGCAAAAAGTCGGTGAGATAACCTCACACGGGTCTAGCCAAAGGCATGCGGATGGGACGGAAACAAGGTGCGAAGAGGGAGGGCAAAAAGACGTGCCCAAAAAGAATAGTGAATCAGACAAGGAAAAGCGTCAAGGGGTCTGATCTCCAACAATCCATGTCGTAAGGGTCGCGATGGAAAAAAGCACAGACGAAGTGGACGGGTCAGCGGCCTGCATGGACCGCCGGGGTCCCCGCGCGCAAGTCAGAAACGACCACTTCTAAGAGGGGAGGGGCATTAGTAAGGAAAAACTCCGGCTCCAACGAAACGCAGTGTGGGGGAAATCACTGGTCAATGCCGTACCCATGCTATAATTGCAGGGAAAAAATCAAAGAGGGAAGCGAGGAGAAAAAGGGAGGCTCGTTCTCCTTATACACAAGACCCCGCGGAAAAGTCTTGATCGAGGGAAAAGGAAGGGTACGTACGGGGGACGGGGGGAACCGGGGACCGGGAGACCTACCCTGAAAAAAAACTTGAACACGTACGAGACTCGGCGAATCAGGGGAAGCGTTCGGCCACCTCAAAGGGGGGGTGTGATATACGGGAGTTCGAGGAACATCTCAAAAAAAGGGGAAGCCCTACCGCTCATCAGAAACCCGCCGACTAACCCCTGACAAAAAAAAAAGGAAAATCCGATGTGCAGTGCAAGGGGAAGTCGGCAAATCGTACCTCGGGCAACACACCTCAAAAGACTCCGGGAAAGGGAAGGCCCAAAGAATACCTCGTCTTTCAGGAAAAGACGGATTAGAATCCAGCCTTAGGACTGGAGAGATCCGATGCGCCGACACAGCCATAAGGCAGTTTCGTTCTCGGGGGAAGATCAACATGAGAGGAGACTAAAACAGAATTCCGGTTCTCCTGGTGACATATGGGAACACTGAGGACGGCGGTTCAAATTCCTGGAAGTACGCTGGAAAGTGGGCTCGGGAGAAAAGCTCGTCAACCAATGAGCGAAACCCTCAGGCTATATCTAGTGGTGCGAAATTGAAAAACGAATCGAAGAATTCTAGAGAAGGTATAAAAATGAGGGAAGAAAACACCCAGGAAAAAAGCCAATATAGAACGAGCTTCAATGCTGAGAAAAAGTAACGAGCAGGGGATCAAAGAGAGTACGACAGGGATGAAGAGGAGATGAAACTGCAGGACACAAAAGGAGTCAAAGGAGGCGCAGAAGCTGTCTGGTGGAGAACGAAGATGCTCGATAGCGATTGCTGAAACGGGGGGCCCGCATGCGTTCAGCTGCGAGATCAACAAAAATAAGAGATAGGAAATATGACACATGACGAAAAGTTGAGACGTGAATGAAGCAAGCGCCGCAGCCTCGCAGGAAAAAAAATATCCATTCCGATGCTCGCTGTCCTGTGGGGAGGGGGGGGGGCACGTCGATTCAAAAACAGCGCGAGTCAGCGCGTAACTGGGGCAGAGTATGTGCGGGATCAGGATCGTGGAGGCTTACTGGAGCGGGAAGAAACCTTGGGAAACATGTTGGGATTGGCCTTCGATCTTCGGGCAAGTAAAACAAGGGGCTTTTTGTTGTGATAGCTCATGGTAGGGGGGGAAGAGGATCGCAAGAAAAGTCAATCGACTTTCCACACCTGAAACCTCAGGCAAATAAGGGGAAATCTTCAGAACTACACGAAGGCCGGAACTTGTCAAGAGGGAGGCTATTGAAAAACGAAAAAAAACCACTAAAAAGGGCTTAACTCGGTCTTCTAGTAAGAGGTTGGCTAAAATTGGAACAGTCAGAAGCCGGCAAAGACACTTGATTAAATTGGCCCTCTTCTCTCCGTGACACGTAACATGGGTAAGGTTAACATGTTCCCACTACAAAATCTAGATTCAAAGTTTATTTCTCTTTTGGTTTGCCCGGTTCCGGAAGCTGGTCTTCAAATTTGCCGGACAGGCTGCAGCCTTAGAGAAGGGCGGATCGTTCTCGAAAACCTGAAACGGAGCGAAACAGGCGGTGGGGGTAAAGCACTAGGCACGCTATAGCGGCTAGGAGGATCTGGTTCATCGGGGTGGGGGCTATTAACCACCTGCGGGAAAAAACAAACCCCCATGACCAATGGGAAAGGGGAAAAGCGGAGACCAAACGGGACGAGTGGGAGCAGAATCTGGGACGCGGGCTCGAGTGACGATGCCAAGAGCAACCAAAGGGGGAAAAGGAGGGAGATAGGGGGAAGACTGCAGAAAGGGGTCGGGAAGGATGCAACGGGGCCGTACGGGAAGAGAGCAGGCACAATACGTGGATGGAATCGGGGGGGAAGAAGGCGAGGGAGGGTTGGACGGAAAAGCTCCCTACTGAGCGGATATGAGGTGCCAATCGAGCAATACGAAATCAGGAAAGGTGGAGACCTATGGCGAAAGTTGTGACGCTTGTGAGTTTGGCAAGGGATCGGTTGGGTCAAGGCTTCTCCAAGCGGAACACCTGAAAGGCGACAAGCATTTTTAGGAAAAACTAGGGCTGGGAGGCGCGAATCATCGGGGATCGCTAAAAAACGGCTCATTCGGATCAAGATTCTTTCCACCTTACCAGGAACGAAGTGACCAGGAAAGGGGAAACGAGTTCCAAAATTACATAAAAAAAAGACGGAAGGATATTGAGCAGGCGCCTTTTGAGTAAAGATCATCTACAAACAAACCATAACTGAGGGGATGGGGGCGAAGGACTAGGGTGAACGGGTGAGAAATAAGGCTCCTGAAAAATCAAATTAAAGGTCAACTGGGGAGGGTTTTAAACACAACAGCGCGGGGGAAGAGTCGTAACGACCATCTCAAAGCCAAACGGGATAGCCTCAAAGAAGAATCCGGTAGTAGCAAGGAAAGGGAAGGGAAAAAGAAGGGGATTGCGAATAGGAGCAGAAACGGGGGATATGACTGTGATCATTCCTAGAACTTAAGCACATGTTTGGGGGGAGGGGGGATGCCATTCGAAAATGGGACGAATGTGGGATGTAACCACGTCAAAAAAAACAAAAACTTGTATCGATTCCGGTAGCCCGTAGGTCAAGAAAATAATTCAAAAGAGGGAAAAAGAAGTCGACGGTGGGAGGGGCGACTGGGGGAGGACTGAGGGCATAAACAGTTTCAAAAGAGGGAAAATCCTTAGGTCAAAAGAGCCAAATGGTCTCACACCGGAACGGACATCATCGGTGGGTTGGCGTGGAAATGGGTTGGAGAAGTAAGGAAAATCGTGGAGTTGAAAGCACCACCTTCGACTTGAAAAAACTAGGCCTTGGCACCCAGCAACGCATATTCCAAGCTCCAGGGGGGGGTGGGTGGGAGTGTCGAGAGAAAGAGGACATTAGTGTAAATCCAGGGAGTGCGGGCCATTCGCGGGGTGCCAAGTCGAATATCGGATATCGAGGCTTAGGGGGCATAAATTTGAACAAGGAGATCGGCGAGAAAGGGGCGCTTGGGGAGGGGGGGGGTGCTCAGTCAAATCACAAAAGAGGTCTGAAATATCCCCGGAGCAAACAAACGAATCCTGAAGCTTGGACCACAAAGGGCCGGAAAACGAGCAGGGTTGGAACAGGAGAAAGATTGACGGCCTCACACCATCCCAAATCCGAAGCGGAAAAACCAAGACAGGATTACGCCGGACCCAAGAGGAGGAACCCCAAAAAGATTGTGCTTAGGAGGGACCCAGTCAGTAATTAACTGTGGGTCCAGGTGAAAGAGCAAACCTTCAACAAGGAGCGTAACCAAAGAGGAACCAACTAAAGGGCAAGATTATAGGCCACCTTTTGAGACATTGTTAGCTCAGCTACTGACATGACGCTCTATGCTTCACGGGACCTAGGAAAAGAGGAATTCGAAAGCGGGTCAAGGAGAAGTACTAGGGCAAGAATTGTTCGGGAAAGGTCAACGAAAAGGGCCAGTTTAGAAAGGAGAGGGTCATGACAAGCCGGGGGAACAAAAAGTCTTAAGAAAATTATGAGAAGGAAGGGAAAAAAAAAGTTCTTTAGGAAATAAGCTAGGTAACCCACTCTCCTCAGGGGAAAAAAGGCGTTGGCAAAGAAAAGTGGGGGAAAGAATTAAAAAGTAAAAAGGAACGTGGAAAGTGAGTTCCTTCTTAAAAACGTGTAGAATGGAGGAAATGGGTCAGAAACAGCTAAAAAAAGTTGGGTGAAAACCGTCCCGGACAGGAAACTCCCCGGGGATGGGCAAAGGCGTACACATAATGGGAACAGAGTGCAAACTCGAGATCCGCCCAGGTGTGTGTTGTGGGGGTCGGACTGAGGAAGCAACGCTGCCAAAAAGATCGGGATATTAAAAAAAGTCGTAACGGAAATAGGAAAAGATAGCCGAAACTGGGGGGGCGTATAAAGACCTTGAAAGAAGGCATGCAAATCAAGGAGAAGGGGGAAGTCAAAAAAATCACAGCTAGTGAAGGTTCGCTGGGAAACACAAGGAGGGGGCAAGAGCGAAAAAGATTGCAAAAAGAAAAGAAAAGGGAACCTTTTGCTATAAGGACGCAGCCTTTGCCCAAAAAGGAAACTCTTGGGATCGGGAATTAAAACACAGGCGTAAGAAATTTTGGGGAAAAAGACAGGCTTATGAGACAAATTGGAATCGAAAGAAAACTTCGCCTTGTACCTTGCGCGCCGTCTCATCCGGCAGGCAGAACGACGGGATCAAGGGTAACGACATACCAGAGAGGGCTCGGAGGGGGTTGAACTGGGGAAGAACCTACTCCACCCCTTTAGGGGGGGGGTTAAAACTGTCAAGGACGGGCGTAAAAAAGCGTTATGTCCCAGAAAAGGGGGGGGGTCGGGGTAGATCAATCGATGAAGGACGGACCAGGAACTGGAAACTGCGGCGCACGAGGGGGGAAAAGATATAAAGACGGGGGGAGGGGGAGGTCACAAATGCTGGGGTAGGGAGGGTGGAGGGTTGTCAACACGGGAATTTACAAAGGGCTCCTCTAAAACCAGCCTTGCCAGGGGGCTAAAAATTCACCAAACAGGAGTAGGCGCTCAAAATAAGAGATCATCTGCATCAAAAGTGTGTGTCCTCTTCTATCTGACGGTCGCCTCATACAAGGACTCCAGCAAAAGAAATCGAAAGGAGACAATGGGAAAAAAGGAAAACGGGACCAATCTTCTGTCCCGATAGGCTCTTCTCGAGCATCTCAAACCAAAACAATCCGTGACGAGGGAAACCGAGTGTCCTAGACATGAGAAAAAAGCAATTCTCTGGGTGGGCGTGCGGGAAGACGAGTCTCTCTAGACAGTCTTCCCCGATAAATTGCTCGGCAAAAGGAGAAAAAAAGAGGGTCCGTGTGCCGAAAGTAAGCCAGAGGCTAACCCTCGGCTTTGGGATCTTTGTAAAAAAAAATGGCCCGTATGCAAGTGCAGATGGTGGAGAAAAGGGGTTTGAATAAGAAGGCTCGAAGGAATATCAATCTAGGCAACAAAGCTCTATCTCGAAAAAGTGAAGATTTCCAAAATCTTAGAGGGAGGCTCCGAGGGGAACACCTGAGGAAAAAAACGGAGATTTCTGATACAAATCTACACCTCGTCTGTAGGGACGAAGCTGCACAACTCACTGGAGAAGGATCGTCGGGCGAATTAAAAAAGATTAAAATAAAAACGCAGATTATATTACAAGGGAATGGTAGCTGGGGGGAAATATGGCTTCGGAGAGAATAACTATTAAAACGAGAAGGGCCTAAGCTCCTTCCTAATCTTTATCTGATGGGGAAAGGAAAAAAAAAAAAAGGGAGGAGAAGGAGAGAGGGCAGGAAGAAGGTACTCACGCAGAAAAGGTTCAGGGGGGGGAGCATCGGGACTCCTATGGACCCCAGGTATCGCAAGCAAAAAAGCCTTGCAATGTTCGAAGTAAGCTGGGGGCCCGACAACGACTTGGGGGGGGAGGAAGAGCAACATCTTAGCGTAACGATCAGAGCTCAGAAGGACGAAACGGAGATTCTGGGGGGGCAGCTAAAGCAACGGAAAGGTTGGAAGTTCATTTCTAATTCAGAAAATCGTGGGTTTTTACTTCCGTAAGGGGCGACCGAAGCAGCCTAGGGAGTGTCGAAGTCAAGGCACCAGAAAGAGATAGAGCTGGGTTTTTTTTTGGGATCATGCGTAGTGCTGAGGAGCCAGGTCATTGGGAAGAGTCAAAGGAATCGAAAGGAAAACGCACTGAAAGGGCATGTCCATTAACTCAGAGAACTAAAATCATCGTGTCAGGGGAGAGGAGAGAAGGGGCGGAATGCCGGAAGAACACTCGAAATTCTGTAAAGGGGGGAAAAAACCCGAGGGGTTTCTTCGAAGTACTGTCGCAAATTGGTTCTAAACCGATTACAGGAAAGAAAAAGGGAACAAGAAACTTGCAAGAAGGAAAGGGGGAGGGGGGGGAATCTAATTGTTGCGGGGGGTGCGAGCCTATTTTCCGTCGAGCCACGAAAAAGGGAATGCGGGGGGGAAGGGGAAGCCGATGGGCGGGACGGGGGGGGGAAGGGGGGACATTGAGCAGGGGGGCGAGAGGTTCGCTTATCGGAAAACACGTTTGGGGGAGGCCCAGCAGAGTCGAACAGAGCGAATAAGAACGGGGGGTCTGGTCAGAGAGGGGGGGGTCGGCAAGTGGTGAGATGAGCCGGGAAAACCTGAGGGGGGACAAAACACGGACCACAAGAAAAATGAGAGAAAAATAGTCGACGACGAGTTTAGCCGCCCGAAAAGCTGCCGCGAAAGGAAAAAAAAGAGAGGGCCATTCCGCCGCAGAAGCCCGAAAAAGAAAAAGTACGAAGGCAGTACCATGTATAACGGGGGCGTTAGCAGGAGATGAGGAACGCAGACCCGGGGAAGAGGAGACCTAGGAAAGACGCGAAAAGAAAAGAAGGGACTATGGGAGGGACGGCCGACCACCGGCGAGAAAAAGAGAAATATGGGGATGCGGGGGGAAGTCTCGACTCAAGAAAATGAAGGGGGAAAGGGTTGGAGAAGCAAAACGGAGGGACAAATGGGTCTATGAGATTGCAACGCGTCTTTTGGTAACGCGGTCCAACAAAGGAGCGCAACGGGACACCAGAAGAAGAAAGATCAAGATACCTGCTGACATGCTTGAAAACAAGCGTTAAAAAAATCGGGGAGAAAGGAAGGGAAATCGCGCGGATAGCTCCGCGGGCAGCAATGGCAGGGGGGCGACCAGATAATCCCGAAATTACGGAAAGGAAGACGAGGTGATGGACTGAGGGGAAAAGTGGGAATGAGATCCAAAGAAGGAATCCAGAGCACCCAAAGGGGGCGCCCAAGTTGTCGCATAACGCAAAAAAAAGACGCTGGGCGGGGGGGGGAGAGATGAGGGGCTGCGCGGGGGGGGGGAAGAGTGAGAAAGTTATTAATTGGGTCCAACTGGAGGGGGGACAACGCTCTTTTTAACGGCAGGGGAGAACGAGCATACCATGCACAAGCTAAAGGTACCACTTTAGCGGTGGAAAGGGGAAAAAACGGGGGAGGCCTGGTCACTCGTTGGGAGAAGGGAAGGCAGGAAAGGGACGAGTAAACGAGTCTTCATGAATGGTTGAAGGCATGACGCGGAGACTACAAGGGCACGAGCGGGGGGGGGAGGGAAACCAGCATGGGGTCATACCATCGGGCCTGGAAGAGAAAGGAAATCAGGAGCCATGGAGGAAAATGCACAAACAGACGGGAAACTCAAAAAAAGAGAGCTTGGTTATTCCGGGGTACTGAGTAAACCAGGCCAGAGAAGGGGGAAGCAATAGAAAAGGGAGGGCGAGATTGAGCCCAATAGTTGAAGGTCGACATAAGTTTTTTGGCAGTTGCTGCCAGCTTGCGGAAGTTGGCATAACGTGTAGAAAAGCTCGGGGAAGGTGGGCCGCAGTGGCAGAGAAAAAAAAAAAAAAAAACTCGAGGAAACGACGGCCGGGGGCAATCAACTCATGGCAAGCTCTGGGTTGTTTGGGAGCGTCCTCGCTGGAGCGCAAAAGGAGGGCAAGAAATGTGGGCGTGCGGGAAGGGGAGGAGGGGGGGGAGGGGGACCGAAGAGCCAAAATAGGGATTCGGCTATGGTGACCTTCGAGAGGGAAAGTGGGGGGGAAACTTCAGGATGAGGGGTGTGGAGAAGAAAAAAAAGGGGAGGAAAAAGAGATCTATCATACAAACCCCCTAATCTGACTTTCCAAAGGAAAAAAATACGGAGGAAATGAAGGGGGAGTCACGAAAAAGAGGGGGCCTGAGAATCAAAAATCTAAGCGCAAGCAAGGGTTGCACTAATGGCGCCGCCAAGGGGATACTCTCAAAAAAAAAAGCGGGGGAAGGGAAGGCGTGAGGGGAAAAGGCGTCGGTGAGGACAGATGGGCTGGGTGGGAAGTGAAGTCCAGGAAAATGTCACAACCGCCAGATCATCGTTTATAGCAAAGCGCCAACAACAAACCGGAAAGCACAGGGGGGGGAAGGCCCCAAATAGAAGAAAGGGGGAGAAAGGACCTGTGGGGAGCAGACAGAATGGACGAGAGTTCGATGGCCACTTCAGTTAAGCGAAGTCATCCTCTACCACCCGTTACAGGATAGGATCGATGAGAATACCGTGTGGGGGGACGCCAGTGAAACGGGCTCAAAAAAGGGCCCAGGAAGAAGTCATGAATGACACACTCCATGTCGCCCCTTTGTACTCAGGGAACGGAAAAGGGGGAAAATACACCCCAAAGGGGAAAGGAGACCATAAGACGAAAGGAAGGGAGACATTTTCTCACGGAGGTAAGCACTGGTTGAACCATGCTTTATTAAGAACGTCGCACGACGAGGGTGCAAAGGGAGGGAAGGGCGGTCAATTTGGCGGGGGAGGACAGAGTTAAGAAAACGAAAAAAAGACGTAAACCGACTTCGGCTGTGAAAAACCTCCCGTTGACAACTTCCGTGGAGGACGAGGAGAAAAAAAAAATTCGGCAAAAATCACACAGAGAGCAGAAATAACACAGGCATGGTGGGGGGACGATGCAAACTAAAAAGAAGAAGACCACGAGGCGGGGGGGGGAACGTCAGGAGGGGGAAGACGGAACGCTTGGAAAACCACAAAAAAAAAAAAACAAACCCCAAAACAAACCCTCACTTCGTTCCGCGGGTCAAGTCTGCGATAAGCGCATCAGACCAGGAAAGGGACCGGGGAGAAGAGATCAGCTCCTGATTAAGTCAGAGTCGATTGGTTCGCGTGGGAAAACCAAAAAGGGTAGTGAACAGTTGAGGATCCCCTACAAACGGTTCCCCTTGGACTGGAAGGTGGGAAAAAAAACCGGACAACCCAAGAAAAAGTTTGTACTAAGCAGAACACCCATGAGGTAAAACCCGTGGGGTGAGGGGTAGAAAACATAAGAACAGGAAGGATGAGTAATCAATAAAGTTAGGGAAACGGCCTAAGAAGACCTCATGGACGGGTCTCGGAAATTCTTGAAAAGAGCTCCCCAGCCCATACCCGCGCTCCTACCAGAGGGCGTTACATACAAGTACTGAAGAGAAAGGCGGACACTGGAAGAGGTATGAAACGTAAAAGACCCTTTAATAGGGAAATCACTGGACGGCCAAAGTGACGCAGACTCACACGTGTTAGGGGGCCCCAGGGCTGCAAAGGTTCAGAAAGGGGGGGGGGGCAATCGCAGGGGGGGGTGGGGGCAAGACGGGGGGGGGGGGGGGGGGGGGGGGGGGTGGTTGGGTTGGGGGGGGGGGGGGGGGGGGGGGGGGGGGGGGGGGGGGGGGGCACATGAGTTCAGAGCCGAGGTGGAGAAGGGTCAGGGCTGAACGAGTTCAAACGGAAGATTTTTCGTTGATTGTTCTGGGGGGTAAGGGGGGTCCCGAGGACCAGAGATAGAGAGAAACCACGAAAGAAGGGGGATAAAGAAGTCTACAAGGACAGGAGCTCGTTTCTAACGGGTAGAAGGCGGGGGAATACACCGAAATTGTGGATAAGGAAGTAGAGGAACGAATCTAAGGTAGCCAATGGAGAAAAGGGAGAGGACACGACAAATCTTTAAGACCCCTTACACACTGCCCATTTCCATTGGGAAACGGGGTCTCCTCTCAGGACGAAAAAAGAAAGAACAAAAAAAGGTGGAGGGGAAAGGCGGGACAGGGTCGAAATAACAATCTCAAAAAGGTGTGCCATGGCTTGTCCCTCAGTTAGAATCATACAGGAAAGTAGTAGGGAAGCGTAAACGATGGAGGCTTGAAGGGAAATCTATTTCTCTCATCGGACGAGCGGGAGAAGACTCTCAGGACTCGGGGAAAGGTGGGATCGGGGGAAGAAAATGGAATATTCAACGGATTGGAAGTCGCCTTTTGCAAGTACATGGGAGAAAGACCGGCTATAGTCCATCAGAATTCAATATAAACCAAGAAAATCGGCGGGTGACTAAATGGCCAAGCGAAATCGAAGAGATCTAAAGAGGGGAAAGGTCTCCCCAACCTTAAGGGAAAAAAAACCGAACTAGCTTTAACGGACAGCGCACAAAAGACGCGAAAAAGGCTGCGGGCGAAAATGAGTCAACAAAGAGCAGTTTAGAAAAAGAGAGGGGGGCTATTTCGCCGACAGATGGCACACGAGCGTAAAGAGGGCACATCGAGGGGGAACCAAGAAATGGAAGGAATGATGTGACGTGCGAGAGGGAAATAAGGGGCTATTCTCTATCCTCCAGGACTTCTGAACGGCGCATTTAGAATACGGAGCGAAGCAAAGAGAGAGCACAACAACAAAAAAACGAGGAAGGAAAGAGAGCTGTTAAGAAATCACTGATATGCACGATTCTTACCGAAAAAATTCGGCTTAATATCCCTCCAGGCGGAATAGTAAAAACGGCCAAAGAGAGTGAAACCATGGAACAAAAGGATGAGCAACGTGTGCACCAAAAAGGATTGGAAGCGCCGTGCTCCAGAGAACCGTCCGTCATCGAAGCGACGCTCGTTCGACTCAGAAGGAAGCAAGAGAAATTCGCGCTACGGTGGGAGCGAAGGAAAAGTTGGGGGAAAAAACGGAGGGGTTTTTCCTAAGGTGTTGAGCTCTATCCATCTCTGCGGGGGGGAGAAGTGGGATCAGAGGAAAAAGAGACGCGGATGGAAGGGGGTTGTGGGGAAGACGAGAATTCTTTGGACTATAGAAGCCTGGGACGAGGGCAAAGAAACGGCAAAGGCCAACGGAGGGAAAGAAGGCATTTCCAGCTGAAATGCACACCGACTACAAATTCAGCTTGAAACATGGGAAGAGGGAACGATCAGGATTCGGTTACAGAAAAAATTAACACGGAAAAAGCAGGGAGGGAAGGGGACGCAGAAATCTGTATTCATTCATCGTGCTCCGTGGAGAATGCACACCAGAGGGGACAGGACGCACCGGCCAAGAAAACCTGGACCGGGGAAAGAGGGTGAGGGAAATCGGGGGGAAAGAGGGGTTTAGAGTTTACAAGGACAAGCAGGTTCACGAGAGGCCAGTGGAAGGTGGTGGAAGGGGGACGAAGGGGGGCAATCGGGAAACGGGGTTTCTTCAATCGCAAGGAGAAAGGGGGAATAGTTCGCCGAAAGAGGAAGACAACAAACGTGGTCGGGCGCAGGAGGGAGAAGAAAGATAGAGCCGCTAGGGGTCGAATTCGTTCGTTGTCCAGCTGGTGTCGAGGAAGAGGTAAACTCGGGCACCAACCACGGGCCAAAAACGACGGAAAAGGAGGAAAAAAGCGAGAGAACGGACGCGCGGGACTAGGTGGGGGAACGAATTCTAGAAACAGTGGACTCTCCTCGGTGTCCTAATCGAAATGGGGGGAAAGGCTCCCTCCACACGTCCTTCACCTCAATGTATGGTACTAAGGGACCTGCAGGACGGGAGTTAAAATAACGGGGTGTAGTGGGAGCCTGGGAAGGGTTGGGAAGGGCCTAATACGAGTCAGAAGCCCTATTACTTGACGAGGGTAAGGGAGCGGCGATCTGGGGGGGAAGTAAGCAGTACAAGAAGTCAGAAACGACTATTAAGGGAGGTTCCGTTTCCTCTTAGGAACGATCGACGACAGACTTCCTAAGGGGTGTGGAAGAACCCACCAATGTCTACAAGTTGGGTTGATGAAGGACTAGAAAGAACTGACTTAGGGTGGGGTACCGCGGGGAAACTCTCGAAAAGAGAAAAGAGGACGATCTGGTCTATCGACCACGTCTGGGCACGAAGAGGTTTGAACAAAAAAATATGAGACCTAACTCTTAAAAGGGCTGCGATCGGGGCTATCGCGAAGGAAGGGGAAGGGTCAGGGGGCCCGAGCGGCTTCCTGGAACCAACCAGAGAAATGAGCCGGAGATGGGGTCCATTCACGAAGCCCGTCATATCACACTCGTGTGGCGCGGGGTGCGGAAAGTGGAAAAAAAAAAGGGACTAGAGGGGGGAGGACCACACCTACTAGGCTGGATTGGTCAGACTTGTTCGACGTGAGAAGAATGAGTTTTAAGAGAGCCTAGAGGGAAAAACTATTGGGAAGGGAAAGGATTTACACAGCAGCGTCGGCGATCGCCTGTAGCTAACGAAGACAAATCGAAAATTAGCCGGAGATGTAAAGAAGGAACCCACCGATGGTGACATGTCATCCGATCAGAAGGTGACTAAGTTAGGCAAAGGGGGGAGAGTCAGAAACTGGGAAAAGAGGGGGAGGGGGCAGGAAAAAGGGAGAGGATAGGGATAGCACGGACTGTTGTGGTTTTCCCATACAGGAGAAAAGTGCGAGAAGAAAGTCGTGGGCTGGAACCATTCAAGGGAGAAGAAAAAGATAGCCTGGGATACATTCCCGCGTCCTTTCAGAACTTGCAAAACATCGTATTCAAGAGGCGACGTGGGGGAGGGAAAAGGGAAGGGGGTCGAAGAAGGGGAAGGGAGGGCAGAAAAGCAAAGGGATGGACGACATGAGAAGCCAGAAGGGAAGCAGCATGAGGTGGGACTCCCAATTTAAAGTCGCCATCATCGGTGGGGGCATGGTAAAAAGGGGCGTGAGGGCCTTCAGCGGGTCTCCACTATTCGAAGTGGAAGGTGTGTCATTGATTAAAGCAAACCAAAGGTCCGGGAAAGCAAAAGGGAATTGGCAAAAAAGACGAAACATAGGAAAAAAGAGGGGGTGGGGGAGCGTCTCCAACCTTTTCACGGCAATTCGTGGCAATCCAGGGTCGAATTCTGGCATGGAGGGGGTGCAAAGCATGTAAGGGGTGGAAGACAGGAAGAATATTCGGTTAGGCATGGGACGTGAACACAACAAGCGATAGGAGAGCACTTTTTAACGCTTCATGATTCGGGGTGTGCACCGT
>Ga0179593_1600450_pt1 | contig 14304 bp, 17 predicted proteins | sample CZODoug2_1_08_16_FD_185931 | JGI IMG/M metagenome (GOLD analysis project Ga0179593, IMG submission 185931) | Vadose zone soil fungal communities from Angelo Coast Range Reserve, California, USA - CZODoug2_1_08_16fungal (PacBio error correction) | ecosystem: Environmental > Terrestrial > Soil >...
TCGGCGAAAAAAAAGGTCCGCTGCTCTGCGGCAAAAGGTCGTCTGTGCGCAAGAACACAAACTACAAAATGCAGCGGACGGGGAAAAGGAGGTTTTGCATGATGTATCACGAGATGGGGGAAGGGAATTTCATTTTTCGAGGAGGGGAAGGCGCGAGTTTGGGGGTAAGGCAAGGGGGGAAACCAGCGGCGAGAAGTTTTATCGAAAATGCTTCGCGAGGGGGGAAACGACTGCCTCTTCCAGGGAAAGGATACGCCGCAGCACAAAGAATGCCTCTCATGAACAGTTCGGGAGTCAGACCAGCCGCTTGGGAAATGTGATGCAAGCAAGCAAGAAGGAAGGGCGTCCAACTGCGTCACCAGGCAGAACCCCATGAGCTGACAAGGAACGTTTCCGGTTCTTCCTAAAGAGGACCGCGTTTAGGAAGTCTATCAGGGAGACGCTTCAAGAGAAAGCGAAGAATCTCATGTTAGGAAACAAGAAAGATTCGGGCTGGAAAAGAAAAAAAAACGGACCGAGGGTAATTCCTCGATCATAAGGAAGAGAAACGTAGCGGGGGGATAAAAAAGCGAGGGCGGCGTATCAGTTCAACGAACATCAGAGGCGGCTGGCCAAAACAAGATCCTGAAGGAGAAAAGATGATCAAAAGGGGAATTTGGCCGATCGAGAGGGAAGATATTTCGAAGAAGGGACCTGAGCCGAGGGAAATTTCCGCCTCAACGGGAGGAACAACACCGTCGGCCTGCATCAGCCTGGAAGACCATTACCAGGGGGAAAGAGACCGCCAGACAAAACCGATGCCGTTCGTCCGTGAGGGAGGAGTACCGAAAGTCGCTTGAGCTGGCTGGGGGGGAAGAATAGGTGATAGGAAGTCACTGCCGTGGGGGAAAAAGGAAACCTGCAAATGTCCGTAGAGGGGGGGAGTCAAATTTCTCAGGGGGGAGGAAACACGAGGAAGATCGAATTCGCGTAGGAAAAAGGCAGAGGGGGCGCGACAAAGCTCGACTACGTTGAAGGCACACGATGAATCTCTTCGAGAATGCGTAGACAACGCACTCGGAAAGAGGGGGGCAAGGAAATTTCACCGCAGAGAAGGGGGAACAATCCGATGGGTTGGCCCCCGGAAACACGCCTCCAAACAGCGAAGAGGCAGACACAGGGGCAAAAAATTGCAGGTATCTCACAAAGGGAGTCAGTCAGTTGAGCCAGCGTCAAGAAAAGGCAAAAGGAAAGATAAAAAAGATCGATGACCCTTATCACGGAGAGAGGGCCTTCTCAAAGGTCGCGGAGATGGGGAAAAAACTGCCTAACTTTTCTCCTCGGGGAGAGAGTATCGCGACGTCTAAAAAAGAAAAAAAGGAATCCATCAGTAGGGTTGTTGTTTGCCCAGATCTAGGGGGCGAAAAACTATCCATCTCAAAAAAAAGACCAGTAACGGCCAGGGAAAGAAAAAAACTGAAAAAAACTTTCCGGAATGGAAGGGGCTCTTCCCGTCTTGGAATCTCACCAGGACGAACACGCCGTCCAATAAAAACAGAAATGGAAGGGGACCTATGCGCCCTGCCCATTCTACCACAAAGGGAAAATCAGAAGCCGCCGAAACTACGAAAACCTCTTGTAGAAGAGGCTCGAGCTCGAGTCCCTAATACTATCAGACAAAACCGCTATGGGGAGGAATTGGAGGAAGAAAGACGTAACGATGAATGCAACGAGAAAGTGCGATCAATGAAAAAAAAGCGATTAGGACGCAAAAAACCCTCCATCAATACAGGAAAAAAGAAAAAAAAGAAAAAGAATTCAGGAAAAAATAGAATTTAATTTAATACCAAAAAAATCTCGGCCGGCAGTTTCCGGACAAATCCTCGAGCCGGATCACCCTTATTATCAGGGGGAAAAGAAGAAAGCCGGGAAAGAAGGAAGGACTTCTCGATTAGTACGGTATCAAATTCGATTCAAATCCTCCTCGAGGATAAAAAAAGCCTACAAAGCGCGCCGGGTCTGAATTCCCATGTTGCCGAAAAGCAGCGACATATTTCTCTATGGGGAAGAGGGGGCGCGGGGTCGGAAAGAGGATCTAGGAAAAACAACGGGGGGATTTGGCTGAGGGAAACACCGCTGCCCGGCCCTGCTGGTCGCGGAAAACGGGGTCGTCCGCAATAAAAAAACGGCGCGCTTGGGGGGCCAGAAGAAGGTCGTACGGAGGTCCGAGGTCTACCGACTACCTCACAAAGGCGATGTAGCCCGAGATTCAGGAGAAAAGATTTAAGAAAAGAATCATCTTTTATCGACAGGCGAGGGGGGGGACGGACCGGAGCCAAAGCCCGCTTCGAAGGGGTGGGGGAAGGGTCTTAAGGAAGGGGGAGGGAGTGGTCTCGTAAGCTGGTCTCGTCCTGCTTTTGCTGCTTCTTGAGGAGAGGAGGGTCGCTATAGGTGTTCGAATCGGGAAGGGAGAGCGGGCCTCGTTGGTTTCGAGTACTCTTTAGAGGTTGTTCGGGAGGAGGGGAGATTAAGCAGTGGGGAACTTAGTTTGGAACAAGCGGCGCTTGAGAGGGGAGGGGAGTGCCGGCGAATTCTGGTCGGGTGCATAAAAGGGGCCTCCATTGTAGAAGGCGTTAGGGGGTGTTAAGGTTTTCCTACTAATTAGGGAGAGGAAAATCAGAAGGAGGGACGCACAGGGGAATGAAAGTGCGCGGTGATGGAAAGGGAAGACCTTGCTGCGGGGAATCGTGAGGGGGGGGGGTGGGTGGGGGGTAAAGAGGAGAAGTAACCAAAGATGATCTTCTGAGGCCGTCCCGCGACCGGGAAAGGAAAGAAACCCTTTGAAAAGAAAGGAGAAGGGGGAACTCGAGAACGGAAATAGGGGCGGATATGGAAAACCGAAGGAGATTTCAAGAAAAGGGAGACTTTACCTCTCAGGGGAAATGGAGGGAGTAAAGTGCTCTCACGGGAAAAATCCCCTTTGGGTGATTATGAACCAGGTGACCCAAGAAAATGCGCACGCGTCTCTTACGTTTTGAGTGGAAGGATCCGACCACCCGCATTATACGGGGAGGGGTCAAGTCGAGGAAACATCAGGCAAGAGGCGCTGTCCTGGACAAGAAATTTCTACCCTTCAGCCCGCGCGCCGACGCAAAAGAGGGAGGCGGCGAAAAGGAAGTTACTTAAAAAAACTGCATGATCGGTCTAAATTAAAAGAGGGCTCGGAGAACGTCTGTTTCCGACAGCATCGAAAATTTGAAAGGCATCGGGGGGAAGGGTCAGAACCGAAAAGGAAGGATCTGGAATTCAAAAAAACTGGAATGTAGAGGCCGGATCCAAGCCTCCCATCCCCCTCCTTCATAGAAAAGACCGTCCTGGTCATGGGGGGGAGAACATTGGGGAAGGCAGTAACGGCGGATACTATCACGGGGGTTTCAGGGAGACAGTGACTGAAATAGTCGGAAAAAAAGAAGTGAAACCTTCTGCAAGAGGTTCGCAAAGCGAAATCTTCGCTTCATAAAAAGATCTGGGGGGAGAACACCGGGGGAGGAGAAGGAAGGACGGAAAAAGTACGCCGCCGCCGATAGGGGGGAGTTCTCGGAAAAAAAAAAAGATATCGCATTGTACCCGGTAAAAAAATTAGGGAGAGGAGGACATCCAGGCTAGTTGAGGACATCCCAATTTTTCGGGGGGAAAAAAAAAACATATCTTCATTCTCGCGATTGAAGCGGATCTGGAGTCGACAGAAACCTAGCAATACGTCGGAAAAACGGCTGGGAGGAGCAGTTTTTAACGAGGGAAAAGTGGACGCCCTTAAGCGCTGAGGGAGCCATTATCATCCTCGCTACCAAAAAATACAAGAAGAGGGGTCCGCATGAACTAAAAGAAGAGAGGCGGGGGGGGGTGGCCGGGGGAACGAAAAAAAAGGCACTCTGCCTAAAATTCCCCTTGAAAAGAGAAAAAAATCCTTCCGTCTCCGAAAAGGATACTTGCCGGAAAAGGAAACTCAAAAAAAAAGCCTCCTCGAACAGGAAAGTTTATACAGGAAAAAATGTAACCCCCCGCCTCTGGAGAAGGTCCGCTGCATGTTATTTGGGGGAGCGCAAACAAATCGGGACGTCAAGAGAGAAGAAAGACAGCAGGCTCCCGCACGAAAAAAGGGAGGAGGAAAAGAAAGAAGGACGCGGGGAAAAAAGAGGAAGGAAGAAACTGCTGCAATCGCAAAATGCTGGGAGAAGACCTAGAAAATTCATATGAAAACATAGAAGGGCCATCGGAAATGGGGTTTCAATTAAAAACGGTCTCGAGTTGTTCTGACGCGAATTCCAAGATAGGGAAAAGGGGCTCCGAGGAGGGGAAACCTGTGGGAGATGGAAGTCATAAAGCGTCCACCGAAAAAAAAAACCAATACCCTCTTTGACAGGTCAATCAGCCCGCAGGGGGGGAGGTTCATTCCTAAAGATGAATCAGGGATTGCAGAGAAATTCCAAAGAGAGGGAAGGGCGGCTAACCCCTTATCTAAGAAAGCCCCATCAAAGAAAAGACCAAGGGAAGGATGAGAGGGATTCAAAACTAGATCAGATCCCAAAAGCAATAAGGAAAAAATTCCCGAACCATCAAGAAGTGTCTGCTGTCCTCAGAAAAAGGAATGTAGGGAATGAAGGAAAGAAAAAATCGATATCGATCGATCACATCGGCCGCGGCGTATTCAACTTCCTGTCATGAAAACCGAGTCCAAATAGTGACGAGTGGAGCGGAAAAACGAGGAGTGTGCCTATGGGTCGAATAATCTAAAAGGGAAAAAAGGAAGCAAAAATAAGAAGCCTCAACTGAAGGTCCCTCGAGAATGTTGAAAGGGAAAAAAAGGGTTGGGGGGGGGGAACGCAACCCGAGCCTTGATTCTTGGGGGCCTGCGTATTAATACAGCAAGCATGAGCTGCAGTTGAAAAAGAGGTTATCAGGTTCACAGGAAAGTGTGAAGAGAAGGACTATTTCCCGGAGCGTTCAAAAAAAGGTCCGCAAGGAGAAGAGAGGTACCCCGCGCAGATGGAACGCCGTCAATTTCGAAGCCGGGAGGGAACGTTTCTCTACCGCAACAGCTCACGAAGATCTCAGAAAAAGATCTCTTCGGAGCAGTAGGGGAATGGACGAGGGGGGAAGAACGCTTTGACAAAAGATTGCGATGCACCGGGGAAAGCGGAGGTTTAAAAAACACAGCGCCGCAAAAAAAGGAAGAAAATTCATCCTGGGCAAAGGGGGGGGCTGCTATCGGGGGAAGGCGGAAGGATCATACCCCAGGTAAAAAGTGAATCGCCATTGGTGCCGATTCCGGGGAAAAACCGCTCCATTTAAATTGGGGCTCATCATTCGGTTTCCGATTTTCTCCAAAGAAGAAAGAGCTGGGGCCACGGAGTCCGAGGTAACACCCCTCAGCAATAGGCAACCTTATTGGGGGGAAAAACAAGGGAGTAAACATCAGACTAGAATCCAAACAGAAAAAGCGGCGCGCAAAAAGGAGGACCTTTCCGGAATTGCTGCAAGGGAATGTCCTGTTCGAGGAACCTGCGGATTAAAAACCCGCAGGCGAAAAGAGGCAATGCCGATGCGCCCGAAGCAAGGAGACCCGCTTCCAGATCCGAAGCTCCAAGAGGAACCCGCCGAGAATATCAAGGACAAAGTAGCTAATCCGATCACGAAGAAAATCTATGGCCGAGGAAAGTTTTTCTCGCCGAAGAAACGTAACACCCGAAAATCTAGGATAATCAAACAAACCAAGCGATTATCGCCGAAAAGGCCGCGACAAGCCGGGGAAAAACCTCCATTATTGTCCGGAAAAGAAAAACCTCCCCCCAAGAGAAAAAAGAAACCTTAGCGGGGAACGAGTTTGGATCCGGGAGGCAGATCACCCGGAGGGGAAACTAGGAAATCCAACGGGGAGAAAACTGATCTCTCGTGATGACTTCAAGGCGTTTTTAGGTGAAAAAAAAACTTAGAGGCAAGAGGGCCACGACAGACGGCTTGCACAAAACGGGGACAACCAGCGGGGAAATTCTTGAGGAAAAAAGCTCCTCGCGAAAAAACGATATTGCTCTCGGGGAGGGGGAAGATCAGCAGAAAAAAAATCGAAACCACAAAAAGAAGAAAAGGGGGGCTGAAGAACCCGACAAAGAAAAGATTCGCTCGGTCGCTGGGGGGGGGAGATCGGCCGCAGAAAGGCGAAATGTGTCGGGGCCAAGGGACGCCGCATGACTGCTAGAAGCGAAGGACGCTGACCAGGGAAAACCTCGGAGAGAAGCACTCCGAGATTCTAGAGGCGTGAAAAGGCTTTCGGACCTAATCCGTGGGACGCGGAAGGTGGCCGAAGGAAGGAAAAGGCTCCGGTGGTTGGGGGTTTCTGGTGGGGGGAAGAGGCATACTTCTGGGAGAGGAACTTCTTGTCCCGATTCGGTACTAAGGCGAGAGCGGGGTTGTTGGGGAAGGAAGGCGGAATCGTTTGCTTCCCAAGGGGGAAAGCCACAAACGGAAGGCCCTAGCGTGTGGGTCTAGGAAAAAAGACAGTTCTGCTCAGGGGAAGGAGGGAGCGACCTCTTCGCGTTGAAAAGTTTTCTTCTGGGAAATTTGTAGAAAAAGTGGGGAGAGAAGAAGCGGAATGCATCTGGGGAAGGGCTGGGTAAGAGGGGGTTTTCCCTACTAAGGGCTGGGGCTAACATCAATCAAAATTCCGGCAAGTATTAAAGGCGTGGTGGGAAACTGGGGGGACGGGATCAGAAAAGCTGGAATTTGGGAAATTGCTGAGATGGAACACAATAAAGCGGATGGGGGCCAGACCGAGACGTAGAGGGCGCCGAAAGGGGGAGAAAGGGCGAAGGTCTGCGAAAAAGGCTTGCATAAACTTCAGCGGAGGGACCTCAGTTGAAAAGGAGGAAAGGGGGGTCGCTTCGGAAAGGGGCAAACTGTCGAGGACAGGGGAGAAACGAAAAAAAAGGGTTGGTGGGGATAGAAGGAAAGGGGATTTTCCCCTATTCGAAGAGTGCTTCTGCGGGGGGGGGGGGGTTGTTGCGAGAAATCAGCGGGGAAAAGAGGGGGAACTTCTTATGAGCCGCTGCAAACGGGGGGAGAGGGACGAGTTCGTTTTCTAAAAGTAAACAGAAGCCGCGAGGAAGAATCGGTGCGGAAGTGCATCATAATCGAAAGCACCGACTGCATTATCGAAAAAAAGAAAAGGGGGGGGGGCAAAGACGTCTAACAGCCTTCGAAGGGGTCAACTACATCAAGGTGAATGAGATCCGGAAAGAGTCCACGTCGGGTCGGTGAAAGGGGTAGTGGAATTCAAAGGGTGATTTCGAGGAGGGAGGGATCCTAATCTCCGCCCACACAAAAAGAAGGTTGTCTTCCGTCTACAAAAAAAGGACTTATTGCATGCCGGATGGGGAAAGAAATCACACGGTGAGGGGGTGAGAGAAAAGGTTCCGGGAAAAGATATCTACATCGAGAGGGGGAAAAGAGGCTCTTTGGAAGGGGCGAAGCGAGAGAAGAGGGGAGACTTTGGGGGGGAAGTTGACTCAGAGGGGGGGGAAATGAAATCGCCAGAAGAAGATGCTCGGTAGATCCCGATATCTATTTTTGTCAAACTATATTATCTATGCATTCCAAAGGGGGGCCAGAAGGGATTGGGGGCGAAAAAGAAAAATAGGAGACCGGTTGAGGAAATCTTTATACCGTCTTCAGGAGGGGTCAGTTGGTAAGGAGAAATAGGGAGCTGGGAGGGGGGTTACCGCTTGGGAAGGGGAGCCCTTAAGGAGGGGAGGGGGAAGATCCTTATCATCATCGCGGAGCTTTGCTTACTGACGCAAAGGGCAATGTAATGAAAAATAAACGCTGGGAAGGAGAAGTGGAAGAGGGGAGAGGTCTATTACTGCCATCTGCCGAACCGGCCCATGGTGACTATAAAACTCTGGTCTTAGACGAGAAAAATATGGGGGCCTGCGAAAAGAAAACAGGGAGGGAGCCTGAAAGACACTCATATTCATGAGGTGTCCATTTAACCCAAAAGGGATGTAAGGAAGATTAAGGAATAGGGGCAAAGACGCTCGTAATCCAAGGGAAGGAGAGGAGCCGCAGAGGAGAAAGAAGAACTGATAGAGAAAAAAAGGGAGGACTCATCTACTTCTGTCCAGGGAGAGAAAGTCTATGAATTCCAGGCTCCTCCCTATTTCCCAAAACGTAGGGAAATCAGGGTAAAGAGGTATAAATGAGGAAGGGAAAGGATTTTCTATTATTCATTCTAAGAGAGGAGTTGGTAAAGAGGAAAGGGGAAGATCGAGGAGAACCAAGGAGGAAAGAACTTTGTATCTTCACTCCGGGGGAAATGGGAAAGAAAGGGCGTCATCGCACGGCTCTACCCAGGGGCGGCCAACAAGAAAAAAATAAAGTTATGGCGGAAGAGAAAATCTTCTTGTATCTTGTCATTCCTCATCAAGGCGGGGAAGAAAGGGTCGCTCACAAGCTTAAGGGCGCTCATCCGGGTCCACCGCAGAAAAATGGGGAAAAGGAAGGGGTCCGGTTCTAAAGGAAAAGAAAAGGCTCGTTTATAAAAAACAGTTGTCAGGTCGTGCCGTCATACTTCAAAAGTACTCTTCACAAGGGGCCTCTCATGCCGCGCACGTAAAAGCCATAAGGGTGAGAGTTCTCAGAGACTTTTAATGCCTCGAAAGAGAGGGTACCTCCTTACAAAATCTCTATCTTAGGGTCAAGGAAAAAGGGGTCTTCGGGAAGGGAACTCAAATACCAAGACTGAAGAACAAAAAAACCCCAAAAAAGTCAATTCTCGAGAAAGGGAAGGGAGAGATTCTTCCTCAATAGGTCACTATCCGAGGCTCTGTGCGGGGTAGCGGAGAGGAAATTGGGTAATGTAGAAAGAAGGACACACCTCGGCCGAAAACAAAAGGGACCGAATGCAGAGGGCGTGAGGGGGATATTCGGATAGGAAAAAATACCAATTCTCTGGGTCGGCTGGGGGAAAAGGAAAAAGAGAAGAGTTTGTCCGGACGCAAAAAAAAAAAGGACGGAAAGAAAGGAAGGCTGGAGGACCGCAGCAGAGGGAGATATCTCGATGTCAGACGAATTTCGAGCAAGAGAAGCTACCATAAAATCTAGACAGCAGAACAAAAAGGGGGGCGCGCGGCCGGGGGAGGTCGTATACAGAAGCGTGTCCCGGAAGACTACTTGAGACACCGCATAACGAAACCCCGGGGAAAGGGGGGACCAGGAAAAACGCCAAAACCGCGCCAAGGAAAATCCTGTGCACGCAATCGCTAAAGGGACACAAAAGTGTAAAAAAGGGAGGGAGGGGGCGGGAGGATGAAGGAAGAAAAAGTAAATACCTCCTAATCACGGGTGAATTTTTACCTTGAGAGGGAAGGTGGCCCCATAGACGAGAGAGGGGGAAGCCTCATTTCTCCGGAAAAGTCTATTCCACGACTTCTCTGTCGGGAACAACAAGGATCTCAAGAGGGGGATCCGCAATTGCGATAAAAAGAAAAGGATCTCCCAAAGACTGCTTATCCCTAAAAAACAAAAACGACCGGGATGGAAAGGAAGAAGGAGTGTTCGATGAGGAAAAATACCTTCTTAAAAAATAAAGGCAAGAGAACCAAATTCTAAAGAAAACCAGAGGACAGCTTCCAGAAAAAAAAAAAAAGGCCTCCTAAACTGCCGGAAAGAAGCCTCCTTTCGAGGAATCGAACGGCTGAGGTCAAGACCGTAGGAAAAGGGGGATTAGAAGATAACGGAGGAAAAGGAATCGCGAGCAAGGGGAAGATTCTACCACAAACCAAAGAGGACGATAACCCCTCCATCAAGTGCGACAAGAATTACGTATTTAAATGCACGGAATCCCACCAGAGAAGGGGAAAAGGGGACCATCAAAACCGATCTGGAGGAGGAGGAGGTTTCTCCTGGAAAAACTCCGTCGAGAACCCGGATGATCCTAAGAGGATCAAAAGGAAAAATCGGAATCTCAGGCGGGGAGGGAAGGACGTTGATTCGTTTTTAGGGGGAGGGTCAGAGATCCTGAAGCCTCGTACGAGATGGGAACCGGTCTTGACTTGAAAACGGGGGACACAAAGAGTGAGGGGAGAAAGCTTCAAGCTACCAAAAGAAAAAGAAGGGATCTATGTTCCTCTGTCGGGAGTAACTATCCAGAGAAGAAACAACACAACGGAGATAAAAGAATTTGTCCAAAGGCGGGAAAGGAGACCATAGGGGAGAAGCGGAACAGAGCCGCACTAAGATAGAGGGCGCTTTTTTGGATACCGCAAGGGGGAGGGTGTATATTGAAAAAAAAAGGAAGCCAGAAAATGAATTCATAAAAAGAAAGGGAGGACGTGGATTTCACAAGGGAAGGCGACCGGAGCAGAATCAAGGAAATGGCGTGAGTGAAAGGACAAAAGCCGCGGAGGAAGGATGGGGGAGGAAAGAGTGCTTCTTTTTGTATGCTCGAGCATAAGGTCTCGGCAGGCCCCTTGTCGGCAAGTGAGGGAGAGAGAGACGCTGGGGGAGGATCCGCCCGTGAGAGAGGGGGAGTTGCCTTCCTCTTTACTGGGATGAGGAATCCAAATAGCGGGGGAGCGGGGAGGTAAGGGGAGGGCTCGAAGGGGGGGGGAAGCAGCTTCTTCTTTGTAATTTCTTCTTCTTAGGGTATAGATTAATAACGAGAAGGGAACATGTGGGAAGAGGACTTCTGGTTGAAAGGGGAAAAAACTGGCTTCTATCGAACTGCAGAAAGAGGAGCATCCATGCGGCCAAAGGCGCTCTTTGAGTGAAAAAAAAGTTTCAGGGGCGAGGGGGAGAGGGGGGGATATGGGGGACGTAATCTGGGAAAAAAAAAAAGTGCTTATCTACTGCTTCTGGCCGAGGAAGAATCGAGATCATCGGAAAAAGAAAAAGCGCTTCCGGCTGGCAAAATCGCGCGGATAATGGAGAAGGAGGAAGGAAAGGTCAAGGAGGAGGGAAGAGGGGAAGGTCTCTCTTCAACTGGAGATGCATTAAGGGCAATGCGTAAAGAAAAAAATAAACCAGGAGGGAAGGCCCGAAAAAAAAGAAACCGGATGATGAGAAGAGACTTCTTGTTGCGGGATTTTCGTTGTACACCGGTAAGTACGGGAAAAGAATGAGGGGTTCATAGACTCTTCCCAGGGAAAAGAGTTGTTCTAACTCCTTGACGAGGAAGAAGATCCGAAAGGAGGAAGGGGGAGTTAGATAGGGGGGGGGATCACCTACGGGGGTTCCTACCGAGAGAAGGAGGGCTCACATCTTCGTCTTTTTAAAAAGGAAATGAGACTTGGTCTAGAAAAATAGTAAAAAGACAAAAGGGGAGGGAAAAATGAGTCTTTGAACTTCAAAAAAAAAAAGGAAGCCCCATCTACTTTATGTATTCGAGCGGCCTGATCCGAATGAGCTGCAGCAGGGGTTGAGGGAAGGCGACAGGGGAGAAGGGAGTTGAAAAGAAGGCGACCCTGCGGAAGAAAAAATTTGAATTCTTACTGAAAAAAAGAGGGAGATAAAAGGGGTCTATAAAGAGGGCACGCGAAGAGGGGAAGCTGTGAGGGGGGACCTCAGTTTAGAAGGGGGTTGGTTGGGTGAAAAATGAGAAGGATGGAGGTTGAAATGAGAAGAAGGGGAAGAGATTTTATCGAGCATCGGTACCACTAAGAAGGGGAGAAAGGACCCGAGAAAAAAGGCATTCCAAAGGAAGGGAATTGTCGGACGCCCGGGGAAAGATGAGGGGAGAAAAAAAACAGATAGGCAAAAGAACGAGGTTCAAGAAAGAGGAGGAGGCGGTCAACGGGGGGGGAAAAAAGTTTTTCCTGGAAAAAAACGGGCTGGAGAGAAACCGCTTTGGAGGGGAGGCGTGAAAGGGAGAAATAAGGATCATGCTGACTGAAAGAAAAGAAAAGAAAAGCATGAATTGATCCAAAAACGGGGTCTTGGGGATCGCGGTGGGCAAGAGACGAGCAAGAGATAAAAAAGGAAAAAGTGCCCAGGGAGGACCTTCCGGAGACAGAGGATTTACGATATTCTCGAAGTCAGGAACCAAACGGGCGAGCCTTCCTCAAAAAGGGACTAGGGCCGTCATGAAGCAGAGGGCCATGGAAACTCCCCCGAAAGAAGCTGCATGTGTAGGGGGGGAAAAAGAAGGGAAGGACGCAAACTACTCATCCTGGACGAAACGGGGGAAAGAGCAACATGGAAAAGGCGCCTCTCTCTCTCCACAACAAAGGAGGAAAAGGGAGAGGGAAATGCTTTCGCGGCAAGGGAGGAGAAGGAGATTTCTTCGTTTGCCCGCAGGTCCAAAAAAAGAGCTGACAGGGAAAAGGTGGTAAATGGAAAAGAATAAAAGGTGGGGAAGGAAAGATAGTACCGGGGACGTTGGCGAGAAAGAAAGAATACTTTCAATAAAAAGGCAAGAAGGGACTTGGGAACCATGGGAAGGGGGGGGAGTAATTCAGGGGAGAGCGTCCCCGCGACGGAAAAGAGCCGGACATCACCCAAGAACAATGCGGGATCAATCATGGAAGTTCATGGAAAACCTCTCTAAAAGAAGGGGGAGAGAAAGCGCAGGACCGTCACCGAGACTTCTAACCCATTCATCTAAAGACCATCCCTTTTCAAGGATGCTCGTGGAGGTCAGAGGATATGGAGTCCGAGGGGTGCGCGGGAAAAAAAGAGAAAAATCATTATCTATTTCGGTCAACTAAAAGGAGGGGCATCGATCATAGAAGGGAGGTAAAACGCCCTTAAAATTCACGAGCATATAGAGAAGAGATCGCTACATTTCAAGCAACGTCGTCAAATACAGCGCACCGGGCCACAGAGGGCTCGAAGAGATGCCTGGAAGGAAATGTCCAACTAGCCTAAAAAGGAAGGATCGTGGGAGGCAACCTCTAATCAAGGGGGAGAAAAGTGATTTATAGAGAACAACCTCGCCTGAGGAAGGTCTACTACCATTACCGGGGGGAGGGTGAGGGAAGACTACACCAATGCGTTTGGGAGAAAGTAAAGACGTAGAAACTAATAGAGAAGAGGGTGTGGCACGGCCTTTTTTCGATAGGAAGAAGAAAAGGGGGGCCGGGTCAAAGTGATGCAGAAGGAACCGGGAGAAGAGAGGCTATGCTTCGGTTCTAAGGGGCGGAAATGCAGTCGGTGGATCACAAGCTCCAGGATTAAGGACGCGCGCGTAGGAGAGAAATGTCTTTAATTGCGTGAGGAAAAGAACTAGGGGGAGTCTTGCTATGCAAAGAGAAAAAGAAAACAGCAAAGGGAAAAAGAATCAGCAGCCGCACAAAACTAAGGAAAAAAAGCGCAGTATGCATCAGAAAACAAGGTAGCTATAACACCGTTGCGTCAGTGGTTGGGGAGGCAAAAAAAAGCTTCGCTTGGAAGACGCCATTTGCAGCGAGGGGGTCGATTCCAAAGGGAGAAAAGAACCGAGTGAATTTCAAGACGGGGAAAAGAGGGGGATGCCAGAGAGAGATGCCACGGGAGAGAAGAGAGAGACTTCTCTTCGGCAAGGTCACAAGGATTTACAATACAGAGGGGGTAACGAAAAGCGCAAAAAAAAAGTAAAAGGAACATCGCGACTGAAAGAAGAAAAGAGGGAAAAAGGGGAATCTGCTTCTCTCGCAAGGAAAAGTGCCTGTTGTCGAACGGAGGGAAGGAAAGCTAAAGTGCTAGAAGGATGCCATGCCAAAAAAAGACCCCCCACCACCCCAACCCAAAAAGAAAGAGCCTTCCATACGCAGAAGGAAGACAAAAAAACTGTCCCGCTCCCCAAAGGCCCTCTGTCGGATCGAACTGACTGAAAAATAAAAAAACGAAAAAAAAATAGGGAAAAAGGAGTCCTGGAAAGAAGCCAAAAAGGGAGGAGGAAGAAGGCCCTCTATCATGAGAAAAGCAAGAGGATACACCAAAAGAAAAAACGCTACACCGCTGCCATCAAGCCGGCGAAAAACGAAAGATAAACACGCCAAAAAGGAAAGAGAAGGTCATACCCATCAAAACCTAAGGAGGGTCTAAGTCGTTTGGCTAAGGGGGGAAGAAAACAACGCAGAAAAGGAAGGACGACGCCCTGAGGAAAGGCGCTCAGGAAATAGTGAATTACTTCATAGGGGGGGATGGGGAGGGGCCTCCATTAGAAAGAGAGCCAACCGGGGGGAAACTTGACGGGGAAGGGGGGGGTGGGGGGAGGGATCGATCTTCAGTTGCAGGGGACGGGAAAGGTTCCGCGAACAGGAGGGGAAAGGAGACGGGGGCGCGGGTTTCGGA
>Ga0179593_1489394_pt1 | contig 14303 bp, 19 predicted proteins | sample CZODoug2_1_08_16_FD_185931 | JGI IMG/M metagenome (GOLD analysis project Ga0179593, IMG submission 185931) | Vadose zone soil fungal communities from Angelo Coast Range Reserve, California, USA - CZODoug2_1_08_16fungal (PacBio error correction) | ecosystem: Environmental > Terrestrial > Soil >...
CGCCGAAAAAATCAAATCTATCGAAATCGCCTGGAGCGCGAGCGTAAAGGAAATATGCGGATCTACTTTGAAATCAAAATAGGAAAGGAGCCGGACTGGCTGGGATGCGGTGAACGGAAGTTTAGTTCACCTCCTTTAAAGACATGGAGCGGGGGTATGCTTTACGGGGAGGAAAGCCAGATGCGGGTGATGTGTAGCTGAAAGGGCTAATCAAGGGGGGCAATGGCCGGGGCTGCAGAGCGTCAGTTTAATGCTAAGTTCCTGCGTAGCAGAAGGGAAGGAGCAAGGGAGACCGACTGCGGAAAGTATCCTGAGGTCAATAGAGGACGGATGGAAGGACGGGCGAAGAAGCTGGGGCTGCCTGCCTAGAAAAAATTAAGGACACTTCAATTGCAAACGCGGGGGAGGTGACCGAGCACAGAGCTCGCGTTAGCGACCCGAAACTTGGCGGGGGCGAAGATTACCGAGCGGGAAAGGCGGTGGGGTATTACCGCGCTTCAAGGATGTGTTGGTTAAAGACTCCGTCCCTTCCCCTTGCAGGGAGGGGAGGGGAACTTATATGGATCCTCGCGGCCAGAGACAGAGAGGGTGCCCGCCGGAATGAGCGAAAAGAGAACCAGGGAGAGAGCACGTGAGCTGGAGCGGAGGTCGTTGCTCTGGATTTTCGGCGGCATTCGCTTGTTGCACTGGATTTCGAACATCCGAACGTCGCGATCGACTCGACGGTGGGAAGGGCAGAAAAAGGCACGAAGACATTCTCTGAAAGCAAGATCCTTGAAGCCGCCGGGGATTAGTTTGCGTTTGTCTGGGGGAGCATGGTATGGGGCTTGAGGGGTTAAAATCGCAGAGTGGGAGAACAAAAAAAATACACCTCCCCGCGCAACTTGTGGAGGGAGACCAACTCTCCTCGATCTTGGAAGAAGAAAAGCCTCCCGCCGAATGCAGGAATCTGAAGGACCTGCGCCGCTGGGGGTTAACGGAGGGCCAGAGGGCCTTTCGAGGGGAGAATGCGTTTCGCGAAGCCGCGTCTGTGGAGAAAACTGGAAAATCATCCGGCTCGTCAGTCATCATTAGCGCAGTGGCCCTCGGCCCTCCTCGGAATTCAAGGCGGGGGGCTCACACTTTCTTGCCTAGATCCAGCTCGAAGAAGATAATGTAATGTCGCAAGCTGATCGAAATCCATGCGCCACCCTTGACCACAGCCTACAGATGGACTGATCATCAGAACAGGCCCTGGCAGCGGATGCTCTTTGGAGTCGGCAATACCGGGCGTGCAAGGGGGGGGGGCTTAAGCTCAAGGTCGCCACTTCTGGCAAGGGGACTGGAGGGAGGGGACTCGTCGAAGGAACGGGCCGTACCACCTGTGCCAAGAGAAATGGCTGCAGGCAACGCTTCGAGGGACGAAAACGAAAAAAGGGGAGGTCGTGCTGGTCCGCAAGAAAAAAAGCATTGCCTATTCATCAGAGCAGGGGCGCGCAAACTCCTGAAAGGCATGTCAAAGGGACGCTGCTCATGGGGGGGCTGTGGTCGAAGGGGGAATGTTAAAAGATGGGATCGTTCGTAGAGGTGGGGGGGTCTGGGACGGGCGATTTTATCCGAAGAAAAAGGAAAAACACATAAATGCTTTGCCGGGAACGACCAAGAAGACAAAGATGAAAAGATCTACCAAAGACAACATCGAAGGAAAAGCGGCAAGGTCCATCATCTGGCAACAGAGAGAGGGGGGGAGAAGAGAGAGGTATGAAGAGGAAAGGGGGGGTTCTGCAAGGAGAGCCATGGCTCTGGTGCCGGGAAATTCAAGGGAAATATTCGATTGGCACACTAGCGCGTATAGTCTGGCTTAGGGGGAAAAAACACGTGTGAGAAATGGATAACAGAACGCCCTCGACTGAGACAATAGCTCGCCAGGTCCCAGAGAGAGGGAAAAGAAGATTCTCGAAAAGGGGGGCCGTCTTCCAGAATGGTAGGAAGAACTCGGTAAAACTTCGGTCGTCTCATGAGGAGCAACGCTCTTCAGGCGAGGAAATGTCGGGGGCTTCGGATGTGAATGAAGGATTTTGGTCAAAAAAAAAGGGGGAGAGTTCGGGATCGAGGAATGTGTGTTGCGGATGTGCGCGAAGGAGCTAACATCGATCCCATAAACCAAAAAAAAGGTCAAAACCTCACGAAAAGCCTCGTCGAAAATTTTGCGCTAGGCTAGCTGGAAAAGGGTCCGCTGAGTAATGTCACCTGGAGAACCGGGTCGATACCAGACCTTCGACTCGGGAGTGTGGATGAGAAAAAAAAACGTCGCACTTTGAAAAAAACAGGTAGCTGTGGCCATAGGTGTACCGAGGGTGCCCCGCGGCGAAATCCTCTCTGCGTGTTAAAAGCCGAAAGGGACGATTGAGGAAAAAAAAAAAAAAAAGCCAGGGGCATCGCTCCGCTTGAAAAGGAAAAATCGATAGATTTCGGCCAGGAAAGTTTTGGAAATTCAGAGAGGAGGTCAGGGGGGGGGAGCGGACGGCTTGTCGAAAAAAAAAACATCGCCCTCTCGGAGCAAGGGGGGGTCTTGCTTGGCCAGCGAGGGAAGAGACGTGGGAAAAAAAGTCAGCTTCGTGGGGACCACCGCCTCGCCAACTGCGCTTGGTGTCTGACTGCCGAAGAAGAGGGGGGTGAAAAAGTATGCCGCCGACTCGGCGTCGGCTACGAGGAGAAATACGGAAAAACCCGCCACCTCAGCCGGTGTCGGTCACAGATGGAAAGTCATCCGCATTCGCCTGCAGGAAAAAAAGGGTAGCGGAGAAAGCTCAGAGGGGGTTGGGCACAGTGGGTCTGAATAATACAGCTTACGGACGGGGCGGTGTGGGGGGGGAAAAGCGAGTGGTCTCTGTAAACCAGAGTTGACAAGCACATGTTATTCACAAAAAAGGAAAAAAATGCATAGCCGGCGCTGGAAGGAGTAATTCTGGGAAGAGGGAAAACGATTTCGAGGAAAAGGTGAGGCGGCTTGCGAAATAACGAAAGGAAAACAATCGCCTGCGCCGAATGCAGAAAGTCAACACTGTCTTACCTGGCCATAGGACACGTGGCGAGCAAAACAGAGGAGGGAGGGGGGGACGGCGCTCCTGTCGGAAAAAAAAAGTGGGAGCGCATCCGCTTAGCTTCCATCATAAGAAAGGGGGGGGGGGGGTCAAGCCCGACCGAGGATAATAAAGGGAGAAAAAAAAGAAAATTAAAAGCGGACTAATCACAATCGAAAGACTTCTTCATGACAAAACGACTTTTTTCTATGAAAGAAACGCATGAAATGTGGAGAGGGCAGCTCACGAAAAGGGAGAAACTCGTCAGGGAGTCTTGAGGCGTGGCTTTGCTTTATTAAATTGGGAAGCCCGGCCGCCAAGAGGGACGGCTCGCGCTCGCCGTCCGAGACCGCATCGAAGAAAGAAGGCTAGGATGAACATGAGAGTAACAAAATGTCCGGTCGGGAAGTCGAAATTTTTAAGGAAGGGGAGAAGCTCGCCTCAGGAAACGGAAAGGGGAGGCGTCATGCGCGTCGCGGATGAGGACTTCACATGCACATATCGCAAGCAATCTAAGGGGGGAATTTAGCCGAAGAGGGCCAACGCCCCGCGAACCTGCTGAAATTAGGGGAGACCATGAGTCGAACGCAGAAGCCAACCAGGCGACCGAGAGTGTGGGAGTCCCAGAAAGGAAGGAGGAGGGCTGAGAACATTTAATACCGTAGCCAAGGGGGAGATAGTTCTCACTGGATGGTTGTGGAGAGGACTAAAAAACAAGGATTAAAGAGAGAAGATTGATCAAGAAAGAGGGAGGGGTCAAAACCTCATTCTCTATCGGAAAGGTCGGCAATCGGATTCACGTCTTGACAGGGGAAGGAGTTGTTCGAGGAAGACTGGGAAAAAAGCGGGGCGAGTTGGGTGGACTGGTAAAATGCTGGTGATACAAGGGAGGATGGAAACTTTCAAAAAAAGAGAGCGTGGAATGCGCGCCGGTCTGCGAACTAAAAGAGGAAACGAGCGGATTTTCTTTAGGGGATCGAAGCGCTCCGATCTCAATTCAAATTCCGAAAAGGGGGGGACCGAGCGACTCAGGGGAGGATAGTGTTCCATTGCGGAGCAGGAAACAAAAAACACACGCGGGCAAATTTCTGAAATGGGGAAGGAAAGAAAAGCGGTTTCAGCATGGACGTCATGGCGAAAACAGAGATATCTCTATGGAGGATGGAAAGAGAGGCGCATCTGCGTCGAGAACCTATGACCAGTGCACCAAGGTCCCAAAAGACAGGGGGGGAGAGAAAACCCTCACGTGAGAAGAGGAATCAGTGGAGCTACATCATTGTTCGGCAAGAGTTGAGTGATGATACCGAAGGGACGTGGGTCGGGGGGGATTCTGCTTAACGGGAGGGAAGATTTGTCTGGTTCGACAAGGCCTCTTCTCAACCTTAAAGTCTTGGAGGGAGGGGTCTTAAAGGGGAAGAAAGGATGGAACTACGATATGAAGAGAGACAAGGGGGGGGGGGGGGGGAAAGACTTCTCGAAACAGAAGAAAGGGGAGCAAGCACTTTCTCGCCAGAGGGGAGAGTACAGTTTCTTTGAAAAAAACCAAAGAGGAAGGGTAAAACTCGCAGGGGGGGGGCACGTTCTCGTGGGTGAAAAAAAAAGGAAGAAGCTAAGGAAAGAGGGAAACTAGGTGGGCAGCAATGACCTGGAAACAAAATGCTCGTCTCACGGGAAAAGGGGAAAAAAGCGGATTTTCGGTTTTTCTAATAAGAGGGGTGCTGGAAAGATTGAAGGGTGGGAAAGAATAAGCGATGTGAAAAAACCCCCTACCCCTACCAGCGAACAAAAAAGGGGGAAGGAGTCAAATGAAAGACGAGCCTCGAGAGGGGCCCGAAGAAAAAGGAAAGCAGGAATGTCAGCGAATTCGGGATGAAAAAAGGAAGGGGTTACAGACAAGGCTCGGAGGCTGGTCTCCGAGGGCCTAAGGAGGGGAAGAGGAGGCCAGGAGGATGAGCTCAACTGTGCAAAGGAAGGGGAAGCATCTGACGACCGCTTTTCGTGGCCCGAGAGGAAGGTTAGTCAAAGACAAAGGGGGAGGGAAATTCTGGGAACAGAAGGGGAAGAAATCCTAGAAAGGGCGACTATATCTCTGATAAAAATCCGAACGCGCCACCTTGAAGGGGAGGGGGAAGAAAGTCTGCCGGGGTCAGAACTGTCCAGAAGACTATATGAAGGGAGGGCAGGCGACGGGCTCTACTGCAAATGGGACTTACGAGGGGAGGCTTCATCAATGTAGGACCACTTTCGGGTAAGGGGGAAAAAGAATCTCCGGGAGGGGGAATTCTGCTCGGAGGAGATGAGACGGCTTACTGCACCTAGGGAAAAATAGGAGACATGCTGCCCGACGTAGACCTCTTCGAGGACTATCAGGAAACTGAAGCTTGAGGAACTTGCTGTAGCCGACAGGGGAGAATTACAGTGTAGGAAAGCCAGGAGGATGGAAAGAAGAACATGAGAGCAAACTCCTTGGAAGCTGGGAAAGGCAATTGCGAGGGGGACTTTTCTGGAGAGGGTGGCGTAGGGGGATCTTAAGAGGTGGGGGTTCGATCCCGGCTAGGTTATCCGAGGAAAAAAAGAGAATAAAACATGAAGGGTACCTTCAGGAAAGGGGACAAGAAACCGTCAGCTGACCATCAGAAGAAAAGTCAAACATAGAGCCTAAGACGACAGAAAGACATCAGCCGTACTATGCGCGGGAAGAAAGGGAGAGAAGACCGAATTTTTTGCTAGCCGAGAAAAAGTGAGACATAAGAAATTCTAAACATCTTATCACGAGAAACCAGTATAGAGCATTAAGAGGGGAATCGGCGGCTGGCGGAGGGGAGATAAAGATAGAAAACAAAACAACTTAGGAGGAGAAGAAGGGATATTAGAAAGAAAGACAGCCGCTCGAGGCGAGAGGGAAAACAGGGGTGCCCAGACGGGAGTGAAAATACTAGGGTCATCATTGATGGAAAAGGTCTCAGAAGGAGAAGAAAATAGTAAAGATTAGAGGAGACTCTCGAGGACGGGAAAAATCGTTTCACGGCGAGATTTGCAAAAAGGAGGAGGAGTCATGTGTGGGATGGTGAATTGTTGGGAAGGTGGCCGTGATTCGATGAAAAGAGGGCATTTGTTGGGGGGGGGGGATCGTGGGAAAAGGAAAAACAGCGCCCGGGTCAAAGTCTAGAGAAGGATCCTCGAAAAAAAGGATGAGAACCACGTGAAAAAAACTCAATCGAAGAGAGGGAAAGAGGGCTCGCAAAAGAAGGTGTCTACGAAAGCGAAAAAAGGCCATGGCAATATACAGTAATTTCCCTGGGCAAAAAGGTGGGGATAAAAACGCGGCGCCGCGGAGGGGGGGGGGGGGGGGCAAACCTGATATTCAAGAGGGGGCCGCGGTCACGTGAAGGGGGGCGACGGCGCAGGAAAAATTTGGTAGGGGGGTACTCTCAAGAAATGGCCGTCGGAAGGGAGAGGCACAGAAAGACTTCTTCTCGGGGGAATGCCGAGGGCGGGACTATTTATGCAGAAGAACTTGCACGCCCAATGACTAGCTCTCGTCTAACAAAAGATTTCTCCATTTAAAGGTAGGAGAAGAGGGACATAATGTCTCAGAGAAAAGGTGTCTCGTCCGGGAGGGGGGAAGGAGCATCGGGGAAGCGCCTTCTTCGAGCTCGGGAGGAAGGGGTTAAAGGGAGGAAATTTGGGAGGGGAAAGGGGGATGCATCTTCTTCGAAAAGGGCCCTCTGCCCTGGACAACGTTCATGTCGGGAAACTAAAATGAAGGCCGGGAACCTTTAGAAGGCCAGAACGACGCGGAGTAGAGTAAATCAGCGGCGGGCTGGGCCCTCGACCAGCAATAGTCCACCATCCTGTCGGTCACAGGAAGCAATCAGAACGAAAGAAAATTCTCGGGGAAGGGGAAACGAAAAAAAGCAGAGGAAGGAGAGTCTTTCATTGTTCTACGCAAAGAAAACAAGAAAAGGAGGGGAGGGGTCGTTTTGGGGGAAAAAAGCAGCTGATTGGGCTGTAGAACAATGGCAAAATTAAAAAAGAGGTTCTTCCTAACAGCAAAATGCGAGACCAGAAGACTGGGGTCGCTTTCTTCTAAGGGGCATGAGATGGGGGCGACTGCCCCCTTCTAGTCTATCAAAAGGAGAAGGACTTGAGGATGGCGAAAGATGAGGACCACAAAGAACGAAGGGAGATCCTTGAAGGGGGAAGCAAGCGATCAAGTCTCTGCAATCGTTTTCTTCTGAAATCCGGGTCAAAAGATGGCTATAAGTACGAAGAGGAATTCCATCTCCGTCAGAAAGTAAAAAAACCCCCTCCAAAAAAGGGGGGGGGGGAGAAAGGGTCGTCGAACCCGAAACTTAAAAAAGCAGCTTTAATCACCAAGCCAAGGAAAGTTAGGGGGGTGCTACATAAAGGTTTCGCCGAAGGGGAACGAGGATCACGCGCAGTGGCGACTGGCGGACTCGGTCACCGAGTAGCAGCTGGCGTAGGGAATTGGAGGGCGTGGAGGGGGGAAATTGGGAGGGGATTCCTAAAGGACTATCAATTCTCCTCGCGCTCCAAATCAAGGCCTAGCATAGAGATATATCTTGTTCAGGGAGGAGCGGCCCTTAAACGCTTGAAGAAGGGGAGGAGTGAATTGTGCCGTATATGAGAAAAAACCTTCAGGAACTTCGCAAGGGGGCGAGGAGGCCGTCGAGGCCATTTAAGGTATTGAGTCTAACCCGCAAATACAGAAAGCCAAACGATTCCAATAATTTGAGTGAGAAGAAAAAGGAGCCATTAGAAAAAGCAAAGAAGGGGATACACTTCCTGCGTCAGAAGAAAACCGACACGCCGTTGGGGGGGAGGTCCCAGTCTCCTCGAAAAGTCAAAAAAGTAAGCTATTCCTATCGCCAGCGATTGAAAAGGGAGGAATGTGGGGGTGGGAAAAACGGAAAGTGATCAATCTCTCTCACAAACATGAGGAAAAGAAGAAGATTGGGGGAAGAAAGCATCGCCCTCAAAAATACATTAACAGAGAGAATAAAGGCATCGTTCACTAGGAAGGTCCTAATCTCTGGGGAAAGGGGACGTGTAAAAAATCCCCACTATAACCTGGTGGGGATTTGGATGCTTGGTGCGAAGAAGGTGGGAAAATTCACTACTTTGAAAGAGGTAGGTGGGAGGGCGTCTCCTGTTCCCGGGAAAAAAAAGTATCGGGCTGAAGGGGTAGAAGGTCTTCACCGCTGCGAAGAATCCAAGAGAACTGGAGCCGAAGAGGTCATTACGGTCACTTGTTCCTGAAGGACGGACACAATTTCTAATTCGACACAGGGAGGGAAAAAGGTCAAATCAAGTTCGGGAACCAGAAGCCTCAATAGATATCTCGAAAACACGGATGAGAAGAGCGGTAGGAATAGTGATGGGGCGCTTCTCCGGGAGAAGAAAAAGGCAGAAAAACGCCAAGATGGAGACTGAGAGCGGGTACCTATCTTCACCATAAGCTCTTTCTCCCAGGAAGAAAAATCTTTCTTAAGAAGGCCTCTTAAGAAAGAGGAGGCGGGGCTGGGGGTTGGATTTAATCCGCGCTTCAAGGAGGAGGTTTCTGTTGAAGCACTCTGGAGGAAAATTTAAAAGTCTTTTCACAATTATGGATAGGAGGGAAGAACCTAACGTGAAAAGCGGGTTGACCAATCGGAATGGCGCGCGCCGGGGAAGGGGGGATCAGAGAACATAAATCTGTCGGAAGAATTTCATCTTACCGCTCGCATTTGACGGCGGGGCTTAGGGAAAGAAGTCTGTTTTTGCAAAGAGGAACAGCTCAGAGCTAACTGACGACGGTGGCAGCAGAAAGGCACATCAGAAAGGCCTCACAGAAAAGAGAAAATCCTGTCTCCGAGGGGTGACTGGAAAAGGGTTAGGGAAAAAGCTTGAAGTGTGGGGAAGCGAAATGGCGCTGAAGGTGGGGACCCCCCCCACGAAAACAAGAAAGCTTTTTTATGATAGAAAAAAAAAGCGCTCAGAAGAAAACCGAAAGGTCCGCTCGAATTCAGCGGAGGGGAAAGTGCGCCGCATGGAAACGACAGGCTGGTGCCGAAGGGGGGAGTCTAAAGGGGGGCGCTAGGTAGTTTAGCTAAAAGTGGGAAGGTCGTGGAGAAATTCAAAAAAGGAGTCCGTCTCTTCAGACAAGGTCGGGACCGCGGTCGGGGGGCAAACACTGGGAAAATAGGAGGTCCACTCAAGCAACCGGGAGTGCTCATGGGAGGGAAGGTGCCAGCAAAAAACGCTATCCTAATGGAGGGGGAGCGACTGAGAAAACCGGCCCCGAAAAAAAAGGGGGCGTGCTCAGACACAGGATAACAAAAGAACCTTCCTGGCCGAAACGGATGGAAGGGGAGAGGATTCTAAAGAAAAAACAAAGAAAATGTTGTATGGGGAAGCTGGCATTCTAAAGAAGCGCCACTTTCGCAAGGGGGAAAAACCAGAGAAGGGGGATTAATTCTCGTCGAAGGGGAACGGCGGACAATGGGGAAAAGCTTAGCGGCGGCAAGATCAACGGAAAGACAGCTTCGAAGAAAAAAAAAAAAAAAAAAAAAAAAAAACAGTAAAAGGCATCGTCGACTTTCTTATGTGAGAAGGGCAAGGACATGAATTTTCAGGCCGATGCCAGGAAAGGAAAAGGAAGCAGCAAGCCTTTATCTTGGCGAGGGGCGCGTATTATTGGTCAGACTGTGCGACGTTGGTAGGAGGGGGGGCTGGAGGGTGAGAGAAAAGGGTTGCGAGCCCAAGGGAAGACGAGGGAAAAAACGATGGATGCTTTGTCGGGGGGGAGTCACGGAGCCCCGGGGGGAAGGAGGACACGCATCCCTTCAGAAAAGCCTGAAAAAGGACGAAGCGTCAATGCCTCAATCGAAGACGAGCCCTAGAAGGACGAAGGGGGGGGGGGGAAGACGAAGGGGGGGCGAGCCATCTTCAAGCAGGATTAACCGAATAAAAATCGTATTTTCCCGCGCGTGGGGCACGAGGTAATTGACCATCAGAGGAGGAACGGTGACGCAACAAATCGGCCGGAGACAGAGAAAAGAGATCCCGCCACGCGGAGGTGCGCTCAATGCGCTCTCCCTGTGGGGCGTGGAAAGAACGGATGTTCCGGAAGGGTGACGGCAGCGCGTCCAGCTTCGTAAGTTAACAAAAAGAATTCGATCAAGGAGAGGGATCCCAAGGGGTGAACTTCGATGATGTCCTTTACGCAAGAGGGACGGGTCTTACGAGTGGGGGGAAAGGTGCGGTAAAGGAGTTCAGAGGCCTTTCTTGGGAGCGCTTACGAAAGATGGGGGTCATCGTAGTAGAAAAAGCCCTGTCAAAATGAAAGCTCGAAACTGGAGGCACTCGGTCCAGCACGTCCATGCAGGCCACAGGACAAAGAGGGGAATCAGCCGGGGAAAAAAAAATCAGACTCTCTTCAGTCGTGTTAAGGAAGTAGCTTAGGGCATGACAGGAATACTTTCATGAAATCCGTTCGTTAAAGACCTGGAAGCCGGGGAGGGAATTGGTAAAAAGGGAAAAAGTCTAAGCGCCCTTGGAAATTGTTCGGGCCTGGCTAATTTAGGCGGGGTGCCCGAGGGTTCCGGAATCGCTCGATCAGGAGAGAACTCGAGAAAAAACCTCCGTCGAGAGTGTGGTCAAAATGCTAGGTGGCGAAAGATTTGAAAAGAGGCGAAAACCTTGCCTCGGTCTGCCCTTTTGAGTGGCCGTGATGAGCTCCGAAAAGGACTCTTTCACAGGCAAGAAAGATGTCAATTTGAGGAAGGCTCAGCGGGAAGAAAAGAGGTGTCGAGAATCACTTGAGAAGGGGACTCGGGCTCGTCAGGGGATCAGAGGGGCGACAGAAAAGAAATAAACCTTCGGTCGGATCAGAAGATCTTTTCTTTGCAGAAAATCGAGGCCGACACACTGTTTTGGTCTTGCATGTCAGACAACTCGACCCTAGGGGAAAAATGCGATCAAGGGCTGGGAGGACTTCTCAGGAAAAGGGAGGGGCAAGGAAATCCTTCCTCTTCTCGTCGAAAGGACACCATAGAGACCAGCATTCGGGACCTTTCGTTCCGGAGAAAAAAAGGAAAGCCGCCCTTCTCCTTCATGACAAGCGATCGTCGGAGAAGTCGAAAGAGGGAGAGTGGGCAGGGGGGGGGGGCTACCAAAGCACCACGCGGGTGTCTTCTTTTGTGGAGGGTGCAGAGCGCGAGGAAAAGACGTACTAAAAGGACAAAAGAAGGGATAGGGGTTATTCCAACGAAGACCTGCGGGAGGAAAGATGGCGCTGCAGAACTGGGAGTTTTTGAGTCAGGTGCCCATCGACGATGGGTTCAAGGGATTGGCCTTGCGGATTGAGAAATCAAAACGATGTTAAAAAACGCGCCCTGGGGACCGGCGCCGGGAGATGTCCGAAGAAAGGCAAGAGAAAGGAGGCTACTGTCTGGTGGGAGCGCATCCTGCTTAAAATGCTCGGGCGATCGGAGAAAATTATTTAAGACTTCATCAGGGGGCCCCAACCCTCCCCTAAAGGGGGAGGGGAGAAATGAGGAGGAAGGACCATAAAAATATTAAAAATCAATGGGGGGCGCTGACTTAATGAAACAACCGAAAAGTTAAGGTCTTCAATTCAGGGTGGGGGACCGCGGAGCTTTGGAGGACTCGTCGGATTGGTAGACGAGGAAGCTTGAAGGGGAGGGCTCAGTCTTCTAGAATAGTGAATGGTTTCTTTAATCAAAAACTGGAAAGAGGGAAAAGGCCCAGATGCTCCGAAGCCAACGTCCTTTCAAGACCTAGAGAATAGATTTCATTGAGAATTCGAAGGAAATACGGGCAGTGAGGTGTCGTGAATTGAATTTGGGGGAAAAGAATACCGGGACCTCAAGTCATTACAGGTTGGCCTCGCTGGCGACGGAGTGAATTGAGAGAGGGGACGCGGGGTCGACGACAAAAATAAATCAAAAAGACCGCGCGAAGGAAGGAGTGGGACGTAACCGGCGCAGTCCAAAAAGAGACCTCTGAAAAGTAGTGCTAATAACGGCCAAGGGACGACAGCATTCCGCCAAAGCTATAGGGTGGAGAAAAAAAGTCATAGAAAACAAGCGATAGTGCAAAAGGGGGAATCGATGCGATCGCAGGAAACGCTGGTCGAGCGGGGAACTGTGTTTGGGACGGGACGCGAAAAGGACGCTCTCCACCCAACCAGGGCCAGAAAGAGCTCGTGAAACACTCCGGGCCGTCGACTCCCCCAAACTTAGGCCGTCAGAAAGATGGGGGGGGAGGTTCTTCGAAAGCGGCATACAAAGTCTTAAAGAACATCCCTTTTCAAATTACATCCCAGATCGGGCCTGGGGGGGAGGAATTGCTTTTGAGAACGGATGCGCTGTTAATAAGGGAAAAAATTTACTCATCAGACGTTTTCCGGAGGAACGAAAAAAAAAAAAAATAGAGGTACGCGGCCAGGGTGTGCGTGCAATTCTCCGTCGTCTAAGGGCACGTGGCAATGGCCTCCGGGCGTACAGACTCGGTCATTACGCGACGTTTAAGAAAAAAACAGTCTTCTCATTGTCGCGGCACAATTAAATTCGAAAAGAAAGGCTGGGAAAGTCAATGGCGAGAAGGGGGCAATGGGGGACGATTCAGGGGGGGACGACGAAGGAGGGTACTTCCGGCCTATGACAGGGGGGAGCAGGACAGCCAGGAAGAAAGGCCTACTCACCTCGATTATCGGAAGCCGGCAATCTACATCATTCGAGGTCTCTGAATCGTCGAAGGATAAAAGAAGAGTGATTGGTGATCAGAGAAAAGGCCTTGATTTAGATTTGTGGGGAGAAAGCCATAAGGACTCCCGGACCCCTGTGAGGGTGAAGGGTCACTAAGATGGAAAGGGAAAAAGGGAATCAAACCGATTAAAGCGCCAGGAGGGGGGGCCCGCGCCGATGCGCAAAGACAACGGCAGACCTCAAGCTTCAGGTAAAAAAAAAAGAACGTCTCGCCTTTTCGCCGGAAGCAAGTCATCAGGGGAGGGGGGAGAAACCAAGGAAAATCTAGGGAGGTCATCTAATCGAGACGGGGCAGCAGAACGAGGGGCACAATCCTCGCTAGGAGACGCAAATAAGCAGGGAGATCGCATTGGGGGGCGTTTCGATATATTTGAGGGGGAAGGGGAGGAAGAAGTTCAGCTTCGCGTTGCCCCCCCAAAAACCTAACTCAGCTTGGGGGAGGGGGGAGGGGGGAAGCTATCTAAAAAAAAATGCCCGCGCGGAATGAGGGGGCAAAGATGACCTGCGCCAAGGGACCGGGGGGACAGGCTTGGCTCGGAGGCTTGTCAAGGGAGCAGGGAAAGGGAGGGTGGTCGCAACGCCTCTTCTGGGGGGGGCGCTACAGTAGGCATGGGGAAAAAGGGGGCGCGGAATGGACAGACCTTAAACGATGAGAGGGGAAACGCGGGCGGTTTCAAATGAAAAATAGAAATTCTTTCAAGAAAACCAGGTGAGGTCCTCGCTGGAACAAGAAAAGAAAAGCTCAGAAGCGGGGAGTTGGCTATTTGGTGGCTCGCTGATCTGGACTTCGAACCAAAAGAAGGTGGAGTCTCGTACAGAGTGATCATAACCGGGGCCCTTGACTAAGTACTGGCGATCAGCTCAGGAAAAAATGGCGCGCTGCATGTGCTCTTCTGAAAGAGCTTCGGGGACAATGGAAAAGTAGGGGTGAAATCTCTGGAGCGGAATGCAAAGGAAGGAACCAAAGGTCAAACCATAATGTCCCGGCAGGATCACTGGGAAATCGAGGGAGGACTTAAAACTTCAAAAGCGGGAGTTCTTTCTTTGAAGCAGGGGAGGAAAGGAATTGGCAGGCCGAAAGGAAAAAAATGAGCGAACGGCCTTGAAGAATTCAGAGACCTAAGTATGGAGGGACGGCCTTTGTGGGGGGGGGGGAAGAGAAGTTTAATTTTTGAGGGATCCCAAGGGGGAAATCAAACGCCACGATCCCGCAACCAATGAAATGAGGAGAAGCGTCCGGCACTACACAAATTCATAACTAAAAAACCACAGATCTCAATACTTCTTCAATTCGAATCAGCAGGAACTGAAAGTGATCCGGCGGACAGGAGAAGGAGGGTTTCAAGAACGATACGGATGCAGACATGAGGGAACCGTCTTCAAATTAGGAAACATGTTTCCCGAAATCTGGGGTCACAAAGGGAAAAAAATCGCATTTATCTCATCT
>Ga0179593_1228730_pt1 | contig 14302 bp, 16 predicted proteins | sample CZODoug2_1_08_16_FD_185931 | JGI IMG/M metagenome (GOLD analysis project Ga0179593, IMG submission 185931) | Vadose zone soil fungal communities from Angelo Coast Range Reserve, California, USA - CZODoug2_1_08_16fungal (PacBio error correction) | ecosystem: Environmental > Terrestrial > Soil >...
GGGCACATGAGACAAAGAGTTCCTTACCCCACGGGAAAAAATCCGAACGGAAGGGATGATCACGGGTCGCCGGGGACGGAAGACTGGTAGCGTCCGCCGATGCTCGAAAAACAGATGTGAAGATTAGGGAGGTTGTTTTAAAAGCCATCGGCGGGGGAGGGCGGTTAAACGACGCGCGACAATGAAAGGAAAAGAGACTGCTGGGAGACCAAGCCCGAGAAGCGAGGGAAACGTCACTGAATCGGGAGAGAAAAAGAGAGGCAGAGAGCCAGTGGCTGAACCACCGGGAGCGATGTGCAAAATTTCAGGGCGATGCTGCGGGCCCTGTCGGTCAGGAAGAAAATGGGGACCTCCACTAAAACAATCACCGACCGACCGAAGAGAAGGAGTGGTCGGAGAAAAACCTTTCACGGTCGGGTGAGGATTGGGGGGAACGGGTGTCTCATGATAAAGAGTATTGGAAGGGGAAAAAGAAAACGAACTACCACTACGTCCCGGACAAAGTTCGAAGGAACGGCTTTTGCGGCAGAAAAAAAAGACGTTCCGCGAAAAACTGGGAAAAAACGCGGGGAGGTAGGGACCTGTTGCGAGTCGGGGGAAGGAAACAGTGCCCTTGTTCCAAAACGGAAGGAGGCCCCTATCAGAAAAAAGGGGCAGGCAGCATCCGACCTGGAAAAGTCGGGGGGGGGGGCCTTTGTCTACACTGCCAAAACACCAGTCGAAACTCGAGCAAACCGAATGCTAAGCGTTTCTAGGAAAAGAAACGACCCTGGGATGAGACGAGTGGAGCCCCATAGGAGAAAAATAGGGGGGATGAGGAAAAAGCCGGAAGATCTCCGAGACAGCGGCCAGTGGGAAAAGGCGGCCAAACGGACGGTGTGGACGTAATAAGCAGGCACGCAATAGGGAGGATAGAGAGGCGGCGAACAGTCGACCGGCTTGAGAAAAAGGCCAAAGGGGGCCCACAAGGCCGTGGTCCCCACAAAAAGGGGAAACATTGGGCTACTAAACTAACAAAACAGGGGAAATTCCGCAAACTCCAACCCAAGGGCGGTGTCACAGCACAACTGGGTTTTATTTTTGAGAGGAAGCCCCCGGCCCGCTACGGGGGTGGGCGAAAAAATCGAAAATCCGGCAAGAGAGACCCCCTCACCGGAAGGCGGGGACGCTAGACCGGTCAAACGACAATTGCGGAACCCGACTCGGAGAATACACTGCCTCAAGGGAAACCTGAAAGAACCAAACCCAAGAGAGAAGAAAAAGCTAATTCAAAAAGGTTTTTCGCCCAGACATTAAAGGCGAAAATCGGCGGAAAGCATGGCAACGACGGTCTTGGGATCCCGGACGCAGATTGGGAGACGGGAAAAAAAAAGGGGTTGACTACGAGCTCCTCTGTGGGACACAGGGGTGCCTCAAGAGGCCATAGGAGGAAAGTCAGAGACAAACTGGCCCAAAGGGGGTTTGAACACTGATGAAAAAGGGGAGGAACAATTAAAAAAAGAACAGTTCCAGGTCTGGGGGCAAAGCGGGCGGTTCATGAAGGGGATTTTGCGGGCTAAGGTGGAGGGAAAAAAGGTGGGCATTAGTCCAATTGCGTTGAACGAAGGAGTCGTGTGTCTTTGGGAGGGGTTTCCGGGTTGTCCGCACAAAGTTGAACTGGGAAGAAGTTTTTTTCCAAAAAATAACAGAATGGAGGGCGGAGACCACTACAAGGTGACGGCAGGTAGGGGGGGGAAAAGGGACTGAAAAAAAGAAAGCATGACGTTTATTTGACGTTCCAAATTTCAATCGTTGTCGGGTGGGATGAGAGTCCGGGGACTTCAGAAGTCAAACGCACCAGGGGGAAGGGGAAAGCTAAAAAACGCGTGCTAAGCGGTTGCAGTGGGGCGGCGGAGGCGTGAACAGGGGGGGGGAATGGGGGAGGCCAGGCTGAGGGGGGTAATGGGGCTGAAGCCGTTGGGGAGGGGGTAAAAAAAAAAATCTTCCGCTGGCAAAAGAAGAAAAAAAAAAAAGGGGGGGCCGGGGCGGAGGAGGCTGATTGAAATGCGGCGTGTCATTGTGAAACAAAGAAGAGCAGCCGGTCCAAAAAAAGCGGGGGGAAGGGATTGCCAGCCCGATCTATTGTTTGGTTTTTTGGTGTGGCAAGAAGGGACCGTAAAACGAACTGCCCGGAAGGGGTGAAAATAGGAAAAAAGGAGGACAGTTCCAGGCTGACCGTGGTGGGGACGGGGAAGTAGGAAAAGGCGAAAAAGAAGGGAAACTATGGCACATCAAAGCGATGTTGGGAACCGGCGGCCATTCACAAACCGAAGAGGGTGGGGGGGGGGAGTAAGGTCCAGTAGGCAATAAAAGCGGGGGGGGAATGTGAAGCCCGGGAAACTTGTTCTAAACTGAGCCCCTGGGGTGTCGGACCGGGGGGGGGGTTGGTTAGAAATCGTTTTGGTCGGGGTGGGGTTGCCCGGGTAAGGAAGGGGGGGGGGTGGGAAAAAAAGGGGGGGAGTCAAAGAGGATTCGCGTAGGGTGCGTTCAGGAAGGAAAGCACCCGGTTAACCTTTTGGGGGGAGGGGTGTCCGCAGGTGGAGAAGTGACCGCGCGAGGGGGGGTTACGTATCAGTGGAGGAAAGAAAAAATTTCCTCAAGGATTATCAAAAAACGACCGGTGGAACCACCAAATATTGGGACAAAAGGCGTGTCAAAGTGGTCACTAACTCGGGGAAGGAAGGGCGCACGTGGGGGGGAATAAAACGGGTCGGGCAAACCGGAAGCAGGAAATACGGACCAGCGACGCTGGGAAATTGGGTGCAAACGCCATTTGTGACGTGACGGGGGGGGGGAGCGCTGGGCGCAGGGGGGGGCGCAGGGGGGGCGAGGTGGTCTAGGAAAGTGGTTAAGAAACCAACAAACAGGGAGAAAACGGGGACAGGAAAGAGGTCCCCTCACTAAAGAAACACGATAAGGGTAGCGACATGGGGACCTCCTAACCACTCATCTCTCAGGTGAGGATTTCTAAGGTTCGTGTGCAAGGGGTGGAGGGACGCCGGGAGAACGCCGTGGTTACGGGGAAAAGTGGACGGCTTCCAAAATCCTAAAAGGGGGGTGTGGATGTTTGTGTACGTAAACAGACGGTTAAAAACGCACTTTAAAGTCAAACCGGATTGTTGAGAATTCGGGGGGGGGATTGTTGGAGGTTCCGATTAGGGGGGGGGAGTGTCTAAAAGCAAACAAGGGGAAACGGAAAGGGGAAGACTTAACTTAATTAGTGTATATCCAAAGCGAGAAAAAAAGGAAAAACATTCAAAGGAAGACTAAAAATGAAAGGAGAAGCCACATACCGAAAAAAATCCAACTTCACCTGAACACAAACCGGAGTTTGGGGCAACGCAAAGATTTGAGGGGGAGTTTTAGAAAAAAACAAAACCGAAGAAAAAAAGAAGCAAAAAAAAAAACAGAACTTAAGAAGGAATCAATACCAAGATTTAGTTACAAAGAACGGGAGTCTGTCAGTGTACTTACTTCTTCGAGACCTCAACACCCTGAGGAGAAAGAAGGAGGAGAAGACGAAGCCGTACTCCATCCAAACGCCTGGGGTCCCGCAGGTTCACCTCCTCAAGGTGTCACAGGACCGCGTGGTCCGGGGGGAGAAGGAACCATCTACTTAAAGAAAAAATGCGGGGGCGAAACCTCACCCCCCCCCCCAAACCAAAAAAGCCGACACCGACGTAGTCACGTTCCAAAGGGATGGCGTGGCGGGAAAAAAAAAGGGCCGGGGAAGGGAGGACGGATGGAACGATCAACTGACATTGCCAAGTCTCAGACACGGTCCCCTTCTGCACTGCGAGACTACCCCCAGGAGAAACACAACACGACCAGAAGTCGGAACTAAGTCGCAGGAAAACCCCGACAAAGGAGCGAACCCTTCGCGTCCACAAACCACCACGCACCCCCTGACCCTACAAGCGGACACGAAAAACAAGAAAGCGTTCAAAAAACACGAGGGACAAGGCCGCAAGAACCGCCCCGCCACAGAGAACAAGCCCTGAAGAGGACGCGAAAACCGGCGCAAAAACCCATGTTATCGCCGGAGGCCATTCCCCCGGGTCGCCTTTTGTCCTCAGGGAATCGCGACAGCCGCAAAGAGAGAGCCGCAAAAAGCGAACGAAAAGCACCCGCTTCCCCCAAAACAACCCTCCAAAAGAAACAGAAATCCCGACACGCTACGGAAAAAACCATCTGCCCTTCCAAGTAAAAAGTGAAATCTCCGCTCTGCAGATCCAAGTTAGAACAGTCCAAACAGACCGTCAAACTCTCCCCGGCAAGCCCAGAAAAACAAGTCACAGAGTAAGTTCTTTGTCCTGGCTGTGCAAAATGGAGGTGATAAGACTCAAAACAAACGGGCTGTGTCAAAGAGATGCCTGGCCCAGAAATCCCAAGCACAAAAAACACCCAATACGGAAGCAAAACAACCTCACGGGAAAAACAACCACAAAAACGCTTAAGGGTTGGGACCTGACGGAGACTGAACTCACACAAAAAAGCCAGATAAAAAAAAAGAGGGGATACCGCCCCAAGCCAGGGAACAGTCCACCAAGAAAGAAAAACAAATGAACCAACCACTGCAAATACAAAAACACTGACCCCGCACTTTCCATCGACAAGAAAGGCACCCTGGGGTCTCCAAGAGGGCTGTATAATGGACGGGAAAATAATAACTGGGGTACCTACCAAGCCAATCCAAAGAATCAGGCACAACGACGGAGGCGGAACGCTAGGAATCGCTTGCCAACTTATGTCTTAGTGAAGAATCTCGACTAGATGATAAGTGGAATGAAAGCAGGAGAACACACCCCTTGTCCCCGCCAAGGTCGCCGGCTGAACTAAGAAAGCGGGTGGGGAAAAAAAAGAAAATCCGTTGGGTAACGCCGCGGGCCTCAACACTCCTGCACCAGGGGGGGCCCCTACCGCAAAAACAGATGGAACAAAAAAAACACAATCAAGCGCGACGTGAGGTAACAGAGGCGCAACAAAACAACGACTTAGCGAAAAAAGCCCTGAAGTGAGGAAGAAAAGAATTGGAATGATTTAAACAAAGTCGGGACCAGAAACAATCGCGTAAGAACCTCCTTGGAGGTACAAGGGGGGTTACCGCCGAACAAGACCGCCCCAACGAACCGCAAGGTCCAACTAGAGACAAAACAAAACAAAAAGCGTGGAGGGGAAGAATGGAAAGGAAACACAAAAGAAGGGAAAATTAACCGACCAACAACGATGAAAAGGACACAACAAAAAACCGGCCTGCAGGAGTAGGGAAGCCAGAAAGTGGTCAAACAAAGACGAGGGAAGGGGTATCTGGTTTCAACAACGACAGGGCATGTAAGAAAAAAAACGGGATGTACACAAAAAAGGTCACCACGTGGGGAAACCGGAAAAGACACGCGCTGCCAAGAAACAAGGCGCCGGTTGTTAAGAAACCTTAGACCAAAAGTCGGCCGGCACCACACAACTTACAGAGACGTACACCGGAAACCCATAGAGGAGTGAATTCACAAGGAGGGAAGCGAACATGTAGGGGAGGGATTACGCGGACACACCCCCCCAAACCCCCGAACACATCCCACGTTTTGGGAACGAAAGTCAACACGAAGAGACCCAAAACTTGTAAAAAGGAGTAAAAACCCTAAAGCCGTGATAAAAGAAACCAGCCGTTCAAGGAACTGAACACGAGAAAGCTATAGTGGGAAGATCAAACGTCGAAGAAGTTGTAGGATGAAAAGACAGAAACGTAAATTTGGGGAGAGAAGCAGAAGGGGGAAGGAATTACATCCACAGACGCATGAGGATACGGAAAATTTCGTCCCGAAATTCGGAAGGTTGTGCCGGGAAAACCACAACCAGGAAAAAAAGGACCTTGGGTTCCGGTGAGGGTAACTAATGGGGCGTTAACCGAATAAGAAACGGATAAATCAGAGAGGGGGGATGTCAAGAAAGCCAAAGGAGAAATCATCTTAGGTGCTCGAGGCGGCGACTGGGAGTCAACGGTCGAGAGAGAAACTGACACAAGACCCCGGCGAGCAAGAAAACGCTCAAAGCGACTCATACAAAGAGCAATGACCCCAGAAGAAGAATGAACTCAGCAAGAAGAGAATTGAGAGGAACCATGGAAAGTTTCCCGACCGGAAAATAAAATTGAGGGAGGAAGCAGAAAGCTGGGAAAAAGGAAGGGGAAGACTACCCAGAAAAATCTTCGGTCAAGGGCCTAAAAAAACAGAGCACACCCAAATAGAAAGTTAGGAAGAAGAGAGGAGATCACCTAGGGGGGGAGGTCTAGTCAGAATCAATGTTCCACGCAAAAAAAAGGAACGACCTGCGGGCGCAGTTGGTGTTGTAGGGGAGGAGGGAAAGGAGGAGGGAAAAAAAAGACCAAGAACCAAGAAAAACCGCCGTAAAAAGGCCCCTTGCCACTTGCAGGCCAAAGATACCTGTGATCCGGACCAGGCAATCAGGGACAAACAAGGGGAGGGACTAAAGACCTATCAAAAGGAAGAGTCGAAAGGAGGTGACCCGCCTAAAAAATCACCGGGACCACAGGAGTCCTTCGTAAATCAACAACAGTCCCAGAGCCAAACATCCACTTGAACGCCTTATAAAAAGGGAATTTTGACTTTATAAACCGCGTGACCATGACCAAGCCAGGGATCCAAAAAACAAACAGGGGGACAACAAAAAACACAACTCCAGAGGCGCATAGCCACCAATAACAACACAAGATCAAAGTGGGTCGGAGGGCGGGGGGCATTTTGGGGGAAGTCGTTCAAAACGACACAACCGAAAAAAAGTCACGGGCCAGTTAAGCCGCCGGCTGGAAGAGAAGAAACAAAGACAGTCTTTAAAAAAATCGGATAAAGTTTTGTAGCCCAGGCTCGAAAGTCTATAGATCGAAGGGGGACCAAAAGTGGAAATGGCAAAGCTCGGGCGGCAGAATCACATGACGACAATACAAAAGAAACCATGTTCAGGGGAAAACGCCGAAGATAAAAAAAAGAAACATCCACTCAACACCCGGTATGAAAATCAACCACCCAAGAAAGGATAGAGAAATTCAGGCTTCGCCATGAAAATAACCCTTACAAACCCGGGGTCACCGCCAACAAGAGGAAACCGGGGTAACAATCCAGGTCACGGAATAAGATGCCGTTCCAAGGTGGGGACAAATTGCGCGAACGAACAAGAAGTATTTTGCGCGAGGGGACAAAAAATAAAACCTCTAAAAAACAAAAGGGAGGAAGAAAAAGATCGGGGGGAGACCGAAAAAAAAAAAAAAAAATTGTGGAGAACCCTAAAAAAAGCGAGGAGTGGTTTCCCAGTAAAAACTTGGAAAATCAATACATGGGACCCGGGAAAGTGAAGAAAACGGTTCGGGGTTGGGAAAGGAAAGAAACGGGTGACGGGAGGAGCCCTCAGAGGAGCTAAAAAAAAAAGATCGGTGGATAGGATTGCTGGGGTGGAAAAGAGAGACTGGCGGAAACGGTGACGGAATAGAAAAACGGTCGAGAGACTTTGTCATGGTGGAAACACCGAGCATGGGGGGATCAAAGAAAGAACGATACAAGGCGAGCAAAGGAACAGGGAGGAACAACACACTTTGGGATCGAGTGCACCGCCGAAAAAGAAAGGGGGGGCTGATGCGGCGGACAGCGGGGGCGAAGAACTGGCAAGGAAGCGAAAAGCGTTAGATTTGGGGGAGAAAGTAAACCATAACGAGAAAAAAGAACGCACCGAAGACGGGTGGGGGTTCGGCAACGAGCTCGACTGGACTCGTTGTTCAGGAAGGGGTGGTGGGGGGGGAAATTGGGTTTGACAAAAGAGAATTTACAGTGGAACAACAAAGCACACGGACGACACGAAGCCTGACTCCAGGGCGCCAAATGTCCTTAAGAGGAAGGGGAGTTGCCACGAGAGATCCACGGTGCTACCGCTGGTGAAGGGAAGGGTGATGATTAACCGAACGCGACGGGATCGGGGAATTACTGGCCAGAAAGGGTTTGGGGGTAAAAGACGTAAGGAAATAGAAACACGGAAAGACGAAAAAGCGGGCGACGACGAGAAGGTGATTGGGACCGTGTGTCAGACGCAGAAAGGAAAACACAAACCATCTAAAAAAATCCCGAAGAATGGCCTGTAGAAGGGCGGTCGGGAATAAGACGACCCTGGGAAGGGATTCGCAGTAGCACCATGGGCAATTGTAATCTCTTAAAGGTAGGAGAAAGAAAACTATCGGGGGGCCAAGAACTTATCGCTGCCCAGGGGACGGGAGCGATCCCCGACGTCCGAGGGGTGTGGAAATAGAAATGGAAACGTGAATCTACCCAGCCACTCGGAGGAAAAAGATCAGAAGAACTTGGGCGGCCATCCGGCCCGGCTCAGGTGGCCGCGGGCTGGCGCAAAACAAAGGCATGACCGGGGGGGTCAGGGTGGCAAGGTGCTACCGTTGAAGCACCAGGAGGTCGCTACCCCGAAACGACCGAGTGCCATTTGTAGGCCGAACAAGGAAAACATAAGAGGGGAATCCCGCACTATGGAGGGTACCACCTCTATACTAAAAACAAGCAAACGGAATACAAATCAAACGTCAGTGTTGTCACAAGCGGTGGGGTCCAAGGAAAAAAGGAGGATAAAAACGAAGCTGTTCTCCTATAGGGCTGGAAGGGACATTTTGGGAAAGCAAGACCAAACAAACCGGCGGAAAGCTGTCAAAAAAAAGAAACGTCCCCCATGAGGAAAACACATCCACTCCAACGGAAAACACTGGATAGGCAAAGGGAATTCTATACCATGTATGGGTAGGGGGGCTTAAAAAAGGGGGGGGAGGGATCAGGGTCGGTAGGGTGTTCTCGATCGAACATGAGCAATACTGTTGGAAAAGGGGGGTGGGGAGAAAAAACTCTCTACGGGGAGGGGGGAAATAGAAAAGGGAAGGGAGGTACAAAAGCGGGGGGCGTTACACATCTTCGACCATTAAACATTTTAACGTAGGGTAAAAGAAAAGTCGGCGGTTTCTAAGTTCCTTTGTCTGTGGCAGGCAAAGGGAAGGGAAGGGGGGGAGCACGTGGTAATTAAAGAAGGCCGAGTGGAGAAAAAAGTAGGGTCGTTGGGCAGGGTGTCGGTTTGGCAATAAACAAGGGTAAAAGTGTTCAAGACCACGTGTTTTATAGGAAGACAATGCCCAGATTCACCTTGTCAGGCGCCTTCCACTAAGAAAATAGAGACCGTCGTTCACGCAGGTGAACGAGGGGGAAAATGAAAAAGAGGGGAAGTCCTGTACGGTATGCGGTAAAATGAGTTTTCTGTGGGTGAAAGGCCTCCCTGCATGGGAGATTGCCGTAAAGAGGGAAGGAACCAGTAAAAGGCGAGCATTTGGCCCGTGTGGCGGCGAACGGAAGCTCGGGGGGAAACATTGTACCGGGAAAGGAGTGTTCGGAAGATCAGGGGCAAGGGGTTGCACGACTTGGAGGGGGGAAAAGAAAACTTTGGACAAAGGGGCTGGTGGGCGGAAATGCGGGCGTTTGCAAAAGGCGGGTGCCGGGCGGCTGCAGGCATTTAAGAGGGCGAGAAGAGGTGGGTAGAAACGGGTGAGGAACGGGGGCTTGAATGACATCGAGTTTTAGAGGAAACACCCGCGGCCCGAAAAAGGGCCGGCGACGGGCGTGTTGAACCAAAGCGGGGATGGATTCCTTACCCTGGGGTAAACCTCAGCAAACAGGTCACGGGTTGCGGTTAAGAATGGGGGGGACCCCAAAAGTCAATAAAGGGAGAAGGAAGAGAGAAAGTCGGACCTTTTCTGCACGGTGCGGGAAGGGGGAAGGCGCTTTAAAATAGTGGAGGGAGTAAAGGAAAGATTAGTCATGCCGAAGGGCCAAGGGTTCCCAAAGAGGTGCGGCGAGGAAATAAGTGGGCCGGGTCCGTGTGGGGTGGGTCACCTTTTAGTTTGGGGGGGGTGGGTAAACGTTGGTGGAAGGGGTACGGGAAGGTGGTTGTTAGAGACGGGCGTCTGTATACGGAGTGGGCGACCGGGTGATACAGTGACTTGACTTTCAACCAAATTGGCCGGGGGGGGGTGCGGTGGTGGTTTACGGGGGGGGAGCAAAATCTGCGCAGGACTTGGGGGTTGGCATAATATTGATGACCAGAATGGCAGACATTATTGGAGGAGCTACCATAGGGAAAAAGGCCGGCAAAAGGACAAAAACGGAGTTGGCAGAGGCAAAGACAGTAAGTACTAACGGGGGGACGGCCGAGAAGTGGAGCTTTGTCCGACCGGTTGTCTCTCTTCAAACCCACCTACCGGAAGACTTGGTAACGGGGGGCCGGCTCTGGTGCCGGAGAGGGACAAAAGTTTTGAGAAAAAACAACGTGGTGAGACTTGGTGTGGCCGGGGGTGTTCGTTGTGAATTCTAGGGGTGCTGTCAGGGAGGAGGGAAAGCAAAAAACGCCTAAGGACTCCCTAATAAACGAAGGGAGAAAGAACTAAATCTCGGCGGAAGGGCGGCTGTTTGTCGCTGGTTCCTGGTTTTTTCTTGAGGGGAAAGGGAAAACTGAAGAAGGAAGGGTGGACGAGGTGCGGTTTCGTAATCCTAATGAGGGGGGTGGGTAAGGTGTGGGACTGTAGACGAGGAAAAATTGTAAACTAAGTAATATTGATGATGGGTACGCCGGTACAAGGGTGTCGAGGGGGTCAGAGTCTCGTTCAAGTGGAAAACAGGTGAAGGGTGGAGAAAAAAAGTCACCTTCCGGCACGCATCCTTAAAGCCCATCGAAGCTCCTAGAGACCGGGCATTGCAGAAGATCATGAGCGAAGGTGAAAGAGAGAAAGTACCATGGGAAAACTACAAATCCTAATGGGGAAAATCATAAGAAACCAAACGAGGACGAGCAAAAGAGCAAAGAGGGGAGAAAAAAAAAGGTCACGGGGCCAATTGGAGGAAACTTCTTCTGTTATCGAGGAAAAGAAACGAGGGGAGAAGATATAGATCGGGACGAGAGGAAAAAACAAATGGTCCTGACCAGAATGTCGGGTGAAATCAAAGTCAAGTTTCTATGCACGTTCCAAGGTGGCAGAAATGGCCAATCAAAAAGACTCCTTCTACCAACACCAAAATATCGGCAAAGTCCTTGACAGGAGGAAGAAAAGGCGGGTAGAGGGGGGGAACCACCACTGTCGTATTAAAGAATGCAAAAACAAACAGGTCCCCGGTGATGGGTCTGACTCGAAACCATCAGGACCCCAAGAAAAGAAGGAAAAAAAGGGAATCAAGGCAAAAAAAGCGTCGCGCCCCAGTACACGTGTCCGAAACACAAATCCCACCCCGAACTGGTCGCTTAGCGGCCAAAGAAAACTCACCGACCAATCGGGGAGCTGCACGAGTTCACGGAAAAAAAGAACAACGGAACGAAAGAACCAAAGGCAAACCAGGAGCCGCGCCACCTCCCCTGGGATCCGGAAGCGCGCTGCGCCTTGGGGGGAGGGCACGCCTGACCGCTCGCGGAAAAGCTAAAAAAATTAGGAAGAATAACCACGAATCACCCCCAATGAAACACCCACGAAAAAAGAGACAACAAAATCCAATAAGGAATCAAAAAGCAAAAAGGGAACTAGTAGGGAAGAAAAAAAATCACCTTGAAACCTAAAAATTGGTTCTCCCAAGCACCTTCCCCGCCCGGCCACTCAAGAACCCAATAAACATTCGGTGGAGAGGTGGCCAGGTAGGGAAAAAGAGAACTCTCTGAAAATTCAGGCGCAACGGAGTTGGCAAAAAAAAAGTCCCCCGCACGACTCCCAAAGGAAGGGGTCAGTACAAAACAAGAACCGTCACGAAACCGCCAACCCTCCCAACAACAAGGGGAAAGACCTGTGGGGACGAGACCAGAACGACTCCCAGTCAGAAATAAATAATAAACCTCCAACAGCGTCCCGTAAAAAAAGGGTAAAAAGAAAAAACCAAACCAAGTACTCATCCACAAAGAAAAATGAAAGAGACAAAAAAAATAACACGAATGCTTTCCCAACCATCATCGAAAGAACACGAAAGTCAGGGACCTCAAGATCCGGTCTAACCCACCACACCCCTTTTGTCTCCTACTCAGAACGGGTTACTAAAGACAGGGAAAGAGGAAAAAGCAGAAAAAGACCCCGAAAATGACCAGCGACGTGAAAAAGATCCTAACCCGGCAACTATCTTTCCTCATCGTCGCAGTCCAGATCGGGAGTACAGAGGTAGAAGCGGGAAAGTTCTTAGAAGAGCACGAAAAAAACTGCCAGAAGACGAGAAGAAGAATCGGTGCCAGAAATTTGAATACCTCCCTGGGATAAATCCAAAGTCTCCAGAAAAGCTCCTCTCTGGTCATAAACTTAGAAAAACTGAGAGTCGAAAGAAAGACAGTGATAGAAGCCCATAAAATTAACTTACCAACCTAAAAGAAGGATCTAGAGAATGTAAACTCCCCATTTGGGCCTGTAATTGAGATTAGAAAGCGGAAAGAGAGGTCAAGGAGAAATAAGAACAGAACTGTGAAAAGCGTTACAATGGGGTCTCGACTACCTCCTCCGCCAAGGCAACCGAGGATAAAGTCTAACGAAAAGATAACAACTGGAACCCGTTCTTGAATAATGGAAGTTAACAGGAAGGAAAGAAAGGAACCCACCCAAACGCACAATATTAACCAGGAACAGCACGTCCGCGGAAAACGGAGTAAACCTTACAACGTCACCTCCAACGAAAAGAAAGGAAGAATAGAGCAAGAAAAAAAGACAAGTACACGGAGGTAAAAAAAAACAAATTCACCAAGGGGTAGACAAACAAAGAACCCAGCCCAAAAATAAAAAATTCTTCCAAAGAAAATCACTTGGGCCTCCAAAGAAAAAAACAACGGTCGAATGGGGGAAAAAACCCAGAGGCGGCAAAAAAGGAGAAAACAAGCCTCGGTAAATAAAAAGAAAAGAGGGGGAAATCCTGTGGGCAAAGGTGCCGCAGCCCGCAAAAGAACGGACGCTTTAAAACACGAGGGAAAAAATGAAGCAGTGAGACATCCCATGTACCAAAACTCTGATCCCGAGACCAGAACCGTGAAGGAAAAAACAGTACGAAAAAGAAGGGCGATAAGGGGAGAAAAAAAGGGACCAAACACAATTTTGGTTTTTGGTTTAATGAAATGTTCAACGAATCATGAAAAAGGAGAGGAAACGGGGAGGCATCCTAGGGTTTTGGTGGGACGAGAAAACCAGAGAAGAGAAAGTAGGCGACTACAAAAAATGTGCGGAAATGTGTGGGGAAGTGACCACAACGCTTAAATGTCCGGTTATGTTGTCGTCCCCTGTAAGTGGGGGCACGGGTAAACGTGAGGCCGGAAATGAAGTAAGAGGTTGGAAAATGGGGTGAAGGTTTTCCTGAAAACGGCAGCTTAGATTTTAGCACAACTGAGAGAGGGAGGGGTAACTTAAAAACGGCGGGACAATAACGACTCCACCAGAAAGGAATCGCAACACCCTCGAACACAAAGAGGGGGAAAAAAAAACAAGCGAGCCGCAGAGAGAAAAGTCGGAATCAAAACAACGATTGCGAAATAGACTATTAACACCTCTGGACCGTAGGGGCAGTCTCCCCCCGGGAAACTTTGAGAAAAAGGTACGTCTTAAACCCCTCTGAGGTAAAAAAAAACACTAAAGAGAAAAAGACCAAACCCACTCATTTAAAACTGAGAAGTACAAAACACCATGGTCCCGTAATACGTCTACGAGAAGAATTAACCTGAAGAGAGAACGAAAACCCAATGCCGTAAGTTGTAGCAAAACTGGGGGGTGAAGTTACCCGCGGTAAAAGTAAAACGTCCAACCCAGGCCTCTAGGCGGACTACCATTGAGGAACAAAAAAAGCAACCTGTTAAAGTGGGGACTAATGAAAAAGACTGAAGGGGAAGAAAAGAACACAGGCGGAAAAAAAAAACCGAAACAGAAAATCAACTTCCAAAGACTTCTCGAACGTAGAAAAAAAAGGCAAAAAAAAAGGGAGAGCAAAAAGGGAAAACCAGGGGGAAAAAAAGGGAAGACAGAACTTCCAAAGAAGAGAAGATGTGGCAAGTTTTCTTGTTTCAAAGGAACAACTCGCGTCACAAGGAAAACCCCAGAAGAAACAAAAAAGTCCTAAAACAAAATGCAAAACAAAGAAAGTCAAGGGTAACCTGGTACAGAAACTGTATGTTCAGGGGGGCTAACGAACAATCCTAAGCGTACGGAAAGGAAGCAGACAATACC